>Ga0335080_10008565_pt1 | contig 10664 bp, 7 predicted proteins | sample Lox_Sample_34_FD_206720 | JGI IMG/M metagenome (GOLD analysis project Ga0335080, IMG submission 206720) | Soil microbial communities from Loxahatchee National Wildlife Refuge, Florida, United States - Lox_Sample_3.4 | ecosystem: Environmental > Terrestrial > Soil > Wetlands | place: USA: Florida...
AGAGCGGGATCGCCTTCGCCGAGCGGTCGTAGATCCCGCCTCCCGGGCTGAGGAGGGAGGTGTCGTAGTCGCGCCAGCTCGAGCGCGGCAGGGCGAAGACCCGCTCCCGCTCGCGGTAGCTCGCCTCGGGGTCGGGGCTCGGATCGACGAAGATGTTGCGATGGTCGAACGCGGCCACGAGCTTCGTCGCGCGTGACAGGAGGACGCCGTTCCCGAAGACGTCCCCCGACAGGTCGCCGACCCCGGCGACGGTGAACGGCTCCTTCTGGATGTCCATCCCCAGGTTGCGGAAGTGGTGCTTCACGCATTCCCAGGCCCCGCGGGCGGTGATGCCCATCTTCTTGTGGTCGTAGCCCGCGCTGCCCCCGGAGGCGAAGGCGTCGCCCAGCCAGAAGCCGTACTGGGCGGAGACCCGGTTGGCGGTGTCGGAGAGGTGGGCGGTGCCCTTGTCCGCCGCCACCACGAGGTACGGGTCGTCGCCGTCGAGCCGGACGACCTCGGGCGGGTGCAGCACCTGGCCGTCGGCCCGGTTGTCGGTGACGTCCAGGAGCCCCGAGACGAACTCGCGGTAGCGGTCGATCAGGTACTCGTCGAGAGCCGGCCGCGGGGGCACCTCGCCCTTCAGGACGAAGCCGCCCTTCGAGCCCACCGGCACGATCACCGAGTTCTTGACCATCTGCGTCTTCATGAGGCCGAGGATCTCGGTCCGGAAATCGTCGTGGCGGTCCGACCAGCGAATCCCGCCCCGGGCGACCCGCCCCCCGCGCAGGTGGATGCCCTCGAGCCGCCGCGAGTGCACGTAGATCTCGAAGAGAGGCCGGGGCGTGGGCATGCCCTCGACCTTCCGGCAGTCGACCTTGATCGAGAAGACGGGCCGCTCCGGGCGCTGGTACGCGTTCGTCCGGAGCGCGGCCCGCAGCAGGTTCTCGTGGGCCCGGAGGACCTCGTCCTCGGCCAGGCTCCGCACGGCCTCCAGGGCCCGGGCGAATCCGGCGTCGGCCTCCTCGACGGCCGCGGCGCGGTCGCCGGGGACCACGGGATCGAAGCGGGCCGCGAAGGCCCGGTAGAGCGCCCCCGCCGCCCACGCGTTCCGGACGAGGACGCCGTTCACCGTGTCCGCGTTCCAGTGGGGACGGACCTGCAGGAGGTGGTTGCGGAGCGTCCGCAGGACCTCGACGTGACGCCACGTGAGGCCGGCGGAGAGGATGAGGCCGTTCAGGGGGTCGTCGGTCGCCCGCTCCTCGTCGAGCGCGCGCAGCGCGTCCACGAAGCGCTGCTCGCCCTGGCGAAGGGCGGCGATGCGGTCCGCCGGCGCCGCGACCGCGAAGCGATAGAGGAAGCAGCGGCGGCCCTCGGGCAGGGTGAGGGGGATGCGCAGCTCCTCGGTCACCGTGAGCCCGAGGTTCTGCATCGTCTTGAGGATGTCGGTCAGGTCGAGCGAGCGGACCGAGCAGAGCTGGACGGAGGCCGTCTCGGAGGTCTTCGCCACGACGCCCGCCTCGAGCCGGCTCTCGAGCGCCTCGAACTGGCGGAGGTCGTCCGGCACCTGCTCCGGCGCCGTCACCTCGCGATAGAGCCCGCTGCGGGACTCCGGCGTCACGTACCGCCGGAAGAGCCGCCGCCCCTCGCGCTCCCCGAACACCCGCTCGAGGGCGGTGGACACGCGGTCCTCCCAGTCCGTGACCAGGGGCTCGGTCAGCCGGCGGGCCTCGTCGGTGTCCACCGGGTGCTCGAGCCGGTTCGAGTCGAAGTAGAAGATGAGGAGGGTGACGGGCCCGCAGTCGACCGACGTGCCGAACGCGACCGGCCCGAAGGCGCCCGCGAACGCCCGCCGGAGCGCGGCCTCGATCTGGTAGGCGTAGCGCAGGCGCGAGAACGCGACGTAGAGGGCCTCGTAGCCGGCGCCCCGCCGGCCCTCGACCACGACCTCGTCGTCGCTCGCCACGTGGACGATGCGCCCGATGATGCGCTCGAGGTCCCGGGTGTCGGCGTAGAAGAGGTCGGTCTTGGGGAAGTGGTTGAACGTGGCCCGCGTCTCCCGCCAGGCGTGCGAAGCCGGCATCGCCCCGCAGCGAGCGAGGAGCTGCTCCTCCTTCTCCCGCAGGATGGGGATGCGGTCGGCCCGCTGGGCGAAGGCGCCGCGGGCGAAGCGCCCGAGGAGGAGGGTGAGGCCCTGGAGCCTCCCGTCCTCGCCCCACTCCCGCACGGTGAGGTCCTCGATCGGGTCGAGGTGGTAGATGGCGGAGGCGCTCGCGCAGAAGTCGAGGTCGAGGATCCGGTCGTCGCCGGACCCGGGCTTGAGGTGGGACTCCACGTGCTCGACCACTCCCGGGAAGACGACGGGGAGGAGCGTGGGGTCGGTGAAGACCCCGCTCGCCGTCTCGTGCACGCGCGCCGGGGTGCCGTCGGGGGCCACCGCGTAGGAGACGGTCCCCATGAAGATGTAGTTGTCGTCGAGGAGCCATTCGAGGAAGGAGCGGACGGACGCGGCCTCCCCCGCGCTCCCCCTCCGGGCCCGCACGCGCGCGACCTTGTCGCGGCAGGCGCGCTTCATGTCCTCGAAGTCGTCCACCGCCAGGAAGACCGCCTTCAGCAGAGAGAAGACCTCGTGCTCCACCCGCCGGACCCGCTCGCGGGAGGCGAGGGGCTCGATCTGGAAGAAGCAGTAGCTCTCGCGGCTCCCCTCCTCCTGGGCGTCGCCGATCGCCACGATCCTCTCCCACTGCCGCCGGATGGTGAAGATCGGGTGGATGGCCGAGTAGACGCGGAGGCCCGACTTCTGGAGGTAGTTCTTCACGCTGTCGAAGATGAACGGCCGGTCGGGGGTGTGGGTCTGGACGATCGTCGTCTCGAGCGGCACCGCCGTCCCGCCGCCGAGGGCGCGGGCCTCCTCCTCGCTCGGGTTGCGGACCGAGACGTGGATGCCCGGCAGGCCCTTGTAGAGCTGGTGGCCGGGGGGCATCTCGCGGGCCACGAAGCGGAAGTGGAGGCGAAGCCGCTCGGCCACCGCCGCGGCCGGCAGGCCCAGGGCGTGGCGGTCTGCCATGCCGGCGAAGAGGATGGGAGCGAGGCTCGACACGAGGTCGAGGTCCTCGGGCGCAGCCTCGCCCCTCAGGATCTCGTTCACCTCCGCGAGCCGCGCGGACCGCTGCTGGGGGTCGCCGTGCGCCATGGTCGAGGCTCCTTGTCGCCCCGAGCGACTCGAGGGGACAGCCGCGAGGGATCCGCCGCGTCCGCGGAGCCCTCGGCGCCCGTCAGGACCGGCGCGCCTCGGGATGACAGGCGATCGTACCCGCCCTCCGCGGGCGAAGTCGAGCCGAGCGGGGCCTGCTACAATCCTCCGCTCCCCTGGAACGCGGACATGAGGTTCGAGATCTCCCACCGCGGCGGCACCCCCCACGTGGTCGAGCTGCCGGGGACGGTGGCCACGTTCGGGCGGGACCCCGGGTGCGACGTCGTCCTGAACGACGCGAAGTGCTCGCGCCGCCACGCGATCGTGGAGGAGCTGCCCGAGGGCCTCGTGCTCCGGGACGCGGGCAGCGCCAACGGAACGCACGTGAACGGCAAGCGCGTCGAGAGGATCCGCCTCCAGCCGGGCGACACGATCCGCTTCGGAGACGCGCAGGTGAGGCTCCTCGCCGAGGTGGGGGAAACGGTGGTCGTCGCGCCGGACGACCTGGTTCTGCGAACGTCGCTCGAGGTGCCCCGCCCGGCGGCCGAAGAGTCGCGCCCGATCGTCGAGCCTGCCGCGCCGCCATCCCTCGCTCCCCGGCCGTCGTCGGTCGTGGATCCGCGACGCGCGACCGCGCGGCCGACCGGGACGGCGCGGCGACCCGCCACGGTCACCCTGCTCGTCGCGCTCTGGGCCCTGTTCGTGCCTTCCTCGGTGGCCGCGGTGCTGCTCGCCGCGAATCGCTTCGGCGGCGGCGTCCCGGTCTGGGGGCTCGCCGGCCTGACCAGCCTCGCGCTCGCCGGCCTGGGGACGGCGATGGCGCTGGGCCTGCGCGCTCTCGCGCCGTGGGCCCGCCACCTCCAGGTGGCCATCGCAGGCTTCGGCCTGCTGGCGTGCCCGTTCACCCTGGCCTCCGCCACGGTGCTCCTCTACCTGACCCGACCCGAGGTCAGGGCGGCCTTCGAAGGCGGGGGCAGGGGCCCAAGGGAAGGCGACGGTACGGCCGAGACGACGTTCGCCCTCTCCCTCTTCGCCATGCTGATCCTGGGCCTGGCGATCACCGCGACCGCCGTGCTCTTCCTCTGAGGCTGCCCGGCCGCCTCGATCGGGGCCGTCCCCGCCGCCAAAGCTCACCGGCCGTTGACGCCCGGCGTAATTCAAAGTAATAAATGGGTTTCCGCCGCAATGCGCCGCCCCGGCGGTGCGCCGCGGCCGAGGGAAGCGTCCACAGAATGGAAAGAGACGAAGCGCTCGCGCAGTACCGCGCCATGCTCCTCATCCGTCGTTTCGAGGAGCGCTGCGCCCAGATCTACGTGGAGGGCAAGATCGGCGGCTTCCTGCACCTCTACATCGGCCAGGAGGCCGTGGCGGTGGGAGCGATGAGCCTCCTGCGTCCCGACGACTACTTCGTCACCTCCTACCGGGACCACGGGTACGCGCTCGCCCGGGGCACGGACCCGCGCCCCCTCATGGCCGAGCTGTGCGGGAGGATCGGCGGCATCAGCCGGGGCAAGGGCGGCAGCATGCACTTCTACGACGTGGCCACCGGCAACTTCGGGGGGGACGGGATCGTGGGCGGTCACCTGCCCCTCGCCGCCGGAATGGGCTACGCCATCCGCCTGCGCGGCACCGACCAGGTGGCCCTCTGCTTCTTCGGCGACGGCGCGGTGAACGAGGGGGCCTTCCACGAGGCGCTCAACGTGAGCGCGCTCTGGGGCCTTCCCGTCGTCTTCGTGATCGAGAACAACCGGTACGGCATGGGCACCTCGCTCGACCGGGCGTCTTCGGTCAAGGACCTCTACCAGAGGGGCAGCGCCTACGGGATCCCGCGGCGCGACGTCGACGGGATGGACCTCCTCACCGTCCGGGAGGCCCTCGGCGAGGCCGTCGACCGGGCGAGGAAGGAGAAGCGGCCGAGCCTCGTCGAAGTCGAGACCTATCGCTACCGAGGGCACTCGATGTCCGATCCGGGCAAGTACCGCACCAAGGAGGAGGTCGAGGAGATGATGCGCCACGACCCCATCCTGCGGTTCGGGAACGTCCTGAAGGAGAAGCACAAGGTCGCGGAGGCCGAGCTCGAGGCCCTCGACAAGGACGTGCAGGCGCAGATCGCGGACGCGGTGCGCTTCGCCGAGCAGAGCCCCTGGCCTTCTCCCGAGACCCTCTACGAGGACGTCTACGTCCGCTCCCCCTACGTCCACGGCCGCGGCGCCGACAAGGACCCCGCGTGGCGGGCGGCGGTGAGGGAGGACCGGCCCGTCGAGGCGTTCCCGCCGTGGGTGCCGCAGCCCGCGCCGGCCAAGGTGGAGGGCTGACCATGCCGGTCATGACGATGCGCGAGGCCCTCAACCAGGCCATGCGGGAGGAGATGCGGCGCGACCCGTCCGTCTTCCTCCTCGGCGAGGAGGTCGGCCAGTACCAGGGCGCCTACAAGATCACCCAGGGCCTCCTCCAGGAGTTCGGCGAGTGGCGCGTGCGCGACACGCCGATCGCCGAGGAAGCGATCGCCGGCGTCGCGGTCGGGGCGGCCTTCGTCGGGATGCGCCCGATCGCCGAGATGATGACCTTCAACTTCTCGATCCTGGCCCTCGACCAGATCGTGAACCACGCCGCCAAGTACCGCTACATGTCGGGGGGCCAGATCCGCTGCCCGATGGTCATGCGCGGCCCCTCCGGGGCGGCGGCCCAGGTGGCGGCCCAGCACTCGCAGGCCCTCGAGAGCTGGTACGCCCACGTGCCCGGCCTCGTCGTGGTCATGCCCTCGACCCCGAAGGACGCGAAGGGCCTCCTGAAGAGCGCGATCCGGGACGACAACCCGGTCGTCTTCATGGAGAACGAGGTGCTCTACAACCTCAAGGGCGAGGTGCCCGAGGAGGAGTTCACGATCCCCCTCGGCCTGGGCGAGGTGAAGCGCGCGGGCAAGGACGTCACGATCGTGGGCTGGGGCCGCTCGACCCAGTTCGCCCTCCAGGCGGCGGAGCTCCTCTCGAAGGACGGGATCGAGGCCGAGGTGGTGGACCCCCGCACCCTGCGCCCCCTCGACGAGGACGCGATCTTCGACTCGGTGCGCCGGACGAACCGCTGCGTGGTCGTCGAGGAGGGCTGGCGCTACGCCGGGTTCGGGGCCGAGATCGCGGACCGCGTCCAGCGCGAGTGCTTCGACGACCTCGACGCCCCGGTCCTCCGGGTGACCGCGGCCGACGTCCCCATGCCGTACTCCCGGATGCTCGAGAAGGCGTACCTCCCCCAGCCGGAGAAGGTGGTCGCGGCCGTCCACGAGGTGCTCTACCGATGATCACGAAGGTGGTCCTCGCCAAGCTCTCTCCGACGATGGAGGAGGGCACGATCGTGAAGTGGAGCCGGAACGAGGGCGACGTCGTCAAGGTCGGCGACGTGCTCGCGGAGATCGAGACCGACAAGGCCAACATGGAGATGGAGGCCCTCGGCGCGGGCGTTTTGCGGAAGGTCCTCGTCACGGCGGGGAGCAAGGCCCCCGTCGGCGCCCTCATCGGCGTGATCGCGGACGCGGGGGAGGACATCGGGCCGCTGCTGGCGGAGGCCGCGGCTGCGGCCGCCGCAGCCCCTGCTTCCGCGTCGGCTCCCGCTGCTGCGCCCGCACCGGCAGCCGCTCCACCTGCGCCGGTCGCCCCAGCGCCGGCTGCCGTACCTGTCGTGGCCTTCCCGGTCCCGGCCGCCGCCAACCCGGCCATCTCCCCCGGCGGCCGGGTCAAGGCAAGCCCCCTCGCTCGGGCCATCGCCGCGCGGAAGAACGTCCCGTTGGCCTCGGTGGCGGGCAGCGGCCCCGGCGGACGGATCGTCAAGCGCGACGTGGAAGGTTGGGTCGCGGCGCCGCTCCCCGCGCCCGCCCTTCGGCCAACCGGTGCCGCGGCCCCGACCCGGCCCCCGATCCCGGCTCCCTCCGTCAAGCCGGGCACGGCCATCCCGCTCACGAGCATGCGCCGCACCATCGCGAAGCGGCTGGCCGAGAGCCTGTACACGGCGCCGCACTTCTACGTGACGGTCGAGATCGACATGGACGCGGCCGTGTCGCTCCGCGAGCAGCTCGTCCGGGCCGAGGACGTGAAGGTCTCCTACAACGACCTCGTGCTCAAGGCCTGCGCGAAGGCCCTCACCCGCTTCCCCACCGTGAACGCCTCCTGGACCGGGGAGACGATCCAGACCCACGCCGACGTCCACCTCGGCGTCGCCGTCTCCCTCCCCGAGGGCCTCATCACCCCGGTCGTGCGGAACGCCGACCGCAAGCACGTGGTCGAGATCGCCCGCGAGGTGAAGGAGCTCGCCGCCCGGGCGCGCGAGAAGAGGCTCAAGCCCGAGGAGTACTACGGCTCCACGTTCACCGTCTCGAACCTCGGCATGTTCGACGTCACCGAGTTCACCGCCATCATCAACCCGCCGGAGAGCGGCATCCTCGCCGTGGGTGCGGTGCGGAAGGTGCCGGTCGTGAAGGACGACCTGCTGGCGGTCGGCCACCGGATGAAGGTCACGCTCAGCTCCGACCACCGGGTGGTGGACGGCGCCCTCGCCGCCCAGTTCCTGGCCGAGGTCCGCCGCCTCCTCGAGAACCCGGTCAGCCTGCTGCTCTAGCGTACCGGACCGCCCGACCGGGCTCCAGGCCGCGCGGGCGCGCCGAGAGGCGCTTCGGCGGCGGCCTCACTCGCCGGATTGCCGGGCCAGGTAGTCGAAGACGATCTGCTCGATGCGCTCCCGCACGTCCTGGGCGAGGGACCGGAAGGCCACGCCGAAGCCGGGCGGGAGGCTGTGCACTGGGTGCTCCTGCTGCGGGTTCGTCCACGCCACGACGCCGTCCACGGCGATCTCGCGCTCGTTTCCCGGGACCTGGAAGCGGAACACGAGCGCCCGGCCGAGGGGCGGCATGACGTCGTGGGCGACGTAGGCGCCCAGCACGTTGATGTTCACGACGAAGGCGCTCTCGGTCTTGCCGCCCGTGTACTCGAGCCGGCAACGCCGCACGAACGGCACGCGGATGGCGCCCCCGGCGCGCCGCTTCTCCTCCTTGCTCGGGACTGCCATGACGGGGGATTCTACAGCACGACGCGGTCGTTTCCCGCGCGCCGGGTGACCTTCTCCCGGTCCAGGTACTCGAGGAGGGGGATCGCGTGCTTCCGGGAGAGAGCGACGAGGTCCTTGAAGGCGGGGACCTCGATCCTCGAGCCCGGCGGCCACCGCTCCCGGACCTGCTTCCGGAGGGCGGCGAGGTGGTCGGAGTGGAGGAGGAGGCCTTCGCCCACGCGGCCCAGGACGTGCTCGGCCACGAGCAGACGGGCGACCCGCTCCAGCAGCCTGGGGTCCCGGCTCGAGCGGGAGGCGAGGGCCGGAATCTCGACGCCGGCCAGGCCCGCCGCCCGTGCCGCGTCCACCAGCAGCCGTCGCGCCTCCTCCTCGCCCGCGGAGAGGTGGACCTCGTGCCCGGCTGCGGCAACGACGTCCGGGCCGAGCCGGACCCGCCCCGCCGCGGCCAGGTCGGCGAGCACACGCTCGAAGGCCACCCCCGGCGCCCGGCGGAAGACCCGGTTGCGCAGCTCCTCCCGCGGCATGCCCCCCTTGAGGGGCTGCTCGCTGTGGAAGGCCTCGAGCGATCGGAGCGCTGCCCGTCCGAGGCCGTCGAGGGCGCCGCTGGACAGGACGACGGCCGGCTCCCGCCCCAGCTCGACGACCGTCCGGCTCGCGCGGAGCTCCACCTCGAGCCGGGCGAGCGGCACGGTCAGGCGGGCCGCGAGGAGGGTCGACTCGATCCCGGCCGGCCCGGCCTCCTCGACCAGGGCCTCGGCGGCCGGCCGCAGCGCCGCCTCGCGGAGCCTCTCGACGGCCGTCCGGTCGCGAGGCCGGCGCCGCGGCGGGAGCGGGTCGACGACGACCGCGCCACCGATCGTCTCCGCCGGCGAGTAGGAGCGCAGGACGAGCCGATCTCCGCGCCCGACGACGCCGGGGCGCTCGAGCCGGAGCTGGGCAAGGGCGCTCGCGCCGGGCTCGAGCGCCGCCTCCCCGAGGAGGTGTACTCGCGCGAGCCGCTCTGCGCTCGCCGCGTGCACTCGCACCCGCGCCCCGTCCGCGAGCGGCCGGCCGCCGGCGAGGATCTGGACCAGGGCGTCGATCATCGACGTCGGCCGCAGCGTGCCCGGACGGCTGAGCACCTCGCCGCGGTCGAGCCCGGAGGCTTCGCCGGCCAGGTTGACGGCGGTGCGCGTCCCCGCCGCCGCCCGCTCGACCGGCTCACCGTGGACCTGGAGGCCGCGAACGCGCGCCCTTCGGCCCGAGGGCAGCGCTTCGACCTCCTCCCCGGTCGCCAGCTCGCCCCCGACCAGCGTCCCGGTGACCACGGTGCCGAAGCCCTTCATCGAGAACACCCGATCGATGGGCAGCCGGAGGAGGCCCTCCGAGGGTCGGGGCGGCGTCTCGCGGGCGAGGCCGAGGAGAGCGGCGCGCAAGGCGTCCATCCCCTCGCCGGTCCGGGCCGAGGCCCGCACCACGGGCCGGCCCTCGAGGAAGGAGCCGGCCACGAGCTCGCGCGCCTCGAGCTCGGCGATCGCCTGCGTCTCCGCGTCGGCGAGGTCGCACTTCGTGAGGACGACGAGGCCCCTGGGCACGCCGAGGAGGCGGCAGATGTGGAAGTGCTCGCGGGTCTGGGGCATGACCGATTCGTCCGCCGCCACCACGAGCGCCACCGCGTCGATCCCGTGGGCGCCGGCGAGCATGTGCCTCACGAACCGCTCGTGGCCGGGCACGTCCACGAAGGAGGCGACGATCGCCTCCCCCAGCTCCAGGTGGGCGAAGCCGAGGTCGATCGTGATGCCCCGCTCCTTCTCCTCCTTGAGGCGGTCGGGGTCGGTGCCGGTGAGCGCGAGCACGAGCGCGCTCTTGCCGTGGTCGATGTGGCCGGCCGTCCCGACGATGAAGGAACGCAGGGGGAGGTCAGTCCTCGCGGGTCGACACCCCGAAGACCGACTCCGCGGTCTTGTGCAGCTTGGCGGCGAGGGCCAGGCGGGCCTCCTTCTCGGCGCGGGCGATGAAGGAGTAGTTCTCCCGGGCGACCTTGATCAGGAAGAGCAGCTCGTCGCGGGTGAGGTTCAGGACGACGCGGCCCCGCTCCTGGTCGAAGGCGGCCTCCACGAGCTTGTCCCGCAGCCGCAGGCGCGCCTGTTGCTCGTCGTCGGTGATGAAGTGGTACTCCTGGCGCGTGACCTTCTGGAGGAAGACGAGCTCCTTCGCAGAGAGGTTGAGCGCAACCATGCGGGCTTCGGTGCTGCGCGCCGGGGGTCTCGAGGCTCCAGTGCTCACGTTCGGCTCCCGTCTCATCGGTTCGGTGTGTTCGCCCATTCTAGACCGGCCCCGGCCCGCCGCCTACCGGTGCTTCCGTCCGGTGTGACGGCGCGCACTCTCCCGCGGCTTCCCCGGACGCCGCCGCGGCCGCTCCGCCGGGCCCGGCCCGCGCCGGGTGGACGGGGCCCGGCCG
>Ga0335080_10008566_pt1 | contig 10664 bp, 8 predicted proteins | sample Lox_Sample_34_FD_206720 | JGI IMG/M metagenome (GOLD analysis project Ga0335080, IMG submission 206720) | Soil microbial communities from Loxahatchee National Wildlife Refuge, Florida, United States - Lox_Sample_3.4 | ecosystem: Environmental > Terrestrial > Soil > Wetlands | place: USA: Florida...
GGCCGCTACGGCACAGGGCCGCTGGGTGACCTCGGGCCAGCCGTAGCGCAGCGTGATCAGCCCGCCCACTGCGGCGGCATTGTCCCGCTCCCGGTCGAGGCGGCGGGCGTCGAGTGGATGGGCCATCGAGCCGTCCGTCTCCACGCACACGCCGAACTGCTCATAGACCACATCGCGGTACTGAGTGCGCCGGCCGTGGGCTGACTTCTGCTGGCGGGTGCCCGCGGGCAGGCCATGCGGACGCTCGACTCCGCGCAGGTATTTGAGTTCGAGCAGGGAGTGCGCGCCCCCGGCGATGTCGGCCAGCGCGCCGGTGAGTTGGCTGCGCCAGTGCACGCGCGGCCGGGCAGCCAGCGCCGTCTCGAGGCGGACCGGGGTGGTCAGCCGGTTACCGCAGGCCCTGGCCAGCCAGCCGAACGCGTCGTCCAGCGTGGCCGAGCCCAGCGCCAGGTCGAGTGTGGTCTCCTCGACCCGGGTACGCGGCGGCAGCGCGACCGGCTGACGGAGCTGCGTGATGGCGGTGCGCCGGTGCAGAATCACCCCGGCGATCGGCCGGACGTGCTGGTCACGGGGGACGGACAGGTGGATCATGCGGGCCGCCCGGCCGTCGGGCGGCCCGCCGTCCGGGCGCCCCAGCCGACTGCCCGGGGGCGGGATCAGGCCCACCACTTCGGCCGCAGTGAAATGGCTCAGCACAGCGTCACGGCCGGCCCGCAGCAGCGCGGCCCAGAAGGTCGCTTCCCGGTCTGGCTGCCCGGTGTGGGTCAGGTACACGCCACGGTGCACCGGCACCCAGCGGCCCGTGTGCAGCAGGGATTTGACCGTCATGGGCCCGATCCCGGCCTCCAGCGCCTGCCGGCGCGAGATCATCCCGTGCTGCAGGTCGGCTAAGTCGCGGCAGTTGCTTGGCCAGTGCGGTGTAGTCATGCCGGTAACCCTGGCCCCGGGCCGGCCCAGTGGCCAGCCCCACTCGCCTTCCTGTGGATAACCCGGCCCGGTGAGCAGACTGCGTGGTGCATGGGACCAGGTATGGCCGCGCAGGTGATCAGCACGCTGTTTGCCTGCGATTGCCGGGACTGAAGTGACTCAGGTGACGGCCAGGAACCCGCGGCCGCCGCAATGTGGTGCGAATATCCACGTATATGGGAAAAATGCACCGCACAGGCCCAGCCCCGGGGTTTGGGACGCACCGCGTAGCCGCTAGGGCGCGGGAGGGTAGGCCGCTTTGCTGACCGTGAGCAGGATGGCGGAGTCTTCGACGGCGGTCAGCGCGTGCCGGCTGCCCGGTACGACCAGGAGGTCACCAGTGCGGCCGTCCCACCCGTGCGGCCCGGAGGTCAGCCTGACCCGGCCGGCCAGCACCTGGACCGTGGCCTCACCGGGGCTCTCGTGCTCGTCCAGCATCGACCCCGCGGTGAGCGCCACCACGGTCTGGCGCAGCGCGTGCTCGTGCCCGCCGTACACGGTTTCCGCACTGCGCCCACTGGGCGCGCTGGCGGCCCGCTTGGCCTGCTCCCGGGCCACGGCGTCGAGGGACAGCTTCTCCATGCCCCCGCTCCTGCCCCGGCCGGCACCGGGCAAACGGCACCCGGTTCAGGCCGGGAGCGGCTGGGCCAGCCGGTTCCCGGCCGCCTGACTGGGTACATGCGACGATTGTGGCCCGTGCGTCACACGAAACGGGCGCAGCGCCGGAGAATCCGGCACCGCGACGGCAAGGAGGCCAAGGGTGGCTGGCAAGTTCGTGCTGAAGAAGGGTTCCAGCGGCAAGTTCCACTTCAACCTGCTGGCTGGGAACGGGCAGGTGATCGCGACCAGTGAAGCCTACGAGCGCAAGGAGGCGGCACTGAACGGGATCGAGTCGGTCAAGAAGAACGCCCCCGACGCCGAGGTGGACGACCAGACGGCCGGTTAGCCAGCCCGCCCGGCGGCCGCGTCCTGGCCTGGCCGCCCGGACACCGAGCCGGGACACCGGCGCCGGGACACGGCGCCGGGACACCGAGGCCGGGACACGGCCGCCTGATCAGGGACGGGCCGGGCTAACCGCCCTCGCTGAGCCAGCCCTCGATCAGGTAGTGCTCGATCGAGTCATGCCGCTGGCCAACACCCGCGGCGCGCACCTGGTCGCGGGTGAACCAGCGCGCCTCTTCCAGCTCAGCGCCGTCCACGTCGATCGCCCCGGTCAGCGCCCGCGCCCGGAAGCCGATCATGATGCCGGACGGGAACGGCCACGGCTGCGACCCCAGATAGCCGGCCTCGCCCACGGTCACGCCGGCCTCCTCCGCGACCTCGCGGCGCACCGCGTCCTCGAAGCTCTCGCCGATCTCCACAAAGCCGGCCAGCGTGGCGAACGAGCCCGGTTTCGCGCCGCGGTGCCTGGCCAGCAGACAGCGGTCCGCGCGCCCGGGCTCGGGCGGCGCGGTCACCAGTGTGATCACGGCCGGCTCGATGCGCGGGAACAGCAGCCGGCCGCAGCCCTCGCAGCATCGCTGGTGCCCGCCGTGGCCGGCCCGGGTCGTCCCGCCACAGGCGCCGCAGAACCGCTGTTCCCGGTGCCAGCGGAGGATGCCTTTGGCGTAGCCGAGCGCGGCGGCGTCCGGCCCGCTGAGGCCGGCGAACAGCGCGCGGATGTCCGCCGCAGCGGCCGCCCCGGCCACGGACAGCGCGGCGGGCTCGTCCAGCTCGGACAGGTCCGCCGCGAACACTGCGCCTTCGGCGCCGACACCGAGGAACACTGGCTGGCCGCAGGCGGCGAGCAGGCCCGCCGTCCCCGGCGGGCACCGGCGCACCCGGCCAGCGCCGTCGGTCAGGCAGCTGTCCCGCCACATCGGGATGATGACGGTGGCCGCCTCGGCGAGCAGCCCCCCGATCCAGCGCTCGTCGGCGCGGCGCGGCCCGCCGCGGTCCAGTCCGCTGTCGGCATAAGGCAGTGTGGGCACGGCAACCACGGTACGTTCCGCAACCTGCCCGGTGAGCGGGCCATGGTGATCATCGCCCGTCGGCGGCGCGGCGGCCGGGCAGGTGCGTGGCCCCGTTGTGCAGCGCGGCCAGGATCACGGCCACCGACGGGCGCCGCACGCTGGCCGTGCGGGCCACCGCGTAGACGTCCCGGGCCACGCCGGCGCCGGGCAGCTCACGCACCACCACCCGGCCCTCCCCCGCGGCCAGCGCCAGGCGCGGCACGGCGGCCACCCCGATGCCGCGGGACACCAGGGACATGATCGTGCCCAGGCCCTCGAACTCCCACGGCATGGCCGGGACCCCGCCGGCGGCGGCCAGCAGCCGGTCCACCGCCTGCCGGGACGGCTCGCCGGCCGGGGCGGCTATCCACCGGCTGGTCTCGCTCAGCTTGCGCAGGTCCACCCGCTCGGCCGGGTCGGCCAGCGGGTGCCCGCGCGGCACGATCAGCACCAGCGGGTCGCGCAGCAGCGGGTAGAACTGCAGCCCTCCGCCGCTGTCGGCCCGCCGCCCGGCCCAGTCGTCGATCAGGGCGACGTCGGCCTCCCCGCCGCGCACCGCGGTGAGCCCCTCGTCCCGCTGGGTCTGCCGGAGCAGCAGGGTCAGCGCCGGGTGGGCGCGCAGGCTGCGGGCCAGGGCGGGCGCGAACGCGGCCGCGCCGGTCGGGAACGCGGCCACCGAGACCCGCCCGGAGGGCTCGCGTTCCCCGGCGGACAGGTCCGCCTCGGCCTCCTCGACCTGGGCCAGGATGCGCTCGGCATGGGCGGCCAGCCGGCTGCCCGCGTCGGTGAGCTCGGCGGACCGTGCGGTCCGGTCCAGCAGGATGACGCCCGCCTCCCGTTCCAGCGCGGCCAGCTGCTGGGAGACCGCCGACGGGGTGTAGCCCAGCGCGGCCGCGGTGGCCGCGATCGTGCCCCGGCGGGTGAATTCCTTGAGCAACCGGAGCCGGTGCAGATCCAGCATAAGATCAGCTTACCCTCAACGATAGTTATAGCCGCTTGTACTAATGCATATCGGGCGGCATGCTGGTCAGCAGGCCTGCGGTCCCTGCTGACCATCTATTCATGGCCATTCCGGCGCAGTGCGGCGCCGAGCCCACCACGAGGAGTCGAGACTCATGACCATGGCTGGTACAGCCATGCCCTGCACCGTGCCCAGCGACCCGCCCGCCACCACGCCGCCACCCGCCACCGCGCCGCCACCGGTCACCGCCCCGCAGGTCCCGCCGGTCCGGCCGGCCACCCAGCTGCCCGGGCCGGAGCTGGCCGGGCCGGAGCTGGCCGCGCCCGCCGCCCCGGGCCTGGGCGCGCTGCCGCCGATCCCGGTCTCGGCCACGCTGGCCGCCAACGAGACCCTGGCCCGCAAGCGCCGGGCCGGCCAGCCGGTGCTGCCGCTGGCCTTCGGTGAGGCCGGGCTGCCCGCCCATCCCCTGCTCCGGGACGCACTGGCCGCGGCCAGCGGCGGCAACGCCTACGGCCCGGTGGCCGGCCTGCCGGAGCTGCGTGCGGCCGCGGCCGGCTACTGGGCCCGGCGCGGCACCCCGGCCAGTGCCGCCTCGGTGGTCTGCGGGCCGGGCAGCAAGGCGCTGCTGTTTGGCCTGCTGCTGGCCATCGGCACCGACGTGGCGGTACCCAGGCCGAGCTGGGTCAGTTACGCCGCCCAGGCCACCATGATCGGCGCACAACCGCATTTCGTCCCGGTCCCGCCCGGCGCGGGCGGGGTGTGTGACGCCGCCGCCCTGGCCCGGGCCGTGCTGGCCGCGCGGCAGGCCGGCCGCCGGATCGGCGTGGTGGTGCTGACCCTGCCCGACAACCCCACCGGGCGGCTGGCCAGCCCGGCCAGCGTGCGCGCGCTGTGCCGGGTGGCCCGGGAGCATGACCTGATCATCATCGCCGACGAGATCTACCGTGACCTGGTGCACGACCCGGCGGCCGGGTTCCCCAGCCCGGTGGCCTACGCGCCGGAACGGACTGTGATCACCACCGCGCTGAGCAAGAGCCTGGCCCTGGGCGGCTGGCGGATCGGGGTGGCCCGGCTGCCAGACGGCGGTACCGGCCGCGCGCTCCGCGACCGGCTGCTCGGCATCGGCAGCGAGATCTGGTCCGCCCCGTCACTGCCCATCCAGCAAGCCGCGGCCCTCGCGTTCAGCGAGCCACCCGAACTTACCGAACGCATCTCGCGGAGCCGGTCGCTGCACGCCGCCGTGGCCGGCGCGATGGCTGACCGATTCCGCGCGGCCGGGCTGCCGGTGCCCGAGCCCCAGGCGGCGTTCTACCTCTACCCGGACTTCGGGCCGTGGCGGGCGCATCTGCGCGCGGCCCACGGGCTGGCCACCGGGGCCGACCTGGCCGGGCACCTGCTGCACCGGTACGGGATGGGCCTGCTGCCGGCCAGCGTGTTCGGCGAGGACGAATCGGCGCTGCGGATGCGGGTGGCCACCGCGCTGCTGTACGGCGAAACAGACGAGCAGCGGGAAGCCGCGCTGGCCGCCAGCGACCCGGTGCGGCTGCCGTGGATCGCCGCCGCGCTGGCCCGCACCGGGGAGGTCCTGGCCAGCCTGGCCCGGTAGCCCACCATGGCGTCCGTTACTGGCGCTCCACGGGAGTGCCGGCCATCCGGCCCCATTCGGCCCATGATCCGTCGTAGACGCGGACTTTCTCGCGGTTGAGCAGGTACGTGAGGACAAACCAGGCCGTGCTGGCGCGCCCGCCGATCGTGCAGTACGTGATCACCTCGCTGTCACGGTCGCGGCCAGCGGCGCGGAAGGCTGCGCGCAGATCAGCGGCGGGCCGGAACGCGCCGCGGTCGTCGTACAGGCCACCGATGGGCTGATGGACCGCGGTAGGGACGTGGCCCGGGCGGCCTCCTGGCTCCATGCCGCCGGAAGGCCAGAACCGCTCTCCCCGGTACTCCTGCTCGGTGCGCACGTCGAGGAGGATGCTGCCCGGGTTGCCTATGGCGTCGCGCACCGCGCTGTGGTCGGCCCGGATCCGCTCGTCCTGCCCGGGCAGGACGTAGCCGGTGACGGCTGGCTGGGCGGGCACGCTGCTGGACGGGCGGCCCTCGCCGCGCCAGGTACCGCGTGAGCAGTTCAGGATGCGCACGTCGGCGTGGCCGTACAGCTTGAGCAGCCACAGCCCCAGCGCAGGCGCGTACCCGTAGCAGACCACGGTGGTGCCCGGGGAGATGCCCGACCGGGCCAGCAGCCGCTGCACCGCCGGGGCGGCGATCAGCTGGTAACTGGTGTCTTTGAGGTCAGCGTAGACGTTCCACAGCACGGCCCCGTCGATGTGCCAGTCGTCGTAAGCGACCCGGCTCACGTCGACTTCCACCACGCGTACCGCGGGGTCGTGCAGGTGGGCCTCCAGCCAGGCCGGGTCCACCAGGATGCTGCGGTTGGCTGGCTCAGGCCGGCCGGATTGCTGCAGCGGTGCGGTGCTCATCTGGGCCTCCCCATGATTGGCGGATTTCTGCCCCGCTGGTCTCGGTGACCGCGGGGCGTGGCGCGGTGTCCACGTGCAGGCGGAAGATATCCGGGCGGTTGTAGTGGCCCGTGGGATCCAGGTAGTGGCGCTGGATGGCGACCTCTCGCACGTCGAGATCGGCGATCAGGGTTTCCTCGCGCCGGCGGACCGGGCCGGCCAGTACCTCCCCACTGGGTGCCACGATGACGGTGTTGCCCTCTTCCAGCCACGGGCCGTTCTGGTCCAGGTAGCCGGGCGGGATCAGGCGGTCGCGCCCGGGGAAGCCGGCCGGGATCGCGTCGGCATGCAGGACCGGGCTGACCCCGATGACGAACATCCGGTTCTCCCGGGCCAGGTGGCGCATAGTGGCGATCCAGCCGTCACCTGAGGCGAGGGTGGGCGCGATCCACACATCGATGCCCTGGGCATACAGGCAGAAGCGGGCCAGCGGCATGTAGTTCTCCCAGCAGATCAGCCCGCCGATCCGGGCCATGCCGGTGTCCACGATCCGCAGCGTCGACCCGTCACCCATGCCCCAGACCGTCCGCTCGGATCCGGTCGGCACGAGCTTGCGGTGGCGGCCAGCCAGCTCCCCGCCGGGGGAGAAATACAGCACGGTGTTGTAGATGGTGCGGCCGTGCTCCTCGCGTTCCTCGACGCCAACGGCCAGCCACACGGCGTGCTCGGCGGCGATGCCGGCCAGCCGCTCAGTGGCCGGCCCCGGTACGACAACGGCGTTGTCCGCCAGCAGGGCGAACCAGTCCTCGTCCCCAGCCCAGATGGGGACGGTGTCGATCCAGATCGGGGTGCCGGGCACGAACACCTCGGGGAACGCCACCAGCTGCGCCCCTTGACGGGCGGCGGCCGCGGTCAGCGTGGCGACCCGGCCGATGGTCGCGTCACGGTCCATTAGCACGTAGCCCGCCTGCACGGCCGCCACCCGGAGCGTGGTCATCAGATTCACCGCACGTGGCTGGCTGAGCCGCCGGCGGGCGCCAGCTTGCGGTGCCGGGCCGCCAGGGAGCCGGGGATGCGGCGGGCCAGCACGGCCGGCCTTTCCCGAAACCCTGGGACGTCTCGTTCGCCCACCGCTACCAGCACCGGCCTGGCCAGGTCGTCGAGGGCGTCCAGAGGCCGCGGCCGGGTTTCCTGGTCATCACGGCTGGCCCCGTCGCCGGTCACCTGGAAGGCGAGCCGGGCACCGGGCCGGGCGACCACCCGTGCCGCGCTGGGCGGGTGCTGCGCTTCAGTTCGTGACATGCCCGCATCGTGACCCGCGGCGGCCCAGCGTCACATCGGTGCGTACCCCCAATCGCTGGCCCGGCGGATACCCAGCTAGCCCGGTGAAATACCCAGCTAGCCGCGGTGCCCGTCGAGCCCGGCCGAATATCCGGCCAGCTGGGACCGGCGCAGCCCGGTCTTGGCCAGCAGGCTGGCCACGTGCTTCTCGACCGTGCGGGGGGACAGGTACATGGCCGCGGCGATCTCCCGGTTCCCGAGGCCCTGGGCGGCCAGCCGGAGCACGTCCGCCTCGCGCTCGGTCACGCCGAGCGCGCGAAGCTGGCCCGGCAGCGGCGTGACGCCGGGACGCCGCCGCGGAACTGGCGCACCAGCCTGGCGCAGCAGCCCCCGGCATGCCGCAGCCACCCGGTCATCGGCTCGTTCCGCGAAGTAATCGGCGGCTTCCCGCAGCCAGGCGACCGGATCGCCCCAGCCGCCGGTGAGCGCGGCCGGTGCGGCGACACGCCGGGCGTAGTGCTTATACCAGGCCACTAGCGGCCCCATCTGCGCGTCCGCGGCGGCGAACGTGGCGCTGGCCTCGTCTGCCCGGCCCTGCTGGCCGGCCAGGACAGCATCCGCGTACCCGAGCAGGGAACCGACGACCAGGTGCCGGGTGCCATGGGCGGCCCGTACCCGGGCCGCAGCCTGAGCCGCGTCCCGGCCCAGCAGCGCGCCCAGCAGCGGCCACAGCCCGAGGAACGGCGGGGCGATCGTCGCGGGCGAGCTCAGCAGCAGGTCGGCCCCGGCCGCCATCCGCTGGTGGGCCTCCGCCAGATCCTCGGCCAGCAACGAGAGCGTGGCCCGGCAGTGACCCCAGGAGCAGCCCAGCACGTCCGGATCCTCCGGGGCCAGGCTGACCGCCTCCGTGATGCTGGCCTCCATGGCCTGCTGCTCGCCCCGGATAGCGTGCGCCGTGGCCTGGAAGATCAGCGCCATCGGCCGCGTGGCCAGCCGGAACCGGCGTGACGTTCGCTCGCACCGCCGGGCGGCTTCCAGCGCCTCGTCCGCGCGGAACTGCTTGTTCAGCCCGGCGGCGATCTGCAGGTCCAGCGTCGCGGTCAGCGCCACCGCGCCCAGGTCCAGGGCCAGCTCACGGGCCTGTTCCAGCCGGTCCACGCTCTCGGTCCGCAGTTGGTCGATCGTACCCAGCTCGTGCAGCGCCCGTAGCCGCCACAGCTGCAGCCCGTGCGCCCTGGCTATGGCGGCGGCCTGCGTAAACGCCAGCTCCGCGGCGTCCAGATCGCGCTGCCGCGCGACCCGGCCGATCACCTCCAGCGCCTCGCAGGCCACCTCCGGGAGCCCGCTGATCTGCGCGGCTTCCAGGGCGGCGCGCGCCAGGTCATCCGCCTCCCCCAGCTGCCCCCGGCCCGCCGCGACCTGCGCCGCGCAGGCGTCGATGTGGGCCGCCGGCACGTCGGCGGACCGGCGAGCGACCTGGATGCTCGCATCCGCCTCGGCCCACCGCGCGCCGGCCATCGCCGCCCGCGCGATGTCCAGGTGCAGCAGCCCGGTCCGGGCTGACGCCGCCCCGCGGCCCAGCCGGGCCAGCAGCGTCCGGCCTGTCTCGATCGCCCGCTCGACCTGACCGGACAGCGCGAAGACCTCGGTCAGGGCCTCATCGACCTGGACGGCCAGCGCGCCGTCACCCGGGCTGACCAGGGCCCGGGCCCGCTGGAGCGTATCCTCAGCGCTGGCCAGCGCGCCGGCCGCCAGATCCCGCCGCCCAGCCTCCAGCAGCAGCGCCGCAGCGCGTGCTGTGTCGCCCGCCCTTTCGGCCAGCTCGGCAGCCAGCACACACCAGGCACCCGGCAGGCCGGGATGCGTGGCCAGGACCGCCGCCAGCCCCTGGGCCGCCAGCGCCGCCCGCTCCGGCGGGAGCAGCCCGGCCAGGACCGCATCCTGGGTCAGCGCGTGCCGGAACCGGAAACTGTTCTCGTCAGCCATGACCAGCTGCAGACCGACCCCGCGGCGCAACGCCGCCACCACCGCTTCGTCGGGCAGGCCGGTCGCCTGGCCAAGCAGCGTCCAGTCGAACCGGCGGCCCAGCACCGCCGCGGCGCAGATGACGCTGCGGCCGGCCGCGTCCAGCCCGTTCAGGCGGCGCCGCACCGCGTCGGCGAACGTGTCCGGGACCCCGGCGCCGGTCAGGTCACCGGCATGCCAGCGGCCGTCCCGCTCGGTCAGCGAGCCGTCGCCGATCAGGCCGGCCAGGATCTCCTCGACCAGGAACGGCAGGCCCTCAGCCCGCTCCGCCACCAGCGACATGACGGCGTCCGGCAGGTCGGTGCTGCCCACACAGGCCAGCGTCATGCTGGCCGTGGCGGCCGGATCCAGCCGGCTCAGCGCCAGCACAGCCGCCGAGCCGCGCGCCTGCAGCGCGCCGGCCAGCGCCGCCGCCTGGCCACGTTCCGCATTGCGCAGCGTGCTCACGCACAGCGCCCGGTCCGTGGACAGGTTGTCGGCCAGGTACTCCAGCAGGGCCAGCGTCTCCCGGTCGGCCCAGTGCAGGTCCTCCAGGACCAGCAGGCACCCGGGACCGGGGGACAGCGCACGCATGAGCTGGAGCACCGCCTCGCCCAGGAAGACGAGGGAATCATCACCCACCGCCGCCGGCTGCCGCCAGCCGGGGATCAGCCGGCCCAGCGCGGGCCGGAAGGGATCCAGCTCCCTGCTCTCCGCCAGCCGGCCCGCGCGCCCCGCCACGGCCAGCGCCTCGGCGAACGGCCGGAACGGCGCGGGAGCACCTGCGGCCACCGCCCGCCCGGCCAGGATCGTGAACCCGGATTCGGCAGCCGCGCGGGTGGTCTCGCGGACCAGCCGCGACTTCCCGATCCCCGGCTCACCGGTCACGAATAGCGTGCTGCCGTGCCCCGCCCCGGCCGCGGTCAGCGCAGCCCGCAGGCGGTGGCACTCCTCATCCCGCCCCACCAGTACCGGGCACAGCACCTGCCGCACCCGACCAGT
>Ga0335080_10008568_pt1 | contig 10663 bp, 6 predicted proteins | sample Lox_Sample_34_FD_206720 | JGI IMG/M metagenome (GOLD analysis project Ga0335080, IMG submission 206720) | Soil microbial communities from Loxahatchee National Wildlife Refuge, Florida, United States - Lox_Sample_3.4 | ecosystem: Environmental > Terrestrial > Soil > Wetlands | place: USA: Florida...
AGCAGCAGGCCGCTCTGGTCGAGGAGTTCCGGGCCAGGGTGAAGCAGAACCTGTACCGGGACGACGGCACCATCAAGAAGGAAAGCATCGCCCAGATCGTCAACGCTCAGAACTTCGTCCGCATCAGGAAACTGTTCGATGATGCCCTGGCCAAGGGCGCCAAGATTGCCGTGGGCGGCACTCTGGAAGAGGCTGATCGGACCATCCATCCGACGCTGCTCACGAACGTGACTCCCGACATGCTCATCATGCAGGAGGAGATCTTCGCGCCGATCGTGCCGGTTCTGACTTACCAGAACCTCGATGAGGTCATCGCATACGTCACGAGCCGCCCCAAGCCGCTCGCGCTCTACATCTACAGCAATAGCCAGCAACACATCGACCAGGTCCTCAGCCGGACCTCATCGGGCGGTGTGACGATCAACGGGTTCTTCTCCCATTACCTGGAGAACCAGCTGCCTTTCGGCGGCGTCAATCAGAGCGGCATGGGCAGCTACCACGGGGTCTTTGGGTTCAGGGCGTTCTCGCACGAGCGCGCCGTCTACATACAGGAGAACCGGCCGGCCTGAGCTGCAGGCCCTGCGGTCGCGTCGAGCGCCGAACCTAGGCTGCGCGGCTACGCGGATCGATAGATCTGCGCGACGGCGCCCCGCGGGAAGGTGGTGGCGCTCACGAGCTTGAGGATTATCGGAGCTGGCAGCGCGGTGAACAGCGGCAGACCCTTGCCGAGTGCAACCGGATGCACCAGCAAGACGTACTGGTCAACCGCGCCAGAAGCCACGAGACTGCGTGCGAAGCTGGCTCCGCCGTGCGCAATGATCGGCTTACCATCCCGCGCTTTGAGCTTCGCCATCTCCTCGTTCAGCTCTCCGGTTGCGACATAGGCCTGCGCCCAGCTGTCGGCACCGGGCTGAAGAACGCCAGGCGGTTCACGTCGAGCATTGGCGCGGGCGTCCCTGAGTGCGGCGGTCGTGTGGGTGGTCCCCGGCAGGATCGATGCGCCCTGCCTGGAGAAGACCGCCTTGGGAATCTGGTTCATCGGCGGTGCGAACACTTCCGTGGACGTGGGCCAGTACGCGGCCATGTCGTGGAAGGTGCGGGCGCCCATGACGTGCAGGCTTGCGTCCCAGATGGTCCTGACCGTCCACGCGGCTGCCTGGTCGTCGTGGGTGTCGAAGATCCATTTTATGCCGCCGTCGGGGCTGCCCACGAACCCGTCGATCGAGATGGACATCTTAAGGATCAACTCTCGCATCGCGCTCCTCCTGGCAGTCAGGCTTGCCAAGACGACGAATCAGGGCGAGCAATTTCGACAACGCGCGCCTTCAGCATTGAACTTCTCGGTACATCCAGCCCGCACCTTGCGCCACTTGATCGGCTCATAGGCTCCCGTCACGATAGCGCAAGTTCGCGCTCGCCAACTTGATAAGCGCGCAGGCCGCGGCGGGTCCGATACAAGAACCGCAATGCCGGGGAGCTGCGGCGCGAGCGAACAACAGCGCGGGGGAGACAGAATGAGCGGAATGTGCCGACAGGGCATCACAGCTGCAGCCGTGCTGATTGCGTGCATCCTGGTCGCCGCGTGCGGTGGAGGCGGCAAGCATCCTGCGGACAAGGAGGCGGCCAAGAAGCCGATCTTCAACTATCAGCAGGTCATGATCCCGATGCGCGACGGGTCGCGTCTGCAGACGGTGATTCTCACGCCCATCGAGCAGCACGGTCCCCTGCCGATCCTGCTGCGGCGATCGCCCTACGGGGTGCCCGAGCCCGCGGAGGTTCCCAAGCAAGTGCCCCCTTCCCTGAAAGAGCTGATGGCGGATGGATACATCTTCGTTACGCAAAATGTCCGCGGCAGATTCAAGTCCGAGGGCACATTCGCGATGCTGGCCATTCCTGACCTCGACAAGCCGGAGACGCCCAACGAAGCCGCGGACGCCTATGACTCGATTGACTGGCTGGTCAGGAATGTCCCGCACAACAACGGCAACGTTGGAATCTTAGGCACCTCCTACGACGGCTTCCTCGCGGCTATCTGCCTGGTCCAGCCGCATCCGGCGCTCAAGGCCATCTCCGAACAGGCCTCACCCGTGGACCAGTGGATGAATGACGACATTCACCATTTTGGAGCGCTGCGTGAGAGCTATGCGATCGAATATTCGGTCATGGAGCAGGCGGACAAGAACAAGAACACGCACTTCGATTTCAAGACCTACGACACCTATCAGTGGTATCTGGACCTCGGTCCCCTGGCAAATGTCGATCGTGAGTATCTGCACGGATCGATTCCGTACTGGAACTATGTCGTCGCACACCCGGATTACGATGCCTCATGGAAGAGGCAGGCATGGGTGAATCAACTCCACGGTGCCATGGTTCCCAACCTGAACGTCGCCGGCTTCTGGGACCAGGAGGACCCGTGGGGCCCGTGGCAGATTTTTGAGCACGCGGGCGCCGTCGATCCCAGTGGCACAAGCTTCATGCTGGCCGGGCCGTGGCATCACGGCCAGTGGAGCGATGACAAGGCCGAGAGCATCGGGGTGATCCCCTTCGGCGGGCACGACACCGCGGTTGAGTTTCGTGAAATCCGTGCTGCGTTCTTCCGCTATTACCTCCACGGCCGGGGTACGAAGCCCGCCTGGCGGGTCACGACGTTCCAGAGCGGGTCGAACAGCTGGCGGACCTACCAGACGTGGCCGCCCCGGGAGGCGAGCATCACCAAGCTCTTCCTGCACGCGGACGGCACATTGTCGTTTGCGGCGCCGGAGGCCCGCGCGCCTGCAAAACCGTACCGTGAATACGTTTCGGACCCTTCCAATCCGGTCCCCTACCGCCAGCGGCCCATATCGCCGACGTACCCGGGAGGGGACTGGCCGACCTGGGAGGCTGCCGATCAGCGCTTCGCCGATCACCGCACCGACGTCCTCTCCTACGTAAGCGCTCCCTTGGAGAAGGACATCAGGGTCACCGGTCCGATCGCGGCCAGGCTATTTGCGTCCACTTCCGGCACCGACAGCGATTTCATCGTCAAGCTGATCGACGTCTTCCCGGAGGCAGCACAGAAGAAGAAATGGAAGGACGAGGATGGTCCCAACCCGGGCCAGTATGCCCAATCGCTCAACGGCTACGAGCTGCCCATCGCCATGGAGGTGCGTCGGGGACGTTATTTGCATAGCTACGAGGCGCCGCACGCCTTGACTGCAAACAAGCCACTCGAGTGGGACATCCCCTTGCGGGACCACGATCACGTGTTCCTGAAGGGTCACCGCATGATGGTGCAGGTCCAGTCGACCTGGTTCCCGCTGATCGACCGTAACCCGCAGAAGTTCGTGCCGAATATCTACCAGGCCACCGCTACAGACTTCGTACCGGCCACACAGCGTGTCTATTCCTCACCCGCCATGCCCTCGCATCTGGCCCTCTCGGTGATGCCATGACGGTCAAATTGGGTTCCGCGGTAATGCGTATCTGTTCCCCCGCATTGGCAGCGCTCGGCCTGCTCCTATGTCTGTCATCGCCAGCTCGTGCCAGTCCGACCGACCTGCGCGCGATGGCGCACGACTACTACGAGTGGTACGACCAGGCCTACCCGGTCGTTGCCAGCGAACGGGGAGATCACCGCTTCGACGGCCGGCTTGCCGACTACAGCAGCGCTCAGGTGGCACTGCGTCGGGAGCACATCAGCAAACTGCTGTCTCAGGTGCGGTCAACGGCCGCAGACGGCTGGGGCAAGGACGATCGGGTCGATCGGGTGCTCTTTGAGGCGCAACTCGCTTCGGCGGACTTCTTCGACCGCACGCTGGATCCGGAATCATCCGACCCGCAACTCTACGTGAACCAGTGCACGAACTCGATCTTCAGCCTGCTGCAGAAGGAGTACGCGCCACGTCGCACGCGCGCACTCGCAGCCACCGCGCGGCTCGAGCAGATGCCCGCACTCCTGCGCACCGGGCGCGCCAACCTGACGCGTCCGGTGAAGCTCTACGCGTCGCTCGCCATCGAGGCGGCCCGTAGCGGTGACGAGCTCTACACCGTGAGCCTGATGACGCTCGCGGATGGGCTGTCGACGCCTGAGCGCGCGCGCCTGGTCAAGGCGCGGGACGGCGCGCTCAAGGCGCTGCACGAGTACGCCGACTGGCTGAGCCAGGGCTTGGGGCAGATGACCGATTGGCAGCCGATGGGAGAACAGACCTACAACTACCTGCTGAAGCACGTGCTGCTGCTGCCCTTCGGCGCGCATGACGTCGCACATCTGGGAGAGGTGGAGCTCACCCGTTACCGCGCGCTCGAAGCGTTGCTGAAGGACCCGAATCTGGCCTCACCCGATCCGGCGCGTGCCGCGCACGTGCCCAGGGATGAAGCGGAGTTCCTCGCTGCATACCAGTCCCGCCTGCAGGAGATCGTCACGTTCCTGCAGGCCAACCGCCTGGTCACGATTCCCCCCTACATCGGGCAGTTCCTGATCCGGGAGTTGCCGGAAGCGTTCAAGCCCACCAGTCCCGGGGGTTTCATGAATCCCCCGGGTGTCTACGACAAGGACCCCGACGGCTTCTACTTCATCCCGACCTACAATCCGAAGAGCGGCAACTTCTACATCCGCGCGGCCATCGAAGATCCACGGCCAATCCTCGGCCACGAGGGCATCCCGGGCCACTTCCTGCAGATCTCCATTTCCAATCACGTCACGGACGAGATCCGCCGCATGCACGATGACAGCGTATTCGCCGAGGGCTGGGCGCTGTACGGAGAGGAAATGCTGATGCGCACCGGGTTGTATGCGGACAACTCCGCCGCGCAGGGCCAGATCCTGCGGCTCAGTCGCTATCGGGCCGCTCGGATCGGCGTGGACGTGAACCTGCACACCGGCCGCTGGACCTTTGAGCAAGCCGTCCAGTACTTCATGGAGGCCGGCGGACTCGACCACGAAGCCGCCGAGGGCGAGGCGGCCGGGGCCGCATCAAGTCCCTCGCAGAAGATCTCCTACATCACCGGCAAGTGGCAGATCATGCGACTGCTCGGGCGCTATCGCGACCGCGAGGGCGAGAACTACCGCCTCGGCGCCTTTCATGACCAGTTACTCAGCTACGGCACCCTGCCGCTTTCGGTGATTGAGTGGCTCATGTTCGATGATGAGAGTGCCGTGCAGGCGGCGCTGACGGCTGATTAGTCTCTTACGCCTGCAGAATGTGGTAGCGGCGGCACTCTGACGTTCGCGGAAGTCTTCTCCGCCCCTCGGTGCGTGCGGGTGGAGCAGCGCATTCAGTGGTAGCGGGCGCCAGCTTTTCAGCGCAATCCACCAAGCTCGCAACCTGTAGGTTGGCGCCTTCCGGCCTCCACCCCGCGGATCGCTCGCTAGCGGAAAAGTGAGGATGATCACAGCGGCCATCCGGCAATCTGCAGTACATAACTCATGTCTCGCGCAGCTACGCTCGACGCACCACGACTGGGCACGCTCCCGTGTTGGTGGAGGTTGCACCATGAACGGCTTTCTGAAGTCGACGTTCACCCGTCAAAAGTTTCAGGGACTTTTCGTAAGTACCGCGCTCGGCAATTTCGCAGGCTACGTTGCCGGTTCCCTGGTGACATTTGCATCGACCCGCCATGCCCTTGAAGGGCGCGCCATCGGGAATCTCTTCGGTTTCCTGCCCAGGAAAAAGGTCGTCGTCCACCTACTGCCGCATTGGCTCGAGTGGCTGCTAGCTCTGTTGGTGGGCTTTCTCGTAATGGAAGCCGTGCGGTACGTTCTCAACCAGTACACGCGCCAATCGCTGTCTGCGGCCGGGCCTTCTCATGAGCGAGTCGGACCGGTTCAAGGCGAACCATGCGCGCCTCACGCGAATCCGCGAGGACTTTAGACGCAGTTGACAGCAGAAGTAGCAAGGACGCGCACGGCCTAGGAGAGAGAACGCGCGGGGCACCGACAGGCGGGGAGGTCTGCATCCCTCGGCAAATGCTAAGCTAGGCCCCCGCGCAAGAAATCATCCCGGGTGGCACAGTGAAACGACTGCCATGCCTCATGGCGCCCCTCTTCATCGCTCGTGCGCAAGTCCTGGTGGCCGCCATGGTCACGGCGGTCCTGATGCTCGGCGTGGCGAGCGACTGCCGGGCGGCGGATGCGGGCGCGCGCCGCAAGGTCATCATCGACCAGGATGCCTTCGGGCCGGCCGGCTCGAACATGCAGGCGATCCTGCTGCTGCTGCAATCGAAGGACGTGGAGGTGCTGGGCATCACGATCCCGAGCGGCGATGGCTGGCGCGACGAGGAAGTCAGCCACACGCTGCGGCTCCTCGAGGTCGCGCAGCGCACTGAGATCCCGGTATTTCCCGGCTCGGTCTTCCCCCTGGTCAACACGCAGGAGCGCACCAAGCGCTGGGAAGCACTCTACGGCCCACTCTTCTATAAGGGTGCCTGGACCGAGACCTGGCCCGACGAGGGCGCGGTGCGCCGCACGCCGTACCATGCCGACCCCTACTTCGTACCCGTCTCGCCGGCCGGTCAGCCGAATATCAAGGCCGCGCACGAGAGCGCCTTCAGCTTCCTGTCGCGCAAGGTGCACGAGTTTCCGGGCCAGGTGACCATCATCTGTGCGGGCCCGCTGACCAACATCGCGATCACCGCGCGGCTCGATCCGCAGTTCTCCTCGCTGGCGAAGGAGCTGGTCTTCATGGGCGGCAGCTTCAACCCGATGCCTGCCGACAACCCCTTCGCCGCGGAATACGTCAATGCGACCCGGCGCGAGTTCAACATGCGCTTCGACCCCGAGGCCGCATCGATGGTGCTGCATGAGCCGTGGAAGAAGATCACCGAGGTGCCGATCGACCCGACGACCAAGACCTTCTTCAAGGCGGAGTTCATCCGCGATGTCGCCACGGGCAAGGCGCCCTTCGCTGACTATCTGGGTAAGTTTGGCCAGTCCTACCCGATGTGGGATGAGATGGCGGTGGCGGTGTGGCTCGACCCCTCGATCGTCACCCGTGCCAAGACGCTGCTGGTCGACGTCGATACCAGCTTCACGGCCGGCAATGGCGACTCGCTCAGCTGGGCGCCGGGCGAGGGTCCGGGCCTGGGCGAGCGGCCGGTGACCGTGGTGTTCGAGGTCGACGTGCCCCGGCTCGAGCAGATGACGCTGGCGCTGCTCAAGGCGCCGACACCGCCGCACTGAGCCGCAGTCACTCCCCGTACGGGACCCAGATGTTCTTCACCTGGTAGGCATGCTCCAGGTACCAGCGCCCTTCACTCTGCAGCGCGCTGAAGAAATCGAGCCGCCGCCCCTCGTTGGTCCAGACCTGCTTGAGATTGCCGGCCGACGCCCGCTTGGCCTGCGCGCAGAGCGCCTCCTCGCCATAGCACCAGAGGGCATCGACATCATCGTGCTCGGCGAGCACTTTGGTGAGCTCAGCCGCATGCCCGGTAACGATGTTGATGACGCCACCGGGCACGTCGCTCGTGTCGAACAGCGGGTAGAGGTCCCCCGCCACGAGCGGGTAGCTCACCGAGGGCACCGCGATCACGCAGTTGCCGGCCGCCACCAGCGGCAGCACCAGTGACAGGAAGCCCAGCAGCGGCGCCTCCGCCGGGCAGATGACGCCCACCGTGCCGATCGCCTCGTTCATCGCGACCGAGATGTTCCTGAAGGGCGGCGAGTGCACCGCGCCCTCGTACTTATCCGTCCAGGCGGCGTACGCGAACAGTCGCTCGATGCCGAGGCGTACCTCATCGGCCGCCTGCTTGCGGCCGACGACCGCGGCCAGGTGCGCGGCAACCTCCGCGGCCCGCTGCGTGAGGTTCTCCGCGGCGTAGTAGAGAACCTGGGCGCGCTGATGCGTCGTGGCGATGCTCCACGACTGCGCGCGTCGTGCGGCCTCGACGGCGTTGCGGACATCCTTGCGGTTTCCGAGTGGCGCCTGCCCGAGAAGCACGCCGCTCGGGCTGCGGCATTCGAGGCTGTAGCCGGAATCCGGGCGCACCTGCTTGCCGCCGATGTAGAGCTTCACGGTGCGGTCGATGAGCGCCGCCGCGCCCGGGCGCTGCGTCCGCCGTGGCCTACGGGGCGCGCGCGCCTTGAGCGGCGGCGCCTTGCGCAGCCAGGCCGGCTCGAGGTACTCGCGCAGGCCCTCGCGTCCGCCCTCCCGGCCAAAGCCGCTCTCCCGGTAGCCGCCGAACCCGCACGCCGCGTCGAACAGATTGGTGCTGTTGACCCACACCACACCCGCCTTGATCTGTGCGGCCACCTGCAGCGCCACATTGACGCTCTCGCTCCAGACGCTGGCGGCGAGTCCATAGGCGGTGTTGTTGGCGAGCTCCACCGCCTCGGCCGGGGTGCGGAAGGTCATCGCCGCGAGCACCGGGCCGAAGATCTCGGTCTGCGCCAGAATCGAGGTCGGGTGCACGTTCGTAAAGAGCGTCGGAGGGTAATAGAGGCCCTTGGTCGGCAGCTTCACCTGCGGCTGCCAGCAGGAGGCCCCCTCGGCCACGCCCTGGCTCACCAGGCCCGTTATGCGCTCGAGCTGCACGGGGGCGACGATCGCGCCGATGTCGGTGGTCTTATCGAGCGGCGCGCCGACCCGCAGTGTCGACATGCGCGCCTGCAGCTTCTTCACCAGCGATGTCGCGATGCTCTCGTGCATCAGCAGCCGCGAGCCGGCGCAGCACACCTGCCCCTGGTTCAGCCAGATACCGTCGACCAGGCCCTCGACCGCGCTGTCGAGATCCGCATCCTCGAACACCACGAACGGCGATTTGCCCCCGAGCTCGAGCGACAGCTTCTTGTGCGAGTCGGCGGTCGCGCGGCGGATCGCCCGGCCCACCTCGGTCGAGCCCGTGAAGGCGATCTTGTCGACGTCCGCATGCGCGACGAGCGCGGCGCCCGTGCTGCCATCGCCGGTCACGACATTCACCACCCCCGGGGGCAGGCCTGCTTCCTCGCACAGCTCCGCAAAGGCAAGCGCCGTGAGGGGCGTGAATTCGGCGGGCTTGAGCACCACGGTGTTGCCGGCGGCGAGTGCCGGGGCGACCTTCCACGCCACCATGAGGAGCGGGAAGTTCCAGGGAATGATCTGGCCGACGACCCCGCAGGCGGCATGGCCGGGGAATTCGCGTTCGACGAGCTGCGCCCAGCCGGCATGGTAGTAGAAGTGCCGCGCCACGAGCGGGATGTCGATGTCTCGGCTCTCGCGGATCGGCTTGCCGTTGTCGAGCGTCTCGAGCACCGCGAGGCGCCGCGAGTGCTTCTGCACTCCGCGCGCGAGGGCATAGAGGAAGCGTGCGCGGGCGTGCGGCGTCAGTGCCTGCCAGCGCGGCAACGCCGCACGGGCCGCCTTGACGGCAGCATTCACGTCCGCAGCGCTCCCCTGCGCGACGTCGGCGATCTTCTCCCCGGTCGAGGGATCTGAGGTCTTGAAGTAACGGCCCTGCGCCGGAGCCTTCCACCTGCCGCCGATGTAGTGACCGAAGCGACGCTGGTGCTGGTCCAGCCACTTGAGCGAGTTGGCCGGATCCTCGGGCGCCGCCCCGTAGTCCATGCTGCGGAACTTCTCGGCGACGCTGGTGTTGCCCATCCGCTTGTCCTCAGGCGAGGGGGTGATGGTAGCCGGCGGAGTAGCGGCCGCTGCCATGGAATTCCAGCTGGCGCTCGATGTCCGCCAGCATGCCGCTCGCGCCGAACCTGAACAGCTGCGGCGTGAGCCAGGCGTCCCCGAGCTCCTCCTTCATGAGCGCCAGCCAGTCGACCGACTGGCGCGCGGTGCGCAGGCCACCGGCAGGCTTGAACCCCACGGCCATACCCGTGCGCTCGCGATACTCGCGGATCGCCCGCGTCATCACCAGCCCCACCGGCAGCGTGGCGTTCACCGGCTCCTTGCCCGTGGAGGTCTTGATGAAATCCGCTCCCGCCATCATCGCGACGAGACTGGCGCGCGCCACGTTGCGCAACGTACCGAGGTCCCCGGTGCCGAGGATCACCTTGCAATGCGCCGGACCACAAGCCTCCTTGAAGGCCGCAACCTCCGCGTAGAGACGCGGCCAGTCGGCGGCGAACACGTGCGCGCGCGTGATGACGACGTCGATCTCGTCCGCTCCCGCCTCGACCGAACGCCGCACCTCGGCGAGTCGCTCCGGGAATGGGTTGAGCCCCGCCGGAAAGCCGGCCGAAACCGCCGCGACCCGGATCGGCGTGCCCTCGAGCGCCCGGCGCGCCGTCTCGATGAAGAGGTGATAGACGCAGACGGCGGCCACCTGGATCGGCAGTTCCTCGATGCCAAGGCCGGCCTTGACGCTCTCGGATACCGGTCGCCTGGCCTTGGCGCACAGCCGCCGTACCCGCTCGTCGGTGTCATCGCCCGAGAGCGTGGTGAGGTCCATGCAGGTGATGGCGCGCAGGAGCCAGGCGACCTGCCAATCCTTCTTCACCGTGCGCCGCGCGGTCAGCGTCACCGCCCGTCGCTCGACGGCGCTCGTGTTGATGCGCACGCCCTCGACCCAGTCGACGTTGAGCGCCATGCCGGAGTTGGCAAGGAGCTCCGCTCCCTTGAGGTGCACCAGCTCCTGGCGCTCGGCGCCCGCTGCGAGCACCGGCAGTTCAGAGCGGCGCTCGCTCACATCGAAGCGCTGTCCACGAGTCGAGGTCATGACTTCAGATACCGTGCGGTGCATCGCCCCTAGAGCCGCG
>Ga0335080_10008569_pt1 | contig 10662 bp, 3 predicted proteins | sample Lox_Sample_34_FD_206720 | JGI IMG/M metagenome (GOLD analysis project Ga0335080, IMG submission 206720) | Soil microbial communities from Loxahatchee National Wildlife Refuge, Florida, United States - Lox_Sample_3.4 | ecosystem: Environmental > Terrestrial > Soil > Wetlands | place: USA: Florida...
TCATCGGGCATGGGCCGCGTCCACTTCGAAAAGGGCCGCAAGGTTGCGATTGAAGTCTCGTACGGAACCAGGAACAGCGGAACCATGAGCAGTGAGCCTCATGCAGAACTTATCTGGGCCAAGGTCAACAACGCTCCTTCGGCTGACGCCATTGCAGCCGCGAAGAATGCAGATGTGGTAATCGCTGTTGTTGGAATTACCAGCCAGCTAGAAGGCGAAGAAATGCCTGTTAGCGAACCAGGATTCCTTGGCGGAGACCGCACCAATATCGACCTTCCTCAACCGGAAGAGGAATTGGTGGAAGCTGTGGCCGCAACCGGCAAACCTCTCGCCGTTGTTCTCATGAACGGTAGCGCCCTAGCCATCTACTGGATCAACCAACATGCCAACGCCGTTCTTGAGGCGTGGTACCCCGGCGAAGAGGGCGGGGCAGCCATAGCTGAAACCCTTAGCGGGAAAAACAATCCCGCCGGCCGCCTGCCTGTTACGTTCTACACGGGCGTGGACCAGTTGCCCAACTTCGAAGATTATGGGATGGCAAACCGGACCTACCGCTACTTCAGCGGCAAGCCGCTTTATCCCTTTGGTTACGGGCTCAGCTACACCAAGTTCGACTACAGCGATCTCAGGGTGCCAACCCAGGCAGTTGCTGCCGGACAGGTTGTGGGCGCCGATGTTACGGTGACCGACACCGGAAAAGTCGGCGGAGACGAGGTCGTCCAGCTTTATCTCAGGTTTCCTCCGGTCAAGGGAGCGCCACTCATTGCTCTTCGTGGCTTTGAACGGGTTCATCTTGAACCGGGTGCAAGCCAAAAGGTTCATTTCGAGCTGAAGCCGCGCGATCTGGGCATGGTGACTGAGGACGGCAATCCGATCGTCGCTCAAGGGGATTACGCCATCACGATCGGGGGAGGCCAACCTGAAACCGGGGCCGCAGGTGTGACTGACCACTTCCGCGTAGAGGGTCAATATGCCTTGCCCGAATAGTATTCGAGCCGCGATTCGACGAGGCTGCGCAATCACACGAATCGCGGCGCGTGCATGATCGTGTCCCGCTGCTTGCCGTTACTTTCCGTTGGGGGCATCAGCGGGAACTGTTACCGACCCCATTCGACCTGAGGTTTCATCCACCACGATCAATCGGATGGATGCAGTGTCGCTTTTCTTCTCAATGAACTGATCGAATGGAACGCCTGTCTCCATCAGTTTCTGATAGGTTGCCGGCAGGAGTGACAAAACGAGCTGCCTCTCAGAGATCTGCGCCTGCCGGCCGTCGAGGGTTCGCTGAACAGAGAAGATGTCCAGTTTGTCATCCCATCGTCCGTTCTTCAATTGCAACGCGAGATCGATCGCCGCGATATTGAGCTTAAAGGCGGACCCGCCGAAGGCGGGCAGTGGGCTCGCAGTGACAGCAATCTCGTTGACATCGAGAGGTTCCCATACGGCCTGGCGGAAACGATCTCTCAACGTGACCGGTTCTTTGCTGTAGAGATACCCGGTGCGGTAGCGCAGACGAGCGCCGCGGCGGGATGTCAGCTTCACGATGAGAAGGTGGTATTGATCGTCAGCGGGCACATCGGGGGCAAAGCCAAGTAGATAAGAGGCGCGACCATCCTCCAGTACGGAATTCAGGTTGGCCACGAGGTCACCGCCACGGCGAAAGACATCTCCGCCAGTAGCGTATGCCATTTCGCGCACTGCCTCTTGTACCCCGTGCACGTCCTGCTGCATCTCTGCGGTGATACGCCCGGGAGCCGCGCCCCCGCCCTGCGGGCCTGGTGGTGCGGTAACGCTCGGCGACAACTCGACGTTGTGGTTCTCGAGGCTGGCGTCAACGGCCTGGGTCTCAAGGCGCGACATGTCGAACGGATAGATGCTGACATGCGCATCATTAAGCGCCTCCTGTGCGCGAAGGACCGGATTCTCGAGATGCTTGCTGCCCTTGTCGCTGCTGACTGCCTGGCCGGTCCAATTGGCCAGTACGTTCTCGCTCGCCAGCCAAACCAGGTTTTTGTGTCCGGGGATGGCCGCGAGATGGCGCGCGACAAGAACAAGGAAACCAAGGGCTCTGTCCTGAAGATTGCTGCCGAAGTCGCGCAGCTGGGGATCAATTGAGGAGGCAGAATCCGGATTCGCGGGCACGTTGCCGTTCACGTATTGCAAGTCTTCGACGTGGGTAACGTCATCGATTTGCTGCCGGTTGCGCTGCTCCGCATCCTGCGCCTGGGCGAAGTCGCGAGCTGTGGGCATCCACTGACGCAACGCCGAGATGAGTTTTGGGCGATCGGGCGTCGCCTCCACGAGGATCTGAAACCCGCCTTCAGTCAGTATGTAGACTCCGATGCGTTCATTCAACGTCATCGTCTGCAGGAACCTAAGTGTCTGCTCGCGCGCATAGGCGAGGTCCGCCCACGCCAGGCCGTCCGAGTCGATCATCAGAATCGTGACACTGCTCTCGGCAGGCCCGGCGCCGGCCTTCGCACTGTCGATCTCCGCACGGCGATTTGAGTAGACAGACTCGCCAGGAGACGATACCGGCTGGCTCTGCGGCGTTATTTCCTCGGGATTCGCCGGACTCTTGAAGAAGCGTACCTCCTGCTTGCGACCGTTATCGTAGATCTCGAAGTCTTCGGGCTTGAGGCCAGTGATGGGATGGCCTTTCCTGTCAAACGCCACGACACCGACATCCACGAGTCGCGTTGTCACCTGGAGTTTGAAGTCTCTGTCCGGCGCCAAAAGGGGCGGGAAGGGTGCGTGCGGATCTCCGGCGACTTTCCCTTCGCTGATTTCGGGAGTTACCGCATTGGGACTCAAAGCCTCTGGTCCAACCGCTGGCTGCGGGGGTGTGAGATCACGGCGATCAGAGGCTGCTATGGACGGCTCTCGAGTAACTGATGTCTCTGACGGTGTTTCTTCAGACGGCGGTTTTGTTGGAATGGATTGTTTCGGGGCTGCTGGCGAAGAGTCTTCGGCTTTCGATGCGCTCTCTCCGGTCAGCACGCGAGCCTCGGAACGAAAGATGTGGTAGTTGTCGAAAACGACATCATTCAGAAGGGTCTGATAGGCTCCGTTGGACCCTTGATCCAGTTGCGAAGGCGCGTACCTGGTGGCATTCCTCAAATACGTCACGCTCGATAGCGGAGCAACCGAGACAGAGATGCTCTTTACGGGGCAAACATAGCTTTGGCCACCGATCTGGATCGTTCCGTATTGGACGAGGATGTCGGCGCGCAGGATCTTGTCGGCCGGTTGCAGATCAGCCCGCAAGGTGAGACGGAAAATTGTACCGTTGGCTGGATCGACGGCAATCTCGCCGTGATAGCCGGTGGATCGCTCGACAACTCCACTCTCGCCCTCGCCAGCAACACAGCAGAATTTCACTCGGTAATGTGATTGCTCCTTGCGAACTTCGTAGCGAAACACCGCAAACGGGCCGGATTTGCTCGCCTCCCAATGGCTCCATACCATCTGGCCGCGGGCTGCATCCAGGAGCACGGTATTGATGATGGGTCCAAACTCTCCAGAAGTGATCAACCCGCGGGTCGGCGACGCCCCTTTCTTGCCTCCCGATGAGTTGGAGTCCTCCACTTCAACTCCGTCGCGATAATACGCGGTGTTTCTGTAGTTCTGAACGGCATGCAGCGGCTTGTAGGGGACCACCGAAGCAAAGATCGTTTGTTCGCGAGGGCTGTCCTCAAAGCGGATCGTGTCTCGCGAGGCAATGAAGTTGGGCAATTGATGAATCGTTCTGGCAGCATATTCCACGACCCGCGCGATCATCTGTCGTTGGGTGGCCAGATCGGGCGTCGCAGTGGCGGGAATCTCCGTTGAAGGAGGAGGAAGGAAGGCCGACAGGTCAGCGAGCAGCACGAGTGACCGTCGGGACTCCACGCCGGGTAGTTGCGCCTCCAGGCCTGACAGCCTTTCCGCGCTCAGCCGCTCAGTCAATTCCAGACCGGAGAGCCTCTGGGCGATCTTTGCATCTGGCTTGCCGCGAGCCGAGGTAAGGAGACGCGTCAATTGCTGAATCGTGACAGGTTTTGCCGCGTAAACAGGGAGGCAGGCCGCGAGCTGCACGAGCAAAAGGAGAAGAGCCAACTTTCGCAACGCACGCCCCCATCATCGCTTCCTTGAGAGATCTTAGGCCCGCTTGAGGGCTCCGGCAATTCGAAAATCGAACCTCGTTTATGTAAGCGTTTACCTCAGTGACCAGCTACGGCCGGTGCGGGATAGATGGAAATTGCGTTCATCCTCAAGTAAAGGGAATTTCTAAATCACTTGCGGTCCGCAACCGGCGATGAAATTAAGGTTGACAACCGTTGAAAGCAGGCGTAAAAATACGTCGCTAAAGGAAACGCTTGCTGGCGAATCAGCAAGTTTGTTCCTTGGGCAGGCAGAAGTGTGGTACTTGGTTGAACTTCCGCAGGGTCCCGACTTTGAAACTCCCTGGAGCGCACCACAAAGGGATTGAAAGAAAAGGACAAGAGCAGATCCCCCAAAAACTGAAGCTTTGCAGATTTGTTCGCTTGAACGCTCCGGAAGCGTCATCCGATTCGAATGTAGTGAAATTGCCGTAGATATGGCAGTTCAAATGCATATTCAATCCGGTGTGACGGGGACGTAAGGTCAGCAGGCGAAGTGCTCTCCGGCCGAGGATGGACATTTGGGCGGCCGGGAATCGGAAATCTGGAATCACCGTTTTCAGCGTTGATAGACGCAAGTGAAACAGGCCGCTATGTCCTCTGTGATCGGATGCAATTGAGAGATCGACAGAGAGCATAGAGTTAACCAGCCGAAGTAAGCGTTATCTCTGGAGGCAAAAATATGAGGAAACACACAACGCAACTTGAAACCGGAGCCGGGCGAAGGCCCACTGGCGGTATGTTCCCATTCTCTGCTGCAATCTGGTCCATATTCATTGCACTTCTGCTGGTGTTGGCGCCAGCGGCCTGGTGCCAGGACAACGCCACAATCACAGGATTCATTAACGACCCAAGCGGGGCCGTGGTTCCAAACGCGCAGATCTCTATTACCAACACTGCGACCAATCAGATACGAGAGACGGTATCGAACGCCACCGGGTCTTACCGCTTCGCGAATATGGGCATTGGCACTTACACGTTGACAGTGGTCGCGCAAGGTTTTCAGAAATACACCGCGACGGGCATCGAAGTGCACGTTGCCCAAACCCTCGAACAGGATGCCGTCCTGGCCGTTGGCACCCAGCAACAAACAGTCACTGTGGCGGCGGACGCCCTGCAGGTACAGACCGAGACCAGCGAGGTGAGCACCCTAATCAACAGCACACAGGTTGAACAGCTTGCAACCAATGGCCGCAATATCACTTCACTCGCGGCTCTTGGCCTCGGCGTGTCCAACACCCTTCCACCGTTTGGCGGCGTCAACGCGCTTACATCGGCGAACGGCATCAGCTTTAACGGAACGCGCTCCACACACAACATCTACATGATTGACGGCGGCGAGCAGAACGATCGCGGCTGCGGCGGCTGCTTCATGAACCTGCCATCTCAGGATGCCATCGCCCAGTTTCAAACGCTCGACAGCAACTACAAGCCCGATTACGGCATCGGCTCCGGCGGCACCATTCTGATGGTGCTCAAATCCGGGAGCTCACAATTTCACGGATCAGTCTATGAGTTCAACCGCAACACCGCCTACAACGCCAACGACTTCTTCCTCAACGCCGCCGGCAAGCCGAGGTCGAAGTTCCAGTTGAACGTTCCGGGTGGAAACATCAGCGGCCCTCTGTTCATTCCTCATGTTTACAACGAGAACAGGACCCGCACCTTCTTCTTCTGGAACGAAGAATGGCGACGTCTGATTCAGGGAAGCTCTCCTTCAATCACCAATGCCATCCTCGCCAACAACTTCCCGACGGCTGGGGCTGCGCTGGCCTACACACCGCCAAGTGGAAAGGCTCCCATCGTGCCAGTCATCGGTGATGCTGCAAAGAATGCGATTTTTGCTGCCGACGGGTTGACGCCAGGCCAGCCGTTTCCGGGCAACGTGATTCCCGCCAACCTCATCGACCAGAACGCCGTTCTGCAGTTGAACGCCGGCACGTTCCCGCAGCCGAACTACAACAACGGCACGCAGTACATCGCCTCGATTCCACAGCCGACCGATGTTCGCGAGGACATCGTGCGCATCGATCACTCCTTCAACAGCAAGTACCAGTTGATGGGCCACTATCTCCATGACACGCTTGCCCAGAACTACTTCCCACCCTTGTGGGGGGACAGCAGCTATCCCACGGTCGGAACTGCGATGAGCAACCCCTCCTATTCGGCGGTGATCAAGTTCACACAGACCTACTCTCCCAACCTGCTCAATGAGACGGCTTTCCTGTATAGCGGCAACAAGATCACATTGACACCGATCCAGGGGCCGGGCGGCGGGCAGTTCGTCAAGCCGAGCGGGTGGGAAGCAACCTCGTTCTTCCCGGATGCGAATAACCGCATGAACCGCATGCCAGAAGTTCAGCTGCAGGGTTCGCCCATCAACGTCACCTGGAGCCCCAGCTACTATCCGTGGAAGAACGGATATGAGGGCTTCCAGTACCGCGACGACGTTTCATGGTCCAAGGGGCGGCACCAGTTCAAGTTCGGTGCGGGGTGGCTGCATACTTACAAGAACCAGGAATTGCAGTACAACACAAACGGCGTGATCGCGTTCAACTCGAGTAACTTCTCAGGCGATTCTTATATCAACTACCTGCTCGGCATGGCTTCCAGCTACTCCCAGTTGGAGTATCTGTGGGGCAAGCACTGGGTCAACAACAACTACTCCGGCTATGGAAATGACGACTGGCACGTGTCGCCGAGGCTGGTTCTCAACATCGGCCTGCGCTACGACGGTCTGCCGCACGCCTTCGAGCGCTATGACAAGTTCTCGAACTTCGTGATTGCGGACTACGACCGTACCCAGGGCTATCCGATGAACGCGGACGGCACAATAAACCCGGCGTTCCTGTCGACCTCCCCGGCAAGTGGCAGCGAGCAGTTCTATCTGAACGGCATCCGGGAAGCGGGTGTGAACGGCTTCCCGCGCGGTAACGTCCAAAACCACTACTACACCTTCCAGCCTCGCGTGGGATGGGCGTGGGACATCACAGGCAACGGCAAGACCGTCTTCCGCGGTGGCTACGGCCTGTTCTGGGAACGCATCCAGGGCAACGATGTTTATAACGCTGCTCTGAACCCGCCGTTCGCCTATATCCCATCCGCCACCAACGTCTACTTCTCCGACCCGAATACAAGCGTGCTGACTGGCGCCACAACGTTGAATCACTTCCCGTCCGGTCTAACCAACATCAAGTACGACTACAACGCTCCGGGGACAGAGAACTACAGCATGGGAATCCAGCGCCAGCTGGCTGCGTCGATCATCGCGGTCGTACAGTATGTAGGCTCGACAGGTTTCAGCCAAAACAACGATCGGGCAATCAACACCCTGCCGTTGTCTAACTTCGATCCGGCCAGCCCGGACCCAACCAACCCATACTACGATCGTTCACAAGTCGCCGCGGGCAAAGTGAATGCCAACCTGTATCGCATTTTCCCGGGCTTTGCAGGGATTACCCAGGAAGAGAACGAGACCAACTTCAACTACAACTCGTTGCAGGCGGGCGTACGCGTTGAGAACCGTCACGGGCTCACCACCCAGGTTTCCTATACGTGGTCGCACCTGATGAGCATCGTAGCCAACGATCTCAACACTATTTCCAATCCGTTCAATGCGCACTATGACTGGGGTTCTGATACCGGCTTCGATCGCCGCAATATTCTGAACATCAGCTACGTCTATGCGCTTCCGTGGTACAACAAGAGCTCGAATATGGCTGCACGCCTGCTCCTGGGCGGCTGGACAATCTCCGGCATTACCTTCTTCGAGAACGGATTGCCTCTGAAACCTGGCTACTCCGGCAGCGACGTTCTGGGCCTCGGGGGAGGCACCTCCAACCGTCCAGATCAAGTCAAAGCCGTTTCCTATCCAAAACAACTCAGCGCGACCACGAACCGCTGGTTCAACACGGACGCTTTTGCTGATCCTGTTGCCCCGTGGCTCGGCGGCCCCAACCAGGGCTTCGGCAACGCGGCGAAGGATGCTGTGAAGGGACCCGGAATCCAGAACTGGAACATGTCGATCTTCAAGTCGATTCCGTTCACATCGAGTGAGAGGGTGCATCTGGATCTTCGCTTCGAGTCCTACAACACCTTCAACCATGTCAACCCGCAGGGCGTCGACATGAACAACCACGACGGCAACTTCGGCAAGATCACGAGCGACTACGGCCCACGTACCTTGCAGTTAGGTGGCAAGCTTAGCTTCTAGCTTCTGCTCTCCGCACTCCGGCGCGCCGGTTCTTCCCGGCGCGCCGTTTCTTTGATCTCTTCCTGATCTTGCGTGCTGTGATTCCGGCACGAGAGAATCCCATTGGGTATGAACTCGCGTCTGGTATGGAGATTGATCGTCGCGCTTCTGCTCGGCCTCCCGCCGGTCATCGACTTGGCCCAGGCCCCAGCAGTTCCCGACGACCAGCGCCAGGCCGCTTATACCTTCGAACAGCAGGGAGATGCCGCTCAGGCTCAGGTTGCTTGGGAGGCTGTCTTGAAGACCAACCCCAATGATGCTGAAGCCAATGCGCACCTCGGTCTTCTTGAGGCTCGCCAGGAACACTACAGCGATGCTGTCAGTTTCTATAAAAAAGCCCTGGCCGCAGATCCGACAATGCCCAGCCTGCAGCTAAATCTCGGTCTCGCGCTGTTCAAAGGTGGCGAGATGAAGGAGGCCATCGATATTTTCTCGGCGCTCCTGAAGACTGAGCCTGAAGACTCTCCTGAAGCCTTACGCCTCACAACCCTGATTGGTTTGGCTGATTACGGTTCCGGTCAATACGCGGCTGCAGTTCCTTATTTGAAAAAGGCAACCGCCGCTGATCGGCAGAATCTCCCCTTCCGTCTCGCCCTTGCACACAGTTGCCTCCGATCAGAACAGTATCCATGCGTTCTTGATGTCTACAAGGAGATCCTGACCTTGAACGCGGAATCAGCCGAAGCCGACATGCTGGCCGGGGAAGCCCTCGATGAGATGAAAGATAGACCCGGTGCTATCGAGCAGTTTCGCGCCGCTGTCAAATCAGATCCCAAGTTGCCCGAGGCACATTTCGGACTGGGCTACCTGCTGTGGGGTCAACTTCAATTCGATGAAGCTGCGAGGGAGTTCCAGGCAGAGCTCGAGATTAATCCTAATCACGTTCAGGCGCTTACGTATCTGGGAGATTCGCAAATAAAGCTAAACCATTCTGAAGCCGCGAAGCCGCTTCTCGAAAAAGCAGTGAGCATCTACCCGAACGACCAGTTGGCGCATCTCGATCTCGGTCTTCTCTACATCGATGAGGGGCGGAATGACGATGCGCTCCGCGAATTGAAGACCGCCGAACAACTCAACCCCGCTGACCAGAGCGTTCATTTCCGCCTCGGCCGATTCTACAAGTCGATAGGCAAGACCGCGGAAGCAAATGCTGAATTCGAAAAGACCCGCAACCTGCGGAAGGCTTCAGATGAATCGGTGCTCAAAAAGATGCATCCGAGCGAGACCGATAAAAACACAGAAGGCGCAGAGCCTACCTCTCCGCCTTTGAATTGAGTCAGGGGTCTTTGAACGCCTCGGAAGCTAGTCAAGAGTTGGGATGGAGTCGCTTTTTATCTCAACCGGCCGTTTCACCCCTGCGCTCTCACATCGACGACTCGGCGATACTGATTTGGTCGCATGCGGGTATTAATGCCGGTGTCGAGTTGGTCTTCGCATTGTCAAGAACAGGCACGCCGCCATATCCCTTCGAGAAGCGCCGGAACCCAGGCCTCAGCGGGGCATTGACTCCAGGCTCCTCTCAGAAAGGCGAGACCAGCGTCCGGCGCGTTAGCATTTGCAGCCTGGAGATTGAGAATGATCAGCGTTCCGGTCGCGAGTTCTCCGCTCGTCGAATCCTCCGGTGCGATCGGCTGCCGCAGAATCTTGTCGGGCGCAAAGACGCACCTGCTCGCCACACTGTCAGAAGTAAGTGCGGCCCGGCTGCTCGGATCGCAATAGAGCTGCCGCATCAGGTTCACTCCCTTCACAATGTTGTGTACTGCGATGCCGACGGCATGAACAGCCGCGAGGTCGCCCTCCAACATACCAGCTAACAGCTGTTTTGCCTTATCCACTTCTCCGGTTACGGCCCACTTTGCCAGAAGCACCGGGTTCAAGGTTCGCGGAGCCTCGTCGAGGACCAGCGCGGCATTCCAAGTCTCTTGTGTCGCTTTGAAATTCGCTGCAAACAGGCTTCCGACTGCTTGCTGTACAAGCGGGCCGCATGTGTCGAGATCTCCAACCCCTCGCACAAACGCCGCGAGAGGCTCCAGCGACTCCGGTCCAGCAGAGTAGTTGGGAGCGAGTGCCGTCAGCCGCTTCCAAAGTGCCTCTTGAGCTTCGGCGCGTCCTGCTGCGCACCTTGGCGCAACGGTTGGAAAGGGTTTTCCGTCGATCTGCAAGATGTCGCGCACTCTCTGAAGTATGTGGGCATTGGTCGGGATGGAATGGTCTGTATAGGCGCGATCGAGATTCTGATCGCCTGCCATGGACTTGATCTCGGCAGCG
>Ga0335080_10008570_pt1 | contig 10661 bp, 8 predicted proteins | sample Lox_Sample_34_FD_206720 | JGI IMG/M metagenome (GOLD analysis project Ga0335080, IMG submission 206720) | Soil microbial communities from Loxahatchee National Wildlife Refuge, Florida, United States - Lox_Sample_3.4 | ecosystem: Environmental > Terrestrial > Soil > Wetlands | place: USA: Florida...
GGCCAGCGCTCTGCTTGCCATATTTTTCGGCGCGGCGTTAGGAAACGTAGTGCGCGGCGTGCCGCTCGACGCCACCGGATATTTCTTCCTGCCGCTCTGGACCAACTTCGGCGTCGATGGTGAGCTAGGCATCCTGGACTGGTACACGGTGACCACCGGTCTCGCCGCATTCATGACGCTCACGCTGCACGGGGCACTTTGGGTGGCGTTGAAAACCGACGGGCCCATCGAGCAAAGATGCCGAAGCCTGGCGATGCGCGCCTGGTGGCCGACGGGTGTACTCATCGTCTTGATTACGATTCTGAGCTTTCGGGTCCAGCCTCAACTGTCGGCCAGCTTTTCAGCCCGGCCGTGGGGTTATATCATTCCGGCTGCGGCGCTAGCAGCGTTCGCGCTGATACGCGTCTGGGCCCTGCGCCGCCCGGCAGCGGCATTTTTGGCTTCTTCCATTTTCATTGCCGGTATGCTATCCAGCGCGGCTTTTGGTCTTTATCCTTACGTGCTGCCGTCGCGGATCGGTCCCCAATTCGGACTCACCGTCACGAATGCGGCGGCGCCGGCTTACGGACTCAGTATTGGCCTCGCGTGGTGGCTTCCTGGCATCGCGATCGCCATCGCTTACGTCGTCTTTATGTACCGCCGTTTTGCGGGCAAGGTGCGACTCCCCGAAGAGGGTTACTGATTGAGCCGGAGCTCGGCTTTCACCAAGCCGTCTTCCGGTTCATAGGTGAGGCGGAACCCCAGGTGTTCGCAGATGCGCTGCATGGTGCGATTTTCCGCCAGGATGTCGGCGACGAGGCTCTCGATCTTCTCCGTCCGGCAGATTTCGATCAGGCGCCGCAGCAATTCCGTGCCTAGGCCGCGCCCGTGATAATCGTCGTTGATGAGGATTGCCATCTCGGCTTCCTTCATTCCGTGAAGGCGCGTCAGGCGGCCGATGCCCAGGATCTCGTGTTCGCCCGTTGCCGGGTTCTCCCGCTCGGCCACCAGAGCCATGGCACGATCGTAATCGATGAAGCACATGCGCGTCAGCCGCTCGTGCGCGGTGCGTTGGCTCAAATTCAAAAGATGAAAGTAGCGGAAGTACACGCTCCGTTCGGATAACCGCTCGTGAAAAGCCACCATCATCGGCTCGTCTTCAGGCCGGATGGGCCGGATGGTGACACTGGTTCCATCTTTGGTGGTCCAATGGCCCACGTACTGCACCGGATACGGGCGGATAGCCGTTCGCGGCAGATCCTCTTCGCGCATGTCCTGGCCATATACAATGACCCGCGCGTCCAGAGCGACGAGGCGTTCTGAAGATGCCAGCAGCGGGTTTATATCAATCTCCTTAATCCAGGGCTGTTCCACCACGAGCCGGCTGAAGCGCACCAGGAGCTGGTCGAGATCTGCCAGCGGCACTGGCTTTTTTCCGCGTATGCCTTCGAGCGCTGTGAAGATGTGGGTCTGCTCCATCATGCGGCGCGCCAGGGTTGTGTTGAGTGGCGGCAAGCCGAGGGCGCGGTCTTTGTACACCTCCACCAGAATGCCTCCCGAACCGAACAGCAGCACCGGTCCGAATTGCGCGTCGACGCTGCTGCCCACGATTAACTCGTAGCCATCGCGGGAAATCATGGGCTGAACGGTCACCCCCTGGAAATGGCCTTCTCCTGCCTTTTCCCGCACGCCGGTCTCGATGGCTGTCCAGGCACGCCGCACGGCCGCTTCGTCCTCCAGATTCAACTGCACGCCGCCGACGTCGGTTTTGTGAGTGATGGTCTCCGAATGCAGTTTCAGGACTACCGGGTAGCCGATTTCGCCGGCGAATTGGACAGCGTTGTCCAGCGTATTCGCGACCATAGTCCGCACCGTGGGAATCCCATAGAGCGCCAGCAACTGCTTGGATTCCGATTCGGTAAACACCGTGCGTCCCGACTTGCGTACGGCGGCAATCAAGGCCGCGACCTGTTCGCGCGCCGTGGAGTTCGCTTCCGGTGCGACAGCCGGAGTCTCGTAGAGGCCGCGCAGATTGTACGTGTACCGCCACATGTACTGGAACAACTTCACGGCGGTGTCGGGATATGGAAACGTCGGAATCCCGCCGTGATTCAAGATGTCTTCGCCTCCCGCCGCCTCCACACCGCCCATCCAGCTTGCCAGGATCGGCTTGCCTTCCAACTTTGCATACGGCTTCAGCTTTTCGGCTATTTGAGTGGGATCGGTCATGCCCTGCGGCGTCATGATGACCAGCAGCCCATCGCTGTCCGGGTCCTTGGCGGCGATCTCCACTGCTTTGGCATAGCGCTCCGGCCCCGCGTCGCCGAGTATATCGATGGGATTGCCATGACTCCAGTGTGGCGGCAGGATCTGGTTCAGCGCCTCCGTGGTTCCGGGCGAGAGTTCCGCGAGCTTTCCGTCGAGCGCCATCAGAGCGTCGGTCGCCAGGACGCCCGGACCGCCGGCGTTGGTCAGGATGGTCAAGCGCGGGCCCGGCGGCCGGGGCTGTTTGGCCAGCACTTCCGCCATGTAGAACACGTCGGAAATGTTGATCACCCGCAGCACGCCACAGCGCCGGAATGCCGCTTCCAGCACCTCGTCGCTTCCCGCTAGCGCGCCCGTGTGAGACGCGGCAGCTTTAGCGGCTGCCTCGCTGCGTCCGGCTTTGATCACGATGATGGGCTTGCTGAGGGCGACTTCGCGCGCGGCGGAGACAAACGCCCGAGCGTCGCCGATCGATTCCATGTAGATCACAATGCTGCGCGTTCGCGGATCGTCCCCCAGGTACTCGATGAGATCGCCCCAGCCGACGTCCAGCATCGAACCAATCGAAAGGAACGCACTGAAGCCGACTTGCTCGCGCAGGCTCCAGTCGAGAATGGCGGTGCAGATCGCCCCACTCTGGCTCACCAAAGCCACGTTGCCCGGTCGCGCGATGGCGTTGGCGAAGGTGGCGTTCAATCCGCTGATCGGACTCATGACGCCCAGACAGTTCGGCCCAATAATACGCATGCGGCCGCGGCGCGCTTCTTCCAGTATCTGGCGCTCCAGATCGGCTCCTGCTTTCCCGGATTCTTTGAAGCCCGCGGAGATAATGATGGCGCCTTTCACGCCTGCGGCCACGCAATCCCGCACCACGCCAGGCACCGTTTTGGCCGGTGTCACGATCACCGCGAGGTCCACCTTGTCTGGCACGGCGGCGATATTGGCATACGCGCGGATGCCGAGCACGCTGCTGCGCTTCGGGTTCACCGGGTACACGGTTCCCCCGAACGGGCTATTGATGAGGTTCCACAAAATGGTCCGCCCGACGCTGGCGGTGGTCTCGGTTGCGCCAATCACGGCGACGTTCTGAGGGGAAAAGAAAACATCCAGGGGCCGACGGCGCAGGCCCAGGATGTCGTGTGCAGATTCACTGCCGGGTAGGGTCTCTTTGACCATTTGTTCCATTGTCCGCAATCCCTCAAGGTTTTGGGATACTTCCAATCCGTTAAGAAGAGTGCGATCCGCCTCATGTTACGATCATGTAAATTAACGCTTTTCCTTCTCGTTTCCCGGCGCTGGCGGGACCGCAACAATGATTCGGCATATCACACCACTCCGCCAGGAACTCCGTCCCATGCTGAAACTGGCGGCCCCGCTGGTGGTGGCGGAACTGGGCTGGATGGGCATGGGCATTGTCGACACCATGATGGTGGGCCGTGTCAGCGCCGAAGCCATCGGTGCGGTGAGCCTGGGCAGCGTGCTGTTTTATGCCGTGGGGATTTTTGGGAGCGGCCTGATGCTGGGGCTGGACACGCTGGTTTCTCAGGCCTATGGAGCAGGCCGGCGGATGGATTGCCACCGGGCGCTTCTCAGCGCGGTCTACCTCAGTTTGCCGCTGACGCCCGCACTGATGTTCCTGGTCTGGTGCTGGGGGCCGTTGCTCGCTCGTTTCGGAATTCACCCCCTAGTGCTACAGCAGACCCTGCCCTATTTGAGGGCCATCATGTGGAGTACCTTCCCGCTCTTGCTCTACTTTGCGCTGCGAAGGTACCTGCAAGCCATGAATCACACCACGCCGATCATGTTTGCGCTGGTCACGGCGAATCTGGTGAACCTGGCAGGAAACTGGATCCTGGTGTACGGCCACTTCGGCACACGGGCGATGGGCGCTGAAGGCTCGGGCTGGGCCACGTGCATTTCGAGAGTCTACATGATCGCCATTTTGGCGGTGTACACGTTGTACGATGCCATCGTGAATCACACGGGCCTGATGCACGTGCCGCTCTTGCCCGACTTGACACGGATTCGCGCTCTGGTGAAGCTGGGATTCCCCGCTGCCATGCAACTCTCCATCGAGGTGGGCGTCTTTGCGGCAGCCACCGCGCTGATTGGAACACTCGACCCGCTCTCTCTAGCCGCGCATCAGATTGCGATCAATACCGCCAGCCTTACCTACATGGTGCCACTGGGAATCAGTTCCGCCGCCGCCGTGCGCGTGGGGCAGGCTCTGGGCCGTGGCGACATCAGCGGCGCCAGCCGCGCAGGCTGGACCGCAATGGGGCTTGGCGCAGCTTTCATGGCCGCCGCCGGCGTGGTCATGATCACCTTGCCGGAGTACGTGGCGCGCGCTTTCACCACAAATCGGGCCGTGATTCGAACGGCCGTCGCCTTGCTCGCCGTAGCTGCCGCTTTTCAGCTCTTCGACGGCATTCAGACCGTGGCCACCGGTGCGCTGCGAGGCACGGGCGACACTCGTACGCCCATGATCTGCCACCTGCTTGGCTACTGGCTGATCGGCTTGCCGCTCGGCTACGTCCTGTGCTTCGTTGTGGGTTGGCGCGCCGTCGGACTCTGGACTGGCTTGTGCATTGCCCTCATCTTGATTGGCCTGGTACTGCTGTTAGCCTGGACGCGCACCGTTCGGGCTCTGACTGTGCCTCACGCGATGGCAGGGCAGGCGTGAAGTCATGAAGCAAATTGCTCTTCTTCTGTTTTGTACTCTCGCGTGGGCAGGAGAACGGGTCACCGTCATCCGCGACGAGTTCGGAGTCCCGCACATTTTTGCGTCGACGGCCGCGGGCGCCGCATACGGCTCCGGTTACGCGCAGGCCGAGGACCGGCTGGATGAGATGATGCGCAACTACCGCAAAGCCGAAGGCACAATGGCAGAGGTCTTCGGAGACAGCTGGTTCCGGCACGATTACCGGCAGCGCATGTGGCGTCACCGGCGCGTAGCCGAGGAGCACTACCAAGAGCTCAACTCGCCAACGCGCGCCGTCATCGAGGCATTTCAAGCCGGCGTCCGGCAATTCATGAACGAACATCCCGAGCAGGTTCCGGCGTGGGCGCCGAGGCTGGAACCGTGGCAGGTGGTGGCGCTGGGCCGCTTCACCATCTGGGGCTGGCCGGAAGGCGAGGCAGGCAGCGATCTCCAGCGCGCCGGCATTGAGCCCGATCCTGTCGCCTACCACGGCTCGAACGAATGGCTCCTCGCGCCATGGCGCACGGCTGTGCACGCGCCCATCGCGGTCATCGATCCGCACCTCTCCTGGTACGGCGAGACCCGCTACTACGAAATGCGCGTCTACGGCGGCGATGTGGCTTATTCGGGCGGCGCCCGAGTTGGCTTGCCGTTTCCCACGCTGGGTCACAGCCGCTATGTTTCGATCGCCATGACTACGGGCGGGCCGGACACTTCCGATGTGTACGAAGAGGAGATCCGAGCGGGCAAGTACCGTTTCCGTGATGAGTGGCGGCCGGTCCAGAGCTGGACGGAAAAGATTGGTGTGTTGGTCGGCGACAAGGTCGACTGGAAGCCGGTCACTTTCGAATTCACGCATCACGGGCCGGTGGTCGCGCACAAGGACGGCAAAGCGTATGCGATGGCCCTGCCGTATTCCAGTGAGTTTCGTCTTATCGAACAAGCCCTGGCCATGATCACGGCCCGCAACCTTCCCGAGATGAAGAAGGCGCTGGCCATGCGCCAGTACATGGCGCAGAACATCATGGTGGGCACGGTGGATGGCGACATCTATTACGTGCGTAACGGGCGCGTGCCGGTCCGTCCCGGCGGATGCGATCCGTCCAAGCCCATGGCTGGATCCGGCGAGTGCGAATGGCAAGGTACTCATCCTTTCGAAGACTTGCCGCAGATCGAGAATCCGCCGCAGGGATACATGCAGAACTGCAATATATCGCCGTGGGTGATGTTGAGAGACTCGCCGCTTACGCCGGAAAAATTCGCCGCGCATCCGTATCTCTACAATGCGTCTCGCACACCCGCGCATCAGCGGGCGGCCATGGTGCTCGATCTGCTGGCGGCCGCCAAAGAGGTGACGGCGGATCAGGCGCTTGCCATTGCGTTTTCGACAGAGATTTACCGGGCGGATCTATGGCAGGCCCGTATTCGTAAATCCGGCGCCGGCGGCGAATTCGCGCGGATGATTCTCGACTGGAACCGGCATAGCGATGCCGATTCACCGGGAGCGCTCGCGTATTACCTTTTCAAGATGTCGCTGGGCGAGCGGAGCAAGCTGGTGGAGCCGCTGGACGATCTGAGCGATGAGGATGTACGGGCCGCGTTGGGCAGCGCCGAACGGCAACTGAAATCCGATTTCGCGCCCGGCGCCGTTTACGGCACGCTTTTCCGAGTGGGACGCGAGGGCTCCGCACGAAACTGGCCGGTAGGCGGCGGCACGATCACGGCGGCGGGAATGGCCACGCCGCGCGCCATCGGATTCGATAAAAAAGGTGACATCATGTTGGGCCGCAGCGGGCAGACGTCCACGCAGGTTGTGGTCCTCACGAAGCCGCCGCAATCGTGGATGGTAATCCCGCTCGGCGAAAGCGACCACCCCGGCTCACCTCATTTCGACGATCAGGCGGAGAAACTTTTCAGCCAGGCACGGGCCAAGCCCACCTATTTTTTGCGTCGCGACGAGCTCGAAAGGCACGCGTCCGCCGTGAAGGAATTGACGTATTAGCGCCTCGGCTCAAATTTGGACGATTCGCACGCCGGAGTTTGATGTCTCGGGCGCAGAGGACGTTCTGACGGCGGCAGAGCAGGCTCGGGCGGCGCGCTACCATTTCGAGGAGGACCGGAAACGCTACATCGCCGGACGCCTTTCGCTCAGGCGATTACTCGCGAAACGTACAGGCGCCCGCGCATCAGAACTGATCCTCGAGGAATCGAACAACTCGAAGCCCCGGCTCGTACTTGCGCACGAAGTTCCGCAGGTCTTCTTCAACGTCTCGCATTCCGGAGACTATGCTCTGATCGCCATTGCCGATTCGGAGGTTGGGATCGATATTGAACAGATCCGCCCGGATTGTCCGGTCGACGAACTCGCTCAGAGGTATTACGCAGCCGGCGAAAGCGCACACCTTCTCCGAATGCCGCAAGCGCGCCGGATAAAGGATTTCTACCGGCTCTGGACCATCAAGGAAGCGGTCCTGAAGTGCCTGGGCTTGGGCCTGTCGGTTGCGACGCAAACTGTGCAGATACGGCTGAATCAGACCGCCGCTCCGGTGGTTACAAGCGCGGACGAGAAACACAGAGCGATCGAAGGATACTTCGTGCGCGAGTTGCCCACCGCAAACGGCTACGCCGCCGCCATCGCCATGGAAGCGGAGCGGGTAGAGATCCAGGCGTTGACCCTTTGACGCGAAACCGCGACTATCCCGATTTTGCGTTCGGGTGTGCGACGGCCAGGTGCTGGCTGTATAACTCTTGGGCTTCATCCATTGCGGCTTTGGTCGCGGCCAGCAACCGGGCCACGGTGTCCCGATCAATTTCCTGACTTTTTCCGCGGTAATGGTGAATCACGTTCCAGTGCTCGCGAGCCGTTCTTTCCAACAATTGTTCGATCTCATTGCACCGGTTGCAGGCGGGCATTGTCTGTATGAACGTAGAATTGTAACAGCCTCTACCCAAGAATGGGAACCATTTATTCCTTAATTTGGGGGGATAATGCCAAATAATAGGGCCGTACGCCCACCGCAAATGCGCCTGCTATCCCCGCGGTTTCTTGCGGCTTTCCTGCGCCTGCCAAACCGGGTGGGAATCCACCACGTGATACACCGGCGGCTGGGTCCGAAGAAAGGCATAAATCGCTTTGAGGTCCTCCGGCTCAAGCTGTGCGAAGTTGAGCCAGGGCATGATAGTAAAACTGTCCGGTCCGGCCACAGGGGAACCCTTCTCCACATATTCCTTGTACTGATATATGCGGTCGAGAAAATCCTGCTCGCTCCAGCGGCCAATGCCGGTTTGCGGATCGGGCGTGATGTTTGCGCTGACGACCACCATCCCAGAAAAGCGGAAAGCTTCACCTCCGGCCAGGGTGAGTCCCTGAAGCGCTCTCCCCTGTTCGGAGGGCGTGTGGCACCCCACACAGCCCGCCAGCGTCACCAGGTACTCGCCGTAATGGACTCTATTTGAGCGGTACGGCTGCGCCACGTGCCCAGCAGGTTGCGGCGCGCCTTTCATCAAAAGGGAAACCGGAAAGTCGATCTTGCTGCGCGGCACCACATTTCTGACGGGCGCCAGCGTGTTCAGGTACGCCACCAGACTGTAGACATCTTCGTCGCTCATGTAGCGATATCGCTCGTAGCCCATCATGGGAAACAACGCGGTGCCATCGCGGCTGATGCCTTCGCGGATGGCGCGAATCTTCTCGCCGTCGGTCCAGTTTCCAATACCGGTTTCTTTGTCGGGCGTGATGTTCTGCGGTGCCACTACGCCCGGCAGTCCTAAATCCGGGGGAAGACATTTCCCATTCCGCGGCCGCTCTCTACCACCGGGCCGTTGCACCGGGAAAAGTCGCGTTGCGAATGGCAGCCGTCGCAGTCCGCCAGATTGTACAGGTATTTCCCACGGGCCAGCTGGGTCGGGGTAATCGTGACGCTCACATCCGATGGCGGCGCAGTGGCGGGCTTGCGATAGTAAAAGGTAACTGAAGCCGCAGCGGTCACGATCGCCGCCATCGTCAGCACACCGAGAGTCCGAAGACAAACTCCAATCATGCGCTCCTCCTCACGTTGTTTCCGTCCAATTTGTAAACGCGCCAAAGGCCGCATCAATGGCTCAACCGAGGTGGAGGCTTTCCGGCTGATGGCCAGTAACAAGAGGCCGCCCGCCAGTGGGCTATAATTTTCCTGACTATCCGAGGAACTCTTGAGCACCTCACCACATTTGGTCACCCGTTTGCTCGTGGACTGGGGTAACGGCGACCAGCAAGCGCTGGAGAAGCTGACTCCCCTCGTTTATCAAGAACTTAGGCGATTGGCCACACGTTATTTGCGGCGTGAGCGCCGTGAGCACACCTTGCAAAGCACCGCCCTGGTGCATGAAGCTTGGTTGCGCTTGATTGATCAAAAGCAGGTGCAATGGCAGAACCGCGCCCAGTTCTTTGGGATCGCTGCCGAGATGATCCGGCGCATTCTGATCGACCATGCCCGTGGGCGGCAGGCCGCCAAGCGAGGCGATGGCGCCATCAAGTTGTCCCTGGACGATGCCCTGGCCACACCCAACCGTCGCGACCTGGATCTGGTTGCGCTGGACGATGCGCTCCGTGACCTGGGGAAGCTCGATCCGCAGCAGAGCCGCCTGGTAGAGCTGCGATTTTTTGCCGGACTCTCCATTGATGAAAGCGCGGAAGTGCTCGGCGTCTCGCCCGCCACGGTCAAACGCGAATGGACGGCAGCAAAGGCATGGCTCTACCGTGAAATCAGCGCGAGGGCCCACGGCTAGTGACGTCGGAACGCTGGCAGGAAGTCAAGGGCGTGTTTGCCGCGGCGCTCGATCGCTCCGAGAGCGAACGCGCGGCATACCTGGATGAAGTCTGCGCGGGCGATAAGGAGTTACGCCTCGAGGTAGAGTCGCTGCTGGCTTCTCACCAACAGGCAAATGAGTTTATCGAATCGTCCGCGCTCTCCACGGATACCTTTCTGTCGGGCGAAGAAGAGGAAGACCCCGATCTCGGCCGGCGCATCGGCGCCTATCGAATCGAAAAGGAGATCGGACGCGGCGGCATGGGCTCGGTCTATCTTGCCGTGCGCGCCGACGAGGAGTTCGAGCGGCGGGTTGCCATCAAGCTGGTCCGGCGCGGCATGGAGCTGGACTTCATCGTCCGCCGCTTCCGCAATGAGCGCCAGATCCTCGCCAACCTCGACCATCCATATATTGCGCGGCTGCTGGATGGCGGCACCACGGAAGACGGCTTGCCCTACTTCATCATGGAGTATGTCGACGGGCAGCCCTTCCATCGGTATGCCGAAAATCAAATGCTCCCGGCGGACGAGCGGCTGAAGCTGTTCGTCAAAGTGTGCGAGGCCGTGCAATACGCGCACGACCATCAGGTGGTTCATCGGGATCTCAAGCCGGGCAATATTCTGGTGACGGCCGCCGGCGTCCCCAAGCTGCTGGATTTCGGCATCGCCAAGCTGCTGGATCCCGAAATCGGCCCACAGGCCGCGGAGTCGACCACCGGCGGATTTCGCCTGATGACGCCGGCCTATGCCAGCCCGGAGCAATTGCGGGGCGAGTACGCGACCGCTGCCAGCGATATCTACTCTCTGGGTGTGCTGCTTTGCGAGTTGCTCACCGGGCGCCGCCCGGAACGTCTTCGCGGTTTCGACCAAGAAGCGCAGACGCAGCTCACAGGCAACCTGGCGAGCATCGTCTCCAAGCCGACGCAGGA
>Ga0335080_10008573_pt1 | contig 10659 bp, 7 predicted proteins | sample Lox_Sample_34_FD_206720 | JGI IMG/M metagenome (GOLD analysis project Ga0335080, IMG submission 206720) | Soil microbial communities from Loxahatchee National Wildlife Refuge, Florida, United States - Lox_Sample_3.4 | ecosystem: Environmental > Terrestrial > Soil > Wetlands | place: USA: Florida...
GTCCACGAAATCACCATTACGGTTGAGGATTTAGCCGAGCGCGGCGGTGCACTGTACGGATACCGGTTGATCACGCGCAAAATCGCCGAAGATTTCGAGCTGGCGCTGTCGGATCCCTACTTGAACATTCCCGCAGGCGGCACTGCGATTCTGGGTGTCATCGTGGATCGCCGCGGGTACGACGGCCCGGTTCATCTAACGATTCCGGATCTGCCGAAGGGCGTAACCGTTGATGGCGGTACGATTCCGCGCGAGTTCGTCGATGAGCACAACAATCGATCCTACAGCCGGGAAGGAATCCTGACGGTCACGGCAGCTTCCGACGCGGCGCTCTCGGCGAAACAGCTCGTCATTTGGGGCGAAGGAAAGCTGGCGAACGGCGACGTCATCCGCCGCCGCGCGCGCGGTCCGGGAATGCAGGTGGGGGTTGCGGGCGCCACGGCGCAAGGCGTCGTCGACCGGCAGCGTCCGCTAACCGCAACCTGGCTGGGATTCGACATGCCCGCCTCGATTGCCGATCCGCCTCCGGCCACTCTCGAAGTCAAGCAGGTCAGCGTGAAGCATATGGAAGAGGGCGAGCGCTACGATTTCGAATACACCTGGAAGGTGAAATCCGGGACGCCGCCTAAAGAGGTGGACGTTGAGATCCCTGGTGCGCGCGACATCCGCGTGACCGACATGAAGCAAACCGACAAGGGCGGCAGCTTCGTCGTGAACACCACCAAAGCGACCGACCCGACTCGCTACGACCTATACATCAGTGGCATGCTAAAGACAGACGGCGGTGAGGAATTCATCGTCTCGCGGCCGGTGCTGTTCGAAGTAACTGAGGGGGGCAAACCATGAGGTTCTCGATTGCACTGTTCGCGGCGGCGTCGCTTGCCTGCGCGGCCGGCACCGAGCCGGTGACTTTTCTTCGCGACGTTGCTCCGATCCTGAACAAGGTCGGCTGTACGGCGGGAACCTGTCACGGCGCCGCCAAAGGCAAGGCTGGATTCAAGCTCTCTCTGCGCGGCTACGATCCGCAGTTCGATTACGAAGCCCTGCTTTACGATCTTGGCGGCCGGCGCTTCAATCGCGCCGAACCGGCCCGCAGCCTGATGCTGATGAAGCCAACGCAGCAGGTTCCGCACGGCGGCGGGCTGCGCTTCGACACGGACTCGGATTACTACCGCACCATCTACAACTGGATCGCCCAAGGTGTGCCGTTCGGCGATCCGGCGAAAGATGCGGTCAAGGGTCTCGAAGTGACGCCCAAAGAGATTTTCATGGAGCAGCCCGGCGGCACGGTGACTCTGAAAGTCGTCGCGACCTACACGGACGGCGGTACCCGCGATGTCACGCGGGAAGCCAATGTCGATAGCAATGTGCCGGACGTAGCCACGGTCGGAACGAAAGCGGACATCAAAGGCGCGCGGATCGGCGAGGCGAACCTCATGGTCCGCTATCAGGGCAAGTTCACCTCGGTTCCGGTGACGGTGTTGAATCCGAAGCCCGGATTCGCCTGGAAGCAGCTTCCGCAAAACAACTACATCGATCAGTTTATCGATGCCAAGCTGCAGCGGCTCAAGATCCAACCATCCGACGTAGTAGATGACGCCGGATTCCTGCGCCGCGTCTCGCTGGATCTCACGGGACAGCTTCCTGGTCCGAACGAAATTCGTGCGTTCCTGGCCGACACGACACCGGCGAAGGAAAAGCGCAGCCGATTGATTGAAAAGCTGATCGGCAGCCCGGCATTTATCGATCACTGGACGCTTAAATGGGGCGATCTGCTGCAGGCCAATCGCAAGTATCTCGGCGAAAAAGGTGTTTACGAATTCGACGAATGGATCCGCGAGTCCTTCGCGGCGAACAAGCCTTACGACAAGATGGTTCGCGAGATCCTGTCGAGCAGCGGCAGCTCGAACGAAAATCCAGCGGCGAATTTCTTCCGCGTCACGCGCGATCCGAAGCCGACCATGGAGAAGACCACGCAGGTTTTCCTGGGCGTTCGCATGGTTTGCGCGCAGTGCCACGATCATCCCTTCGAGCGATGGACGCAGAATCAGTATTACGAGATGTCGGCATTCTATTCGGCGCTCGGTATTCGGCCGGGATATGAAGTGGGCGAGGAGATTGTCTACAACCAGCGCGCCGATTTCGACATGAAGCATCCCAAGGATGGACGTGTCATGAAGCCGGCCTTCATTGTTCCGGCGTCATTCGGCAGCTCTGGCCCGGTGCCGAGCGATTCGCATCGCCGCATGGCGCTGGCCGAGTGGGTAACCGCGAAAGACAATCCGTTCTTCGCGAAGTCCACCGTGAATCGCGTATGGAGCTACTTCTTCGGACGTGGAATCATCGATCCGGTGGACGACATTCGCGCGTCCAATCCGCCCAGCAATCCGGCGCTGCTCGATGCGATGACCAAGGACTTCATCGATCGCGGATTCGATCTGCGGCAGCTCATGCGCACCATCACGAATTCGCGCACCTATCAGGCAAGCCTGGCGGCCAATGAGTGGAACGCCAAGGACTTCGACAATTTCTCGCACGCGATCCCGCGCCGCTTGAGTGCGGAAGAATTGCTGGACGCGCTGACGCTGGCGACCGGTGTCCGGCCGAATTTGCCTGAAGTCCCACCCGATACGCGGGCCGAACAGTTGCCCGATCCGCACGTCGGCAAAGATGGATTCCTCGATTTGTTCGGCCGTCCGGCGCGCGAATCGTCCTGTGAGTGCGAGCGCCGGAGCGACATCAGCCTTCCGCAGGCGCTGAATCTGGTGAATGGCCAGACGATTTCGGATGCCGTCGCCGGCGGGAACGGCCGGATCGCGAAGGCGATTATCGGCGGCAGATCGGATCACGATCTGGTCGAAGAGCTATATCTGGCGACGTTCAGCCGCACGCCGACCGCGGCGGAATCCGATCAGGCGATCAAGTATCTTGCGTCCGGATCGCGCGGCCGTACGGCGCTCGCGCAGGATCTGCTGTGGGCGCTGGTCAACAGCAAGCCGTTTCTGTACAACTACTGAGGAGGCTCCATGCTCGTCATTCCGGGACGCAAGTGTTACACCTGTGAGGGACCGACGCGCCGCGAACTGCTGCGCGCCGGATCCATCGGGCTGTTCGGTTTGAATCTGGCGAATTTCCTCGCCTGGCAGGACGTCGCCAAAGCCGCCCCCAACCGGCTGGAGGGTTCGCGTGGATTCGGCAGCGCGCAATCGGTGATCATGGTCTTCCTGCAAGGCGGGCCGAGTCACATCGATATTTGGGATCCCAAGCCGGATGCGCCGCAAAACATCCGCGGCGAATTCAAACCGATCAAGACCAAGATTCCCGGCACGAACGTCAGCGAGACGATGCCGATGATGGCGAACGCGCTCGATAAGGTGACCCTGATCCGATCGATGAGCTACACGCCGAACGGCCTGTTCAATCACACGGCGGCGATTTATCAGATGCTGACGGGATATCCGCCGGATCGCGTGTCGCCGTCGGGCCAGTTGGAACCGCCGAGCCCCGCCGATTTTCCAACCGCCGGAAGCCACGTATCGAAACTCAAGCCGCCCAAGGAGCCAGTACTGCCGTTCGTCGAATTGCCGCGCCCGCTGCAGGAATCGGGTGTGATCGGCAAAGGCGGCGCCGCGGGATTTCTCGGCAAAGCATACGATCCGTATCGCCTGTATCAGGATCCTGCCAAACCGCTGCAGATCGACGATCTGTCGCTGCGCAAAGACATCGGCGTCAACCGGCTGAAGGATCGTTTCGATTTGCTCAAGGGCATCAACGGATCGATGCCGGATCTGGAAAAAGCGCTGAACTCGCAGGCTATCGATGAGTATTATGGCAAGGCGTTCGACCTGGTGCTGTCGGGCAAAGCACGCGACGCATTCGATCTGTCGAAAGAGACTGATAAAACGCGCGAGCGTTATGGAATGACCACGTTTGGTCAAGGCCTGTTGGTATCGCGGCGATTGATCGAAGCCGGAACGCGATTCGTGCAGATGAACTGGCCGGCGGTAGCGAACGGGAATCCGGAAATCGATGCGTGGGACACGCACGCCGCGAATTTCGGCCCGCTCAAGAATCTGCACTGCCCGAAGCTCGATCGCGGATTGTCGGCGCTGCTCGAAGACATGAATGATCGTGGGCTGCTGAAGGAAACGCTGGTCGTAGCGGTCGGCGAATTCGGCCGGTCGCCGCGCGTCGGCGTGAGCACTTCCGGTAACTCGAACGCTCCGGACGGCCGCGATCATTGGCCGTATTGCTATAGCGCGGTAGTCGCCGGTTGCGGAATCGCACGCGGCGCACAGTACGGCGAATCGGATCAGACCGCATCCTCACCCAAGGATAAGCCGGTCCATCCCAACGATCTGCTGGCAACCACTTACTACGCGCTGGGCATCGATCCCGACATGACGGTCCTGAATCACCTGAATCAGCCCCGCGAGTTGGTGAAGGGCAAAATTCTCGCCGATCTGTGGACGTGAAACTCGGAGGCGCGGATAGTACTCTCTAGTACTTTTCCTTGCGTCAGGTAGATCCCGACAACCAGGCTCCCGTGTATACTGTTGCCTTACAGCTGGGAAACCCGGTTCGAGGAGGCCCGATGATCAAGCGAAGTTGGATGATGGCTGTCGCTTTCCTCACGTTCTCAGGTGCGGCATTTGCGGAGCTTGTTCTCACGCCTCCGACAGGTAATTCGCTCTCAAACGGCGCCGGCTCTACGCGCGGCGACATCATTACCATGACCGGAGACTTCGATCTGACTTCCATCGGAATCGATGCTCTCATTGCCAACGGTGCACAGCTCACGTTCAACGCTTACGTTTATGACGATCAGGGAGGAAGCGGCGTTAATCCCCTGGCCGTCGGCACCTCTGAGACCGTCACAGGAAATGGGACAGAACAGTTTTTCGACTTGCCAGTTTCTTACACGTTGCAAAACGGCCAGAGTTACGACATTGGCATCGATTTCCATAGTTTTAACGATCCCAATTTGGACATTAACTACTTCTTTTTCGACTCCGGCAGCAACTCGCCCTTTTCAGTCGGACCGGTAATGGTGCTGGATGGAGAGGACGGCCACTGCGGGTCCTGTAATGTGTATTCACCGAACCTGCGCCTGAACGGGAATGGAACTACGTTTTCCGGGCCGGTTGTTCCCGAGCCGGACACTCTTCCCTCGCTCGCCGTGGGCATTCTGGTTTTGGCCGGTGTGATACAGTACCGCAAATCGGCGAAAAGGCGTGCCTAGGTCAGCGGAGGGCGCACCGCGGCCGCACCGTGCCACGAATCGGAACAGACTTTCTCGCCCTGTGGATGTAATCGGGGCATCCAGGCAGTAGTTCCAGCGAAATCATGGCGACCCGGCTTGACCCGGGATGGCGGCAAAATCCTACTTTGCGAGCTGCCTGGCCGCTTCTTTCGCAACGTCCCCGTGCGTGGCGAACCAAACACCGGGCTTGGTCTTCATATAAGCCATGAGCCGCTCGAGTTGAGCGATCCGCGACCGGTGGCCGCTGACGAACGGGTGCATGGTCAGCAGAAACAGGGTGCCTTCTTCGTAGGCTCTGTCGAACTCCGCCTTGTAGACTTGATAAACATCGTCGTCACCCATGCGATGGTAGGCGCTCGAGGCGCGATCGTAGCTGTAGTAAGTGAAATCGTCCAGGATCCACTCGACGGGCAGCTCCACCAGACCGATCGGCTTGCCCCCGGCGACGATCTCGTACGGCCGATCGTCGCCCATCAGGCTCGAATCGTACGAGAATCCCAGCTCGCGGATGATGGCGAGAGTTTGCTCGGTGAAATCCCAGGACGGAGTGCGAATACCGGCCGGTTTACGGCCCAGTCGCTGAGTCCAAAAGTCAAAAGCGCGATGCGTCAGCGTGCGTTCTTCGTCGCCGGTCAGATCGGTGAGCCGTTCATGCACCCAGCCGTGCACTCCGATCTCATGCTTCAGCGGCGATTTCAGCACCGCATCGATCGTCTCCGGATGCAGTTGCGCGGTAACGGCCGGAATGAAGAACGAAATTGGGATTTTGTATTTTTCGGCGAGACTGAGAATGCGCGGCACACCGACGCGGGGCCCGTACTGGCCGCGCGAGAGCGGTTGAGGCGAATAGTAGCCGGACCGCAGGAATCCGGTCTCCGCATCCATATCGAAGGAAAACGCGACCGCTACGCGTGCGCCGTTCGGCCAATGTTTGGGCGTGAGGTCGCGTCCGGCTCGTACGCGGTTGACCATCGCCTCGATCCGCGGAAAGTCCCATTTCCAAACCGGCGGCGGTGTCGCGGTTTGAGCCGCTGCGAGCGCGGCGATCATAGCGCCTGCGGAGATTCGTGTCGAGATCATTCCCGAGAGCATATCAGCTTGGCTGGCGCCACAATAGTTGGGTCCAATTGCGCACAAAGGTGGGGAAATTTCAGAGTGGGGCGACGCGCCAGCCCGGCTCGGGACGCCTGGGCCTGTCTGGAACCCCCCGATGACGCATGAATTAATGGAGAAAGCATCGTGGCTTTTCCTGGTATGGGACTTGCACGTCCTTTCGCGGGGGAATCCCTATGAACAAGCAATTGTTGAATGCGAGGTTTACGTTCCTGTACCTGGCGATTGGCGCCGTTGTTGTTGCGTTTGCCATGACGTACAGCTCACTGGCCAAACTCGGCACGGTGCAGACCGCACTCTTGCTGGTTGGCCTTCTGTTGGGCGCATGGGCGACGGTGTTCAGCTTTCTAGAGTTTCGACGCATTGCGCGAGGTTCGTCCTACAAAGCCGACGAAGCGCTCGAGCAGCAGCCGGATCCCTATGCTCCTCGGCCTGTGGTCGTTAACCCGCCGACGGGCGATCCGTATCCGCACCACGAATACTATCCTCAGAGCGCGGGGTTCGACCAAGGCCAGCTCACTTCGCGGATCAACGACCCGACACCCTTGGTAGAGGATCTCCTGAAACGACGCTCGGAGTTGAAAAGTACTGCTGCGAAGCAGCGCTAAGGCGAATCTTTAGCGGACGCGATACGCAAAAGTCCCGGTGTCGTCTAGCTTCCGCCAGCCCGGTTGATCCACGACGCCGGGCAGGCAGGGTGCGACGACAAACGTGACACCGCTGGTTCCAACTAGTTGCTTGACCCTTCCCCATTGCTCGCTGAGCCTGGTACACGAACGACACAAGGAGTCGCTGAAATCGATTTGCATCGTGATGCGAGCCTGATCCAACCGCGCCCAGTAGTAATCCAAGTCGCCTGAGACGATCGCTACGCGATCACCCGGCTTTAGTCCCAACTCCTGAAGCGATTGCGCCACCGCATAGTGCGGACCGATTGGTTTTTCGGGACGCAGCGCCGTCACAGCTTCGACGACCATCAGCAGTGCGGTGACCACCGAGATAGCCAGGACCGCGCGCCGGCCTGCGGAATCGGGCAGAGCGTTCAAGACGCCCGCAAACAAGCCCGTCCACAGCAGGACGAAGAACGGAGCCAAATATCGACCCTCGGCGTGAATCAGCGCGTACATCGCAAAGGGTAAAGCGCCGAAAAGTAGCACCGGCCAAAATTTCGAGATTTCGGCGAGAGCTCGCCGCGCGCCAGCCAGGACAAACAAGACGAGCGCCGCGAACAACAACGCGAGCTGGCGATGATGGACCAGATATGCGTACACACCTAGACCGCGCCAGATTACACGTGCAATCTCTGTCGGACGAAACGGCACGCGCGCGCCTTCGTACCAGTAGCTCGGGTCATACCATGGCGGGTAAGTGCCGTAAATCGGACCTGCAAATTCGTAGAGATTCGGATCGAGGGAAAGCTGGTGCGTAGCATGAGCAGGCACGCCGACATCCACCGGTCCGCCTTGCCAGTTGTAGAACGGGATACCATCCACGTGCCACAGGACATTGAGCTTGCCGCTGTCGCCGAAAGTGAATCTTCCTTTTGTTTTCGAAAGGGCCCAGACGTATGGACCGGCGATCGCCACGAATGCCAGAACAGTAAGCACGATGCGAGACAACCGTCGGCGGCGGAGCACCCCTGCAATCAAGAGCGCGGCCAAGGCAAAAATCAAGAATGGACTCTTCGCGAGATAGCCCAACCCAAGCACGATACCGAGCGCCAGTGCATGGGACCAGCCTGCCCCGTCACCAGTGAGGCGCAATAGGAGTCCCGCCGTCAGAAACGCGAACAAGCTGACCAGGGCATCCGGCGTGACGTAGCTCAGCGTGGCCAGGTCCAGGGAGCAGTATAGAAATGAGGAGCAGGCGAACAGCAGCACGTACATCTGGTGGCTCCCCCGCTCCACTCTTCGTGCAACACAGCTCAGGAAAAATAGAAATGCCGCCAGCGAAAGCAGGTAGATCAGGAAATTCAGCAAATGAACCAGCGGGAATTCCTGAAAAGGCGACGGTCTCGCGATTCGGAACATGCCGGCGATGAGCCACGGATAGAGCGGACTCCACAGCGAATTGAGTGCGTTGTGCCAATCGCCCGTAACCCAGGCGGTTGCGTTATCCAGGTACTGAATTCCATCCGGATTCATGGCGAATCGGGCAAACCAGGCCTGCGCCGCGCCCGCGGCAGCGGCGATCACAATGAATCCGAACGTCAGACGCCTCAGCCGGCGTTCCGTTTGTCCGCGGTCATCGCCACGCGGCTCAATCGGAGAATCGAGGACCATCCGAAGAAGACGATTCCAGACTATACCATGCTGGTCCGCAGCCAGTCACAAACTACGGCGCCATTGTAATCAGCAATTTAAAGGAACTTCCTTGGAAGCCGGCTATATACTGATCAGCGAAGAAAGGACCCCCTCGCCGGATGTCTTTGCGACCCCTGATTTTGTTGTTCTGTATCGAGCACGCCTGGAGTCAAACGCAGATCGATTTGCAGGCGCAGAGCAGAAACGTGGATTTCTCCAGTGCAGCCACTACTCGTCCGCTCAAGTCGGGTACGGCACTGCCGGCCACTTGCACAGCCGGCGAAATGTTTTTTCTGACCAACGCGGCGCAGGGATCCAATCTGTACGGGTGCGCGACGGCGAACAACTGGTCGCTGGAGGGCGGCGGTAGCGGCGGAACTCCTGTTCAGAGCGCGAGCCAACTCGGGGATCTCGCCGTGATACTCAACGCGCCGTCCACACTGGTGATCGGACCGGGCTGCGTTCCTGTGCGGCCATGCAATGCGCGCCTGGGTAGCTTGACATTTTCGTTCACAGCTTCGGCGTCGGCAGCCATCAGCTCGGGCACCGGAACGGCGTTCATCTACCTGGATTCCACCGGCAGGCTAACGGTCGGACACAACATGACGGTTACCTGTGCATCTGGATGTCAGGCCGTGAGTGGGGTCACCGGATTCCCGTCCGATTCGCTTCCTCTATTCACCTGGACCGCAGCGAACGGCACGTGGGACTCAGCCGGCGGGACCGACGTGCGGGCGTTTCAAAGCACAACGAACGTTGCCGCCGGACTCGGGATGCTGGCCGCGATAGCGAATGGGCGAACCACGCTGTCGATCGATCCAACCCTGATCGGAGTATGGTCGCCGCCACCGGCCATTTCGTCCTCCGCTTGTTCGGCGGGCGCGTGGTCCATGGACGCCAATTTCTACTATTTGTGCATCGCCGCAAATACCTGGCGTCGCGTGGCGCTTTCAACGTGGTGACGAGTCGCGCGAATGTGCCAGCATACGAGAGTAAGGATGTTCAAGTTCGGGAATGCGCGCCTCCGGCTGCTCAGCCTGGCGGCGGTACCGGCTTGCTTTGCTGCAATAGGACCGGTCAGTGTTCAGACGACGCCCACGCAAGCGATCCTATCGTTCACCGTAGGCGATCCAGCGCAGTGTCTGGTGCAAATCTATCGCGATCCCGGCCGCAACTTCATCGCGGACGATACGAACTCGACCTTGTTCGCCGGATCGCAACGCTGCAACCGCTCCGGATCGGCCGTGCAGGGCAATCATGTCAGCTTTGTTGCAGGACTTCGATCGTCCCAACAGGCAAGCGACGGCAAGATGCACTCACGCGCGTTGGCGGCGTTGACCAACTACTACTACACCGTTACGGACCTCTCCGCATCCCAGACTGCTCTGGGATCCTTCCTGACGCGCAATCCGGCGCTGGGCAACATGTACCCGGAGCAGCCGTTTTTCGATGCCAATGCCTGGGACAATCGCGCGTATCCGCAATTCGGATGGACTGTTGCTGAGCGCGGTAACGCTGTCATCGATCCAGCCTCGGGCCTCCTCGTCAAGCGAATGACTTTCGCCGGCGATGCCTACGCCAAGAGCCAGAACAGTGGGGATGGCGTGGGTGCTCTGTTTCCAGTGGCGGTTACGGGAAGCTCGACCTGCACTAACGCGGGAAATCTGAATTCGAACGGCGCCAGTTACGCGACGTGCAGTGGTGCGGCAAACCTGTTTCTTCCGTTGCCTGCGTTCCAAATGGTGGGTGGCGGCACGTTCAACAACTGGTATCCGCGCTTCAATGTCGATGATCTGCTGCTCTACATTTACGGCTCCGCTGATGCTGCAGCGATCGCGGCCGGCAATGGAAGCGATTCGATTAGCGTATGTCTCGCGCAGGGCGAGAATCTTCCTTGCTTGTCGCGACAGTTAACTGTCGCTTTCGAGAACAGCGCGAGTGCGACCGGGACCATAAAAGTCCCCGCTGCTACCGCCGCGC
>Ga0335080_10008574_pt1 | contig 10659 bp, 12 predicted proteins | sample Lox_Sample_34_FD_206720 | JGI IMG/M metagenome (GOLD analysis project Ga0335080, IMG submission 206720) | Soil microbial communities from Loxahatchee National Wildlife Refuge, Florida, United States - Lox_Sample_3.4 | ecosystem: Environmental > Terrestrial > Soil > Wetlands | place: USA...
GATGAGGCAACGAATTGGCTACGCGGGCATTTTGGATGAGTCAACGCGATCAGTGCCAAATGCCGCCAAGTGATGCCAATGTTAAAGGAGTTGTTGGAACCATGTTTGCGCGCAAAAAAGATATCCGCCCGTTTTGCGCAGGTAGCAGGGCCGGACATGGCATTTCGCAGAGGCAGCCACGTTTGGGGCCGACTTCGTTTGGCTATGCCGATTAGGTGCGGTTTGGCCCGCATTGGGTAACCGCTCGAACGACACGGAGAAGATGAAGGAGCACATCGTGAAGTTCACAACGACCACCGTCAAGACGGCTATCGGTGCCGCGGGAATAGCTGCGGTAAGCGTTTTCGCCGCAGCAACCGCCTCGGCCGCGCCGCCCAATATCCAGGGATTCGGTACCAGTGAATCGCTGATCGACGGGCCGATGGTTACCTCCTACACGGTCAGCAACCTGCAGCCCAGCAGCATGGCGATTCCCGGCTACACCCCTAAGGGAACGCTCTACCAGGCAGACATCACCGCCAGGTCGGACGGCGGAGTCGTCACGCCCATGGTGAGGGACTTCAGCGCCCGCGGGCCCAACGGTCAGACGTACAAGCTGATCGACAAGGTGGAGGTCCCGAATGGCCTCAACCCGGCGCCCATCGCTCAAGGCAGCGAATCGAGGGGCACCCTGTACTTCGACGTGACGGGCGCGCCGCCGAATGGCGTCGCCTATAACGACGGACTGCAAGACATTCTGATCTGGACGTCGAACGTCCCGGGGGCCTCCGCGCCCGGCGCACCGCCGAACTCAAGTCCGGCACCCGGTGCGCTTCCCGGCCCGGCGACACACACCTAATCCGGTTGCACCATATCTCCCCACGCCACGCCCAGTGGCGTGGGGAGGTTTGCGGGAATCCCGTGCGGCTGAATGGGTTGTGGAACGTGGGAGAACCCGCGAAAGTCCTTGCAGAGAAATGTGTTCCGAGGCCGGCCCGGCTCAGAACACATTTGAGCCGTTATCGGGCGATCGAGTCCGGTGGCGTCCAGACCGGACTTAGCGCCGACTCGCTGATGATCCATTGCGGTTGCGGTGGCGTCACCGCCATGTAGCCCACACCGCGGACGGTGTCCACCATCGATTCGTACCCGGCCCCGAGCTTGGCCCGAAGTCGTCGCACGTGAACGTCGACGGTACGAACACGACCTTTGGTGTCATAACCCCATACCTCATGCATCAGCCGGCTACGGCTGAAGGCCCGACCGGCATGCTGCACAAGAAAAGCCAACAACTTGAATTCGGTGAGTGTCAGGCCCAGATCCTCGCCTGCCAGCGATCCGGTGTAGCTGGCTGGGTGAAGCATGAGGTCACCGAATTTCAGTGTGCCCTCCAGTGCGCTGCGCCGACGCGTGATCGCCAGCCGCAACCGTGCCTGCAACTCGGCCGCCCCGGCGGCGGGCAGCATCACATCGTCGAAATGCCAGTCGATGTCCACCGCCACGAAATCGGCCGGCGCGACGACGGCCACCACCGCGACCCCCGGCGCGTTAGCCGTCAGTCGCCGGCACGCCCGGCGAGCCGCCGCGAGGTCGGTGCGCGCGTCGATGATCGCGACGTCGGCGCCCACGTAGTACCCGTCGGTGTGGTCGGTGAGCGGCGCGCGCCGGATCGATTGGGTGAACGAATCCAGGGTTCGCAGCGCCGATACGAAATCGTCCTCATTGGTGAGTAGCAGAACATCCAAGAGACAACTCCAAATCTCATGAGGGGCGTGCCATCGGCCTCTGCTTATCGGGGCGTCTCCCAGGGATCCCCAGGGATTGCCGCCAGCGCCTCGGTGATTACCCGGTTCCGGGCGGAACTATTCCAACTTCGTGCAACGTGTCCGGGATCGAAGATCGGCCCGAGACGATCGGAGTGCGCAGCAGCGAGAATGTGGCGAGAAAGCTCGATGGGTCCGGCCCGTTGCCCGGGCCGGACCCATCCTTCCATCTGGCTTATTGGTTGGACTTCTGGCGCTCCTCGGCGACCTTGGCGCTGCCGCGGGCCGCTTCTGCCTCGGCTTCCTTCTTCGCCGCGTTGCGCTGTGCTTCCGCCTTGTCCTGCTGGGCCTGACCTTCGCGAGTGAGGTCATCGCGACCGGCCGCCGCGCCGACGGCTTCTTTGACCTTGCCCTTGACGTCCTCGACGACGCCCTTCACCGCTTCAGCAGGTCCAGTCCTGTTGGTGTCCGCCATGAATCAGTTCCCTCCCAGTGGCGTACATGATTTGAGCTACGTGTGAACTACACAGCTCAATGCCGATCAACCAATCGATCGGTCCTGTCATACGACGAGGCTGGGTCCTGATTCTTAAGACCGTCGTTGTGGCCCGCCGCGTTGGTGCGGATTCCCACGCCGCCGGACGCTCAAACATCGCCAAAACATCCGAGCGTGAAGGAAAGCCGTGACCGCCGGCCGACGCGTCACCGCAACGGTCCCCGGCATGTGTTGCAGATGAGGCACCCCGCCCACGTCACCCAGCAACGATGAGGCAGGATGGGAGATGCCGTCCCGAGTGGTCGCCGGGATGGCACTGTCATGCGAGGAGTCTGATGGCGGAGCCTGAGCCGACGAGCACCAACGGCGTACCGGCATCTCCGCCGGACCATGAACCTGCCGGTGGCAAGCCCGCGGGCCGGTTCAAGTACTCGAGAGTGTTGCTCAAGCTTGGCGGCGAGATGTTCGGCGGCGGCCAGGTCGGGCTGGATCCCGATGTGGTGGCGCAGGTGGCCCGCCAGATCGCCGAGGTGGTCCGCGGCGGCGTCCAGGTCGCGGTGGTGATCGGCGGTGGCAACTTCTTTCGCGGCGCGCAGCTGCAGCAGCGCGGTATGGAGCGCACGCGTTCGGACTACATGGGAATGCTCGGCACCGTCATGAACAGCCTTGCGCTGCAAGACTTCCTCGAGAAGGAAGGCATCGCCACCAGGGTGCAGACCGCGATCACCATGGGTCAGGTCGCCGAGCCCTACATCCCGCTGCGGGCGGTCCGCCACCTGGAGAAGGGCCGGGTGGTGATCTTCGGCGCCGGCATGGGGTTGCCCTACTTCTCCACCGACACCACGGCGGCCCAGCGAGCATTGGAGATCGGCGCGGACGTGGTGCTGATGGCCAAGGCGGTCGACGGCGTGTTCGCCGAGGATCCCCGGGTGAACCCGCAGGCCGAGCTGCTCACCGTGATCACTCACCGCGAAGTGATCGATCGCGGGTTGCGGGTAGCCGATGCCACAGCGTTCAGTCTGTGCATGGACAATGGCATGCCGATCCTGGTGTTCAACCTGCTGACCAGTGGCAATATCGCCCGGGCGGTCGCCGGTGAGAAGATCGGAACGCTGGTCACGACCTGAGGGGTGGGGGTACCACCCGCTTGCGGAGGAGAGGAGCAGCGCAAATGATCGATGAGGCGCTCTTCGATGCGGAAGAGAAAATGGAAAAGGCCGTGTCGGTGGCCCGTGACGATTTGTCCACCATCCGGACCGGGCGCGCCAACCCGGGCATGTTTTCCCGGATCGTCATCGACTATTACGGCACGAATACCCCAATCACCCAGCTGGCCAGCATCAATGTCCCAGAGGCGCGGCTTGTCGTCATCAAGCCCTACGAAGCCAATCAGCTGCACGCCATCGAGACCGCCATTCGTAATTCCGACCTGGGGGTTAATCCCAGCAACGACGGCACCCTCATCCGCGTGGCCGTACCGCAGCTGACCGAGGAACGTCGGCGAGAGCTGGTCAAGCAGGCCAAGCACAAGGGCGAGGAAGCCCGGGTGTCGGTGCGCAACATCCGTCGCAAAGCGATGGAGGAACTGCATCGCATCCGCAAGGACGGCGAAGCCGGCGAGGACGAAGTCACCCGCGCCGAGAAGGACCTCGACAAGACCACCCACCAGTACGTCACCCAGATCGATGAGCTCGTCAAACACAAAGAAGGCGAGCTGCTGGAGGTCTAGCGGCCGCTCAGCAACCGATTCCGTGGCAACCACTGATGCCGATGCAGGCACCCCGCCCGACGAGCCGGCTGCCAAGAAAACATCCCGGGCGGGACGCGATCTGCCCGCCGCGATCGCGGTGGGCGTCTCGATCGGCGCCGTCCTCATCGCGACGCTGGTGTTCGCTCCGCGCGGATGGGTGATCCTGTGTTCGGGGGCCATTATTGTCGCCAGTCATGAGGTGGTGCGACGGCTGCGTGAAGCCGGTTACGTTATTCCGGTCATCCCGCTGCTGATCGGTGGGCAGGTCACCGTCTGGCTGACCTGGCCATTTGGGGCCCGCGGCGCGTTGGCGGGTTTCGGCGCCACGGTGGTGGTCTGCATGTTCTGGCGGCTGTTCATGCACCCGTTCATGCAGGAAAGCAGGCACCACGATCCGGACGCCGGTCCGCCGCCCCCGTCGAATTACCTGCGCGACGCGTCGGCCACCATCTTCCTGACCGCGTGGGTTCCGCTGTTCGCCTCCTTCGCCGCGTTGCTGGTCTACCACCCGCACGAGGGTGCCGGGCGGGTGTTCTGCTTGATGATCACCGTCGTGGCCTCCGACGTGGGCGGTTACACCTTCGGGGTGCTGTTCGGCAAGCATCCGCTGGTTCCGACGATCAGCCCGAAGAAGTCGTGGGAGGGATTCGGCGGTTCGTTGCTCTGCGGGATCACCGCGGCGTTCTTGACGGCGACCTTCCTGGCCCACAGACCGCCCTGGGAGGGTGCTCTACTGGGGCTCGTGCTGGTGCTGACCTGCACGCTTGGCGACCTGGTGGAATCCCAGGTCAAGCGCGACCTTGGCATCAAGGACATGGGCCGGCTGCTGCCCGGCCATGGTGGTCTGATGGACCGGCTCGACGGCGTGCTCCCGTCGGCGGTGGCGACCTGGACGGTCTTCACATTGCTGCCGGCCTGAGAGGGCCGATACTGGACTGGTCATGGTCCAAGAGTTGATATTCGACGCGCCGCGCGCCGCCCGCCCGCCGCGGCACCTGGCCGACCTCGACGAACAGGGCCGCGTCGCGGCCGTCGCCGAGCTCGGCTTACCGCCGTTTCGGGCCAAGCAGCTCGCGCACCAGTACTACGGCAGGCTGATCGCGGACCCGCGGCAGATGACCGACCTTCCGGCGGCCGCGCGCGATCTGATCGCCGAGACGATGTTCCCCACGCTGCTCACCGCGGCCACCGAGGTCACCTGCGATGCCGGGCAGACTCGAAAGACGTTGTGGCGCGCCGTCAACGACCCTGCCGGCACCACCTTCGAGTCGGTGCTGATGCGCTACCCGCAACGCAACACGATCTGTATCTCGTCGCAGGCCGGCTGTGGGATGGCCTGTCCGTTCTGCGCCACCGGCCAGGGCGGGTTGCGCCGCAACCTGTCGACCGCGGAGATCCTCGAGCAGGTGCGGGCCGGCGCCGCGGCGCTGCGTGACGACTTCGGTGATCGGCTCTCGAACGTGGTTTTCATGGGCATGGGGGAGCCGCTGGCCAACTATGCCAGGGTCCTGGCCGCAGTGCGGCGTATCACCGAGCCGTCGGGTTTCGGTATTTCGGCCCGCTCGGTGACGGTGTCGACGGTGGGTCTGGCACCGGCGATCCGCAAGCTCGCCGACGAACGGCTCGGAGTCACGTTGGCGCTGTCGCTGCATGCGCCCGACGACGAACTGCGCGACACGCTGGTTCCCGTCAACAACCGGTGGAAGATCAGCGAAGCCCTTGACGCCGCTCAGTACTACGCCGAGGTGACCGGCCGGCGGGTCTCTGTCGAGTACGCACTGATCCGCGACGTCAACGACCAACCGTGGCGGGCCGACCTATTGGGTAAGCGGCTGCATGCTGCTCTCGGGCCGCTGGTGCATGTGAACCTGATCCCGCTCAACCCGACGCCGGGCAGTGATTGGGATGCCAGCCCCAAGGCGGTGGAGCGGGAGTTCGTCCGAAGGGTTCGGTCGAAAGGGGTGTCCTGCACGGTACGAGACACCCGCGGGCGCGAGATCAGCGCCGCCTGCGGGCAGCTGGCTTCCCAAGGCGGGTGAGCAGGCGGCTGAAGGGCCGCCCTGATGAACCGCGGCGGCGGCTGGCACGTCTCTTACCTGTGAGACCAGCAAATTAGGGGGCATCATGATTCGCCTGTTTTCGCCGCTCAGGCTGTTTGTGGTAGCCGTTTTCGCGGCCGTCTTGATCTTTGGGCTCGCCGATGCGCCGCGCTCGTCGGCGGCCGACGAGCGTCTGCAGTTCACCGGAACGACCCTCAGCGGTGCGCCCTTCAATGGCGCCAGCTTGCAGGGGAAGCCGGCGGTGTTGTGGTTCTGGACTCCGTGGTGCCCGTTTTGCAACGCCGAAGCTCCCGGTTTGAGTCAGGTGGCGGCGGCCAATCCGGGCGTCACCTTCATCGGCATCGCGGCGCACTCCGATGTCGGGGCGATGCAGAACTTCGTTTCGAAGTACAACCTGAACTTCACCAACCTCAATGACACCGACGGCTCGATCTGGGCCCGCTACAACGTGCCCTGGCAGCCGGCGTGGGTGTTCTACCGCGCCGACGGCAGCTCGACCTTCGTCAACAACCCCACCGCGGCGATGCCCCAGGCCGAGCTCGCCAGCCGGGTCGCCGCGCTGCGCTAACCCCGTGAACCAGGGTCTCGTCGGTCTGGCCTTCGCCGCCGGACTAGTGGCGGCCCTCAACCCCTGTGGGTTCGCCATGCTGCCCGCGTACCTGCTGCTCGTGGTGCGCGGGCAGCCCCATGAGGGCGCATCTGGTCAATGGAGCGCCGTCGGCCGCGCGCTGGCGGCCACCGTCGGCATGGCGCTCGGCTTCATCGCGGTGTTCGGATCGTTTGGGGCGCTGACCATCTCGGCGGCCTCGACCGTGCAGCGTTATCTGCCGTACGGCACGGTGGTGATCGGCCTGGTGCTGGTCGTCCTCGGGGTCTGTTTGTTGTCGGGTCGAGAGCTCACGGCGCTGACGCCGCGACCGCTGGGCCCGCGATGGGCCCCGACGGCTCGACTGTGGTCCATGTTCGGCTACGGCGTGAGCTACGCGATCGCCTCGCTGTCGTGCACCATCGGGCCGTTTCTGGCGGTCACCGCCGCCGGCCTGCGCAGTGGTTCGGTCCTCACGGGCGTGTCGATCTACCTCGCCTACGTGGTCGGCCTGACCCTGGTCGTCGGCGTCCTTGCCCTCGCGGCCGCGACCGCGAGCTCTGCGGTGGCCGAACGGTTGCGCCGAATCGTTCCGTTCGTTAACCGGATCAGCGGTGCGCTGCTGGCGCTGGTCGGGCTGTATGTCGCCTACTACGGCATCTACGAGCTGCGGCTGTTCAGCGCGACCGTGGCGAGCCCGCCGGATGCCTTGATCAGCGCGGCCGGGCGCCTGCAGGGCGCCCTGGTCGGCTGGGTGCACCAGCACGGCCCATGGCCCTGGGCGGTGGCGTTGGTGGTGATGATCGGCGCGTTCGCCAGCGCGTGGTTCCGGCGGGCGCGCCGCTGACGCGGCTACCTGATCCAGCCGCGGCGGCGGCCCCACAAGTCGCGCACCAGGACGGCGAGCGCGAGCGCGGCAAACGCGATCAGGAACCAGTTCTCGACGTGGCCGACGTGGTTCCCGCGCAACATGGCCAGCAGGAATCCGAAGATGATGAACCCGGTGACGTGCCAGGTGCGGTGATTGATTCGGCTCCAGCCCCACGCCGCCGACGGCACCTCGGCGACGTCGACGCCCGCGTAGTGTTCCACCTCGGTACTGGCGGTACTAGCCACAGTGTTCCTCCGGATCGGATCGGCTTCTGGTGTCAGATTCTGGCACAGCCCGAATCGTCGCGCGGAGGGCACAATGAGTAGGTGACCAACCCCACGGCCCAGACGCACGCCGCTGGCCGTCTGCGCGTGCTGGTCCTGGGCAGTACCGGCTCGATCGGCACCCAGGCGCTGGAGGTCATCGCCGCCAATCCAGACCGTTTCGAGGTGGTCGGCCTGGCCGCCGGCGGCGCCAACGTGGACACGCTGCGACGGCAGCGCGCCGAGACCGGGGTGACCAACATCGCCGTCGCCGACGATCGGGCGGCCGAGATGGTGGGCGACGTCTCATACCGCGGTGCCGACGCTGTCACCCGGCTGGTCGAGGAGACCGAAGCCGACGTCGTCCTCAACGCGCTGGTCGGGGCGCTGGGCCTGCGACCGACGCTGGCCGCGCTCGAGTCCGGTGCCCGGCTCGCGCTGGCCAACAAGGAATCGCTGGTCGCGGGCGGCCCACTGGTGTTGCGGGCCGCCCATCCGGGTCAGATCGTGCCCGTCGACTCCGAGCATTCCGCGCTGGCGCAGTGCCTGCGCTGCGGTAGCCCCGACCCCGAGAACGACGAGGTCGCCAAGCTGGTGCTGACCGCCTCCGGCGGGCCGTTTCGCGGCTGGGCCGCCGCCGACCTCGAGGCCGTCACCCCCGAACAGGCCGGCGCCCACCCGACCTGGTCGATGGGCCCGATGAACACGCTGAACTCGGCCTCGCTGGTCAACAAGGGGCTCGAGGTCATCGAAACGCACCTGCTGTTCGGCATCGACTACGACCGCATCGAGGTCGTTGTGCACCCTCAGTCGATCGTTCATTCGATGGTCACCTTCGTCGACGGCTCGACGATCGCCCAGGCCAGCCCCCCGGACATGAAGCTGCCCATCTCCCTGGCGCTGGGCTGGCCCCGGCGGGTGCCCGGCGCGGCGGCGTCCTGTGACTTCAGCACCGCGTCGACCTGGGAGTTCGAGCCGCTGGACGGTGCGGTCTTCCCCGCGGTTGAGCTGGCCCGGCGCGCCGGTCAGGCCGGTGGTTGCATGACCGCCGTCTACAACGCCGCCAACGAAGAAGCGGCGGAGGCGTTCCTGCAGGGACGGATCGGCTTCCCCGCGATCGTCGGCACCATCGCCGAGGTATTGCGCGCTGCCGACCAATGGGCCGTGGAACCAGCTACCGTGGATGACGTACTCGAAGCGCAGCGCTGGGCCCGCGCGCGAGCGCAACGCGAGGTTTCCGGAATGGTATTAGAAAGGTCCTGACGGCGGCGATGATGTTCGTTCTCGGCATTGTGCTGTTCGCACTGGCCATCCTGATCTCGGTGGCGTTGCACGAGTGTGGCCACATGTGGGTGGCGCGCGCCACCGGCATGAAGGTGCGCCGCTACTTCGTCGGCTTCGGGCCCACGCTATGGTCCACCCGGCGCGGTGAAACCGAATACGGCGTCAAGGGCGTTCCGCTCGGCGGATTCTGCGACATCGCCGGCATGACCCCGGTCGAGGAGCTCGCCCCCGACGAGCAGGACCGCGCCATGTACAAGCAGGCGACCTGGAAGCGGGTCGCGACGCTGTTCGCCGGGCCGGGCACGAACTTCGTCATCTGCCTGGTCCTGATCTACGGCATCGCACTGGTCTGGGGGCTGCCGAACCTGCACCCGCCGACAAATGCGGTGGTCGGCGAAACCGGTTGTGTTGCAAAGGAAGTGTCTGCCGGAAAGCTCGACAAGTGCGACGGTCCCGGCCCGGCGGCGCAGGCCGGGATCCGCCCGGGCGACGTCGTCGTCAAGGTCGGCGACACCCCGGTGTCCAGCTTCGAGGACATGGCCGCCGCGGTCCGCAAAATGCAGGGCACCGTGCCGGTCGTCGTGCAGCGCAACGGCACCACGATCACCACCTACGTCACGGTCCAGTCCACCCAGCGCTTCATCGCGAAGGGGCAGGGCGGTCAGCCCGAGGCGGCCACGGTCGGCGCCATAGGAGTCGGCGCGCCGCGTTTGGTGCCCACCCGCTACGGCGCCTTCTCGGCCGTGCCCGCCACGTTCGCATTCGCCGGCGATCTGACCGTCGAGGTGGGCAAGTCGCTGGTCACCATCCCGAGCAAGGTCGGCGCGCTGGTGCACGCCATCGGGGGCGGCGAGCGCGACCCGCAGACGCCGATGAGCGTCGTCGGCGCCAGCATCATCGGCGGCGACACCGTCGACCACGGGCTGTGGGTGGCGTTCTGGTTCTTCCTGGCCCAGCTGAACCTCATCCTGGGCGCGATCAACCTGGTGCCGCTGCTGCCTTTCGACGGCGGCCACATCGCCATCGCGGTGTTCGAGAAGATCCGCAACCTCATCCGGTCGGCCCGCGGCATGGTCGCCGCCGCGCCGGTGAACTATCTCAAGCTCATGCCCGCCACGTACGTGGTGTTGGTATTCGTGGTCGGCTACATGCTGCTGACCGTGACTGCTGATCTGGTCAATCCGATCAGGCTCTTCCAGTAGAGAAAGGCGAACAGTGACCGTTGGCCTGGGCATGCCGGATCCTCCGGCGCCCACGCTTGCCCCCCGGCGCAAAACGCGCCAACTGATGGTCCGCGACGTCGGTGTGGGCAGCGACTATCGGATTTCGGTGCAGTCCATGTGCACCACCAAGACGCATGATGTCAATACGACGCTGCAACAGATCGCCGAGCTGACCGCGGCCGGGTGCGACATCGTGCGCGTGGCGTGCCCACGTCAGGAGGACGCCGACGCGCTGGCCGAGATTGCCCGGCACAGCCAGATTCCGGTGATCGCCGACATCCACTTCCAGCCGAAGTACATCTTCGCCGCCATCGACGCCGGGTGCGCCGCGGTGCGGGTAAACCCGGGCAATATCAAGGAATTCGACGGCCGGGTCGGCGAGGT
>Ga0335080_10008577_pt1 | contig 10657 bp, 8 predicted proteins | sample Lox_Sample_34_FD_206720 | JGI IMG/M metagenome (GOLD analysis project Ga0335080, IMG submission 206720) | Soil microbial communities from Loxahatchee National Wildlife Refuge, Florida, United States - Lox_Sample_3.4 | ecosystem: Environmental > Terrestrial > Soil > Wetlands | place: USA: Florida...
TCTCGTTGACCAGCATTTTTTGGTGTTCGAGCCAGACCTTCCACGCCTCTTTCGATACGTTCTCAAAAATACGCTTTCCCAGCTCCCCGGGATAGGGTAGATAGTCCAGACCCTCGGCCTCGCGTCCCAGCTTGACGCACTTCACCGTTCTCGCCATTTTAGTCCCCGCGGCTGTTGACTATTTTTGAATCCGGCAGGACATTTTCGTCCATCACAAAGTTGGAGTGCGGCATCTCAAGAAAATATCCCTGTACCATGTCCACGCCAAAGTCTTTCAATATTTCCAGGGTCTTAAGATCCTCCACGGATTCAGCTACCGTGGTCTTATGCATGCCGCGTGCCACATCGACGATGGCCTTGACAAATACCTGGTTGTCTTGATCATCGGGCAAACTCCGTACAAAAAGGCCATCTATTTTCACAATATCTACGTCCAAATGCCTGAGGTACGCAAACGAAGAGAAACCGCTTCCGAAATCATCCAGGCAGACCAAACAGCCGGTTTGATGCAGGGCTTTGGTGAAGCGCTGCGCTTCGTGCAGATCTGCCACCGCGGACGCCTCGGTTATCTCCATCATCAGCCGACTTGGGTCGACATCCAAACTGCGCAATGTACTCTCGATGTAAAGCGGCAAATCCGGGTCAGCGAGCGACCGTCCCGATACGTTCACTGCGATCGCGGGAACTGCCGGGGAACTTGCGAGCAGTGTAATGATTTTATTGATTACCCAACGGTCAATTTCCAGGATCAGATCGGTTTTTTCCGCTAGCGGAATGAATGCCGCGGGCATGATTACGCCGCCGGTCTCGTCCTTCATTCGCAACAGTGTCTCAATATGTGAACGCCCGCCGTCCGCCGCGCGAAATACCCCCTGAAAATCGAAGTACATTTGGTCGTTGTGCAAAGCGTCAGCAATGCGCTCATTCCAGGCAACGCGCGACAGCATTTGCCGCGAGCTGTCGCTGTCGGGACGGTACACGCGCCAGGCGTTTCTGCCGGCCTCTTTGGCGAGGTACATTGCCGCATCGGCACGCGCCACAAGTTCCTCTGCGTTCGCGGAATGATCGGGAAACATCGCTATGCCCAGACTGGTGCTTAGGCGCAAGATATGACCTTCGTATTGCAGCCGGATATTCGATATGGAACGCACGATCCGTTCAGCCACGACGCGCAGCTCGTCTTCTACTACATCCGGGACCAAAATCGCAAATTCATCGCCTCCCAAACGGCTGAAGATTTCATTGCGTCGTACTTGCGCATTGACTTCACCGGCAACGCGGATAAGTATCGCATCCCCGGCGCGATGGCCGTACGCATCGTTTATTTGCTTGAATTCATCAAGGTCAAAAAACAGCAGTCCCAAGGCGGAACCTCGACGTTCCGCTTCTGCGACCATGCGCCCCAGTTCTTGCTGGAAACGGTGGCGGTTATACAAGCCGGTGAGCGCGTCGCGCTCTGCAAGATAGATCAACTGCTCCGCGTTACGCCGCTCCTGCGTTATGTCCTTATAAACCCACAGCCTGCCTATAACCTGCCCATTATCTCCGCGTGTTAGATAGGTCGATTCCAGCAGCATACGCCCGTCGGCCAGCGTAAATTCATATTCCTTGGTATTTTCATCGGTTGCAACCACCTGCAGCACATGCTGCGCATATTCTTGCGGACGGGCCACCTGCTTGGTCACTACGGCCAGCAAATTCTCGGTATTCATTCCCTGCAAATGAATGTCCGGGGTGAAACCCCACACGCGCATCAATGTCGGGTTGCAGTAAACCACCCCGTCCGTGCCGAGAAACAGGATGCCCATGTCCATCGCCGTAAGCAGAGAAATTAGACGGGACCGTTCTTCCTGCGCGTGCACGAAATCCAGGCGTTCACTGCCTTGCGCACGTTCCAGCCGCCTTATCGTCGCCTGCAAGTTGAACTCTTCATCCTTGCGCTCGGTGATATCGCGAATGCTGCAACGAACCCCTAGATATTCATTTCGGTTGCCGTAAACCGGTTGCCAGGTGGCCGCCGCCCAGAAACTCGATCCGTTTTTGCGCCGTACGCGGAATTCAATGCCGCTGCCTCTCGTGCGCTGGGCAAGCTGCAATGATAATTCACGCGAACGCTGGCTGTCTTCCGGCTCGATTATCGCTGCAGGAAAATCCTTCATTTCGAGACATTCAGTCGGAGAATAACCGGTCAGACGCTGCACCGAAGGGTTCACCCAGATCACTTTGCCCGTGGGATCGGCCCACATCTCCCAGTCATGACTGTAATCGGCAATGGCGCGAAATTTTGCTTCACCCTCGCGCAAGGTCTTAACCTGATTCTGCACTGCTTCGGCCATGGTGTTGAACGTGGTGGTGAGTTTGCCCACTTCATCGGCGGAATCCACCGCCACGCGCACCGCGTAATTTCCGCTTGCCATGGCCTTACCGGCCTCTGCAAGCTCTCCCAAATGCCGGGCCAGCCAGTATCCCAGCGCCAGAAACAATAGCAAGGACAAAGCGACCTCGCCCCCGGCGATCACCAGGCTCTCCCAGAACAGCCTGTGCTTTGCCACATCCAGGAATGCGGTGGACACGCCCATTCGCAAATTGCCGTAAGTTTTGCCGTCACGCTCTATTGGAAACCAGGTATCGTAAACCTCGGGCGGGTCGGCTGCGGACACGGGGTGCCCTTCCGCAACGAGCAACTTGCCTTTGTTGTCATACAGGAGCGCGAATCTGAGCCCTTGTTCGGCTTGGGCGCTGCCGAGAATCTGTTTGATCAAGATCTCATCGCCTTGAGCAATTGGCGTGGCAAGAGACGCACTGAGTATCGGCGCAAGCAGCTTCATGCGCTCTTTTACCTGCTCGTCCAGTGCGCTATCGATCAGCAGGATACTGTTGGCAACCAGCAGCGACAGCATCAAGGCCTCCACCAGCACGCTGATCAACACCAGCTTCACGCGCAGCGATTTAGTTTGCAAAAACCAGTTCACGATTTACAGCTTTCCTGTTCAGCCAACAGCCGTCATTATTTTTAAAGTCTCCTTACCAATACCTTGGAGCGGCGTTGGTAATTGTAAAGCAGCTGCTTCTGCTCCGGCAGCTGCTCAATTGTCCCTTCTTTAAACCCGCGCTCGATAAACCAATGTGCCGCGCGTGTGGTCAGCACGAACAGCCTGCGCATGCCGGCGTCGACTGCTTGTTTCTCAATGCACTTGAGCAGAGCGTCGCCGTAGCTCCGCTTGCGGTAATTCTCATGTACCACCAGGCAAGCCAGCTCGCCGGCGTTATCGCGCGGAAAAGGATATAGTGCGGCGCAACCGACAATCACGCCGTCGTGCTCGATAAGGCTGAAGCGGCTCATTTCCATTTCCAGCAGCTCGCGCGGGCGCCGCACCAGCATGCCTTCATTTTCAAGCGGCTCGATCAGCGCCAGTATGCCGCCGGCATCTTCGATTTGCGCCCGGCGCAGCTTTTGCAATGCGGCCGGTGCCACCATGCTGCCTATTCCCTCGTGGGTAAACAGTTCCAGCAGCAAGGCACCGTCAACATGGCGCGACAGCAGGTGCGCGCGCGCGACGCCTTCGCGGCAGGCGTGCACTGCACGCGGCAGATACAGCCTCGCATCGCCCGATAATCTTGTCTGTTTGGACAATAATTTCTCTGCTTCCGGAACGGTAAGTTCTTTCAGCAGCCTTCCGGAAGCGTCGGTGACGCCATCCTCTTCCGTCAGAAATATCAGTTTGTCTGCGCACAGCGCGGTGGCCGCAGATGTCGCGACGTCTTCCAGAGCGAGATTGAAAATCTCTCCGGTCGGCGAATAACCAAGCTGTGAAAGCAACGCAATTTCCCCCTCACCCAGGCGTTTCTGTATTGCGGCAGCATCAATCTTCCGCACCTCCCCGGTATGCTGCAGATCCACGCCTTCAATCACGCCCATGGGTCTGGCAATCACAAAGTTGCCGCTGGCGACGCGGATTTGAGCACCCGCCATGGGTGAATCGGGCAATCCGGTGGACAGCAGCGCCTCTATTTCCACGCGGATACGGCCGACCGCCTCTTTGGCGCATTGCAGAGCCGTATTGTCGGTAACGCGCAGACCTTTGACGTATCGGCTCGCATGATCCAGTGCCTTGAGCCTCTCTTCGATTTGAAGACGCGCGCCGTGCACCAGCACCAAGCGTATCCCGAGGCTGTGCAATAAATTGAAATCATGCGTCAGCGCGATAAATCCGCCATCGCTTACCACCTCGCCGCCGAAGGCAATAACGAAAGTGCGTCCGCGGAACGCATGTATGTAGGGGGCAACCGAACGCAGCCATTGCACGAAGGCTATGGCATCGGTGGGAGTCGTGTTGCGCATGATTAAACGGGGGAAGGATGATACGACCGAATGTTTTGCCTTGCGTAGCATCATAATCGATAAGTACTTCCAGGAAAAGCCAGCGAACCTCTGTTTAACCCCCACGCGTCCACGGCGGTGTGTAATCCGCGACCGGGCGCGGCAACGCTGTTTGACGGTTGCAAATTGGCGACGGGAAAAAAGCCATGCGGGCCGTCTGAGCTCTATTAGTGTTACAATGCGCGACTTTTGTCAAACCGGAAGCTCGGCATGCCTCGCGCAATTCGCAACATCGCCATTATTGCCCACGTGGATCACGGCAAGACCACGCTGGTGGACAAGCTGCTCCACCAGGCGGGGACATTCGCCGCCCATCAGCAGGTGGCTGAGCGGGTCATGGACAGCAATGATTTGGAGCGAGAGCGCGGCATCACCATTCTCGCGAAGAACACGGCAGTCAATTACCAAGGCACGCACATCAACATCGTTGACACGCCGGGTCATGCTGATTTCGGTGGCGAAGTTGAGCGCGTGCTGTCAATGGTGGATGGCGCGCTGCTCCTGGTCGATGCGGTTGAAGGGCCCATGCCCCAGACTCGTTTTGTGACGCGCAAAGCGCTGGCCCAGGGTTTGAAATTTATTGTGGTTGTAAACAAGATGGATCGCCCCGGCGCCCGCCCGGACTGGGTCGTGAACCACACTTTTGAGTTATTCGACAAACTGGGCGCCTCCGAAGAGCAACTGGATTTTCCGGTCATCTATGCCTCCGCGCTCAATGGTTGGGCGGTGCTCGATCTTGCGGACGCGCAGAGCAGTGGAGCGGGTGAGGAACAGTCTATGCGGCCGCTGTTCGACGCCATACTCAACCATGTGCCGGCTCCTGCCGGCAATCCGGATGAGCCGCTGCAGCTTCAGATCAGCGCGTTGGATTACTCAAACTTCGTTGGGCGCATCGGCATCGGGCGCATCCGCCGCGGGCGTCTCAAAGCCGCCCAGGACGTCGTTATTCTGAACGGTCGCGACGAACCGAAAAACGCGCGCGTGAATCAAGTGCTGTGCTTCCAGGGCTTGAACCGGGTACCCATGGAGGTCGCCGAAGTTGGCGACATCGTACTGGTGAACGGCATCGAGGAGATCGGCATTGGCACGACCCTCGCCGACCCGGGGCAACCGGACGCTTTGCCGCTGCTGGCAGTGGACGAACCCACGCTCACCATGAATTTTCAAGTCAACACCTCGCCCTATGCCGGACAAGAGGGAAAATTCGTGACCAGCCGTCGACTGCGCGAACGCCTGCATAAGGAAGTGCTGACCAACGTGGCGCTGCGCATCGAGGAGACTGCGGACACGGATATTTTCCGGGTCTCCGGCAGGGGCGAACTGCATCTCACCATTCTGCTGGAAAATATGCGCCGGGAAGGTTATGAGCTAGCGGTGTCCCGCCCGCGGGTTGTAATTCGGGAAATCAACGGCGAGAAATGTGAACCGTTTGAAATGCTCACCGTCGACTTGGAAGAAGGCCATCAGGGCGCGGTTATGGAAGCTTTGGGCGAGAGGCGCGGCGAGCTTCAGGACATGGCGCCTGGCGGCCGGGGCCGCGTGCGGCTCGATTACCGAATCCCGGCGCGAGGGCTGATCGGCTTCCAGTCGGATTTCATGACGTTGACCCGCGGTACCGGGATCTTAAGCCACGTGTTTGATAGCTACGCTCCGATGAAAGCGGAAATCCCCGAACGGCGCAACGGAGTTTTGGTGTCGGCCGAGGACGGCGCCGCGGTCGCCTACGCGCTGTGGAAGCTGCAAGAGCGCGGCCGGATGCTCGTGAACCCCGGCGATCGCGTGTACGAGGGCATGGTGATCGGCATTCACAACCGCGACAACGATCTGATCGTGAATCCGATCAAAACCAAACAGCTCACCAACGTACGCGCCGCCGGAAAGGACGAGGCCATCATGCTCACGCCGCCGATTACGCTTACCTTGGAGCGGGCCGTCGAGTTTATCGCCGACGACGAACTGGTGGAAATTACCCCCAAAACCATCCGCATCCGCAAGCGCCACTTGAACGAACTCGAGCGCAAGCGGGCTGCGCGCGAAGCCGCCTGACAACCCCGGACAACATTTAGACTTTGACCTGCATTCTCGCCGCGATTCCCGCCTTTCCAGGAGCGCAATAAGCGTGTGGCATGGCTCGGCTGCAATGTCCCACGCCTATGTTGCCCTGTTTGTCTAATGTGATGATGCCCATGCCCGCGTGCGGCTCCAGCACCAGTAGCGACAGCACTTCATCCACGGCTTGCTGCGCATTCCTGCCTTGCGCCAGCAAATCGCACACCGATTTGGTCACGAGATACCGCAGTGCCACCTCACCCAGCCCGGTGGCGGATGCCGCCCCGAAAGACGTGGCGTAATTCCCTGCTCCCGGCACAGGAGTGTCCCCGACCCGCCCGGGAAGTTTCAGCGTCAATCCGCCGCTGGATGTCGCGCCAGCAAAACAGCCGCGCCGATCCAAAGCCACTGCGCCCACTGTTCCGCCGCGCAGGCCGGCATAGTGTTTTATCAGCCGCTGCAGGCTGCTTTTACCTTTTGCCGCAGATAGCGCCTGGCATTTCTTCTGCCAAATGGCGCGTTGTTCCCGAGTTACCGGATCAAAGTCGGTAAAACCCATTGCGCGCGCAAAACTGAGCGCCCCTTGGTCAGCCAGCAATACATGATTGGTTTTCTCCATGACCTTGCGTGCGACCCGCACCGGATTCTTTACGCGGCTCAGGCACGTGACGCCGCCCGCGCGCAGCCTGTCGCTTACCATGACGCTTGCGTCCATCTGGGCTTCACCTTGCAGGTTCAGCACCGAGCCTGTGCCGGCGTTGAATACCGGATCGTCCTCCAGCGATTCCACTGCCGCGGTTACCGCATCGAGCGCGGATTTTCCCTGTGCCAGCAAGGTTACTCCGGCTTCCGCCGCCCGCCTCACACCTTGTAGCGCTGATCGTTCATAGTGCGTTCTCCAAGCGCCCGCACCTCCATGAACAACGATGGCGTACATTCAAAAGTCTCCCCATAAGGTCTGGATCGCGGCAAGGGCAGCAAGCCCCGCAGTTTCAGTGCGCAAGACGCGCCTTCCCAATGTGACCGGAATAAAACCGGCGTCACGAGCCGCCCGGCTCTCTTCTGACGTCAAACCGCCCTCCGCGCCTACCAGAACGGTTATCGCGCGATCCTTGAATTCAAGCCGCTTGAATGATGCACCGCCTTCGGGAGAAAGCATTATCCGCAAGCCTTTACCTGGAATAGCGAGAAACTTTTTAAGAGAAATCATTTCTGCAATTTGCGGGATGCGGTTGCGCCCGCATTGCTCGCAAGCGGCGATCGCGACCTTGCGCCAGTGCTGTACGCGCTTTTGTGCGTGCGCAGCGCTGGTGCGTCCCACGCCGCGTTGACTGGCAAGCGGCTGTACCAGGGCCGCGCCCAGTTCCACTGCTTTTTGCACCGTTAAATTCATCTTCTCGGCGGACGACACAGCTTGCGCGAGAAGTATTTGCAATAATGGTTCGCGCTCGATGTTTTGCCAATCTCCGGTTAGCACCGTCACTCCATTTTTGACGATACCGATGATCCGCGCCGGATATTCTCCGCCCATGCCGTTGAACAATACGACTGCGTCGTCCTTCTTAAGGCGCAACGCACTTACTGCGTGGCGCGCAGCCGTGTCATCAAGACAAATTTCGCGGCCGGAGGCCAAGTTTTGGGAATGAAAAAGGCGCGCTATAGTCATAAGGGTAAAGAGTTAAATGTCAACCGCATGATAATATAAAGACCGAACAAAGGATCAATGGAGCGAACTATGGTAAGCCTGCAAACCCCGATTTGCGATTTTGGCTGGAAAGCAGTGGATTTCGAACTCCTGGGCGTAGACGGCAAGCGTTACAGCCTGAAAGATGTACGCGGCGAAAAAGGGCTACTGGTGATGTTTATTTGCAACCATTGCCCATACGTAAAGGCGGTGCGCGAGCGCATCGTCCGCGACTGCAAGGAACTTAAGGAACACGGCATAAACAGCATCGCCATCATGTCCAACGACCCGACCGACTATCCGGAGGACTCGTTCGACAATATGGCAAAGGTCGCGCGCCAATTTAATTTCCCCTTCCCTTACGTGCTCGACAAAACACAGGACGTAGCCAAAACCTATGGCGCGGTTTGCACGCCGGATTTTTTCGGCTTCAATACCAAGCTGGAACTGCAATACCGCGGACGTCTGGACGCCTCACGCACCAATGCCGTACCCGATGCTAGGCGCGAACTGTTTGAAGCGATGCTGGGGGTTGCGCGCACCGGTCAGGGACCTCAAGAACAGATTCCCAGCATGGGTTGCTCCATCAAGTGGAAGCATGGAACCGCTGCTTAAGGCGGTCATTCGCGCCGTGCGGGAAGTAGCGCAGGCCGAAATCATGCCGCGTTACCTGCAGGTGGCGCAGCAGCGGAAAGCCGACGGTAGTCTCTACACCGACGCCGATATCGCAGCGCAGGAAGCACTCGCGATCAAGCTTCGTGAAATTCACCCAAGCCCGGTCCTCGCAGAAGAAATGAGTCGCGATCAGCAGGCGGAACAATGGCTGGCAGGAGATTCCGGATTGTGGTGCGTGGACCCGATTGACGGCACATCGAATTTCGTCAGCGGCCTTCCGTATTTTGCGGTTTCAGTGGCGCTGATGAACAAAGGGCGCAGCGTCCTCGGGGTTGTTTACGACCCGGTGTCGCATGAAATGTTTTATGCCGAGAAGGGCGGCGGCGCCTACCTAAACGGTGAGAGGCTGCCCATCAATGAATCGGATAAAGACTTACGTCAGTGCATGGCAAGCGTGGACTTTAAGCGCATCAGCCGCAATCTGGCGCAGGAACTTGCCGGAACGCCGCCTTATTCCTCGCAACGCAATTACGGTGCAAGTACCCTGGAATGGTGCTATGTCGCCGCCGGGCGTTTTGACGTGTATTTGCACGGCGGTCAGAAATTATGGGATTACGCAGCGGGCTCGCTGATACTCGAGGAGGCGGGGGGCATGATGTGCTCGCTAAAAAAGGATGATTTTTGGGCGGACGATTTATGGAAGCGTTCAGTGATCGCGGCGCGCAACCCGGCCTTGTTCAACGCCTGGAAAGACTGGTTGCGCGCGCGCCAAAATAACACCATCGGATAGCGCTGCCGCACCCGCGATTGCTTTGCCGCGCACGAGGATAATTGATAAGCGCGCCGTTTCAGACGCCTGTTTTCGCATTTGTGAAGGTCAGGCGAGACGATTACAATGTAGCTATGACAAGCGTTAACCTGACGAACCACTTTCTGATCGCCATGCCCAACATGGCAGATCCCTATTTTTCCAAAAGCTTGACCTATATCTGTGAGCACAACGAGCAGGGCGCATTAGGCGTGGTGGTCAACCGCCCCATTGATATGACCCTGCAGGCGTTGTTCGAGCAGATCAGCATTCCGCTGGGCGAACCCCGCCTGCGCGGCATTGCCGTGTATTTCGGAGGACCGGTGCAAATCGACCGTGGTTTCGTGTTGCACAAGCCCCTGGGCGAGTGGCAATCCACTCTTGCGGTCAACAAAGAACTCGGACTTACTACGTCCAAGGACATCCTGCAGGCGGTGGGGCGCGGCAATGGGCCGCGACAGATTCTGGTTACTCTGGGATATGCCGGATGGGCGCCGGGGCAGCTGGAGCACGAGCTCGCACAAAACGCGTGGCTTTCGGTGCCTGCGAAGACAAATGTCATTTTCGACTTGGCCGCGGAAGAGCGTCTGGCAGCGGCGATGGATTTGCTGGGTGTGAGCTTCGCCACTCTTTCCGAAGGCGCAGGTCACGCGTAATTCTCAGTAAGGGGTTCATGATTGAACAGCGTGCTCAAGCCTCCGGCTACGTATACCCCCGAAAAACAGGTGTAGTTTTAGCATTCGACTTCGGCACAAAGCGTATCGGCGTTGCGGTAGGCGATCTGGCGCTGCGCATCGCGCATCCGCTGACGACGCTGGAGTCGCCGCAAAATGAAACGCGCTTCCACGCAATTGCTGCGTTGGTTAAGGAATGGCAACCCGTGCTCCTGGTGGTCGGACTCCCGACTCAAATGGACGGCGGCGAGCATGAGATGAGCAGATTGAGCCGCGGCTTCGCGCTGCGACTGGTAAAACGCTTCAAGCTCCCTACGGTATTGGTTGACGAACGCCTGACCTCGCGCGCGGCAGAGCAGTCGCTGGCCGAGAGTGGAGCAGCGCGCAAAAAGGCTTTTATTGACCAGCTGGCGGCGCAACACATTTTGCAGAGCTTTTTCGATGAC
>Ga0335080_10008579_pt1 | contig 10656 bp, 10 predicted proteins | sample Lox_Sample_34_FD_206720 | JGI IMG/M metagenome (GOLD analysis project Ga0335080, IMG submission 206720) | Soil microbial communities from Loxahatchee National Wildlife Refuge, Florida, United States - Lox_Sample_3.4 | ecosystem: Environmental > Terrestrial > Soil > Wetlands | place: USA...
CAACAACGTCGGCAGAAGGCGGTCGTCCTTCTGCCGCGGATCGCGCTATAGATGTCGCGCCTGCTCGCCGACTTCAGCAGGGCGAAGGAATCGTCAGGTCGGACCGCGATGGCACGGTGACGACTGCGGGCCCGGTCGTTCCGAGGAACTAAGGGAAGATGCCACCTTCCGCGTGGAGGGCCTTCCACGCGTCGACCTGCCTACTCGGATCCAGGCGAACCAAAGAGGTCATTGAGCTGGTCCATCAGCCCGCACAGATCCGGGCTCGTGACGGTTATCTCACGGGACTCTCCCGAGATCGCACCCGGTGGGACGAGAGCCGTGTACTGCCCATAGCGACCCATCACCGGCGAGGTGAACTGAACGTCCGGATGCTCGCCCTGGAACTGGTGAAGCCTCGTGACGGCGCTGCCCCACGGAGACAGCCCGGCTGTGACGGCCCGGCGCGACGCCCGATCTCCACTCACCGGGGCGCTCCTCCGGTCGAAACGCTCTCCGGCCGGGTCCGCCGACGCAGCTCGGCGGCCATCATGCCGCGCAGGATGACCGCCATCTCGTCGGGATACGCCGGGTAACGGCGTTTGAGATCCTCGGCCATCTGCGCGAACGTGCCGCCCCGGTGTTCATCGAGCCACGCGCATACCGCCTTGCGGGCGGCATCGAGGTCGAGAGCCTCCATATCGTGATACCTCATCGTCCACCGCCCTGCACCGCTCCCCCGCCGACGCCGGATTCTGCCGCCCGTTCCATGGCGGAGGCCTCCTCGCTATCCCGTACGAACCTGGTGGATCCAGTTCACCGGTAGCGCGCTGTCGTGGAATAGTGACAACTGGGAACATGCGGGAGTATCCGGGAGCACGGCCGTGCTCGCGGTGCGATAGCGATGCGAAGGTACGTGCGATGGCCGTGAGTAACGGCGGTGCGCTGCGCGAATGGCGGCGCTCCCGCGGGTGGGACGTGCCGGAGCTGGCACGGCGGCTCCGCCGCGCCGCCGACGAGCCCATGGCCGCACACGATGGCCTGGTCCGGATGATCCGCGCCTGGGAACGCGGCGACCACCGCCCATCGGAACGGTACGAACTGCTATACCGCAGGCTGGGCTTGCCTCCGGCGAACGAGAATGAGCCTGAATCTCAGCCGCCCGCGAGCTGTAAGGAGGACACCGAACCGGTGAGAAGGCGGACCTTCGTCGAGCTGACCGGCATCTCCCTAGCCGGTGCCATGCTGCCCGGCGCAGCTGCCACCAGCCCAGCGACCGGCATCGAGCCGCTCGTACTGATGCTCACAGGGACCGGCTCCGAATCGCCCGCGGCGCCACCCGACCCCGCCGGCCTGGCGCTCAGCGTGGCCCGGGCCCGCAAGGACTATCAAGGCTGCCGGTATGCCGAACTGGTCAGCCGCCTGCCCAGCCTGCTCAGCCAGCTGGACTCCGCCTGCCGTTACCTCAGCGGCGATGACAGGCTCCGCGCCCGCGCGCTCTCCGCCGATGCCTACCATGTCGCGGCCGGGTTCCTGCTCAAGATCGGCGACCAGGGCCTGGCACACGTCGCCACCGAACGGAGCATGACGGCCGCGCTCGCCAGCCAGGATCCCCTCACCGTTGGCGCCAGCGCCCGGATCGTCACCCACACCCTGATGAGCTCGGGCCACCTGACCGCCGCTATCACCACCGCCCAGAACCACGCGGCACGACTGGACGGCGAGACCGGGATCACGACGCCGGAATCGCAGTCCGTGTACGGCTCGGTGCTGCTACGCGGCGCCCTTGCAGCTGCCCAGCACGACGACCGCGCCACCGCGCACGAAATGCTCGCCGAAGCAGCCGGCACCGCCTACCGCCTCGGCTCTGACGCGAACCTGCGTGGCACCGCCTTCGGCCCGGTCAATACGCAGATGCACCAGGTCAACGTGGCTGTCACCCTCGGCGACGCCGGAACTGCCATCGACCTGGCCCGCCAGATCGACCTGCGCGCGGTCGCCGTCACCGAACGGAAGGCCTCGCTGCTCATCGACGTGGCCCGGGCCTTCTTCCAGTGGGGCAAGTACGAGCATGCGCACGCCGCGCTCCGCGCCGCTGAAGACACCGCGCCGCAGGAGGTCGCCGCCCGCCCAGCTGTCGCCATCCTGGCCCGCGACCTGGCGACTCTGGCCCCGGCGAGCATCCGCCGGAACGCGGAGCAGTTCGCCAGCCGGATCGGCGCCCCGAGGTGACACCCGTACGCCGTGTCCTGACTATCGTGGCCTGCGGCGCCGGCCCGGCGGCCGCGATCAGCACCTGCGTCAAGCTGGCCCAGGACCGCGGCTGGACGGTCCAGGTCATCGCCACCCCGGCCGCGCTCGGGTTCTTCGACCAGCAGTCCATCGCTGACCAGGTTGGCAACCCAGTGCGCAGCCAGTACGCCAAACCCGGCGCACCCCGGTCCCTGGTTTCCGACGCCATCCTCGTCGCCCCGGCCACCTACAACACCATCAACAAGTGGGCCCAGGGCACCAGCGACACCTACGCCCTGGGCATCCTCGCCGAGGCCACCGGCCTGGGCGTCCCCATCGTGGTCCTGCCGTTCGTCAACACCGCCCTGGCCAGCCGCGCCCCGTTCCGCCGCAGCATCGAATCCCTGCGCGCCGAAGGCGTGCAGATCCTCCTCGGCCCCGGCGGCTTCCAGCCGCACCCGCCCCGCACCGGCGACAGCAAGATCGACAGCTATCCCTGGCATCTCGGTCTAGATGAAGCCGAACGGATGCTAGTTCCCGCACCCCCGAGCCCGTAACGCCCCCACCGCCAAGGCGCTGTCCCGGCACGAACCGGCACTTTCCGTATCAACTTTGAAGTTTTCTTTTCGCCTGCTCACTCCCCGTTTCTCGCCTTCCGGCACCCTCCTCCCCCGCTCGCCGCAAATGATCATGAACCGCTGATTGCTCACCCTGGTTCCTATGACGCAGACCGTTGCATTCACTGTAATGATCATGGGCAACCCCGCGGCCGCAGCACCCCCGCGGGAAAGCAGGCCGCCGTATTGGCCGTAGTCGTCACCATCGCCAAGGGCTACGACCTCGGCTACATCTGGAAAACCCAAGACCGCACAGCCGACCGGAGTATCGGCGGGTACTACATTGACGCCGCCCAGGCCGGCGAACCACACGGCCGCTGGTGGGGGCCCGGAGCCCAGGCCCTCGGCCTCACCCCCGGCCAGACCGTCCAGCGCCAGCCCTACGACGCGGCCTACCGGCAGACCGACCCGCGCACCGGCGCTAGGCTCGGCCGGCCCCGCGGCCGGTACCCGACATTCGCCGACCATCTCGCCCGGCTTACCGCTGCCGAGCCGCACGCCACTGCCGAGCGGCTCATCGAGCTCGAACGCGAAGCAGCCCAGGCCACCCGGCAGTCCGCCGCCTACTACGACGTGACCGTCTCCTTCCCCAAGTCCATCTCGGTGCTGCACGCCTCCCTGCGGGCGAACGAGCGCCGCGCCCGCCAGGGCGGCGACCAGCAGGCGGCCGCGTACTGGGCCGGGCGGGAGCAGGCGTTCGAGGAGGTGCTGCACCGGGCCAACCGGGCCGTGCTGGAGTACCTGCAGGCCTGGGCCGGGATCACCCGCACCGGCTATCACGGCACCCGGGTCGACGGGCGCGAGCCGGGCCGGTTCGAGCCCGCCGGGCTGATCGTGACGTCCTGGCTGCAGGGCGCCAGCCGGGACGGTGACCCGCAGGACCACGTCCACAACCAGATTGCCCGGATCACCCGGACCTTCCGCGACGGCAAGTGGCGCGCCCTGGACACGATGAGCGTGCGCGCGGTCCTGGGCGCGCTGCAGGCGGTCGCCGCGACCGCGGTGGAGTGCGAGCTGTCGCGCGAGTTCGGCGTGGCGTGGATCCCGCGCGCGGACGGCTGCGGCAATGAGATCCGCGGCGTGACGCAGGCGCAGCTAGACGCGTATTCCACGCGGACGGTGCAGGTGCGCGAGAAGGAACGCGAGCTGGCGCGGGCCTGGGAGCGCAAGCATGGCCGCGCGCCGACCTCGCGCGAGCTGCTGTACATCGCCAACGCCGCCACGCTTCAATCGCGCAACGGCAAGGACGCCGGCGCGATCGACTGGGACACGCTCGCGCAGCGGTGGGACGCCACCCTCGGCGGCGAACCCGCCGGCATCGCGCCGACAGTGTCGGACGCGCTCGGCCCCGGCGCACAAGCGGGCGAGCATCACGCGGGCCGGGCGCCGTCCGGACCGCCCACGCGCGAGGCCCAGGCCCGGGCATTGCCAAGGCCCTGACCTTGGTGTCGGCCCAGCATCCGGCCTGGACCCGGCACGACCTGCTCAAGCAGCTGGCCCTGGTCCTGCCGCCGGAGACCCGCCAGATGAACCCGGAAGAAGCGCAAGAGCTGCTGCTCGGCCTAGCTGAGGAGGCCCTGTCCCGCCGGTCCGGCGAGGTGGTGTGCCTGGAGGCGCCCGAGTGGCCGCCGCTGCCCGCAGCGCTACGCCGCGAGCTCGATGGGCGCAGCATCTACACCCGTCCGGGCGCCGCGCGGTACGCCACCGCCGCGCAACTGTCGATGGAGGAGCAGCTGGTCGGGCACGCGCAGACGCAAGGCGCGCCGCGCCTGCCAGGCGAGCTGACCGCGCGGCGCCTCGGCACCGATCCCGCACTGCTCGACGCGCAGTTGCGCGGCCGCGCGCGTGAAGCGTGCGAGCAATCCGCGCCACGCGGACTACGCATGGACCAGGCCGCCGCCATCTGGCACGCGCTCACCTCCACCCGCACCGTCGAGGTGATCACCGGCCCAGCTGGCACCGGCAAGACCCGCGTCCTCGCTACTGCCGCGCGGATCTGGGACGGCCCGGTGATCGGCACCGCCGCCTCCCAGAACGCCACCAACGAGCTCCGCGCGGCTGGCATCCAGGTCACCGCGAACACCACCCGCCTGCTCGCCGACCTCCAGCGCGGCCGCATCCCGCCCGGCTCCCTGATCCTGGCCGACGAAGGCTCCATGATCTCCCTCACCCACCTGGCCGCCCTCACCGAGTACGCCGCCCGCCACCGCTGCAAGCTGATCCTGGCCGGAGACCAGGAACAGCTCGCCGCCATCGAAGGCGGCGGCGCCATGACGCTGCTCGCGGACCGGCTCGGCTATGTCCAGCTCGCCGAGCCGGTCCGGTTCACCGCCGCCTGGGAACGCGCCGCCTCCCTGCGCCTCCGCGCCGGCGATGCCACCGCGCTGGATGAGTACGACCAGCACGGCCGCATCCGCGGCGCCCCGCCCGACCACGCCACCGATCAGGCCGCCCGCGCCTACCTCGCCACCTACCTGGCCGGGCGCAACGTCCTGCTGATGGCCGCGGACTGGGCCCGCTGCCGGGAACTGTCCGCCCGGATCCGCGAGGACCTGATCCACCTCGGCCTCGTCGACGACCGCCGGAGCATCCGGATCGCCGACGGCGCCGACGCCTCGGCCGGGGACCTGATCATCTGCCGGGCCAACGACCACCATCTCGACGCAGGCGAGCGGGGCCGGACGCTGGCCAACGGGGACGTCCTGCGGATCGAAGCCGTTACCCGCCGTGGCATCATGGTCCGCCGCCTCCTCGGCCCCGACCCGGCCACCGGTCAGCGCCGGTTCACCGACCGGGCCTTCGGGTACACCGGCTACCAGTCCGCCGACCTCGCCTACGCGATCACCGGCCACTCCGCCCAGGGCGCCTCCGTGCACACCGGCATCGCCCTGGTCACCGGCACCGAGGACCGGCAATGGCTGTACCCGGCCATGACCCGCGGCACCGATGCCAACCTCGCCTACGTCTTCACCACCCCGGCCCGGCCCGCCGACCTCCAGCCCGGGACCCGCTCCGCGCCTGAACTCGGCCGCTACGAGGGCATCCGGTACGAACGCCAGGGATTCCCAGTTTCCGAGCGCGCGTCGGCTCCAGGCGGGCTGGATCAGCGTAAGCCGGTCGCCGTGCTGGCCGACGTCCTGAGCCGCGACGGTGCCGAACTCTCCGCCACCAAAGTCCGGCGCCGTAACCTGGCCAGCGCCGACCACCTGGCAGTCCTGCACGCCATCTGGACCGCCGAAACCCAAGCCGCCCGCCACGACCACTACCGCCAGCTCATCGCCGCCGCGCTGCCGCCCGGGCACCGCGGCGAGCTCTCCCACCAGTGCCGCTGGCTGTATCGCACCCTGCACGCCGCCGAACTCGCCGGCCTGGACCCCGCCGACATCATCGCCTCGACCATCGCCTCCCGCGACCTGGCCGGATCCCGCGACATCGCCGCCGTCCTCGACGCGCGCATACGCCAGCGCGTCGATCCCCTGCTCCCCCAGTCGCAAGGCCCCTGGGCCAGGCGCGTTCCCCAGCTACCCGACCCTGACCGTCACGCTTACCTGACTGGTGTCGCGGCCCTGATGGACGACCGCACCCGGCGGCTCGGCCAGCACACCGCCCGGACCGTACCCGCCTGGGCCATCACCGCGCTCGGCCCGGTACCCGCCGACCCGGCCGCCCAGGAGGACTGGGAACGCAAGGCCGCCCCCATCGCGGCGTACCGCGAAATGTACGGATTCGACCATCCCGGCGACCCGATCGGCCCCGACCCCAGCCACCGAACCCCGGACCAGCGCGCCGCCTGGCATCATGCATTCCTCACCCTCGGCCGAGTCGACGGGCCCGACGTTCGGGCCATGCCCGACGGGCGGCTGTGGCTACTCCGCGACACCTACGCCGCCCAGACCGCCTGGGCGCCCCGCCACGTCGGCAAAGAACTGCGACTCTCCCGGCTCGGCGCCTTCGACGCCGCCCTGGGCGCCATCCGCGCCGACGCCGAACTCCGCCGCCGCCACCCCTATAAGAAGATTGAGCCGCTTCGCTCCGCCGAGCCCGCACCTGTCAGCGATACCGAACACGAACAGGCCGACTCTGCGCCCGGCCAGAAAATCAGTCAGGTTCGGCAAGAACTGTTCCGCGCCACGCTCCAAGACCGGCAGGCATTGAAGGCACCCACCGAAGATCCCAGCTGGAGCGGCCTCGACACCCTCTTCTCCACCCGCAGGACGCGCGAGCAGTCCGCCATCCTCCAGCCGCCCAAGCCAACCATCGCGCCTTCAACCAAGACCCTTGAGCGTGCCGTCGAGCACGATGTCGAGCCCGAGGCGGGAGGCTGACCTCACGACCATGCGTGGAAGCCGCAGTCAGCTGATCGCAAGAGGCAGGCGCGTCAAGCGGCAATGAGCGGGTGGGCCTTCGCCTGCTCATAGAGCGGCTCGGGGGCCAGGTCGATCCCGTCAGGCCACACGATGGTTCCCGCTTCCTGATCCACCCTGACCTCGGCCAAGTAGCCGCGATCATTCAGCGGCGCGAGGACGCCCGTCCACTGTTCGGCAGAGAAGTCGACATCCCCCGCCGCGCCGTCGCTGAAGAGCAGGCGGAGCACGTGCTCACCGACCACGGCTACACCTACGACGACTGGCAGGTAGTTCTCGCTCACGCTCTCAATGCTAGCCAGCGGCTCGATGGCGAGCAGCTGCTCGTTCCGCCGGCCCCGTTCCCAGTTGGCCATGATCTCCTCCTTCCGGAGGCTTGCCCATTCCCGGACGAACTGCAGAGCGCGGGGATCAGGGCTGCCGGCCAAGCACCTCCCCGTTCACCGAGACCGAGGCCCGCCTCCCGGAATGGTAGGCATGGGAGTGGGCCACCGGGTGATCGCGCTCGTTCCAGTACATGTAGATGACGACCCGTAGAACGCGCTGACACGCGGCATGGCCTGACGATAGCCGACTCGTTAGGTAAGACAGTCGGTTTCCAGCCAAGGCATTGCCTTGCAAGCGTTACAGGCAGTGAGTGTTTGCTGGCTCCAGGGGGAACTCCACGGGCCGCAGATCGCCGAATATTGGCTTCTCTCCATCGTGGAACGCTCAGCATCACGGAAGCGCAGATCCGCCAGTTAGGCGCGTGGAATGCGGCGAGGACAGGGGCGAGGTTGCCCAGACCGTTCTTCATGTTCGCCCACACGCATTCGCGGCCGCATCGACAGGCTGGGGCGGCACCGAGATGGTGCAATACCGGACGCGGTCAGGGGTCTTCGAAAACTACCGTGTGCTGTCCAATGTCAGACCGACAGCCATGTTCTGGCGCGTGCCCGGGGGGGAGCTAGGCCGCGGATTTGGAGGCGGGAGCAGCATAAGGTCGTGCCGGTTATGGAGCCCGGTCTTGCGGAGGATGCGCTGCACGTGAGTTGCGGCCGTTGCCGGGGCGATCTGAAGGGCTCGGCCTATCTCGCAGTCGGTAACGAGACCCTTGCGGATCAGATCAAGGACTTCCTGCTCCCGAGCCGTGAGCCTGGCTTGCTTGGCGTGCGCATCTGGAGGCAGCCGGTCGGTGAGCACTTCGACCATCGTGTGCGCGCGCCCTAGACGATCCCAGTAGTGGCGGCCGAGGATCACGGCGGCGCCTGCGACGAGGACGACCAGCGTTGCCTGAATCGCCGCCAACGGCCCCAGCAGCCAGTCAGCCCAATGGGACGCCAGCAAGCCGCTGTGGGCCGCCACCATCAACAGGTGGTGCAGCGACGCAATCATCAGCAGCAGGCAGACGGCGGCGCCACCAAGGCTCGATGCACGGAAGGGTCCGCGCGGGGCACGCCGTGCGGCGATGGCCAGGCCAACCGCAACTGTCGACAGCAGAACGATAGCGACTGCATCCATCACAATGATGTAGGCGTTCATGGTGAACCTCCCACCAGCTGGGCAGCAACCGGCTCGGCCCACCCGGCGCGCCCACCGCAGACCCCGCTATTTCCTATTTTTAGCTGCTGGCAGACCGTCATTAGGGTTATAGGTCCCGCGCGGTAAGGCCCTCCGTCACCCCAACGGCAACCCATCGGGCGTAGCCGCCACAAGCTCACCTTCGCCTGTGTTCCAGCGGATTTTCAAGATCGCAGCGTTGTCCGGTCGTGGCCTGGCTACTCCCGGCATGCCATACCGGCTGCCCGGTACCCGGCCTTACATGCGTTCCGGTACAGGTTTCATTGGTCTTTGGTACTGACATCAGCGGATCAGTGACACAGGCTGCTGACCACTGACGGGCCTGCCTGACCAGACTGGCGGGGATCGAGCCGGGCGACCGGTGGAGAGGGAGTATATGCCGTATCGCCATGACCGCCTTGGCAGCGATGTTCGCCGTGATGTTCGTCGGCCTCACTGGCTCAGCCGCGGTGGCGGCGCCGGTCGACTGCGTCCTACAGACCCATCGCGGGGCCTGCTACGAACCTATCTGGGTCCACGGCGTCCAGGTCACGATGACATTCCCCCAAGCGGCGAACCAGCTTCCCGGCTCCCGGAACACGAACGTCATGAACTTCTACGTCGTGGCACCGCAGACCGATACTCCGCAGGGGGCTCTTCCGTTCGGGCACGACCACGTCGTGCCCGCGATGCCGGGTGAGCCGGATACAGCGTCTACCTGCAGGGCTACCTCGTCCTGTGCAGCGCCGAAGGGCTCACGAGCGGCGCCTGCGAGGCGACCATCATCCAGTACGGCGGCGCCACGCTCGCACTGGCGAGGACGTCAACGGGCAGCCGCTGACCTCGGCCGAACCGATCGAATCCGCCGCGGACGCGGGGCTCGTCGTCCTACTCAACGCCGGGTCACCGTTTCTCGGAACGATCGGCCGGGTCAGGTAAGACCGAGCGTGCGACCTCCCAACCAACCTGCAGTGATCTGTGCGAGAGCAAGGAACAGCAATGACTGAAATCAGCATCCTCGATGGACGCCACGCGTACCGGCCTCAGGCGATCGGCCGGGTCTTCGGCTGGTTCTTCCTCGCCACGATCTTGACCTCGGTTCCGGCGTACTTCGTCGGCTACCACCAGATGCTGACCCACCCCGGCCTCATCACCGGGGCCGGGGCCAACCCCGCCCGCGGCATCGAAACCGCCGCGATGCTGGAGGTCTTCCTCATCATCTCCAACGTCGCCACCGCGGTGGTGGCGTACCCGGTCCTGAAGCGCGAGAGCGAGATGGGGGCGATCGGCTACGTGGCGGCCCGCCTCGTCGAGGCCACGTTCATCGCGATCGGGATCGTCAGCGCCCTCACGTTCGTGCTGATGCGGCAGGAAGCCACGGCCGCTTCTAATCCTGTTCTCGGGCACGTATTCGATTCGATCTACTACCGGGCATTCCTCGTCGGGCCCGGGTTCTTCGCGGGTCTCGCGAATGGAGTGATCCTGGGCTACCTGATGTACCGATCCGGGCTGGTGCCGCGAGGCATGACGTGGCTGGGTCTCATCGGCGGACCGCTCGTCATGATCACGGGCATCTTGGTCATGTACAACGCGATCGCGCGCGGCGGCGCGGTCCAATCCATCGCGACGCTGCCCGAGGGCCTGTGGGAGCTGTCGCTCAGCATCTACTGCATCGTGAAGGGATTCAGGGTTACTTCCCCGATCCTCCAGACGGTGACGCTGCCCGAGACCGAGAGCGCATTGCACGAGGCCTAGGCCCTTCCGATGACGGGACGGGCCAGTCGGCGGAGACGGCAGTGCACAGGCGGCGCGTTCCTTCGCCTGGCCGGGTTCCTCGCCGCCGCGCAACGCCGCTCGCAGCCCCTAGCCCCGGCACCGATGGTGATCCAGCCGAGCTCGGACGCGATCCGGATCCCGGCACCCGG
>Ga0335080_10008580_pt1 | contig 10656 bp, 9 predicted proteins | sample Lox_Sample_34_FD_206720 | JGI IMG/M metagenome (GOLD analysis project Ga0335080, IMG submission 206720) | Soil microbial communities from Loxahatchee National Wildlife Refuge, Florida, United States - Lox_Sample_3.4 | ecosystem: Environmental > Terrestrial > Soil > Wetlands | place: USA: Florida...
TGACATCCCGTTTTTGCGATACGATACGGAGTCATGCGGCGCCTGGTAATCCGGCCCGGAGGGATTGGCGACTTCATCGTTTCACTGCCGGCGATCGAAAGTTTGCGCACGGATTACCTGGAGGTCTGGGCGGCAGGGCCGAACGTGCCGCTGGTGTGTTTCGCGGACCGTGCGCGCTCCATCGCTTCGACCGGCCTCGATCTGCTGGGGGTGACCGAGCCACCCTTGCCGCTGCTTGATGAATTGGCGCGGTTCGATTCGATCGTATCCTGGTATGGGGCCAACCGGCCGGAGTTCCGCGACCTCGTTCACTCCCTTGGCCTGCCGTTTCAATTCTTCCCGGCGCTCCCGCCGCAAGGCGCCGGCACACACGCCACGGATTTTTACCTCGAGCAAGTGCAAGCTCCGCTCGGCGCCGTACCGCATATCCCGTGCACGGTGGAGCGCGAGGGCTTTGCGGCCATTCACCCCTTCTCCGGAAGCCCGCGCAAAAACTGGCCGCTCGAACGGTTCCACCGGATGGCAGAGTCACTGGGACGCACGATGCCGGTGCGCTGGTGTGCCGGTCCGGACGACCCTCCGCTCGACGACGCCGTTCACATTCCGGACCTGTATAAACTCGCTTGCTGGCTGGCAAAGGCGCGGCTGTATGTTGGCAACGATTCCGGCATCACGCACCTGGCGGCGGCGGTGGGCACACCGGTGCTGGCGATATTTGGTCCCACAGACCCGGTGGTGTGGGCGCCGCGCGGGCCAAACGTGCGGGTTGCCCGGTGGCAGTGACCGAGTCGGATTACCATGGACAAAGAGGTGCTGTCTTGCGCTCTTGTCTGCTTCTCCTATTTATGTGTGGCGCGGCTCTCGCTCAAAACCGCGTGTTGGTAGACCGGGTGGGGTCGACGGGCTTCGTCCAGCTCGAAGCGGAGAGCTTTCAGAAGATGTCGCCCAGGCAGCAGGCGCTTACGTACTGGCTGACGCAAGCGTCGATCGCGATCGATCCCATTATTTACGATCAGAACTCGCGCTTCGGGCTGCGGCAGAAGCGGTTGTTGGAGGCCCTCGTGGGGCTGCCGGAGAGTGGCCGGCCGTTCCTCTCTGACTTCCTCAAGCTTTTCTGGGCCAATCGTGGCAATCACTACGACCAGACCGCGCAAAAGTTCCTGCCGGAGTTTTCTTTCGAATGGTTGAGAGGTTCGGCTACATCGGCCCTGCAGGGAGGCCATTTCAAGGGGACGCCCTACGGCACGCCGGCGATCCGGAATCAGGCGGACCTCGACCGCGAGTTGAACGATCTGAGAGCCTCGCTATTCGATCCGAATTTCGAGCCGAGTATCACGGCCAAGAGCCCGCAGGGAAAATTGGACATACTGCAGGCCAGCGCCAACAACTTCTATTCGGGAGTCAGCCTCGCGGATCTCAAGGGATTCCAAGACAAGTACCCGCTCAACTCGCGCCTGGTGAAAACCAGGGACGGCAAACTCGTCGAGGAGGTCTACCGCGCGGGCACGCCGGACGGCAAGATTCCGCCGGGCCGCTATGCGGAGTTCCTGGGCAAGGCCATCGGGTATCTGGAAAAAGCGCGCGCTTATGCCGAACCGGGCCAGGCGCCCGTGCTCGAAGCCCTCATCCGCTTCTACCAGACCGGTGATCCCGCGGACTGGTTGCACTTCGGAGCTCTGTGGGTGGGGAACAACCCGCCGGTGGATTTCGCCAATGGGTTCATCGAAGTCTACCGCGATGCTCGCGCCGCTAAGGGAACGTCGCAGAGCTTCGTATCCATTACCGATCAGAAGATGAACCACCTGATGGTGACGCTAGCCGCCAACGCGCAGTATTTCGAGGACCGCGCCCCGTGGCTCCCGCAATACAAGAAGCAAGGCGTAAAGCCGCCGCTTGCCAAGGCGGTGGAAGCCGTAGTCGAGACCGGCGACTTCCACGTAAATACCGTCGGAGATAACCTGCCTAACGAAAACGAGATCCGCGAAAAGTATGGCACCAAGAGCTATCTATTCACTGGGAGCGCACGAATTCTGCGGCAGGCTACCGGAGACGGGCCGCTCGAAGAGTTTGCGGCTTCGCCCGGGGAGATCGCGGTTGAGAAGAGGTACGGCGGCGAAGCCTCGGATTTGATGACGGCGCTCCACGAGATCATCGGCCACGGATCGGGTAAGCTCAATCCCAAGTTTCAGGGCGGTACCGAAGCAATCTTGAAGGAATACTTTTCGGCGATGGAAGAAGCACGCGCCGATTTGATGGCGCTTTGGAATATCAACGATCCGAAGCTGCGCGAGTTGGGGTTGGTCTCGAGCCCGGAAGTTGCTAAGGCCATGTATTATGCCGCCGTTCGCGTGGGGATCACGCAGCTCTACCGCATCCCCAAGGGCGACACCATCGAAGAAGATCACCAAAGAAATCGCCAGTTGATCGTGAATTACATCATGGATAAGACCGGCGCGATCGAAAAGGTGCAGCGCAACGGAAAGACCTATTTGCTGCTGAAGGATTTCGACAAGATGCATCAGGGCGTGGGAATGCTGTTGGCGGAATTGATGCGCATGAAAGCCGAAGGCGACTACCCCGGCTTGAAAGCGCTGATCGATAAGTACGGCGTGCATTTCGATCCGGGTCTGCGCGACCAGGTTGTGGCGCGCTATAACAAGCTCAACATCCCCGCCTACTGGTGCGGTATTAATGCGGATCTCGCCGCGCGATTGGATGGCTCGGGCAAAATCACCTCCGTCGCTCTTTCCTATCCGCGGGATTACGTGAAGCAGCAGCTGAGCTATGCCGCGATGTACGGGTTAAAATAGGCAGACGCAAAATGGCTGCCCGGCTCCATCCGGCTCTTTCCCGCACGCAAGAAATCGTCGATTTGCGGCAAGTCGCCGCGCGCGATTTGGACGGATTGCTGGAGGAAGAGACGGCCGCATGGCGCGACGAACTGGAATGGGATTTTGCCAAGGCGGCCGACCTGGTGCGGCGCTTCGTGGATTTGCGGGCTTTGAGCGGCAGCGCGCTGGTCGAAGACGGCGAGGTCATCGGCTACGTCTATTACGTGATCGAAGAGCACAAGGGGCTGATCGGCGACCTCTACGTGCGCCGGGCGTTTCGCGGCGCGGAACCCGAGACGCGGCTGCTGGAGGCGGCGCTCGATCCGCTCCTCAGCGGCTCCGAAGTGGCGCGGGTGGAATGCCAGTTGATGATGCTCCAATCGCCGGTGACCCGCGTGTTGCCGCGTGCCGCGCAGGCCAGCGCTTTTGAACGGCTGTTCATGCGCATCGATCTCGGCCGGACGGTTCTCCGCGAACGTCCCGTACGCCACCCGATCTTCATCGAGCGATGGTCGGATCACTATCAAGAGGCCGGGGCGCAATTGATCGCGGAGTCGTATCGCGGCCACGTGGATAGCCTGATCAACGATCAATACCGGACGAGCGCGGCCGCGCGGCGATTCCTCTACAACATCGTGCAGTACCCCGGCTGCGGCGTCTTCTACCGACCGGCATCGTATGCGGCCTTCGAAGCCACCACCGGGCAGCTCATCGGCATTTCGCTGGCAAGCGTGGTGGCGCCGGAAACCGGACACATCGCGCAGATCTGCGTTTCTCCCGATGTGCAGGGGGCCGGCGTGGGCTACGCCTTGCTGCGGCAATCGCTGAACACGCTGCGCGACGCGCAGTGCCGCTCCGCCAGTTTGACCGTGACAGCGGCGAATACCGGCGCAGTCACACTATACGATCGAGTGGGCTTCCAAACACTGCGGCGCTTTGCGGCGTACGTTTGGGCGGGCAACGCGAGATAGCGCAGAGCCTGTGGGGCAGACGATCGGTTTGTGTCGTCTGCTAGGCAGGCAGGTCACAAACAGCGATGACCTGCCCTACGATCACGGGTTTACCGGCCCAGGCTCGGGCTCCTCTGGCGGCAGCGGATCGGGGTCGGGCGGAAGTGGAGGTTCTGGCTCGGGGTCCGGCACCGGCCGGACGGAGGGGAACACGGACCGCACAGGTTCGCGCATCGGCTCATCGAGCGTCACCTCGCATTCGCAACAGTCACTGCAGCACAGGCACTTCTCACACAGGTGATTGCTGCAGGTGTCTTTGGTGCAGCGCGCGCAGATGCGCGTCGATTCCTCTCCACAGATGCTGCAAGAAAATGGCATGGACGAAATTAGTTCTTCTTTCCCCGGTTGGCCTTGGACGGAGGCTGCGTAGCCAGTATGCTTCGGCAGCGCTGGGCCTCGTGGTCCATTACCGCGCACACCTGCTCCTGCTGCGCGGCAAGGTTAACGATGTACGATTCAAAGCGGTTCCGGTTGGCGCCGTTTTCCGCCGAAAGGCTGGCCAACTTTTCGGCCAGCTCAGGCCCCTGATACTTGCGGATTCCTTCCACTAACGAGCCGACCATCTGTTCCAGGCCCTGGATGCGAAAGTACAACTGCAAGCATGCCGAGATCTTCTCCGGATTCCGCTCGAGCGCCTTGGCGTCATCACCCATGGCCCGCGCCTGGTCCTTGCTCGATTGCAATTGTGCCGTGTATGTTTCGGAAGCGCCCTTTTCCACCCAGGCGCCCGCGTCGACTTCGTTGAGCACGGGCGTGAGGCGCGCGGCGTGGTCGCTCATTTCCTGCAGGATCACACGGATGTCCCAATCCGGCTGCAAACCCGCGTTAGGCGTTTGCGCGCACAACAGTACGGGGCAACACAAAACGAGTTTGCTCAGCAGACGCATGACACTCTTTTCAATCTAGCATCTGTGCCGCGCCGCCATCCGCCGCCCGGCTACTTCTTCCCCAAGATCGCGTCGAGGTGCGCGAACAGGCCGTTACCTTCGAAGATGTCCTTAGTGGCGTCCGAATAACCGAAGTCGTCGCGGATGCCGCCGTTGGCGTCGATCAAGTAGACGTGGGGCGTGTCGAATGCCCCTGACCGCAGGTACGAATACGCCACCTGCCCGCAGTCGAAAACAATCGGGTAGGCAATTTTGTTGGCGTAGATGTAGGCGTTCACCTTGGGAATGTCGCTCGGCGGATTGACTACTCCCAGAATCACCACCCGGTCTCCGTATTTCGATTCCACACGGCTCAGCACCGAATTGAAGGCGGCGCAGTGCGGGCACGAGGTCTGCATGAACTCGAGGATGAGCACTTTTCCCCGGTAATCGGCCAGATCGTGCTGTTGCTGCTTGGAATCTGGCAGGGAGAAGCCGGGCGCGCGCCGGCTGGCATCGGCCGCGGAAAGCGCGGCGGCGCAAAGAAGGGCGGCAATGATGGTTCGCATTCAGGTTCACCTTACCATACGAGCCGCGAGCGGATCGACGGCGTTCGCCAGGCCCCGCAACGATTCTTCATATGGTGCGCGCGCCACGCCACGCTCGGTGATGATGGCGGTGACGTACCGCGCCGGAGTCACATCGAAGGCCGGATTCTCGACCATGGTTCCTGCCGGCGCCACGGGCTGGCCGAAAACGTGCGTGACTTCCCCGGCCGGGCGTTGCTCGATGGGAATCGAGCCGCCGGACGCGACGGTGAGATCGATCGTCGATAGAGGCGCGGCTACAAAAAACGGCACCTGATTCTCTTTGGCCAGCACCGCGACTGAGTAGGTGCCGATTTTGTTGGCTACGTCGCCGTTGGCGGCAATGCGGTCGGCGCCTACCAACACGCAGCCGATGCGGCCCGATTTCAGAAAATGGCCGGCCATGTTGTCCGTGATTAATGTCGTCGGAATGCCGTCCTGCTGCAGCTCCCACACGGTGAGGCGCGCGCCTTGGAGGAACGGGCGGGTCTCATCGGCGAATACGTCTATATGCTTTCCCGCTTCGACCGCGGCACGGATCACGCCCAGCGCGGTGCCGTAGCCGGCGGTGGCCAGCGCGCCTGCATTGCAGTGCGTTAATACGGTACGTTGATCGGGCACCAACGCGGCGCCGTTGCGGCCAATGGCGCGGCAAATGGCGATATCCTCGGCGCGCATGGCGATGGCTTCCTCGATCATGCGGCGGCGGATCTCGGCAGCCGGCTGGCCCCGCAGCGTTGTGTAGAGCCGCTTCATGCGATCGATCGCCCAGAACAGGTTGACCGCGGTGGGGCGCGTTCGCGCGAGCGCGTTGCAGATGGTCTCCATCTGGCCATCGAGATCGCCGGCCGGAGCGTGCAAGAGTCCGAGAGCCACACCCATTGCGCCGGCCACACCAATCGCGGGAGCGCCGCGGATGGTCATGTCGCGTATCGCGGCCGCGACTTCTTCATACGTCCGGCAGGTGAGGAACTCTTCTCGGAGAGGGAGCTTCCTCTGGTCGATCATCACGACTGTGTTGTCGATCCACTGAATGGTCTCGATCATGTGTGCGGCGAAGTCCTTTGCTGGGCGAGGAAGCCGACGAACTCCAAGGCATTGTACGACGCGTGCATTAGCGTAGAAGCCTGCGTGGAGCCGGTGCGGTAGCGCATCCATCCGAAAGCTGAGCCCGCCAGTGAAATCAGCAGCGCGTGGCGCCACGAATTTCCATATTCCTGAAAGTGCAAAAGCCCGAACGGAATGGCGGCGGCCACTACGCCCTTTACCGGCCCGAGGCTGCGCACCAGAAGGGGCTGGAGGAAACCGCGGAAGCCGAGCTCTTCGGCGAGCGGGCCCAGCGTCACCGCGAAAATCGCGACCGGAATCACAGCGTGCGCATCCCCGAGCATCTCGGTCATGCGGTTATTAGTATTGGGTGTTCGGATCAGAATGCTGATCGCACCCACACCAAAAGCAGTGGCAATGCCGCAGATCACCACCAACGGCGCGGGGAAGCGGAAGCCGGTCCAGCCCAGCGAGCGCCAGAACGGCCGCTGGTATTCCACCTGAAAGAGCATCGCCAGGCCGGAGAATGCCAGCAGATAGAGAAAGGTTTGCAGGATGATCGCGCCGGTCACTTTCGACTGAAAGTGAATGTGCAATACCGAGAACGCGAAGGGAACCAGCACGATGCTGATTAGTGCAGCCGCCAGTAACAGGCCTGCGAAGAGGGCCACATCGGCGTAGTGCCAGAAGGGATCGCGATCCTGGGAGACAGGCGGGGGCGGAGGGCCGAGCGGTTCGAACGGCTGCCCGGTCATGCGTCCTTCTCGATGAGCGCGGCCGCCAGCAAAGGCAGAAGCAGCTCGTGGTGCCCGGTGAGGGCATAGCCTGCGCCGCCCGTGCCGGCGTGGGGGCGCTCGACCACGTTGACGCGCGGACGATAGTGTTGCAGGAAATCGAAATTCGCGGTGTGGAAGTGCGCCAGCGGATTCCCCAAATTACGCACGGCGGAGACAGCCTTCAAGAAAACCTCCGGCAGCACCACGGCGGAGCCGCAATTCAGATACACGCCGCCATCATTTAGATCGGCGACATAGGCGCAGAACAGCCGGAAATCGCGGTGGCTCGTGCTGCCGATCGCGCGGCCGTCGGCGGCCGGGTGCGTGTGCGGTGTATCGGTGCCCAGGGCCACGTGGACGGTGACCGGAGTGCGGTGCCGGTATGCCTGGAGCAGCAGGCTTGCGGCGCCGTACTCTGGATGGGCCCCTGTTTCGAGCCAACGGCCAAACGACTCGCCCATGCCCAATTCATCGCGCTCGCCGGCGGCGATGGCGCAGTTCATGTCGCGGCCCGTCTCTTCGGCAGCGCCGAAGCGGCCATCGGGCAACACGGATTCGACGTCTTCACTGGTGTGCCCGGCAAGCGCGATTTCGAAATCGTGGATGGCCGCCGCGCCATTGAGCGCGAATGCGGTCACGTATCCACGGTGCATGAGATCGATGAGGATCGGCGCCAGCCCGCATTTGATCACATGGCCGCCCAGCGCCCAGATGATGGCTCGCCGCTTCTCACGCCCGGCGCGCAATGCGTTCACAACGGCGCGGAACGAATCCCCCGCCAGAATGTGTGGCAGAGAATCGAGCCAGCCGGTGATTCCCGAACCGGCGCGGTAGACGGAGGCGAAGTCGGCGGTCCTAACCTTGCCGCCGCGTTCTTTTAGGGGGACGGTCTTGAGGCGCGCGAAGTCCAGCGGCGGCTTGGCGTATCGGCTCATGCAGTCAATCCATTATCGGTGTTAACGAGCCGTGACCAAAGGGAGCGGTGCTTTTACGTCCGACTCAGGCATCATCGCCCGCTACTCGCCGCCTTCCTCGCTCCCAGGACTTTCCGCAGTGCTTCTGCGGTATAGCTCTTTTTCGACCGCCCCACCTGCTCGGGTGTGCCGCAGGCTACCACCCGCCCGCCGTATTCGCCTCCATCGGGGCCCAGATCGATAATCCAATCCGCGGTCTTGACCACGTCCAGGTTGTGCTCGATCACCACCACCGTATTGCCCAGTGCTACCAGGCGCTGCAACACATCGAGCAATTTGCGTACGTCGTCAAAATGCAAACCCGTGGTGGGCTCGTCCAGAAGATAAAACGTGCGACCGGTCTGGCGCTTGCTCAATTCCTTGGCAAGCTTGATGCGCTGGGCTTCGCCCCCGGAAAGCGTAGTGGATGACTGCCCCAGGTGCACGTAGCCCAGACCCACATCGAACAGAGTCTGCAGCTTGATGCGGATCGGCGGCAGGTTTTCCATCAGGCCGAGTGCGTCTTCCACGGTGGCGTCGAGCAGGTCGGCGATCGAGTAGCCTTTGTACTTCACCTGCAAGGTCTCGCGGTTGTAGCGGCGGCCGCGGCAGACATCGCAGGTCACGTACACGTCCGGCAGGAAATTCATTTCGATTCGCTTGAGTCCATCGCCCTGGCAGGCTTCGCAACGGCCGCCCTTCACGTTAAAGCTGAAGCGTCCCGGCTTGTAACCTCGCTCGCGCGATTCGGGCAGCATGGCATAGAGGTCGCGAATCGGCGTGAAGAGACCGGTGTAGGTGGCGGGGTTCGAGCGCGGTGTCCGGCCAATGGGCGCCTGGTCGATGCGAATCACCTTATCGATGTGGTCGATTCCCTCGATGGCGTCGTGCTCACCGGGCTCTTCGTGCGATCCGTAGATCTCGCGCGCCAGCGAACGGTACAGAATCTCGTTCACGAGCGTCGATTTGCCGCTCCCGGAAACGCCCGTAACCACGGTCAGCACGCCGAGCGGGATCTCGATATCGATATTCTTCAGATTGTGTTCCCGCGCTCCCCGGATGGCTAAGGCTTTGTCCGTGCGCTCGCGGCGCTGGTCCGGAACCGGAATTTCCAGCGCGCCCGAAAGGTATTGACCGGTGAGCGACTTTTTGTTTTGGGCGATATCAGCGGGAACGCCCGAAGCCACCAGGTCGCCGCCGAGCCGTCCCGCGCCGGGGCCCAGATCGATCACGTAATCGGCGCGCTCGATGGTTTCGGCGTCGTGCTCCACTACTACCACCGTATTGCCCATGTCGCGCAAGTGCGCCAGCGTTTCGAGCAGCCGCCCGTTGTCCCGTGGATGGAGGCCAATGGAAGGCTCGTCCAGCACATAGAGCACGCCGCGCAGCTTCGACCCGATTTGCGTGGCCAGCCGAATCCGTTGGGCTTCGCCGCCGGAAAGCGTGGCAGCCGAGCGCTCCAGGCTCAGATAGTCGAGACCGACCGCCGAAAGAAATTCCAGCCGCCGCCGGACTTCATCGAGCACCCGTCCGGCGATCTGCATCTCGCGGTCGAGGAACTCCCAGTTGCGCACCGTCACCAGGGCGCGTGCAATGGGGAGGGCGGTGAACTCGGCAATCGAAAAATTCTTCACGCGTACCGCCAGGCTGGCCGGACGGAGCCTTTTGCCCTGGCAAGCCGTACACGTTGAAGGGGACAAATACTCCATCATCCACTCGCGGTAAGCGTCGGATGAGGACTCGATGCCTTCCTCGATGATGCCCAGTATCCCTGGTAATCCCTCCACGCCATTGAGCAGCAACTCGCGCGATTTGGCCGGCAACTTGTCGAACGGCTGGCTCAGGTTGATTCGATATTTCCGCGCTAGTTCACTCAGGCGGTGCTGCACACTCCACGAATTACCGCCGGGGCCCAATCCGCCGTCGAACAACGGCTTGGACGGATCCACGATGACCTTGGCCGGATCCGGCGACCAGATGCTGCCCAGCCCGTGACACTGCTCGCACGCGCCAAACGGGCTGTTGAACGAGAAGGAGCGCGGCTCCAGTTGCGGAATGCTGGTGCCGCATTCCGTGCAGGCCAATTTCTGTGAATAGAGCCGCTCCTCGCCATTCACCACCGCGATCACGACCAGCCCGTTAGCGAGCTTGGTGGCCGTATCGATGGAAGCCTCCAGGCGCTTTTCGATCCCCGGCTTGACCAATAGCCGGTCCACGACCACTTCGATGGTGTGGTTCTTGCGCTTGTCGAGCGGGATGTCTTCGTCGAGGGAACGCAGCACGCCGTCGATCCGAGCGCGGACGAAGCCCTGGCGGGCCAGCTTCTCCAGATCTTTCTTGTACTCGCCCTTCCGTCCCCGGACAATCGGCGCCAGGACCATGATGCGCTCTTCGGGCCGCAGTTGGACCACGTGCTGGAGAATCTGCTCCGTGGTCTGGCGCGAAATCTCGTTCCCGCAAACCGGACAATGCGGCGTGCCGATCGAAGAATAGAGCAGGCGCAGGTAGTCGTAAATTTCGGTAATGGTACCGACGGTAGACCGGGGGCTCCGGCTAGTAGTCTTTTGCTCTATGGAAATTGCCGGG
>Ga0335080_10008581_pt1 | contig 10654 bp, 7 predicted proteins | sample Lox_Sample_34_FD_206720 | JGI IMG/M metagenome (GOLD analysis project Ga0335080, IMG submission 206720) | Soil microbial communities from Loxahatchee National Wildlife Refuge, Florida, United States - Lox_Sample_3.4 | ecosystem: Environmental > Terrestrial > Soil > Wetlands | place: USA: Florida...
GAGCCTGCTCCCGTCGTCGTCACTTGTCGTCACCTGCGTCTGGAAGTCGCAGTACTCGATCATCCCCGCGAGCTCGACCACGCGCTTCAGCTGCACCTCGCCCCACTGGCCGCGCACGTTCGGCGACCGCAGCGCGGTGACCAGGTCGCCGGTGCGCTCCGACAGGGCGGTGACCTGCTGCTTGAGGGTGCCGTAGTCCTCGCGACGCGTCTTCTCGAGCGCCTGGGCCTGGAGGTCGACCTTCTCGAGGGACTCCTTGATCGGCTTGACCAGCTGCTCGACGGCGAGCTGGCGCGTCGTCAGGTCCTCGCGCGCCTGCACCTGCATGCCCTCGAACTGGGTCCGCGCGAGCTCGAGGAACGCCGTGTTGTTCTGGCGCAGCGCCTCGCCCGAGAGAGCCTGGAACGCGTCTGCGAGCTCCTTGCGGGCCTCGTTCAGCGTCTCGAGCCTCTCCTCGTGCGCACGCCGCTCGTCCTCGAGCTTCTGCTCGACCCGAACCGTGCGGCTGCGCGCGGCGAGCCAGCCGACCAGGGCGCCGGCGGCGAGACCGATGAGGATGCCTGCAAAGACCATCTGGGCCCGCGAACGCTAGCGACGGGGCCGGACGGCACGTCCTGGACCACGAAAATGCCGGATCCGACAAACCCGAGGGTTCACTGGATCCGGCAGGGAGACTCTAAAGGCGGGTTTCCGCGCCGGTCAAGGGGGATCCAGCGAGAAAAAGACCGCTCGTTGCGGAGATTTCTCCGGCGCAGACAGTGACGGTCGCCAGGTACCATCACGCTCCGCCGTGGCGAAGAAGAGCCGCACCCCACCCCCACCGAAGTCGGTCCAGGCGCCGAAGGCGCGCGGGCGCGAGGGCTCGGGCGCGCCGCTCGGCGGCAACGGCAAGTGGATCGGGATCGCGCTCGCCGTCGTGCTCGTGATCGCGGCAATCGCGGCGGCGGTCTCGCTCGGCTCCGGCAAAAGCCCGAAGGCGACGGCGAACGCGTCGGAGGTCACGAAGGCGATGGCTGCGGCCGGCTGCACCTTCCACACCTACCCGAGCGTGGGCCGCCGCCACATCACGACGCTCACCCCGAACCCGCCGATCAAGTACAACTCGTTCCCGCCGACGAGCGGCCCCCACTACTACGTCCCGGCGGTGTGGGGCTCGTACGACTCGCCGGTGAGCGAGTACCAGGCGGTGCACAACCTCGAGCACGGCGGGATCGTGATCCAGTACGGGCCGGGCGTGCCGAAGGACACGATCACCAAGATCGGCGACTTCTACCAGTCGGATCCGGTCGCGCTGCTCGTCGCGCCGCTCCCGAAGCTCGGCGACAAGGTCTCGGTGACCGCGTGGACGCATCTCGCGCTCTGTCCCGCGTTCGACCAGAAGGCGTTCACGGCGTTCCGCGACGCATTCCGCTACCAGGGGCCGGAGAAGTTCCCGCCGGCCGATCTCCAGCCCGGGATGTAAGGTCGCGCCATCCGGCCGGGGTGGCGAAACTGGTCATACGCGCCCGACTTAAAATCGGGTGTCCCCGTAGTGGGGCATGAGGGTTCGACTCCCTCCCCCGGCACTCGGTCTCCCGCTCGGTGAGCCGCAGGGGCCAAGTTCGATGCTTGGCGGGGTCGCTAACGCGGATCGAGCGGAATGAACGACGGCTCGAGGGGGGTTTTGCCGCCGCTCGGCTCCGGCCGGCCGCACCCGCAGATCGCCACGACCCCTTCGTCGAGCGGCTCGAGACCGAGCGCACGCTCGAGCACGACGTCGTTGAGCGCCGCGGTGACCCATGGTCCGAGACCGAGCTCGGTGCAGAGGAGGTAGAAGGTCTGGCTCAGATGGCCCGCGTCGAGATACACAGTGCGATAGGCCTTCGGGTGGTTTCGATACTTCCGGTAGCTCCGCCGGAAGCGGGCGGTCATCACGAACGCGACGTCCGCATCCGCGAAGTACCACTGGCCTGCCGTCCCGTCCTCGACGAGCGCGCGCGCGGAGCCCTCGTCGAGCCCTGCGATCAGCTCGAGAGCGTGCTCTCCTCCGAGGTAGTGGTACAGCCCGGACGACAGCCCCTCGACCCGCCGGACGACGGGGTACACCTCGATCGGGTGGAGGCTGCCACCGGAGGGACTCGTCCGGCGAAGCCCGACGTCGGAGTCGGCGAGGCGGACCGTCCCGTGGGCGCCCCACACCCAGCGCAGGAGCGTGGCGAGCTCGGCCATGTTCACGGGCCGAAGTGCGTCGTCGAACGTGCGCACCGTGCGGCGACGGGCGAGCACCTGCCGGAGCGCAGAATCCCCCTCGCTCCGAGGCAGAGGAGTCCGCGGCCCCCCACGCAACGGAAGCGCCGGTAACGGGAGCCCGACGCGTGGGGCGGCGGGAGTCTGCGTTCCGTCCCGCCGCGGAGCCCGTACCCGAACGCCGTCCCAGCGGGCACCGAGGTGGAGTACTGCCGCATCGGGCCACCAGCCGAGCAACATCATTCCCTCGTCCCGGCGGCGAAGGTCCGGAAACGGCTCTTCAGGATCGTCGGAGACGACGAGGCCGTCCCGGGCCAGCCCGTCCGCCCATGGATCTCCGTCCGCACGCCACGTCCAGGACCGGATCGGAACGGCGAGGAGCTCCTCCAGCTCCCCCGGCGCAAGCACCACTCGCCCCCCGGTGAGCAGCGACTGGACGACGACACGAGGGTCGTCGTCCTGGGCCACGCTCAGCGCGAGATAACGAGTGCGGCGGACCCACGGCACTGCCTCTAGTCCGCCGTCTCGGCTCCCTCGTCCGGGCTGGGCTCGTTGGGCTCTTCGTCCCCCCCGAACGCAAAGCCCTCGAGGTCAGGATCGGGCTCGTCGGGGGGCGGCTCGGGCGTCGGGCGGTCGGGCCCGTAGGCAAAACCCTCAACGTCAGGATCGGGTTCTTCGGGGGGTGGCTCGGGCGCCGGGCGGTCGGGCTCGTTCTCGAGCATGTTGTCTCCTTTGCTCGTCGCGCGCGTATCATCCGCGGCCGCGCAATCGGAGTCAACGGCGAGCAGTCGTGCTACTCGCTCGGCGGACACGACGTTGCCCTTGGCGCGGTAGAACGTGAGCGCCTCAGCGGCCGCCCGTCGCGCGGCCTGCCGATCGGCCGCCGCGTCCAGCACCAGCGCGAGATCGAGGAGCACGTCGCCGCGTAGGTTGAGGAAGTCGCTGCCGGAGGAGAGCCGCACGGCCTCGTGCGCGTTCTCGAGCGCCTCGTGTATCCGTCCACGCGCAGCCAGCGAGCGGGCAAGAGCGCCGCGAGCGTACGCCTGCGAGGCGATGTCACCGGTAACAGCCCAGCCGATTCCGAGTGCGGCGACTCGCTCGGCCTCCTCGTGGCGCTCGAGCTCGACGAGCGCGCGGGCGTGGAGAGCAGCAATGGTCGAGGCCGCGAAGCGCTCGCCGAGCTCTTCGAGCAATACCTCTGCCGACCGGAGCTCATGCTCTGCGTGCTCAGGATCCCCTGCGATCAGCGAAGCGAGTCCGGCAAACTGCTGCACCCCTGCGACCCTGGGAAGCGCGAGCTCTTCCATCACGGCCTTGCTCTCCTCCCCCAGGGCACGAGCCCGAGCCGAGTTGCCGAGCGACGCCTCGAGCACGGCGAGCAGCGACGAGATGCTCGCGGCCGCCATCGGGCCGATTGTGCGGGCGCGCTCGAGGAGGCTCTCACATGCCGATCCGGCATCGTCGGCGGCCCGTGGCCCCATGACTATGGCCCGGGCGAGGCCGACGAGGATCGCTGCTACGAGTCGCTGGTCACCCGACCGCTCGGCCGGCGCGAGCGCTCGGTCGAGCAGAGCCTCCATCTCCCCGCAACGCAGGGCGGTCCATCGCTCCCTCGCGAGGAACACGAGGGCCACGGCCACGCCCCTGTCGTCCTCCAGCAGCTCGAACGTTGCGAGCGCGCTGTTCCCGACCTGCCGCAAACGTGACATCGACTCCGTCGGGTCGGTGTCCATGCTCAGCGTCGCGAGCTCGAGCTCGGCTCCCGCCTCCAGCCCGGGCCAATCGGCCGCGACCGCATCCGAGCGCACGCGGGTCAGCACCTCCGCCGCCGTTGCGAACGCCCCTATGTCTCGTGCCGCCGTGCCGTGGCGAAGCGCGTACCCCGCTTGCTCGAGAGGGACTGATGCGAGCTCGGCGGCGGCCGCAAAGAGACTCGACGCCGCCCTGGCATCGCCTCGGGCGTGAGCGCGATCTCCGGCGCCGGCGAGCCAGGTCGCGGCCCGGTCGCCGAGCGCGCGGATCTCGTCGTCGACGGGCCCGAGCTCTGCGTGGTAGCGGTAGCTCTGCGCGAGGTGGTAGCCGAGGATCTCCTCGTATTCCGTCACCCGCTCACCTGCGAGGCGCTCGAGCCAGCCGGCGAACTGCGCGTGAAGCGCGGCTCGCAGCCTCTTTGCAGTCGCCTGGTAGGCGGTCTCTCGGACGAGGATGTGCTTGAAGCGGAACGCGGCCTCGCCCGGGAAGCTCGTCTCAGCGGGACGGATGAGGTCTTTCGCGGCGAGAGCCTCCAGGCTGGCAGGCACCGACGGACGCAATGCCGGGAAAGAGAGCTCGACGACGGCGCCGCGGTGGAAGACCTCGCCTTCGATCGCGCCCCGCTCGAGCGTATCCCGATCCTCAGAGCCGAGCCGGTCGAGTCGCGCGCCGAGGAGCGCGTGCAGGCTCGTCGGAAGCGCGACCGCGTCGAGGTCCCCTTCGAGCGCCCAGGCTGCGAGCTCCTCGGCAAAGAGCGGGTTGCCGCCGGAGGCGTCCGCGATCCGTTGTCGGACGCCGGCGGGCGCGACCGGCAGCAGGCTCTTCACCAGCGCATTGGCGTCTCGTTCGCCGAGCAGCTCGAGCCGCACCGCCACCTGCCAGTCGGGGCGGCTCTCGAGCAACTCCGGCCGGGCGAGGCAGAGGACGAGAATCGGCGCGTCGGCGATCGCTGCCGGCAGACCGGCGAGCACATCGAGCAACGTCGGCTCGGCCCAGTGGATGTCGTCCACGAGGACGAGCAGCGGCTCAGCGCCGGTGCCGGCGGCGAGGAAGTGGCGGATAGCCCACGCAGTCTCAGGGACGGTGGTGGCGCCCTCTGCGAGCCCGAGGAGCTGCGCAGTCTTCGCCGCGATGACGTGCCCATTCGGCGTACCGTCGACGTGCGCCCTGATCAGCGCCAACGCCTCCTCCCGCGAGTGCTCATCGCTGATCCCGGCGAGCCCGCGTACGATCTGGCCGATCGCCCAGTAGGTGATTCCCTCCCCGTAGGAAAGACAGGTGCCGCGCACGACCCGCGCCCGCGTCTCGATCCGCGAGACGAGCTCGGTCGCCAGGCGCGACTTGCCGACCCCCGGCTCGCCGATCACCGTAACCAGACGGCAGCAGCGCTCCGCGACCGTCGCGTCGAACGCCCGCTCGAGCAGGCGAAGCTGATCTTCGCGACCGGTGAGTGGCGTCCGCACCCGGCGCGGCGCCGGCCCAAAGCTCCTGATCTCGAGCAAACGGTAGGCCTTCACCGGCGCCGACTTTCCCTTCGCGCTCACCGGCTCTACCGTCTCGACGCGGGCGGCGTTGCGCACCAGCCGATAGGTCGGCTCACCGAGCAGAACCTCACCCGGCCCCGCCGCCTGCTCCAGCCGCGCTGCGACATTGACCGCATCGCCGGTCACGAACGTCTCCAGGCTCGACGCATCTCCCGCGATCACCTCGCCGGTATTGACGCCGATCCTCACCGCGATCTGCCCGCCGAAGCGACGCTCGAACCCCTCGTTCAGCAGGGCGATCCGCGCCTGCATGTCGAGCGCAGCACGGCAGGCGCGCAACCCATCGTCCTCGTGGGCCTCCGGCACCCCGAACACCGCGACGACCGCGTCGCCGATGAACTTCTCGACCGTCCCACCGTGGCGCTTGAGCGCCATCCGCATCTCGTCGAAGTACGAACGCATCAACTCGCGCATCGACTCTGCGTCGACACGCTCACCCATGGCCGTCGAGCCCGACAGGTCGCAGAACAGGAGCGTCGCGAGCTTGCGCCGCTCAGCAGCCGGTGTAATCAGCGAGGCACCGCAGGCGCCGCAATGGCGAAACCCCTCCGGGCTCTCCTCACCACACGCGGCACAGGTCTTCACGCGCCAAGGGTACGGCGCCGTGTTCGAGAAGACCATCGCGCCGGGGCACGAGGGTTCGACTAGGCCTGATTGGTGTGCGAGTGCTCCGCGAGTCGAGCGTGGACGTACTGGACGGCCATCGCTCCTTCGCCGACGGCGGTCACGCAGCGTTTGCTCGATCCCGAGCGGACATCGCCCGCGGCGAAGACACCCGGCAGGCTCGTCTCGAGCAGATTGTCCGCGCCCGCGGCGGCGCCCGTGAGGATGAAGCCCTTGTCGTCGCGTGCGACCGCGTCGCCGAGCCAGTCGGTGCACGGCGTCGCGCCCAGGAAGAGGAACAGGAACGAGAACGGCAGGCGTTCGCCGTTCTTCAGCGTGACCTTCTCGAGCCGGCCGTTGTCGCCGTGCAGGGCGGCGACTTCGCTGCGATCGCGAACCGCGACGCCGTAGCGCTCGAGCTCCCGCACGAGGTAGTCCGACATCGTCTCGCGCAGATCGGCGCGGCGATGGAGCAACGTCACCAGCGCGCCGCCGCGGGCCAGCCATACGGCGGCCTGGCCGGCCGAGTTGCCTCCGCCGACCACGCCGACACGCGAGGCGCCGCAGAGCTGCGCCTCGGGAGGGCCGGCCGCGTAGAACACGCTGATCCCCTCGTAGTTGGAGAGCCCGTCGACGGGGAGGCGCCGGTACTGCGCACCGGTCGCGATCAGCACGGTCCGTCCGACGATCTCGTGGTCCTCGTCCAGGCGCACGACATGGCGTCCGTCGTCGCGCGGCTCGAGTGACACGGCGCGGTAGGGCGACGCGGTGCGTGCTTCGAACTTCCGCGCCTGCGTGACCGCGCGGCTGGTCAGCTCCGAGCCGGTGATCCCGGCCGGGAAGCCGAGGTAGTTCTCGATCCGCCGCGACGTGCCCGCCTGGCCACCGAGCGCAGTGCTCTCGACGACCAGGGTCTCGAGACCTTCGGAGGCGCCGTAGACCGCGGCCCCCAGACCTGCGGGGCCCCCACCGACCACGACCAGGTCGACCTCCTCACGCGCCGCGAGCTCGCGGCCGATCCCCAGCGCGCGCGAGACCTCCCCGGTCGACGGGCCGCGCAACTCCGCGCCGCCGGGAAGCCGCACGAGCGGCAGGTCGGCGGCATCGAGCCCCGCGACCAGCGCAGTCGCAGCCTCGTCGTCCGCCTCCTCCGTGTCGCGCCAGGTGAAAGGCAGGCGATTGCTCCGGGCGAACTCGACCATCGCCATCGTGGCCTCGGACGAACGCGGCCCGACGACCTCCAGACCGATGCCCTGAACCTGCTGCAGCGCCTCGCGCCGGGCGATGAAGGTCGACAACAGGAGGTCGCTCAGAGGCCCGTCCTCGAACAGCAGCGGCCGCAGCGCGTCGCGGTCGACCGCGACATACCGCAACGGCTTCGTGACGACCGCCGTCAAGAAGACGGTCTGCCCTGACAGAAGGTTCATCTCGCCCAGGAACCCCGACGCGCCGTGGCGGATGATCTCGTTGCCGGCTGCATCCTGAACCGCCACCTCGCCTTCGACGATCGCGATGAAGGGGTAGCGCCGGTCGCCCACACGGAACAGCACGTCACCGACGCCGGCAGTGCGCTCTTCGCCGAGCTCGGCGAGCGTCGCGAGCTGCGACGCGGACAACATCGGACTGGCGGGAGCTGCCACAGCTCGAGCTTACCCGCACTGATCGGGGCTAGGTGATCGCGGCGCGGATCGTGAGCTCCGGGCCTTCGAAGCTGATCGCGAGCACCTTCGCGACTCGGCGGATCAGCTCGACGGCGGCGGGGTTGCTGCTCGAGACGAGAGCGGTGATCTCGGTGATCCCGGCCGCGCGGGCGTCGGCGAACAGCTCCGCGGTGAGCGCCGATCCGATGCCGCGGCGCTGCTGCTCGTCGGCGACGGCGAACGCGATCTCGGCGCTGCGGCCGTCGCGGACGAGGCGGGCGATCGCGACCGGCTCCGGGTCACCCTCGACGTAGGCCACGAGCGCGTGACGCGCCCGGTCGACGGAGGCGAGCTGCTTCAGCTCGGACGCGGTCAGGCACGGTTTCGGCCCGTTGAAGCGGGCGCGGCGCGACTGCTCGCTCAGGCGGCGGAAGAGGCCCATCACCGTGCGGACGTCGCCGTGGCGCAGCGGCCTCACGTGCAGCGTGGGGCCGTGCTTCGGCCTGAGGACGCGGCTACGGCTCATACTCTTCCCCTCCAACGTCGCGGATCGCGATCTCCTTCCGTCGTCGTACGCGGAGAGCCCGCCCTTCGGTTTTGCTTGAGTAGGGGAATGACGGTCGTTCTCACCGGCAGCGAGCTGACGCTCGACGAGCTGGTGCGAGTCGCGCGGCGCGAGGAATCGGTCGAGCTCGACGCGGGCGTGCCCGAGCGGATGCGCGCGACCCGCGCCGTCGTGGAGCAGGCCGCGGCCGGTGCGGAGGAGGTGTACGGCCTCACCACCGGCGTGGGCGCGAAGAAGAAGGCCGCCGTCGCACCCGCGGACGCGGCCGAGTTCAACCGCCTGCTCGTGCTGAACCATCGCGTCGGCCAGGGACAGCCGCTGCCGGACGACGTGGTTCGCGCGGCGCTGTGCCGGCTCGCGAACGGGCTCGCCTCGGGCGAGCCCGGTGTTCGGCCGGAGCTCGCCGAGGCGCTCGTGGACGCGCTCAACTCCGGGGTGCGGCCCGCGGTGCGCCGGTACGGCTCGATCGGGGTCGCCGACCTGTCGGCGAACGCCGACCTCGCCCACGGCGCGCTCGACGACTTCCCGCTCGCGGCCGGCGAGGCGCTCGCGCTCCTCTGCCACAACGCCGTCTCGACCGGCCACGCCGCGCTCGCGCTCGCGGACGCGACGGCGCTCCTCGACGCCCTCGACGTCGCCGGTGCGCTCGACCTCGAGGCGTTCGCGGCCAACCTCGGCGCGCTCGACCCGGCGGTCGCAGACGCGCGACCCTACCCCGGAATCCGCGCCTCGCTCGAGCGCTTCCACTCGCTGCTCGACGGGAGCTACCTCCGGGAGGCCGGGGCCGCGCGGAACCTGCAGGACCCGCTCTGCTTCCGCTGCCTGCCGCAAGTCCACGGCGCCGCGCGCGACGCGCTCGGGTTCGCGTCGGCGCAGCTCGCGGTGGAGCTGAACGCCGCGCAGGGCAACCCGCTCGTCGCCGACGGGCGGATCCTCGCCGTCGGCAACTTCGACGCGCTGCCCGTGGCCGCAGCGCTCGACCTCGTCCGGATCGCGCTCGCGCCGGCGCTCGCGAGCGCGTGCGAGCGCTCGCTCAAGCTGCTGCAGCGCCCGCTGTCCGGCCTGCCCGAGGGGCTTGCGGTGCGGGAGGGCATCGCCGAGGACGGGCTCGCGGAGTTCGGGATCGCGATGCAGGCGATCGTCGCCGAGGCGCGGCTGCTCGCACAGCCCGTCTCGTTCGAGCTGATCAGCACGACGCAGGCCGAGGGGATCGAGGACCGGATGACGCTCGCGCCGCTCTCCGCGCGTCGGACGGCCGAGCTCGTCGAGCTGGGCGCCCGCGCGGTCGCGATCGAGCTCGTCGTCGCGGCCCAGGCGGTCGACCTGCGCGGCGCCCGCCCGCTCGGCAACGGCACGGCCCGCGCCTACGCGGCGGTGCGCGAGCTCGTGCCTGCCCTTCGCGGCGGCGAGCCGATCCCGCAGGACCTCGAGCCGGTCGCCGCGCTCGTGCTCGGGCTCGGCCGGTGACCGTCGTCGACCTCCACCAGCATCTCTGGCCCGAGGCGTTCATCTCCGCGCTCTCGGTGCGCACCGAGCCGCCGTTCCTGCGCGGCTCGACGGTCGTGCTCGGCGAGGGCGAGTTCGAGCTCGACCTGCGCGAGCACGAGCTCGACCGCCGGCTCGCGGTGCTCGACCGGGACGGGACGGAGCTCGCCGTCGTCTCGCTCCAGACGACGATCGGCCTGGACCGCCTGCCGCCGGACGAGCGCACGGAGCTCGTCGCGATCTGGGAGGACGGGGCGCTCGAGCTCGTCGCCTCCGCGGGCGGGCGGCTCGCAGCGCTCTCGGCCGGAGGGGGCCTCGACGGGTTCGTGGGCGCTGCGGTCGGCTCGGACTCGCTCGCCGACCTCGACGCGCTCGCGCCGCTCCTCGACGAGCTCGGCCGCCGCGGCGCCTTTCTCTTCGTCCACCCGTCCGGTGGGCCGGTCGAGGGCAGGCCGCCGTGGTGGTCCGCTGTCGCCGTCTACCCCGCACAGATGCAGGCGGCCTACATGGACTGGCTCGCGGGCGGGCAGGAGCGGTGGGCGTCGCTGCCGGTCGTGTTCGCGATCCTCGCCGGCGGCGCGCCGTTCCAGCTCGAGCGGCTCGCCACCCGCGGGGTAGACGTCCGCTCGACCCTCCACGGCAACGTCTTCCTGGACACCGCGTCGTACGGTCGCCGGGCGCTCGAGCTCTGCATCGAGACCTTCGGCGTCGCCCAGCTCGTCTACGGGAGCGACATCCCCGTCGCCGACGCCGCTCCGACCTTGCGGGCGGTGCTCGGCTTCGGCGAAAGTGTGGCTCACATGATCCGGGACGTGAATCCCACGCGTCTACTGCCGTGA
>Ga0335080_10008583_pt1 | contig 10654 bp, 10 predicted proteins | sample Lox_Sample_34_FD_206720 | JGI IMG/M metagenome (GOLD analysis project Ga0335080, IMG submission 206720) | Soil microbial communities from Loxahatchee National Wildlife Refuge, Florida, United States - Lox_Sample_3.4 | ecosystem: Environmental > Terrestrial > Soil > Wetlands | place: USA...
CGCATTCCTCCCGTGTTCTTCACCAGGACCGACCGCTCCTGGCAACCCTGCACTGAATTAGCCGGGCGTGATCGTAGCGCGCCAAGTGGGTATCTGGTATCAGTCAAATCGTGGTCCAGCGGAAGGCGCCCACCGACGCTTTGGGCCGCACCGGGAGGGTCGGAACCGCGTGCGCCAGATTTGCTCGCAACGAGCGCGGGCAGGCCTTGCCGTTGCTCCTGCTGGTCATGGTCTTGATCCTGGCCGGAGGCGTGCTGATCTTCCAGCTCGCCCTCTCGACGAACTACGCCGCGGTCGCCCAGACCGCCGCCGACGCCGCCGCGCTGGCGGCGGAGAAGAACGTCGTCGAGCAACTCCAGCAGCCGTGGACGTTCGTCAACGGAACATGGACGCCGCCGCCGGTCGACTGGAACGCGGTGGAGGACCAGGCCCGGCAGTACGCGGCCGACAACGGCGGTCACCTGGTGCAGATGGAGCCACCGATCCCGGAAACGTGGGGCTACGACGTGATCGTGCTCGTGCGCACCGAGCAGGGCCTGCCCGCCAGGAGCGCCGACGCCTCCAAGCAGGCGTTCGCCGAGGCACGCGCCAGCACCGACCCGCTCGCGGAGGCGATCCCCGCAACCCCGATCAGCAACGACGCTAGCGTCGCGACGGGGGCTCGGTTCGTGCCGCACGGCGGGAGCTACGGGTTCTTCCCCGTCGCGGCGGCCAACTACACCGTGGGACAGGAACCCGAAATCGCGGGGAGCCTCGACCAGTTCGCCGTGCGGAACAAGCTCCACCTCGTGGGGCAGCTTGGCTACGCGGCGTCGGGCGCCGCGAACAGCATGAGCCTGCACACCTGCGGCGCGGTGTCGAGCACGACCGGGATCCCGCCCAGTGTCTCGGCCGGGCAGCTCAAGGACGCAGGCTTGGAGGTCGTCGTCCCGAGTCAGGCGGGCCAGCCCGAGGAGATCGGGCTGGCCGGAACCACCCGCTCCGCCTGCGTCCAGGGGGCTTCGCCCACGCCGCCGGGCACGAGCCAGTCGACCCCGGTGGCCGGCAACTCGAGCGTGCACCTGGTCGACCTGAACGGCGGTCCCCAGGACTCGCTGATCTCGTTCACCCCAGGCGGCGTCAGCGCGATCGGTGGTCCCTGGGTGATTCCGACACCGATCGTGATGTGCGAGTCCGGCGGGCGCAACCTGCCGCCCAACTCCGCCGGCGCGTCGGGCTACTACCAGATCATCCCGAGCACCTGGGTGCTGTTCGGCGGCACCCAGTTCGCGCCACAGGCGTATCTGGCGTCCAAGGCCGAACAGGACCTGGTCGCGGCGCGCATCTGGAACGGCGGCGCCGGCGCACACAACTGGGACTGCGCGAGCATGGTCAGTTGGTGAACACCGTGGCACCTGACCGGCTGGACCGGCGTATCAAGGCCAACCCCGGGGTTATGATCCGCGGCGATGTCTGCTAGGTCTGGGCAGGGTCGCGGGCGGAGCCCCAGCCCGCAGCGCTCGCCGGAGGAGCTGGCCAACGTGCTCGCCAAGCTGGCCGATGTGGCCGGTGACCCCAAGCCGCGCGCCGGGCGTAGCGGCAGCCGCCGCGGCGCCGTCCCCGTGGAGTTTCCGCTACCGGACGCGCCACCGCGGCAGTCCGCGCGCGCTCCACAGCCGAAGACTCGCGAGCCGCGCCCGCCCTTGACAGACCGCGGCGACCCGCGCGCGCCCGTGGCAGACCGCGGCGACCCGCGCCCGCCCGTGACAGACCGCGGCGAGCCGCGCGCGCCCGTGGCAGACCGCCGGCCCGCAGCGCAACCGGCCAAGCCGGCGCGCGCCTCCGCCACCGGGGGCGCGTCGCCGCGTGCGAAACCGGCACGACGACCGGACCGACCCGCCCCGATGGTCGAGATCCGCATCCCGCCGATCGACCCACCACGCGAGGCGCCGCCACGTCCAACCGAGCCCGCGACGCCCTCGGGCCCCACTCAAACGAGCCCGGCCTCCCAGCCTGATCCGCCTGCTCCGCCCAGCACGCCCGATCCTCCCAAGACCGAGGCCGGCCCGGGCCTGATCGCCGGTACCCCGATCAGCCAGGGTCCGAGCCCGTCACGGGCCGACCCTCCGGTCCGCCTGAGAGATCGCCCGCAGAAGCCGAAAGCCAGGGCTGTCATCGGGCCGCGACCGCGCAGGCGCGGTACCGGGCGAATCGGCACTGGCGCCGGGCGGCTCGGCACTGGCGCCGGGCGGCTCGGACTGGCCGCGAAGGCGAAGGCAAACTCGCGAGGCAGGCGCCGCACCGGGTTGCTCACGCCACAACATTCCCGCCGGCGCGGATGGACGTTGTTGCTCATCGGGCTGGTGCTGCTGATGCTCCTGATCCTTGTCCTGACCAGCGGCGGCGGCAAGCACGCCACAGCGAGCACGCCGGCCACGCCCGCGGCGTCGCCCGCCCCGGCGACCTCATTGCCGGCGGCGACCACGACGGCGGCACCGGTGGCGACCCCGCCGACCGCGACCGCGACGGCCGCACCCAAGGCGGCCGCGCCACCGAAGAAGGCACACCACGCGGCGCACAAGAAGGCCACCGCGCACAATCAGCAGTCGGCGCACCGCGCGGCGGGATCCCGCGGTTCCTCGAGCAGCGCCTCATCTCAGAGCGCGGCCACGGGCACCCCGTATCGGCCCGTGGTCGTGTCCCACCCGGCGCCTTATAGGCCCCCACCGTCCTCGGGCCTGGCGGGCTCGAGCCTGCCGAGTACCTCAGCCGCTGCCCTGGCCCACCGGCGCCACGCGCGGACCCACAAGAAGCACTGACCACGCGCTCCCGCTGGCCACAGGGCCCAGACCTCGCCCGCGGGCCACAAGGCCCAGACCAGGTCCCCGCGAGGCCCATCGCAACCTGGGTCCCCATGGGCCCAAAAGTGGGGCCCGCCGGCTCTAGCCGCGTTCGAGCCGGTCTGTCTGAATGCGAGCATGCAGTTGCGCAGACCGACCCAGATCAAGAAGCGGGCCCGGCGGGCGGCCGCCGAGGTCGCGTCAGCCCCCCTGATGGCCGGGCTGGCCCTGACCTCGATCGCGATCACCCTCGTCGTGGCGCTCGGAACGGTCAGCGCCGGCCGGCTGCCGGCGACCGGGTCGATCGGTCTGGTCTGCGCGCTGGTGCTGGCCGCGGTCGCGGTGGCCGAGGCTTCGCGGCCGGCTCGCTCGGAGCGGTTGCGCCGCCGCACGACGCCGCCGCCGGAACCGCATGACCAAATTTCAGACGCCGACGCGTCGTCAATCGTGACGCGCTGGCCTTAGCCAGCCGCGTCGCCCGCAGATAGGGGCGGCCCCGCGCACCGACCGGCCCGGGGCCGCCCCTAATGCGACTTGGACTAGTTCCGCGCGGCGCCCAGCCCGTGCATGCGGTCGCGCAGCTCGGGTGGGTTCTCGATGATCTGGGAAAAGCGCACGACGGTCACCGTGTCCTCCATCGTGACCTTGCGCCCGTAGATCTGCTCGAGGAAATGGATCATCTCGTCCACGCGCCGGAACTCCGGGTTGTCGTGCTCGATGTCACGCGGGGACAGGTCGCGGACGCGCTTGACCTCGACCTGGTCGATGACCGCGTTGAAGATCTTCTCCCGCGGAGAGTGCTGGTAGCCGATCGTCACCAGCACGCAGTCGTTCTTGCGGTACTTGTGCGACTTGTCGCCCAGGCGGATCGTGGCCGTCTTGCGGCCCCGACGAAGCTGATCTGCGAACACCGACGAGTAGAAATTGAGGACTCGCACGGCGCCAGCCTACACATCTCCTGACAAGCGCGACAACGCGCGGTTAACGATCCCCCGCTCGCCGGGGTAGGTGAGGTCTCGGGCGGCCTGCTCCAGCGGCATCCAGCGGGCTTCCTCGATCTCGTGATCGTGGTCCTGGAGGCTCCCCGACCGGTACTCGAACAGGTAGAACGCCACCCGCTTGTCCCGGCGCCGGCCTCTGCGCTCGTAGCTGTATTCCACATCGCCGAGCTTTTCGATCAGCTCCGCGGTCACCCCCGTCTCCTCGGTGACCTCGCGGATCGCCGCCGCCTCCTCGGTCTCACCCTCGTCGAGATGTCCCTTGGGAAGTACGAGCACGCGCCGGTGCTGGGCATCGCGCTTGACCGGGACGACCACGATCACATCGCCGTCGTGGACAACCGCTCCGCCGGCCGAGAGTTCGATGTCGCCCCCGCCACTAGTAGACGTACCGTCCGAGCGCCTCCGCGTCATGAACGGTGAGCCTTCCCCGTCCTTGGGTAATTATTCCTGCCCGTTCGAGCACGGCCAGGAAGCGGCTCGCCGACTCGCGTGAGGAGCCGGCCAGTTGCGCCAACTCGGCTTGCGTGGTCGTGATCGTCACATCGCCCTCGCTGCCCTGGCCCGCTTCCGCGCGCGCCGTTTCCACAAGCTGGGCCAGTACGGCCGCCACGCGGCTCTGCACGGTCTGGAACGACTGGCGAGCCAGGCGCTCGTTCGTGTCGCGCAGCCGCTGCCCGAGGGCCGCGATCAGCTTCACCGAGATGTCGGGGTGCTCGCGCAGCAGACGGTGCATGTCGGCGCTGAGAATCGCGATCGCCTCCGTACCCTCGGTCGTCTCCACCGTGGCCGAGCGCCGCTCGCCGTCGAACATCGACATCTCGCCGAAGATGTCGCCGGGAGCGAAGTGGGCCAGTGTGATCGACCGCCCGTCGGGATGCTCCCGGATCGCGCGCGCCCGGCCCGAGCGCACGATGTAGCAGGTACTTCCCTCGTCGCCCTCCTTGAACACGATCTCGCCCGCCTCGAACCGCCGCGGCACCGCCACCTGCGCCACCCGCTCGAGTTCCTCCGGCGACAGCGCCGAGAAGACCGGAACTCTCCCGAGCAGCGCGGCCGTGTCTTGGCTGCTTGCCGACATCGCCCATGCATACCACACGGGCGCAGTCAGCTTGGGATCAGGCGGCGTCGAGCGCCTGCTCGCGGCGCCGGCGCCTGACCGCGGAGCCCGCCCACCAGAACAGAGCGGCGAGGAGCGCGATCGGGGTCAGCGCGGCGAGGGTGATCAGCGCCACGCCGGCCGCCACGGTCAGCACCCGCCCCGCGTCGTGTGCGGCCTTGCCGATGCCGAATCCACCGCTGCCGTGCGCGACGGGCGTCGGCACGGTCCGCGCGTTGATCTGGAGCGAGAGCTGGCTGAACCCGACCGCGTGGTTGAGGCGGTTGACCGTGGCCTGGTCACTCGAGATCGACGCCTCGGCGTCGCGGATCTGAGCCTTCAGGCTGTCGATCTGCTCGGTCGTCGTGGCGCTGGCCAGCTGCTTGAGCAGCGAGGTCCGCAGTGCCCGGGCGTCGGCCAGCGCGCGCTGCGCCTTGCCGTACTGGTCGGTGATGTCCTGGCTCGAGTCGGTGCGCGAGACGACCTGCGCGCCGTTCAGCGACGACAGGCGGCTCATCGCCTGCCCGAGCGACGCGTTCGGGATGCTGAGCTGGAACTCCGCGTAGCCGCCCGCTCCTGCTTGCGTCACGGTCGAGTTCTCGACGATTCCGTTCACGGCGCCGATCACGTTGTAGACCTGCTGCGCCACGTCGTCGATCCGGTTGGACGGGGCGGTCAGGTTGAGCTGTGCCGACTGGACGACCTTCCGGCCGGTGGTCGGCGGCTGGAGGGTCGGGGCGGCGGAGCCGGAGGCGGAGCCGGAGGCGGTCGTGGCAGCCGCCGTGGGCGGAACCGTTGCTGTCTCCGCCTGCGCGGCGGACGAGCGCGCCGCATGACCCGGGCTCGCATCCAAGGTCTGCGGGGCGCCAGACCCGGCGCCAGCGGACGCGGCCGAACTCGCAGCCGACGTCACCGACGCGGACGAGGACGCGGCGGACGAGGACCCGTGCCCACTCCCGGCCACGACCACGATCGCCACCACGACTGCCGCCGCCGCGGCCAGCGCGCCGCCCGCCTGCCAGAACCAGCTGGACGAGCGCCGGCGCCGGCTGACCGACGCCGGCGCCGGCGCGGGGTTGAACCGCAGCGCCACCCGCTCGTCCAGCGACCGCGCGAATTCCGGCGGGGCAGCCGGCTTCTCGGAGGCGACCAGCAACGCGATCTCGGCCAGGTCGGCGTATCGGGTGTCGACCGGCTCGCCGGCCAGCACCGCGTCGATCGCGTCCAGGGATGCGGCGATTTCGGGATCGATCGGTTCGTCGTGGTCAAGCAGTCGCATTACAGGCCTTCCTGAGCTTCTCCATGGTGCGGTACAGCAGCGTGCCCGCGTTCGATTCGCTGATCCCGAGCACGCGGGCGAGCTCGGCGTTGGACAGCCCGGCGTGGAACTTGAGCGCGACGATCTCGCGCTCGCGCGCGGGCAACGCGGCCAGGGCCGTCTGCACCGCGGTGCGGCGCAGAGCGACCTCGCCGGAGTCGGGATCCGATGCCGACTCCGCCTCGGCGGGTTCGGTGACCAGCGAGGCCACCCTCCGCCGGCGGCGCAACTCGTCGAGCGCCGCGTTGCGGGCGATCCCGAACAGCCACGCCCGCTCCTCGCCGCGCCGGCGATCGAACGTCCGCCGGCGCCGATACGCGCGCTCGAACGCGAGCGCGGTCACGTCCTCAGCCGCGGCTTGGTCGCGCAGCAGAGTCATCACGTAGGCGTACACGTCGTCCCGGCTCGAGCGGTACAGCGACTCGAACCGAGCCCACGAGCTGGGAGCGGACGGCGGGGCGGTCAGCATCTCGGTCACACCCTCACTACGCACGAGGGCATGATCCATCACGTCACGAGTTGTGCAAACAGTCTCGGGTCGTTGCTGATCACCCCGGTCACCCCGAGCGCCTCCAGCGCGCGCAGGCGAGGCAGCTCGTCGACCGTCCACACGTAGATCTCCCCGCCGGCCCCGAGCACGGCGCGCACGAGCCCCGGCGTGACCAGCCGCCAGTGCACCATCAGCGCATCGCACCGCCCGGCCCGAATCGCGCGCGCCGCACGCCCCGGGAGCAGCGCCCGGAAGATTTGCAACGCGACCAGCACGGGCAGCCGGGCGGCCCGCGAGCGAAACGGATCACGCTTGAGCTTGGGCACCGACCAGCCGAGCCTCACGCCCGGCTCGGCCGAGCGCAGCAACGCGAGGCTGTCCTCGAACTGGCTCGAGATCAGGGCCCGGTCGAGCAATCCCTGCTCGCGCAGTGCTTCGAGCACACGTAACTCGTACCCGGGCAGCTTGAGGTCCACGTCCAGGTCGACCGACGCGAACGAGTCGGACGTCAGGTAGGCCAGCGCTTCCTCCAGCGTGTGCGTCTCGCGAGATGCCGCATCGACCCAATCGTGGGCGAGGATCAGCCCCTCGCCGTCCTGCTCGGTGAGCACGTCGAACTCGATCATGTCGACGCCGGCCGCCATCGCCGCGTCGAAGCTGGCGAACGTGTTGCCCGGCGCGATCAAATCGGCGCCCTTGTGCCCCACGCGGCGCAGACGGCTTACTTCTGACATCCCGGGCACCAGTACGTCGTGCGATTCGCGTCGCCCTGGCCGCGCGAGGTGATCCGGCCACCGCAGCGAGGACACGGACGACCGGACAGCCGGTAGACCCGGGGCTTGATCTCCCGATGCCCGAACTCGGCCGATCGACTCATCCGCGGGCGCATGGCGTCGATGATGCCCAGCGCCTCCTCATCGCTCACCTCTCCCAGCGCCCGCCACGGATCGATCGCCGCCTCCCAGCATCCTTCGGCCTTCCAGATGTTCCCGATGCCGGCCACGTTGCGCTGATCGAGCAGCGCGTCGCCGAGCAACCGCGTCTGATCGTCGGATCGCAGCCGCGTCAAGAACCGGGTCCGGTCGAATTCCGAAGCCAGCACGTCGGGCCCGAGCGCGGCCAGGCGCTGATCGAACCGTGTCCGGCCGTCGGTCATCAACTCGAGCAGCGGCCCGTCGAACTCGACCACCTGTTGATCGCCCGCGCTCAGCACGATCCAGGCCCGGCGCGCTGAGCGCCCCCACCGGCGGCCGGGCCCGTAGACGCCCCATACCCCGACCATCCCGAGGTGCGAATGGAGGACGAGGTCGCCCTCGAACCGCAGAAACAGATGCTTACCATGGGTGTCGACGCTCGTGACGGCGCGGCCGTCGAGCCGGGATGGCCAGCGATCGAGGGCATGTCGCGGCTGCGGGGTCACGATCTCATCCGGCACGCGACCTTCGAGGACCGGACGGATACGGTTGGCCGCGAAGGCGATCGTGTCGCCCTCGGGCATTACGCACTGAGGGTCAGCCGTCGCGGCCCCTGCTGGAATCCGAGCGCCACGAGCGCCGGCCCGAGGGGCGACGCCAGCGCGGACTCGCCGTCGACCTTCTCGAGCGCGAGCCGCTTGATCCGGCCCGTGCGCACCTGCTCCACGAGCGCCACCAGCGCCGCCTCGATCCGCGGATCGTCCGCGCCGACGAGCGTCTGGAGCCCTCGCCCACCGCGCTCCACATAGAGCACGGGCTCGGCCCCGGCGAGGACGACGTAGGCGCCGGCAACTCGCGCCGGGCGACGGCTCTCGTCGTGGTCGGGCCACGGCAGGACGGCGCCGTACGGCTGTGCGGGATCGACCGCGGCGAGCACGATCGGCGCGTCCTCGCCGCCACCGATCGACCGCAGCCGCTCGACCGCGCCCGGCAACGCGAACTGGGCCCCGCCCAACCCCTCTACGAAGTACCCGCGCCGCGCCACGCCCAGCGTCTCCAACTGCGAGAGCTCCGGATACAGGGCCGCGAACCCGCCCGGCACCCCTTCGGCCCTCACCGTTTCGCGGGTCAGGATCCCGTAGCGCTCCAGCAGCAACTCGGCGATCGCGCGCCGGCGAGCCGATGGATCGCCCGGCGCCCGGAACAGCGACTCGGTCAGCGACCAGCGGCCCTGGACCTGCGCCGAAGCGCCCGCACCGCGGCGCCGCGACGCGAATCGACCCGGCCGCCCGGCCGCCCGCAGCCGGTCGCGCTGCGCCCTGGCCAGGGTCAGCCGCGGCGCGCGCAACGGGGCGAATGCGTCGTTGGTCGCCTCGCCGGCCCAGGCCAGATCCCACAGGGCCTCCTGCAGTTCCTCCGGCGCCAGGTCGACATCCACGAGCAGGTCGGTGAAGAAGCACGCGCCGGCGGCCAGCCGCGCCCGAACCGCCTCATGCGCCGGCGAATCCAACGCCGCCCCCGCGCCCCCTCTCTGAGGCGGCGGGCCGAGCACACTCAGATCTTCGCGAAAGTGCAGGACGACCCGGCCGGAATTGCGCCCCAGCGCGCCGGCGCCGATCCACACGATCTCACCGGCGGCACAAAGCTGATCGATCCACGCCGGCGAGTACGCGCCGACCCGGCGCGGCAGGATGTCGCGCTCCCACACCTCCGCCGGGACCGCCAGCCCCTGGAGCGGCACGAGCACCTCGCGCAGGCGGTCGATCCCGGCGCCGGTCGCGGGGTGGCGGTCGACGCCCTGCCAGGCAGGCAGGAAGCGCGCCAGCGCGCGGTCGTCGACCGGTTCGACCTCCTTGCGCAGCACGGCCAGAGAGGCCCGGCGCAGTCGGCGCAGGACCTCGGGGTCGCACCATTCGCGGTCGGTCCCGCCCGGGCGCAGCTCACCCCGGACGAGATCGCCGGACCGTTCCAGGCCGGCCAGCACCGCGGACACGTCCACGCCGTAGCGCGCGCGCAGATCGTCCTTCGTGAACGGCCCATGCGTCGAGCCGTACCGGCGGACCAGCCGGGTCATCGCGTCGGGCACGTCCTCCAGGAACGCGGCCGGCAGCCCGCCGGGCGGCGCCGCACCCAGCGCGTCGCGGTATAGCCCGGCGTCGGCGGCGTCGATCCACCGCTCCTCGCCGATCAGGCGGATCACGATCGCGCGCCGCTCGCGGCGAAGTTCCTCGAGCATCGCCGGCGCGTCGAGCCCGTCGACCACGCGCAGGGCCGCTTCGGCCGTCGTGAGATCGCCGACTCCTCGCAGCACGTCGTGCAACCCGTCCCGCGACGTGGCGCGGCGCATCGGAGACAGGAACTGGAGGTCGTCCTCGACCTGGGCCAGGGCGCCCGGGTCGATCAGATCACGCAGCTCCTCCTGGCCGAGCAGCTCCCGCAGGAGCTCGCGGTCGAGCGACAACGCCGCGGCCCGGCGTTCGGCGTTGGGCGTGTCGCCTTCGTACATGTACGTGGCCACGTAGTCGAACAGCAGCGATGAGGCGAACGGCGACGCGGTCGGCGTCTCGACCTCGACCATCGAGATCTCACGCCGATGCAGCGCGGTCAGCAGCTCGACCAGCCCGGGGACGTCGAGTACGTCGCGCAGGCACTCCCGGTAGGTCTCGAGAATGACCGGGAACTCGCCGTACTTCTTCGCGACCTCCAACAGCGATTGAGACTTCAGCCGCTGCTGCCACAGCGGCGTGCGCTTCCCCGGCCTCGCGCGAGGAATCAACAGCGACCGGGCGGCGTTCTCACGGAAGCGCGCGCCGAACAGCGCACTCGCGCCGAGTTCGGCGACGACGGCGTCCTCCACCTCGTCGGGCTCGAGCATGACCAGGTCCGCGCCCGGGGCCTCCTCGGCGTCGGGCAGGTGGACGATGATCCCGTCGTCGGACCAGATCGCGTCGGACTCGAGCCCGAGCTGGTCGCGGATCCGCGCTGACAACGCCAGCCCCCACGCCGCGTGCACCCG
>Ga0335080_10008584_pt1 | contig 10653 bp, 5 predicted proteins | sample Lox_Sample_34_FD_206720 | JGI IMG/M metagenome (GOLD analysis project Ga0335080, IMG submission 206720) | Soil microbial communities from Loxahatchee National Wildlife Refuge, Florida, United States - Lox_Sample_3.4 | ecosystem: Environmental > Terrestrial > Soil > Wetlands | place: USA: Florida...
CGGCTGTCGAGATCGCGGATGGTAAATTTTTCTTGCTCGCGAACAATGAGACAATGGCGGCGAGAGAGAGAAGGATCGCTGACAGCCAGCGCGTTGGACGAATCCCGCCCGATCGTGGTTTCGTCTGCCGATACGATGAACGTCGTCTCTCGCAGGGGCCCGGCGAGCACCAGCAGTCTCGGGTTCATACTTCCTCCCAAGGATTGCCTTTTTTTAGCACGAAGGAACGCTGGCGCGGTCGGGATCCTCACCTTGTAACACTATCCGAACGGATAGGGAATATCTTTTCGGATAGGAAATCGCCGTCAGTTGCAAGCGGGAGATTCGCTCTAAGTTGTTGACTTCAATTAGAGTTGAGCGGCCGGGCGTCTGTGGCTATCAACGTGCAGCAAACACATTCGCACTAGCTCGGCAAAAGCGACGGGGGAAGCGCTTTCGGCAGTCCCGCCAAGCGGTGCTCATCGGGGACCTGGAGACCCCCTCATCAGGTCCTCGATTGATTTTTGGGATCTGCACTGCGCTGTCTTAATCGGCTGCACTTGCGGAAGCTTGGGGTTGTGGCGAATCGGAAGACACGGCTACCCCATCTCGGAAACTCACAGTTCGCCCTGAGATTGCCGGAACCCTTTCACCCGGGACCAGGATGCCGACCAGATTCAGCGGATCGGCTGCGGAGAGAGTTATGAGTTCTCCGGTTGGTGGCAGCTTGCGAGTTGCTCGCAGAAATTCTACGGCCACCGGCAGGGCGAACTGCTCGCCGAGAAATCCGTCCACAAAGCGGCCGCCGCGAATTTCGCCACGATCTTCCAGACGGCGAAAGGCCATCTGCAGCTCACGCCATTTCGGCAGGTTTGCCTCCCGCGCCAGCAGATCGCGAAGCACTACTCCGTAGCGTTTGAGCAGCATCCAGCAAGTGGCTTCGACGGCGCGGTTGCGTTCGACGGGTTCGGTATAAAGCAAAGCCCAGCGCCCGGCGCTGTGACGTGGACGCGCCGTACGCCCGCTGCCTTGCCCGGCGCGGCGTTTGGGATCGATCAGCGAGCGAAGGTTGTCGAAACCGTCTGCCGTGATGACGCCGGCGGCCACCAGTTCCCACAGTGCGGTTTCAACTTCCGCTTTCAGTTTGCCCGTGCCCCGCACGATGTCAGCGAAAAAAGACGCCCCGCGCTGCTGCAGAAATTCCAGCACTCTGCGTGCGCCTTCGCTCAGTCCGCGGACCTCCGGCTGTTCGGTGGATGGGTTGCGCGGGGTCATCCAGTCTGCTTCCTCGCGCACAAAAAATGTAATCGGCGCCACGCTGGTGGGAATGACGCGGCGCTTTCCCTGGGGTGAATCTTCCAGGGTTGCAGGATGCGGAGACAGCCTGCCCCAGCCGACCGCTCCGGTCATGCAGAGCTGGTCGAGCCAGGCAGGATCGTAGTTGGAGACGCGGCGAGCCAGAATCTGCCGCTCCCAGGCGTTGGCGGGAATCTCGAAACCCTGCAATTGGCGAAGCACGTCGAGCAACGCGCGCTCGCCTTCCACCTGCGATCCCGGCGCAACGTGCTGCCAGCGCAGCAGCCAGCGCATGAACTGCGCCGCGGTGACGGGATCGATCTGCTTGCGCAGAGTGGCAACGGTGAGCCGGTGAATGCGTGCCAGCAGCCGGCGCTCGCACCATTCATGGGAAGCGGGCGGCATCGCCCGCATTGCCTGCTCGGTAAACTTGCCGCGCAGGATGGCTCCGCTGGCTTCCATGCGCAGCAGCGCCTGCTCGATTTCTTCCGCTGGCAGGCACAGAATGTCAGAGAGTTGGGCTGCGCTGGTCGGGCCAAGGTGAGCCATCCAGCCTTGAACCAGGGAGAGCAGGGCATCGGGCCGGGAAAGAGCTGTCTTCTCTATCTCGACGACCGGCTGTGAGAAGACCGCGTTGGGAAAGAGCGTCAGAAAAGTCTTGCCGCGTTCGGCGGCGACCCAGTAGGTGCGACCCTCGAAGCTTGCAGTTGTGGCTCGATGTTGTTCTTTCAGACGTTCGAAGTAGCCATGCCAGTGAGAGGTTGCGTCGAGGAGGTAGGAGCGGCCGGTTAGGTCGGCAGCGCCCGCAGATGAAGAATCGGCCGCGGGGTGGGGCTGGTCTGAATTGAAGATTGCAGGTTCGCTTGGTGCGAGTCGAGCTTCGTTCGACTGGACAGCCGAGGGCGGCTGTCCCCACGTGGCTTGGAGCGGCTGTCCCCACGTAAGTGGGAGAGCGACCAACGTGTGCAGAACATCGTGCAGTTCGTCCGGATCGCGCACGTCTGGCCAAGCTTCTTCGCGGACCTGAGCGATTGCGGCCTCGTCGAGCTTGCCCACTTCCTCGAGCACCGACTCTGGCAGGATGCGGCGCATCTCAACCGCCCGCGCCCGCCGCTCTTCCAGTGGAGCGTCGTCCAGGTAGGCGTAGGGATTGGCGTTCAAGATCTCATGCGAGAACTGCGACGGCACCGGTGTGTCGACGGCCACGCAGCGGATGTGGCCTTCTTCGATACGCCGCAGCAGATCTTTGAGACCATCGATGTCCATCGCTTCAGTGAGGACGTCTTTCATCACTTCGCTCACCAGGGGATGGTCGGGAATCTGAATGTCGCCAACAATGTTCTCCTGGCAGGCGGCGACGTCGGGGAAAACCGAAGCCAGCAAATCATCGGAGCGAATTCGCTGAATTTGGGGCGGAACTTTCTTGCCGCCCTGAAAGCGCAGCAGCGCCAGGGCGCGGTTTGCGTCCCAACGCCAGCGGGTGCCGAAGATGGGCGAGGCCAGGGCTGCCTGCTCGAGCACGGACTGCACGCCTTCCGCATTCAGAAAGTGAAAGACTTCGGCCAGGGGAAAGCTGTGTTGCTCGGCGAGAGCGATATTCAAACCGTTGTCGGTGGCCGCAGCCTGCAATTCGAAGTTGAAGCTACGGCAGAAGCGCTTGCGCAAGGAAAGGCCCCAGGCTTTGTTGATGCGGCCGCCGAAAGGAGCATGGATGACCAGTTGCATGCCGCCGCCTTCATCGAAGAAGCGCTCGGCAATGATGGTGTCCTGGGTGGGCACCGTGCCTAAAACTGCCCGGCCCTGCAGGATGTATTCGACGGCTTGCTCGGAGCCGGCATCGTCGAATCCGCATTCCTCCTTCAGCCAGGCAACGGTCTCGGCAACCGCCGGCTGGTTCTGCGAAACTCCCACCGGAGAAACGCCGGGCAAGCGGTCGCTGATCTCCCGCCGCAAATCGGAGAGTTGCAGAGAAAGCTCCTGGGTGCGTGCCGGCGCTTCGCCCAGCCAGAACGGAATAGTGGGGGGAACGCCATGCGCATCTTCCACCAGGACACGTCCCGACTTGCCCTCCACGCGCCGGATTCGCCACGAAGTGTTACCCAGGAGCATGATGTCGCCGGCGTTGCTCTCCACGGCGAAGTCTTCATCCAGGGTTCCGACCACGATGCCTTCAGGTTCGGCGACGACCGTGAATAAAGCAGTTTCGGGAATCGCCCCTCCGCTGGTGATGGCCGCCAGGCGGCTGCCACGGCGGGCGCGCAGCTTGCGGTTCACGCGATCGCGATGAAGATATGCGCCGTAGCGACCGCGGCGGGCGGCGATTCCCTCGGAAAGCATATCGAGAATGCCGTCGAAAATTTCGCGAGAGAGATTGCGGTAGGGGTATGCTCGCCGCACCAGCGCGAACAACTCATCTTCATCCCATCCGGAATCCTGCGGGTCGGAGCCGGAGAGGAGTGACTGATCTACATGGGCCGAAGTCCCCGCTGCGCAGATGGCCACGATCTGCTGCGCCAGAATGTCCAGCGGAGCATCGGGAATCATCAGGCGATCGAGTTCGCCCTGGCGAATGGCGCGCACCAGCGCGCCGCATTCCAGCAGTTCGTCGCGAGTGGTGGCGAAGAAGCGGCCCTTGGGAACCGCGCCCCGCCAGTGGCCGGAACGGCCCACACGTTGCAGCGCGACGGCGATGGCCCGCGGCGAGCTAATCTGCACTACCAGATCGACGGTGCCGATATCGATTCCAAGCTCGAGAGAAGCGGTGGCGACGAGCACTTTGATTTCGCCATCTTTGAGTTTCTTCTCGGCCGCGAGGCGCAGCTTGCGGGAAAGGCTGCCGTGATGCGCGGCGACGTGATCTTCACCCAGGCGGGCGGCCAGATGATGAGCCACGCGTTCGGCCAGCCGGCGCGTGTTCACGAAAATCAGCGTCGAGCGATGCTGCTCGACCAACTCCACCAGCCGGTCGTAGATTTCCTCCCACATTTCGTTGGTGGCGATGGCGCCGATCTGGCTGCCGGGCACCTCTACCGCGAGGTCGAGCTTTCGGCGATGCCCGATATTCACGATTACGGGCGCAGGCCGGCCGTTGCCAGTCAGAAAATGCGCAACTTCCTCGATCGGTTTCTGCGTGGCGGAGAGGCCGATACGCACGGGCGAACGGTTTGCCAGCTCCTCCAGCCGTTCGAGGGAAAGAGTCAGATGAGCCCCGCGCTTGTCGTCTGCCACGGCATGGATTTCATCGACGATGACGGTCTCTACATCGCGCAGAATTTTTCTGCTGCTCTCCGCTGTCAGCAGAATGTAGAACGACTCGGGCGTGGTTACCAGAATGTGCGGCGGGCGCCGCAGCATGGCCCGCCGCTCGGGTATCAGCGTGTCGCCGGTGCGGACGGCGGTGCGAATCTCCGGCATGAGCAGGCCGCGCTCTCCCGCCATCTGCAGAATTTCGACGAGAGGGCCTTCGAGGTTCTTCTGGATGTCGTTGCCCAGGGCCTTGAGCGGGGAGATGTACAAGACCTCGGTCCGGTCGTTGAGTTCGCCGGCTAGAGCCTTGCGCACCAGGCGGTCAATGCAGGCCAGGAAGGCCGCCAGCGTTTTGCCGGAGCCGGTGGGCGCGGAGATGAGCGTGGTGCGGCCGGCCAGAATGTGAGGCCAGCCCTGCTCCTGCGGCTCGGTGGGCGTGCCGAAGCGGCCAACAAACCATTCCGCGACCAGCGGGTGCGCCCAGCTGAGAGAAGGGGGAACGAGCGACATCGGGTCATTTTAGCATGGCGGTTTCGCAAAATATTCGCCTCAGGGATTCGGACGAGCAGGGACGCCCGGCGCTTATATTCGGCGTTCCGCAATCAACTAATAGGAATCTACTATTGACCCGGAACGCCCATAATGTGATCGTGGTCACGTTTTTTGAATGCTCTCTGTATAAGGGAAGACGATGGCAGTCTCTAATCCTGCAGTTCCCAATATTCACATTGCCCCGGGGCCGCAAGCCAGCTTCTACGAGAAGCTCAATACGACGTGGCACGAACGCGCCCTGCAAGGGTTCATGTTCATTGTGCTGGCGCACTGGGGAGAGCATCTGTTTCAGGCATACCAGATTTATGTGATGCACTGGCCGCGCCCGCTGGCGAATGGAATGCTTGGGCTCATCTGGCCTTCGCTCATCAAATCGGAAGCTCTGCACTACGGGTACGCGCTGGTCATGCTGATCGGGCTCTGGGTGTTGCGCAAGGGATTTACTGGAAGGGCGCGCACCTGGTGGACGGTGGCGCTGGTCATCCAATTCTGGCACCACATCGAGCATTTCCTGCTGATCTGGCAAGCGACCTTCCACCACAACTTCTGGCACAAACCAGTACCATGCAGCGTTCTGCAACTCGTCTTCCCAAGAGTGGAGCTGCACCTTTTCTATAATTCGATAGTATTCATCCCGATGGTGATCGGCATGTACTATCACATGTTTCCGCCTGAGGGCGAGCAGAGCAATATGAACTGCACATGCGAGTGGGGCCATCCGTCGGCAAAAGCCGCTTAAATACTCGCGCAACGGCAATCCCGGGCTTTGCTCTGCGCCGATCGAGGGGCGGGCCTTGCAAGGGTTCGCTCTCGAAGGCTAACAGAGTTCTTCGACGTGCTTCCGTTGTATGCGGCCTGTGTCTGATAGTGGCGTGCCACCGCAAGGAACCAAGCCAACCAGCATTCAGCATCGAGCACGAGATCAGGCCGCAGCCTGTGCGGACCGGTTCGGAAACGCTCGTCCTGCGCCTGACTGACGCGGCGGGCCACGCCGTTCAAGGGGCGCGAATCAATATCGAGGCAGACATGTCGCACCCCGGAATGAGCCCCGTATTCGCCGTGGCCAGGGAAACAGCACCGGGACAATATGAAGCGCAGATTGACTTCGGCATGGCGGGTGACTGGGTTATCCTGCTGCATGCCGCTCTTCCCGGTGGTCCAACGATTGAAAAACAAGTTGAAGTGAGAGGCGTGCAGCCAAATCAGGCAGGTCGTTGAATCCAGTATCCATTCCGGTTTCCAGCAACGTCGAGGCGGCTCCCATCGATCTGTTGAGGATTCCGGTTTTAGGCGCCCTGTTTCGCTGGCGCTATGCGCGCCCAGTCCTGCAGGCGCCGTTGCTGGTTGTCAGCGTGCTGATGATTCTCCACGGCTTGTTTGGGCCATCACTTGCCCCGAAAAATCTTGCAACGGTTCTGACCTGGGTACATTTTCGCGGCGTGCTGGTGCTGGTTTTGCTGGCCGCGGGAAATTTCTTCTGCCTGGCATGCCCCTTCATGCTGGTGCGCCAGGCTGCGCGGCGGATATTCCGGCCGCGGTGGAACTGGCCGAGGGCGCTGCGGAACAAGTGGCTCTCGCTGGCGCTCTTCGCTGCGATCCTTTATATCTACGAGCTATTCGATCTCTGGGCCTCGCCCTGGTGGACAGCGTGGCTGATCGTGGCCTACTTTCTTGCCGTGTTGGTGGTCGACGGATTTTTCAAGCATGCGTCGTTCTGCAAGTTTGTTTGCCCAATCGGACAGTTCAATTTCGTAGCTTCGACGCTTTCCCCGTTCGAGGTCAAAGTGCGGGATCAGGAAGTCTGTACCACTTGTCACAGCAAGGACTGCATTCGTGGGCGCCGTGAACCGGCCTCGAATCTGGTGACGATTCGTGGCTGCGAACTGGCTTTGTTTCAACCCAGCAAGGTGGGCAACATGGACTGCACGTTTTGCCTGGACTGCGTGCATGCCTGTCCGCATGACAATATTGGAATTTTGAGCCGCATGCCAGGCAGTGAACTGCTCTCCGACTCTTTGCGCTCGGGAATCGGTTATTTTTCCCGCCGCAGGGATATGGCCGCCCTGGCGCTGGTGTTCACCTTTGGCGCGCTGCTGAATGCATTCGGCATGGTGAGTCCTGTCTATGTGGTGGAGAACTGGATTGCGCGACTGCTACACGTAAAGCATGAAGCGCCCGTGCTGGGGGTAATCTTTTTGATTTTCCTGGTCGCGGAACCGCTGCTGCTTCTCGGTCTGGCGGCTTGGCTGACTACTGTCTGGGGAAAATTGCAGCGAGGGCTGCTTCCTCTTATCGTGCGCTACAGCTACGGTCTGGTTCCGCTCGGATTCGGCATGTGGCTGGCGCACTACAGCTTCCATCTTTTTACTGGATTATTCACCATTGTGCCAGTTACGCAGAGCGCGATGGCGAGCCTGGGTTGGCCGGTGCTGGGAACGCCCCACTGGAGGCTGACCGGGCTTTCACCCAGTATCGTTCTGGTGATTGAGATTGGATTTCTGTTTCTCGGGCTTGTGGGCTCGCTGGCCGTGACATATGGACTGGCGGAGGAAGATTCGCGAGAGCAACCGGTTCGCATCTTTGTGCCTTGGGCGGCGATTTGCCTGCTGCTGTGGACCGCGTCCATGTGGCTGATGTTTCAGCCGATGGAGATGCGGGCGGTTTTGATCAGCGGATAAGGCCGCCTAATGATCGATGCTGATCAGATTCCAAATCCGAAAGCAAGCCCCGGCAGTCCTCTTGTGGGTCTCGCTGCTTTTACTCACTGCACCTGCGCACGCGCACAATGGGCCGCCGTTTCCCATTATCGAAAATCAGAAAGTGGGTCCATGCGTGATCTCGCTGTGGACCCATCCTGACATTGGCACGGGCACATTCTTTGTCATCGTAGATCCAGTGCCGGGCGGTGCGATTCCGCAGGATCTCAAAGTTGAAATTGGAGTTCAGCCGGAGAGCGGGCGCCTGCCGGAGGTGCTCTACAATGCGCAGCGCGACGACACGCGAGGTCAGGTAGACTACCAGACCGCCGTTCAATTCGATCGCGATGAGTTCTGGAAAGTGCGCCTGGTGCTGGAGAGTTCGCAAGGGCGTGGAGAGGCATTTTCCCGGGTGGAGGCGACGCCGGTAGGCTTCGGTCGGTGGGATCTTCTGTTCTTTCTGCTGCCGTTTCTGGCAATCGCTTTTCTATGGCTGAAAGGAATGTCACGCCGGCGCAGCCGCATGAAACGAAGGGCTGAGCAACCGGCATGAGGTTCGCGAGTGGAGTTCAGTCACCGAGGTACGAGGGCACGTGTGAACCTACGCGGTGTGAACTTACGATGACGAAAGCCGAGGAGCGTTTGCAGGAAGAATCTGCGGCCGGTGCGACGTTGGGCTTGAGCGCGCGTCGCGCATGGCCAGTCTGCATTATGACTGCCGTGATTACGGTCTTGGCCGCATGTCATCCTGCGGCAAAGCTGCCCGCCAAGGATTCGCCGGAATATCACAAAGTGGTTTCAGCGTTCTACGTGGGATTAGCGGCGCTCCAGGTTGGAGACGACGTTCATGCCGATCGGCGGCTGGAGGAAGTCACGCAACTCGTCCCGGGCGAGCCGGTCGGATGGGGAAACTGGGGCGTGCTTGCTTTGCGGCAGCGCAATTACGACCTGGCCGCGCAGCGTCTGGAGAAGGCGCACGATCTGGCTCCGCAAAACGATCATATTTACGATCTGCTGGCCATCCTTGAAAGCAATCGGGGCGACTCCGCCAAAGCGATTGCCGACTTACGCAAAGCCGTCGAGCTCAATCCGAAAAATCTGCGGGCGATCTATCAACTGGCGGAAGAGATCGAACGCCAGGGCGACGAAAACTCGGAGAATGAATTTCAGCAACTCATGCAGAAGATCCTGGCGGCGCAGCCGGATAATCTGGCGGCACTGCTGGAATTGAGCCGCGCGGCTGCGAAGAAGGGAGACCTGAACACGCTCAAGCCGGCGGTGTCGCAGCTCAGCGCACACGCAGGCGAATGGCCTCCCGAGGTGCAACGCCAGCTGGCCGCGGTGCAGACCGCCATCGGCGGCTCGGACTTGCGTGCGGCGGCGACGCAAACAACATTCTTGCGGAATGTCTTCATGCGAGTCCCGGAGTACCGCCAGAGCCTGGCCGCGATCAAGGCTCTTCCCGGGGAAGAGGCTTCCCCGTTCACGCAGTTTCTGCGCCTGGAATCGCCGATCTTCAAACCTGCGCCTGCGGACACCGGCTTGACATTCGAATCGAAAGCCCTCGCCAGCGATGCGAAAGATCGCTGGAATTGGATCGGAGCGGTGCAACTGGCCAGCGAAGGCGCGCCTGCGATCGCCCAAGCCAACGGGCGGGAAGTGCGTTTGTCGAGTGGGGCAAAGTTTTCCTTTCCCGGCGGAGCCTCTGGCATCGCGCCGTCGCCGGAAGGAATTGTGGCGGCGGATTTCAACTACGATTTCAAAACTGATCTGGTCTTAGCCGGCGCGGGCGGGGTGCGCCTGTTGCGGCAGGAGACTCCCGGCGCATTCGCCGACGTCACCGCAAACACCAAACTTCCCAAAGCGATTACGAACGCAGCCTATACAGGTGCCTGGGCGGTGGATATCGAAGCGGACGGCGATCTCGATGTTGTTCTTGGGACGAAAGACGATGTGCCGACGGTGTTAAGAAACAACGGCGACGGAACATTTTTGGCGATCCATCCTTTTTCCGGAGTTTCCGGCCTGCACCAGTTTGCCTGGGCCGATTTCGATGGCGACGGAAATCCGGACGCGGCCATGCTCGACAGCGCGGGGCGCCTGCACGTTTTCATGAATCTGCGCCAGGGCCAATTTCGCGAGCGGGCGCTGCCCGGCAATCTGGGGATGATGAAAGCCATCGCGGTCGCTGACGCGAATAATGACGGCGTTCTCGATTTGCTGGCAGTGCAATCCGATGGCGCGATCCTGCGCATCTCGGATAAAGACGACGGGCAGAAGTGGGAGACGGCAGAAATCGGCCGGGTTCCCTACGCGGCGGTTTTCCTGGCCGGCGAGGTGCGCCTGCATGTGGCTGATCTCGATAACAATGGAGCCGTCGATCTATTTCTTTCGCAGGTTGCGCCGGTAGCCGGAAGCTCGGGCGGAGCGTTGGTATGGCTGAGCGATGGAAACGGTAAGTTCACGCCGCTCAGTCAGCCGGTTGGCCCATCGCTTGTGTTTGACGCTGCTTCATTGAGTGTCGAAGGCAAGCTGGACCTGTTAGGACTTTCGACGAACGGCGAGCCCATGCGGGCAGTAAACCGAAGCGCGAAGAATTATCACTGGCAGGTGGTGCGGCCGCATGCGGCGCAGGCGGTGGGCGATCAGCGCATCAATCCGTTCGGAGTTGGCGGCGAGATTGAAGTGCGATCGGGATTGCTAGTGCAGAAACAGCCGATCACCGGTCCGAAACTTCATTTCGGGCTAGGCGATCAGGCAGAAGCCGAAGTCGTGCGAGTAGTGTGGCCGAATGGCACAGTGCGCGCCGAATTTGAAGTGAAGGCCGATCAGGAGGTGTTGACGGAGCAGCGCCTGAAAGCTTCTTGCCCATTTCTCTTCACTT
>Ga0335080_10008587_pt1 | contig 10650 bp, 8 predicted proteins | sample Lox_Sample_34_FD_206720 | JGI IMG/M metagenome (GOLD analysis project Ga0335080, IMG submission 206720) | Soil microbial communities from Loxahatchee National Wildlife Refuge, Florida, United States - Lox_Sample_3.4 | ecosystem: Environmental > Terrestrial > Soil > Wetlands | place: USA: Florida...
TTATGCTGGAGCAGGCGCCCTGTATCTGGGGTTCGGCGTCACGGGAACCGAGTCTTACATCAAGTTTGCGTCTCTGGCCACCTGGGCCGGCCTCATCGCTAACACGGCAGCGGTGGCGCACCGCTGGTACGAGGCCGGCCATCCCCCATTCGCCAGCCTGTACGAAATGCTGTTGAGTTTCGTATGGACGCTGGCCGCGCTCACTCTTATCGCGGAGAAGCAATACGGAGTCAAGGTAATCGGCACGGTCACGATGCCGGTTGCCATCGTCGGCGTTGTGCTGATGCAACTGCTGCGCAGCGAAGTCCGACCGCTGGTCCCTGCGCTGCAGTCGACGTGGCTGCACGTGCATGTCACGCTGGCCATGCTCGCCTACGCCGCTTGCGCGCTGAGTTTCGCGCTCGCCATGATGTTCCTCATTCAGGACAAGCTGAAGACGGAAAACTTCCTGGCCGCGACAACCATGTTCACCGTGGGAATCTACGGCGCAATTCTGACGCGCTTTGAAGGCTGGGGTGGCTTCAACGTCATCGCATGGGATCCCGAGAACAAATCTGAAGTTTTCCTCGCCAAAAATGTGCGCCTGTACGTAACCATCCCGGATCTTGGCTGGCTGATGCTGCTGGTGTTTGCGGCCGTGGTTGCACCGCTGACGCTGTATATCCTCGCGCGAGTTCAGAAGAGCGAGAGCTTCATCGCGGTCGCCAACCGCGCCGTCTTCGTCAGCATCCTGCTGCAGTCATTGGCGCTCTTGTTCTTCATCCTTCGTATTCGTGACGGCCATTATCCTTCACTCGATGCCGCCGGTCTCTACCCAACTGCTCTCGGGACGAGCCCGTTCATTCTGTCCGGGCTGGTCGGAGGGATATTCGCCAATCTGCTTTATCTGTTATTGCTGTGGCGGCGCGAAGACCTCGAGCGCCTGTTACCCGATGCCGAGGCCCTCGACCGCATCACGTACAAGACGATTTGCATTGCCTTCCCCCTGCTCACCCTGATGATCGCCGCCGGCGCCTACTGGGCAAACAAAGCTTGGGGCTCCTACTGGAATTGGGATCCCAAAGAGACGTGGGCGGCGATTACCTGGCTTGTCTATGCCGGATACCTGCATATGCGGATTACCCGCGGCTGGCGTGGCCGCCGGGCGGCGTACTTCGCAATCCTGGGATTCGGAGTCGTCATGTTCACCTTTTTCGGCGTGACGTACCTGCTCAACGGATTGCACTCGTATGCCTAATGCGGCGAAAGAGATGACGAGCCCAGAACCGAACCTGGAACCGAATGAAGCAGTCGTTCCTGCGCGAGCGCGTATGAGCTCGTTCAGCACCGGCGATGCCAGTGATCCGGCGCTAGCCCCGCCGTCGCCGGCGGAAGTTGGCGCTGGCCAAACCGGCGACTCCGAACTACCTTGGCTTCGTATTAACTGGGAAATCAAGGCGCTGCTGCCGATCGCGTGCGTCCTGCTGGGCGGGATGCTGCTGTTCCTGCTCGCCACGCTTTCCTGGCGCGATCCCGAACGCCACATCGTCTTGCTGGTCGCGGGCGCGGGCGCGGTCGCAATCTGCGGCGCCTTGCTCGTTGTTCTCACCTACACCGTACAGCGGCCCATGGTGGAACTGCAGCAGAAGATTGCGGAACTGGGCGGCGGCGATCTCAACGTCTCCGTCAGCTTCGCGCATCGCAATGACGAAATCGGCGACCTTGGGCGCAATTTCAATCAGATGGTGAAACAGCTTCGCGAGAGCCGCGAAGAAATCGAGCGTCTGCACCGAACGCAGATGTCGCGCGCCGAACACTTCGCAACGCTTGGGGAAGTGGCGACTGGGCTGGCCCACGAAATCCGCAATCCTCTCGCGGGGATCGCCGGAGTGATTGAAATCATCGGCCGCGACCTGCCCGCCTCTAGCCCGGCTCGCGCCGTGGTCAAAGATGTCCGCCAGGAGATCGCCCGCATCAACCACATCGTCACCGATCTACTGCAGACTGCCCGCCCCCATCCCCCGAAGGTACGCAAGAGCGATCTAAACACGACGGTTGAACATGCAGTGATGCTCGGCCGTCAGCAGGCAATGGCAAGAGGCATCGAAATCGCCTTGCAGAAAGATTCCGCGTTGCCGGAAGTCGAGCATGACAGCGATCAGATCCATCAGGTCCTGCTCAATCTCCTGCTCAACGCGCAACAAGCGATCGATTCAAAAGGAAGGATCGAAGTCACGGTCGAGCGAAAGGCGTCGACGGCCGTAATTGAAGTTAAGGATAACGGGCGTGGCATTGCGCCCGATCACCTTCCGAATATCTTCCGCCCCTTCTACACCACAAAAGGCGACGGCACCGGCTTGGGCCTGTCGCTCGCCCGTCGCATCGTAGAAGACCACCACGGCCGCATCGACGTCACCAGCACCGTGGGCAAAGGCACGACGTTCGCGGTGGTGCTACCACTGCAGAGGGCTGCGACACAGGCATCCACGTTGTAAAGCGTTCCTTGAGCTAGTAATCTCACGAGTTCCGTTTCAACACGACGTTGGCGTTCTCATCGGCACCGATGATTCCTTGCATCTTGCGCAGTTCCTCTATGCGTTGTGGTTCAATCAGAACCTGGCGGCGTATGAACTCTCGTGAGTAGCGCAACTTATTGCCGGCGACTTCGAACTTGCTGTGATATGCGGCGAAGCCCATATCAACGTTGACCGGTTCAGGCAGATCGTCCACCCCATATTCCTTCGGCAGTCCGAACTCGTAGACGTCGGTTTCGCGGCTGGTATCTTCGAACTGGAACGGAAAGTGGCGAGGCTTGCGGTCAAGCGTCAGACTCTTTTCTCCAATGACTCGCGGGCGCAGCAGCATCAGTGGACCCCGGATCTGGCCGTATCCCGGATTGCTTAACCTGAGCACGATATCAAGGTTTTTTCCGTCCGATCAAGTTGTTGCACATCGACTTTTTCGAGCATGAATCCTTTTAAGGAACGGCTTAGACGATTTTCCAATCGCTCGGTTCGCTGTTGCTGGTTCGTATTCGCCAGGGAGGCGCGCTCGTGAAGCGCGTGATCGCCGCTGCGGCTCTCGACAATTTCTCCGGCAATCGAGCCGTCTGGAGCAAGAGTGAAGTGGCCAGTCCGGGAAAGTTGGTTCGCCTCGGGCTCGGCAAGCGGCGTATGAATAAGTTCACCGCCTGCCTCAGATATTAGTAGGGCGTAGGTATCCTGCAGGTCGCCTCTTAAATCTCCGAACGGAGTGTACGGGTCGGTAGGATCGAAAATCAGATACTTCTTTCCCCCTTTCCCAGCGACCAGGGCATGGTACCGATCAACTGGCGCCCGGGCGGGTAATTCGATGGCCAATCTAGATGGAGCGCCGGCAAAGGGCCAACGCCACCGACGCTGAGGGCCGGAAGAAAATATTGGAAGACGAGGTGCGAAGCTGGCTGGCCGGCAACAGCGACGTTGAGCTTGTTGGCACACCAAACTGGAACGAGACCGAGCCTCACCTAGCCACGGAATTCAAGATTTCCAGCCCGTTAGCGCCTCCAGTCCGTAAAAGCCAGCCTTAACGGTCCCTTCCACCCTGCCATCATCGGCCAGTTTTACTCCCGCCCGACGAAGGATCAGGGCCTTAGAGTAATCCGCCATCGGACCCTCTCCGATTTCCGTGCCTTTGGTTGCGCTTTGCCGCAATCCTCTGGATCCGGAATAACGCCAGTCCAACAAACCATAGGGACAAAACTTCGTCCCTGGATCTGAGAACACTTCCTTTCCATCGAGTTGTACGATTGCAATTTCGGCATCCAGCTGATGTGTCGACATAAGCTCAGGCTCGAAGAACTTCTCGTCACGGGACGGAACCCACATAACGAATGCCGGGATGCCGGCGGCGCGCACCATGGCCACCAGCAGCCGGTTCAGGTCGTCATGGTCTCCGCTGCGCTGCCTTATTACGTCTTCAACGCCTTCGTTCGGTTTCAGGCCTAGGACTTTCTCTTCTTGTTCCTCGCGTTTCGGGCGGTAACTCTGGTTCTCCAGCCCGGTCACGAAGGCGTAGATCTTGCGCACCTTCTGTTCCGGCAAATCGTTGGGTAGCACCGTTTTAGCAACGGCTTCATCAACCCCTGCTTTGCGGTCAAGAAATTTCTCGACGTCTCTGCTCCAGAACTTGCCTTCCTCTTTCCAGTAGGCTTCAGTGGATCGGTCGATGGTGTAATAGAACTGAACCCGGTACCGAAGCATGTTGGAAGGTGGCATGAATGGCTCTTCGACCAGTGGCGGAACATCTGTGAGCGAGAGATCGATATACTGATCGGCTGTAGGAGAAGTCGCCAGGCTCGAAGTCATCATATTGTGCCATTGAGGCTTTGGGCCCGCGTTTGGCAGATAGGATGACCATGCGCTCCCACGCCCTATGCGGTTGTGGGCCATAATCAATTCGCCGGAATACGGAATGAATTTGAAGGACGCATTCTTCTGGAACAAATCCGTCTGGATCATCCACTCCGGGGCGTAAAACGTACGGTCATCGTAGCGGAGAAAATAGCGGTAATCCAAAACACTGCCGACCTGCACGTCTGGAAGAGTGAAGGACTTTACATGGATGCGTATTTGATCTCCGCGCCCGCGCTTTCCTTTCACTACCATTTTGTCGAAGACTTTTCCTTCAAAGTTCACAATCGATCCATCGGGATGAACGGTGCGCCCGCTAACTCCGTCAATCTTGAACTTTCTTCGCGCGTAAGGAATCTCAACGTCGGCATAGCGCTTACCAGCCTCGGTGAGAATCTTGATTCGCATGTAGACGGAGTGATAGTTCTGCGGATCGTTGGTCACTTCTTCGCGAAGCAAAACGACGGCGGGGACTCCTTTCTGCTGCGGCAGGTCCGTCATCTTTAAATCCTCGGGCGCAATCGCGGGCCAGTCACCCCGGGCACGCGAAGCACAAAGGGTTAGAACCAACAGAGTAAGTGGAATAGCACGGTAAACTTTGCCAATGAACATCACAGGGCTCCCTCGGGGGACAGCCATTATCGGCAAGCTTTGGAGGGTATGCAAGCGGGATATGAATGACCAAACTCGACCGTCCCAGCAACACAAGTCGGTTACTCAGGCGCAACTGGTCCAAGTTACGCGCAGCGATGAAGCGGGCTACCAGCAGCCTCGTGGCGCCCGCAGAGGTGCCCTTCCCCTCCCTTCCGTAGTAAGCTAAATCAATGCCCGTCGAGAAGATTCTGGTGGTCGACGACGAGCGCCTGGTCCGTTGGTCGCTCCGCCAGAAATGTGAAGAGTGGGGATACCAGGTCGTCGAGGCGCCCGGCGGAGAGCCCGGTTTGCGCCTGGCGCAGCAGGAGTCTCCTGACCTGGTCTTGCTCGATGTCCGCATGCCCGACTTGAACGGCATCCAAGTCCTGGAGCAGATCAAAAAGGTTCCTGATGCTCCAGCCGTCATCATGATCACGGCCGATCCTCAACTGGATGACGTCAAGAACGCCTTGAAACTCGGGGCTTACGACTTCGTCGGCAAGCCCCTCGACTTCGACGAACTCCACGTCACCATCCAGAATGCACTCGAGGCAACCCGCTTGCGCACCGAGGTGCAATCGCTGCGCGGCGAGGTTCGCCGTCACACCGGATATCACGAGGTCGTCGCCGTTTCGCCCAAGAGCGCCGAACTGATGAGCTTCGTGCAGAAAGTCGCGGCCAGTGAAGCGACAACCATCCTGATTCAGGGCGAGAGCGGCACCGGCAAGGATCTGATCGCGAAAACAATCCACTACGAGAGTTCCCGCCAGCATGGACCGTTTGTCGCCATCAATTGCTCAGCGATCCCTGAGACGCTGATGGAAGCCGAACTCTTCGGCCACGAAAAAGGCGCATTCACCGACGCCAAGGCAATGAAGAAGGGTCTCTTTGAAACGGCCAACGGCGGTACCCTGTTTCTGGACGAAATCGGCGAACTCTCTCCGCTGCTGCAGGCCAAGCTGTTGCGTGTACTGGAAGATCAGGTAATCCGGCGCATCGGCGGCGTGCGCGACATGCAGGTGGACGTGCGTGTCGTTGCCGCGTCGAATCGTGACCTCGAGAAGGCTGTCCGCGAAGGCCATTTTCGCCAGGATCTTTACTACCGTCTTGCGATCATCGCCATCTTCATTCCGCCGCTGCGCGAACGCACCGAAGACATTCTGCCGCTGGTCGATTTTTTCATTGACTGGTACAACCGAAAGTTCAAGAAATCGGTGCGGGGCATCAGTCCCGACACGCGTCGCCTGCTGCTTGCACACAACTGGCCGGGCAATGTCCGCGAGCTCAAGAATTCCATCGAGCGCGCGATGATTCTGGAAGACGAACCCATTCTGCGTCCCGTCTACCTGCCGTTCGCGGTCGGGAACGCAGCTCGCGGGGGCTTGACCGCATTTGAGGCGAGCAGCGCGCCCTCCAGCGATGGCGGCAAGCAACTCCCCAATGGTCGCGTGCTTCCACGCCTGTACATCCCCGAAGAAGGAACTTCATTGGAAGAAGTTGAGCGAGCCATGGTGGAACTCGCCATGCGCCAGGCCAACAACAATCAGACCCAGGCCGCACGCCTTCTCGACATCAGCCGCGACGCCCTGCGCTATAAGCTCAAGAAGTTCGAACTGGGCTCGGCGGGAGATGAAGAAACCTCAGATCCCGTGTCCGCGGAGAATTAGACTGGGCTTCCTTTCGGAAGCCCAGAAGCGCCGATTGATAATGTATGAAGTGGCGCGGCGATAAAATAGTTACCCTCTAGTGGCGTGTTCCTTCGCCTTCGCGATGTACTGCTCCACCTGCTGCTTTTGCGGATAATCCGGATTTGTCTTCAGCAATTTCTGCCAGGCCTCGATGGCGCCTTTCGGGTCGGCCTTCCCCTGCCATTTGATCCAGCCCAGATTGAATAGTGTTTGCGGATGCCCGGGCTTGTACTTCAACGATGTCTCCAGTTCTGCCAGCGCCCTCTCGGCATTGCCCGCGTACCAGTACGCCGTTCCCATGTCGGTGCGCACATCCGGGCTCTCGGGGTGGATGGCCAGCGCGCGCTCGTAATATTGGATGGCATTCTGGAACTGCTGGGCGTCGTAATACAAATCTCCCACTTTCACCAGAGCATAGTAGTCAGTTGGATTTCTGTTGATCGTATCGAGCAGCGGCGCGACGGATTGCTGCAAGGCGGCTTGCACTTGAGCGTTATCCGATGGAACACCCGTGCTCTGCGCGGCGGCTGCTGTCTGCGGCGCAGATGAAGCCGATCCGCGGAACAAATATCCCAGCGCCACTCCCAGAACCAGGCAGAATGCAGCCAGCGCATAAGCCTGCATGCTGCTCCATGGACCCGAAGCGGGGGGCTCAGTAGTTGATGGCAATGGCTGTTTGTTTTTTTCGCTCATTTTCTTCCTGCTTTGATCTGGTGCCGGCAATCGCCTTTTGCGGCGATTCCAGGTGGAACAAGCGCGTGACCGCCTTGGTCATTTGCTCTTGCTCCTCCTTTTCCGGAAGGTCCTTGAGTTCGCGAGCCAGGGAGCCGGCAATTTTATGGATGACATGTGCTGTGACGGCGTGAAGCAATTGATCCTGCTCCCGGTTGAACGGCCCGCGCTCTCGGATAAAGGACTCCAGCTCTTGCCGGCAAATCTCGTCAAGACGATTCCGCAATGCCACGGTAGTTGGCACTGACGTTTGCGCCTGCATCTTGCTCCAAAACTCCTGTGCCTGGGTGGCAACTGTCCGTTCCGCCTCTTCCGAAGCTGCCATGCGGTCTTCGGTGCGTTGCTGCACGGCGCGCTCTAGCCCCTCGAGGTCGTAGAGCATGATGCCGTCGACCCGGCGCACGTCGGGATCGACATCGCGCGGCATGCCGATATCCATGATCACGAGCGCAACGCGATTCCGTTCGCGTGCGATGCGTTCCGCTTCATCGTGAGTCAGGACGACATGCGGACATCCCGTGGCGGCGATCACAATGTCCGCCTTGAGCATGTACTTCCAGCGGTCGGCGATAGTAGCCGACGTTCCGCCCAGTTTCTTTGCCAATTCCTGCGCCCGCGCCGGAGACTGATCGATCACCACCACCGATCCGGCGCCGTGCGCGATAATGTGACGCACGGAGAGTTCGCACATCTCGTCGGTTCCCAGCAACAACACCCGGCGGTTTTCGAGCGTCCCGAAGATCTGGCGCGCCAGCTCCAATGCCGCGGTGGGAATGGAAACTGCGAGCTTACCGATCGCGGTATCACTTCGAACCTTCTTGGAAATCTCAAGCGCTCTAGTCAGTACGGAGTTAAGAAAAGGACCTGCCGAACCAACCGTGCCTGCCTGCTGCCATGCAGCCTCGACCTGAGCCGCGACCTGCGGTTCACCCAGAAACAGCGAATCCAGACCTGCCGTCACTCGAAAGATATGGGTAAGAGCTGTGGCATCCAGCAGGCGATAGAAATGCTGCCATTCGGTTAACTTCAATCCGTAGGAGCTGAGGAATTGCAGCAGCGAGTTGGCGGCCAGCGTCGGCTCGTTAGCCCAAACCAGGAACTCTGTGCGGCATCGTGTGCAAAGTACGGCAACTTCGTCGATGCCATCGGCGCTCTGCAACTGGCGCAGAACTTCGTAACGGCGGTTCTCACCAATCCAGAACCGCTCTCTCATAGCCAAGGGTGCGATGCGGTGATTCAGGCCCACCACCATGAGCGTCGGTTCCAAGACACTTACCTCGTGCGCAAGATGCAACATAGAAATCGCAAGCGCATTGCCAAATAATTCCCGGGAAGACGCCAGTGCTGCGGTCTTTGTTTTCAGCGATTTCCGCGCTGTCTCTTGCGTTGAATCTCGACTCACTGCGGCATATCACGCGGACGCGGGAGTCTTTTGGCGCGATCTCCCACGCCTTCAGGAAGTTAGCGCCGGAGCACAATCACGACCGATCGTGATTGGAATCACTGACCATCTCCGCTTGCTCCGTGGAAACTGCAATACGGTTCGTCAGTATTCATCGCGTCTTGAGGCTTGTTCGCGAGTAGCTTCGGCCCGGACAGAGCCGGCAAGACATTTGGAAGCAGGGAAAGGCAATCATGAAAACTCTCAAACTAGTCATCTTCATCGTGATGATTGCACTCGCCTTATTCTTGATTTTGCCCAATCTCTCGTGGGCGGCAGACGATGGCGCAACCATTTATAAAACCAAGTGCGCGGCGTGCCACGGAGCCGACCTCAGTGGCAAACCGGCAGCGAAGATCCCCAGCCTAGTCACCAACGATTCCAAAAAGCTTTCCGACGACGATCTGACCGACGCGATCACCAACGGCGGCAAAAGCAAGAAAGCGTCGCACGCATTCGCCAACAAAGGCATGACGCCCGACCAAATCAAGATGGTCGTGGCCTACATCCGCGACGCGCAGAAAAAGTAAGGCGCTTCGGCCTTCGCTCTCTGCCGTAGCGGTTGATGAAGTGTTGTTGGGTAGAGCAGTGCTCTAGCCCAGCCGATATCATGGCCTGACTCCAGGGCTTTAGCCCGAGGGGCCCCAAGCTCCAAGGCAGGATTGCTGTTCCTTTGATGCGACGTCGCGCCGTCGAACCAGGCAGACGCGACTTAGGAGAGTGAGTGATCCGCTCCCCGGCATGATCTGGCACATCGCCGGACCGCCGGATGTCCTCTCCCACGCACGGAACAGCCAGCCCGGGTCTCGGTGCTCACCCCCAGACCCGGGTTCTTGTTCTTTACGATTGTCAGGATTGCGTATGGCCGTTACGCAGGAGACACTCTCTCATCGACAGTCAAGTCCTCCGAACTTGGAATGACTCCTGCCCCCATCGCATTCCTTAGTAATGACTTTAAGAGATCTCTCGGAGTAAATCCAAGGTCATTTGTGGTGCCGAGAGTTACTTGCTGCTCATCACCTGTTTCGCATCATAATAAAGCTATTGAGGAGTCCCTGCGATGCCGCGAATTACGATAACAACTGGCTTCCGTGATTCAGAAGGTCACGAAGAAAAACTAACTGAATACATCTGCGATGTGCCAGGTTGTCCTAACATAGCGACCCGCCTACTCGGTTGCCTGGTTGAACTTCGTGCGATGGCCGCAGTTTGTGATGTGCACGCGCGCCCCGAAGCTAATTGATCCTTCCGCGACCGCTGTCTTCAAATCGCCTTCCGAGTCATTCTCCGCACTGTTGCATCAGGGTGCCGCACCTCCTTCGCGTGAACTCTCAGGTGACTCAGGCGTGACGCCGCAATTATTGCCTGTTAATCGCAGCAGGTTACTGCGCAACCTCCAACGAGTACACCTCTCTCTAGAAGCACCCCATCAAACGCATGTCGGAGTGCACACAAAGGAGATTTCTATGATTGGGAGAAACAGCGTTTTCCTGCCGAAGATGGCGGGCTGGACAATGGCCGCCATTCTTCTTTGTCTCTTGTTGCCGCTTGTCGCCGTGGCCGGGGACGAAGATAAAGAGCAGGAAAGGGTGAAGTCCTCGGGTGAAGTACTCAAAGAGTTGCTGAATGGGCCGAGTGGAATTCCGCTGAGTGTGTTGGACAAATCCGAGTGTGTGATTGTTCTGCCATCGGTGAAGAAAGCAGGATTCCTTGTGGCGGGTCAGTATGGCCGCGGAGTCATGAGTTGCAGGGGCGGAGATAACTTCGATGGCACGTGGAGCGCGCC
>Ga0335080_10008590_pt1 | contig 10648 bp, 12 predicted proteins | sample Lox_Sample_34_FD_206720 | JGI IMG/M metagenome (GOLD analysis project Ga0335080, IMG submission 206720) | Soil microbial communities from Loxahatchee National Wildlife Refuge, Florida, United States - Lox_Sample_3.4 | ecosystem: Environmental > Terrestrial > Soil > Wetlands | place: USA...
GACGACGACCCAGTTCGCACGGGTTGCGGTCGCGCTTCGTTCGCGGCTAGTCTTGGCCGACACTTGAGCGGCCGCGAGTATTGGATGCGATGGGTTCGACGGTGGGTGTGGAGGAGCTGATAGGCCTCGACGCGACGGGGCAGGCGGAGCTGGTATCGCGCCGCGAGGTCAGTGCGTTAGAACTGATGGAGGCGGCGGCGGCACGGCTTGAGGCCGTCAATTCGACGCTTAATGCGGTGATCCACCCGAACCTCGATGGTGCTCGCGAGCGTGCCGGCGGTTTGGTGGCGGGCGGAGCGTTTCGGGGCGTGCCGTTTGTGGTCAAGGACTTGATAGCGCACGCAGCCGGTGAGCCATTCCATGAAGGCGTGCGCGCTTTGGCGGATGCGGGTTTCCGCGAGGATCGGGATACCAGCCTGGTGCAGATGTTCGATGCTGCGGGTCTGGTAACGGTTGGACGGACGAACACCTCGGAGCTGGGGCTGTTGCCCACGACCGAGCCCTTGTCTTACGGGCCGACGCGCAATCCGTGGGACCTGTCTCGCTCGCCGCTTGGGTCCGGAGGTGGCTCGGCGGTTGCGGTTGCTGCTGGGATTGTTCCGCTTGCTCACAGCAATGATGGGGGCGGGTCGATTCGACTCCCGGCTTCGGCTTGCGGGCTGATCGGTTTGAAGCCGACCCGGGGGCGAGTCAGCCTGGGTCCGGATTTCGGGGAGCTGGTGTCGGGCACGATCAGCGAGTTTGCGATCACTCGGTCTGTCCGCGATACGAGCGCGCTGCTCGGCGCCGTATCCGTTCCGCAGGTGGGGGAGCCGTATGCGCCGGCCAGTCCCACGCGCGTTCCGGCGCGTCCGCTGCGGATCGGAATCATGACGAGCGCGCCGCGCGGAGAGTCTCGGGTGCACCCGGCTTGCCGAGCGGCGGTCGAGGTTACCGCGGCAGCGCTGGACGAGCTTGGGTTCGTGGTTGAGGCTGCCTATCCCCGGGCTCTGGACGACGCTGGGTTCGCGGTTGAGGCGCCCAAGATCATGCCGCTCGGTTTCGCCGCGTTCGCGTTCGACTGGTGGCGCCGTCGCATCGGGATCGAGTTCGGCCCCGACGATGTCGAGGCCTGGACTTGGATCTGCGCCAAGCGCGGGCGGGGACTGTCTGCGGTTGACTATCTGGGCGCGGTTGAGTACGTACAAGCCTGGACGAGACGCCTAAGCCGGTGGTGGCACGACCGCTATGACCTGCTTCTGACCCCAACGGTCGGTGAACCACCGCCGCCGCTTGGGAGCTTCGCCGCTCCAGACACCGGCCGTCGCGCCGCGCAGGTCACCGCGTTCACGTACCCGTTCAACCTCAGCGGCCAGCCGGCGATCTCTCTTCCTTGCCATATCGACTCGGGGCTTCCGATCGGCGTACAGCTCGTGAGCGCCCATGGCAACGAGCAGCTGCTTCTGCAGGTCAGTGCCGAGCTGGAGCGCGCGATGACGTGGACAACCCAAGACCTGCCGTTTGACCTTCGGGGGCATCGCGAAGCTGTCCAGGGCTCGTCTGACTCCGCCGCGGGCTAACGAACCGGTTCGCAGGGCCGGCGAGCGGCGCATCACCGACCCGGCTGGGCAGCAGACGGACGCAATGCGCGCCCGACGTACCAATGCCCGTCGTTCGGGTCCCCTTGGCGGCTTCCCCTTTGTGCCCAACGCAGAGGCGCGTAGGCTGGGGGGACCGGCGGGCCCGAGGAGCACGGCCGCTGGGTCCTCCCACCATCGTCGTGCCGATCGAGCCGCGACTGGAGCCGGGCCGCACGTGTGGACGGCGAGCGGGCGCCGCTGACAACAGGGCGCCCGCACTGACTCGCCGCTCCGCCGTCACGGTGTATTCGCGTTGAAGATGTCGAATGCGATCTTGGTCGAACGGTCGGCTTGTGCCTCGTGGACGACGACGTACTTTCCGACTTGCGTCATCGCTTCCGCGCTCTCGGGTTCGATACCCAGCGTGTACCGGCCATGCTCGATCGTGACGTTTTCAACCTCACGAATATCGAGCGGGTCCATGTCCAGCGAGCTGGCACCCATATCGAGCAGCTGTTGTATCGCCGCTTGGATCTCATCGCGTCCGTCGCATGACTAGAGCGCCACCAACGCCGAATCAACCTCGTCGCCGATCCGTCGCGAGTATCGCTTCGGGTCGCCGCTGCCACAAGAATCGAAACGCGGTACCTGGCCCGGCAGGGGGTTCCGCGGAACCGTGGTGCCATCTGCCTCTCGACGCGGCCGAGCAGATCAGGGGCCCGTGTAATCGGCTATCGTCTGGTGCGTTCGTCTGCGGCCGAGACGACCAGCCGGCGTGCCTGCTTTCGTCGCGGGACCTCGCCGAGGTCAAGCGCATTCGGAGCCAGACCTCGGTTCAGCCTTCGACCCCACGCGAACCGTCGCCCGCGCGGGCAACCAGGCTAAGCGCTGATGGGCGGTACTGGGCTCGAACCAGTGACCTCCTGCTGTAAGGAGTCAGCGCGGGTTGTCGGATCATGATCAAGCCATGATTTGACCAGCAAATCCAGGCTTTTCGTCGCCGGCTGCGACCGCGGGACGATCTGGACGCGACCTCGGAGGCTTCCAGCAGGCTTCCATTCCGGGGCGGTAGCCGCGCGTGAAACGCCGGCTATGCCGTGACGCGCAGCGAGGACCCGTAAATCGTCTCGCCGACGTGGCCCTCATCGTCCTGTGCGACGAGGAAGACTTCATCAGCAGACTCAGGCTCGGCGCGGACGATGTCGGTTAACGCCGCCACGGCGGCGTCCCGGTCATCGACGCGTCGACCAGATTGCCTGTGCTGTCGAAGATCGAGTACGTTCATCGTCTACCGAGAGTATCGGCAGGGTCCACCTGTCTGTGTACCCGCTGATGGCGGCATGCAGCACCGCTGGATCTCTCCACACCGACCAGTGGAGAGGTCCGCCCGTCTTGGCGGTGCAGACACCGAAGCCTGGAACCAAGCGCAGCTCGGCGACGTGGTCGCCGATGCGGCCGTTGGTCCTGTCGATCAGCGCCCAGCATGGCTCGGCGGTCTCGAACATCGAAACGGCCATGTGGATGACCGCCGCCCGGATCTCGGGTCCTCTTGGCGGCCGCTGAAGCTCGTCGTGGGAGCGAAAGCTGTCGACCCGGGCCGGATCGTGTTCGGCCCAGGTAGCCCGGTAGAGCCGCATCTCGCCTTCGGGGCTCGCCGCGACCGTGGGCCGCGGCCAGCCCGGAGCTACCGCTTCAGCAGGTCGCCGTACTCCGCGAGCATCCGCGACCGGCGCATGCTGCGGCGACGCGTGTCTGCGAGCTCTCGGGCATACCCCGCCCGGGTGACGTTGGCGTCGCGTGTGCCGGAAGCCATGCGTCGAAGGTAGCTCGCCGTGCTCCACCGGTACCGGCCGTCCTTGATCGTCCTGCTGATGAAGCAGAGGGAACGTGGGGTTGCGCTCTCGTCTTTCGCCTTCCGCTGCGCCGCACGAAGGGCTCGCGTCACGTTCCGCTGCCCGAGCGGGCACCCGGTGAATGTGCAGAACACAAAGTCGCTCGACTGCGAGAAGCGCGATCCGATCTGTTGTGCTGCGCGAGCGTGAGCGCCAGCTCTCTTGGGATGGGCACGGTGCGAGCCGATCCGTCCGTCTTCGTCGCCTGTCGGTTGCCGTGGCGGTCGACCTGGTGGCTGAACTCGAGCTCGGCGTCATCACGGTCGTCCAGGTGAACAGCGTCCGGTGCGGCTCTCCCGCCGCCCGGATCGTTTGCTCTAGCTCGCGGCTCTCGAAGATCCGCCGGCGCTTGCCGTGCGACGGCTTCGGCCGCTCGGACGGAAGCATCAGGGACACGGGATTCGCTCCCGTCCAGCCGAGTCGGCGAGCCGAGTATCGGTACATGCGGTTTGCAATACCGAGGACGATCACGATCGTCGATTCGGGGAATCCGCGGCTCCTCAGCTCCCGTACCAGGAGGGCGAGGTCGTCGGGCGAGATCGCGTCAAGGCGCCGGGTGCCGAACGCCGGGAGGAGGTGCTGGTCGATCGCGTTGCGGTAGCACTCCTGCGTCCGAAGCCGTAGATTCTGCACCGGCCCGTCCAACCATTTCGCCGCGGCTTCGGCGACCCGCAACCGACCGTCGGTGACGACCCGCTCTCCGCGACCCCGGCGTGCGAGCAGCTCGTCCCTCAGCGCCCGCGCTGCGGTATTCCCGCCAGAGACGGTGCTCCAGCGCTGCTTGCCGCCGCCGTCCTTGAGACCGACCTCGTAGACGCCCGAAGGACGGCGGTAGATGTTGCGCTCGACCCGGACTCGGCGCGCAGTTGAGCCATCTTCGGCCACTTCCTGACCACCTTCATGCCGCTTCGGCGAGTGCCGCTAGATGGCGAAAGTACTCGCGACATCGATTGCACTTGGACCCGGCTGGTGCGTAGGCAGCCCTCGCCTGCGGGCGCGGGCGGCAGGACTCTCCTTCAGCGGCAATGCGGTCGTTTGGGCGGACGATCGGTGGCGCCTTCATGTGTCCGACAGCGCTCGCGTTGCGCCGCAGCCAGAGCATCCAGGCGCGGCTAGTTTGGTCGCCTATCAGCAGTCGCCGGGTCGGCGACCTGCCCGCCACGAGCGATCACGATCTCGACCTTGAGGCCTGCTCTTGCTCCGCTGGGTCGGCCCGGAATCGGTGGGTGTGTTGTGGCGTTGAAGAACCTATCGACGGCTCAGATTAGGAAGAGCACTATCAGTCCACCGGTGAGTCCAAAGAAGGTGATCGCCTCCGTAACGGCCAAGCCGATCCACATCAGTGGCTGCAAGTCGTTTTTCGCCTCTGGTTGCCGGGCGGAGGAGTTGATCACTGACGAGAAGATGAGGCCGATACCGATCGCCGACCCAAAGGCCGCGAGACCGAGGGAGAGCCCGAACCCGAGCCCCTTTCCAAGATCCGTGAGCGTAGCTATGTGCGGGATCATGAGTTCCACTTGCAGACCAGTCCTTTCATTAGCGTGCGAACGTCATACATGTGAACGCTCGGTGAGAATGACAGTCGCAGACCTGCCGACGACTAGGAATGGGGCACAACCCCCAAATGCACCCGTGCGAGCCGGGGCGCGTCGGAATGCACGTCGACGACGAAGCCGGGCTGTTCGCAATGGCGCAGGCAGGCCCTGGATAGAACTGAGAATGGGGCCGATCCCCCATTTCAGAAGTGCGACTGGGACTCGACAATCTGCACGCGACGGCCGTAGCAGCCGTTGGGACGAGACGATAGGAGTAGCCGTGCTCGAAGACGTTCGCAAGCAAGGGTCGCTGCGCCATCGGCCGGCGAAGCCGCCTCCGGCGACTAAGCGCCCAACACCCCGGACGAGGCCGGAGCGCGAGCTTCCGGTTCCTGAGTCGGAAACCGAACACTGCAAGCGCACCGTCGAGGCGGAGGCCCGCCACCGTCTCAAGCGCTGCGTCCGGGATGTCGCCGCCGGACGCCACTAGGCGCGCGCACTCGAATCCAGCGCCACGGAGTGCGACGATGACAATCCCGGCAAAATCCACTCAGCGGTCCGGCGCCCGGCAACCGCGCAGAGCTGGTCCCCGTTCGGGGCTACCGAGGTACCGACGTCGGCGACCGATCGCGCGCGTCGTGATCGCGCTCATGGCGCTGGGCTCTCTCGTGGCGCCCGGGGTGGCGGCAGTTGTTGCCGCGGTGCTGTAGCGAAGCCGGCTTCGCCGGTTCCCGATCTCTTGCGGAGCCTTCACCAATCCGACGCACAAGGCGCCGGCCGCTCTGCGGCTGCATCGCGAGTTCGGCGCCGAATGCCCCGATGAGCTGGCGCATCCCCGGAATGCGGTCCGCTCGCCGAGACCTGCGCGCCGATGACCATTGTCACTACGCGGCAGATGAGGTCACTCCCTTATTGGCGCTGGCGGCGCAACCCGGCAGGATCGGAATCCGATCGAATCATGAAGAGCGCTCCTGACATCTGGCTGCAGGGACTCGCGCGCCGCTATCGCGAGCTCGAAGACACCGGCCGTGCCGACGGTCTGTTGAGGGCGGTGTTCGTCGCGGGCGGCGTGGCGCTGGCCGGAGCGGTGCTGCTCGCATTCGTGCAGACGTTCGTGGTTTTGCTCGTAGCGTTCGCGCTCGCGCTTGTCGCCACGGTGAGCCTGCTCGTCGCGATCCTCGGGATGATCTGGGGCGACGCCGGTCCGCCGCCAGCCGGCGCGACGGACGAAGGGCGACAACCCGCGGCCGGCTCCGCGCGCTGACGATGCGGCGCGGAGCCGACAATCAGGCGGCCGGTCTAGCGACGGCCGGCGCGGGACGCGGATCTCGCTTCGTCCCCGTTGCCGCGATCGCGGGTGCGCGACGCGCTGCTGCGAGCGTGGCTACGCGACGAGAGCACGGGAAGTGCCAGCCGGCGCCGCGTGTGGGCGATTTGCTTGCGTGTCTCCTCGGCCCGTCGCCGACGCTCGGGGTCCACGGGCGACACACGGGGGCGGTCGCCGGCCTGGGCCGACGGTCTCATCGCGGCGAGTCTCTTTCGGAGGCGCGACAGTGCCATGGGTCACTCCTTCTGCTCGTTTACGTTCGAGTGTCCGCGGGCGAGCGGCTCTGGCCAATGGGGCAGAGCCCCCAATTCGGCGGGATGACCGGTGCCGCTTAGCCTGCTCCTTGCGTTTTCGCTCGTGTTAGCGAACAGCTTCTTCGTTGCCAGCGAGTTCGCGCTCGCCCGGTTGCGGGCGACGCAGGTGGCCGAGCTCGAGCGGGAACGTCGCGTGGGCACTCGCTCGCTTCGTCATGCCCTCGCCCACCTCGACGCGTACCTCGCCGCGTGCCAGCTCGGGATCACGATCGCAAGCATCGGTCTTGGCATGGTGGGCGAGGCCACGTTCGAGGAGCTGCTGTCGCCGCTTTTGGGTCACGAGGCCAAGCTCGTAGGGATCGCCGTGGCCGCGGCGCTGGCGTTCGCCGTGATCACGCTCCTGCACGTGGTGGTGGGCGAGCTGGCGCCCAAGAGCGTGGCGATCTCACGGACGACCGAGACCGCGTTGCGGGTGGCGCCCCTGCTGCGAGTCTTCTACCTGGCCACCAAGCCGCTCGTCGACTTGTTCAACGGTCTCGGGAACCTGTTGCTGCGCCCGTTTGGGATCCCGCCGGCCCGAGAGGTCGGGCACGCGCCGCACTCCGAGGGCGAGCTGCTCGAGCTGCTGGCCGAGAGCCGCGACCACGGCCTGATCGAGGACGAGGAGCAGGAGCTGGCCGAGCGCGGTTTTGCGTTCGCCGATCGCAGAGCCGGCGAAGTGATGACACCACGAGCGGAGATCGCATTCCTCTCGTCTGACGTCGGAGTCGAGCGGGCCGCGCATCAGGTCGTACGGTCGCGGCATACCAGACTGCCGGTGTGCGAGCACGGTCGCGGCCCCGATGCGCCGATCGGGCTCGTTCACGCGCACGACCTGCTGGCCGCCGCGGTCGGTGATGGAGCGGCGGAGCTCGAGGGCATCCTTCGCCCGCTCGCGCGTGTGCGTGAAACCGCGCCGGTCACCGGGCTGCTGCGGCGAATGCGCGACGAGCGCCGCGAGATGGTGCTGGTCGCCGACGGGCAGGGCACGACCGTCGGCCTGATCACGCTCGAGGATCTAGTCGAGGAACTCGTCGGCGAGATCGAGGACGAGCCAGTGCCCGCGGCGAACGACAACGGCCTCATCGTCGGCGCGCGGAGCATCCGCTAACCCTGTCGAGAGGTTGACGATGACTCGCGATGCACAACTGATCCTTGCCGTGGGAGCGGTGCTTGCCGCTGGCCTGGTGGCCGCGGGAGTAGCGGCACGTCTTCGTCTGCCGGCGCTCGTTCTGTTCTGCGGGCTGGGGATGCTGGTGGGTAGTGACGGGCTCGGCCTCGTGCCGTTCAACGACTATCGGCTGGCGCGGCTGATCGGCACGATCGCGCTGGTGCTCATTCTGTTCGAGGGTGGCCTGGCCGCGGGATGGCGCGAGCTGCGGCCGGTGCTGCGACCGGCCTTGCTGCTTGCAGTGCTCGGCACCTTCCTGACCGCGACAATCGTCGGCCTCGTCGCCAGCGCGCTGTTCGACTTCTCGCTGCTCGAGGGCCTGCTGCTCGGAGCGATCCTAGCCGCCACCGATGGCGCGGCGGTGTTCGCGCTGCTGCGAGGAGTGCGGCTGCCCCTGCGCCTGCGTCGCACACTCGAGGGCGAGTCCGGGTTCAACGATCCTGTCGCCGTGCTCCTCGTGCTGGTCACGATCGACCTGATCACGAGCCCGCATCACAGCGTGGGGAGCACCGTGCTGTTCGTCGTCCATGAGGTCACGGTCGGCACCGCCGTCGGTCTGGCCGGTGGCGTGGCCGCCCGCGCCGTCCGGCACGCGCACCGGCTGCCCAACGGTTTGATGCTCGTCGGATCACTCGCGGCCGCGGCGCTCGCCTACGGAATCGCGGCCGCCCTCGGCGGGTCGGGATTTCTGGCGGTCTACATGGTCGGGCTCGCGTTCGGAGACGTCTCGTTCGCCGAGCGCAGGTCCGTGGTCGCGTTTCACCGCGGTCTGGCAATGGTCGCCGAGATCGGGATGTTCTTCGCGCTCGGGCTGCTCGTGTTCCCGAGTCAGTTCGGCCCGATCGTCGCGGAGGGCGTGCTCCTCGCCGTCATCACCGCCGTGATCGCACGCCCGCTCGCCTCGACGGTGGCGACGATCGGGCAGGGATTCACACCGTCCGAGCGGGTGTTGCTGGCGTGGGCGGGGCTGAGGGGAGCGGTACCGGTGGTGCTCGCGACGTTCGCCGTGATCGACGGGGTGCCGCGGAGCGTTGAGCTCCTGAACATCGTGTTCTTCGCGGTGCTGCTGTCGGCGGCGCTACAGGGAGCGACGGTGGAGGCGCTGGCGAACCGCCTTCTGCCGCGGACCGCGGATGAGTCGTGACCGGATCGACCGATGCGCCGGCTGTCGCCGTTCGGCGTGCCCGCCGAGGCGCCAGAACACATACAGCTCGACCACGGCCAGCCCGACCGTCGCGACCACAAGCACCAAGATCGTCGCTACGGACATTCGTCAACCTCCCGCCGGGCTCACCGGCCGTTTCGGTGGTCGACCAGCAGCGGGCCGATGACCTCCATGCCGACCTCGGCTGTAGCGCAATCGGGTCGCGACTGGGAGCGTTTGAGGGTCCTTGGAGTCATCCGGTCGAGCGTGACACGACGCGGGCGCACCCAGAATGGAGGCGAGCCTCCATTGATGCCTCGTGTGCCCCACGATGCCGGCCAGAAACCTCACACGCATAGAGAGCTGAGAGCAAATGAATATCAATCGTTGTTCGCGCCGGATTGCCGCTGCATTCACGGCACTCGGCCTTGCCCCGGGAGTCGCGGCGTGCGGCTCGTCGGAGTCCACGCAAACCGCGACGGCGACCTCAGCGGCGGTGTCACCCGCCGTGACACGATCCTCGGATCGTTCGACCGCATCCCGGACGTGGTCGAGCAGGTTCAGCCCTCGATCGTGACCGTGTTCGCCGCCGGCGGGAACGGCGGTCAGGGCGTGGGTAGCGGCGTGATCTACCGGTCAGACGGCACGATCCTCACCAATAACCACGTGGTCGCCGGCGCGTCCCAGGTCGACGTCGCATTCGCGGACGGCAGCCGGGTGCCCGGCCGGGTGACCGCGATCGATCCCGACACCGACCTCGCGGTGATCCACGTCGACCGCACCGGCCTGCCAGCCGCCAAGTTCGAGAGTTCGTTCCCGCGCATCGGCAGTCTCGCCGTCGTGCTCGGCAGCCCGCTCGGGTTCGAGAAGACCGTGACCGCGGGGATCGTCTCCGGGCTCCATCGCCAGATCCCTGGTTCGGCCTCCGAGACTCGCTCGCTCGTGGATCTGATCCAGACTGACGCGGCGATCTCACCCGGAAACTCGGGCGGTGCTGTCGTCGACTCGGCCGGCCGCGTGCTCGGCATCAGCGTCGCCTACGTCCCGCCGCAGCAGGGCGCGGTCGCCGTCGGCTTCGCGATCCCCGCCGGCACCGCAACCCGGGTGGCCGAGGAGTTGCTCGAGAACGGCCGCGCACGGCATGCCTGCCTCGGCCTGCAGCCCGGCCAGCTCACGCCGGAGATCACCGGCCGGCTGCACGTGACTGGCGCGGGCATAGCCGTGTACGCAGTCGCCCCGGGCGGCCCCGCGGCCAACGTGGGGATCCTTCCCGGCGATGTGCTGACCGCGGTCGCGGGCCAGAAGGTCAGGACGGTCGAGGAGCTGTTCGCGGCGCTCCGACAGCACCAGCCGGGCGAGACCGTGAACATCTTCTACCTCCGCGGTGACGAACAGCGAGCGGCGCAGATTTCGGTCGCCGACCGCCCCTCGTAGAGCAACGAGATCGGCAACCCCGCGACAACAGCCAGGACCATGGTTCCGAGCGGCGATGGAACCGGATGCCGCACGCATCATGGCCGCGGTCGGTCGCAGACGACCGTAGACGCAGAGTTCGGCCAGTGCATCGCAAATCGCCAGATCCGAGGATCGCGGGCAGCCGGCCGCGGACGAGGACCGATCCGTAGAGCTCGCGGCTTGGCGCTTCGGAAACGTGCGTGATGGGCATGTAGCCCCTCCCCCGGTAGCGTTGATTCACTAGGGTCCTTGGCCCTAGACGTCGTGAAAAT
>Ga0335080_10008592_pt1 | contig 10647 bp, 11 predicted proteins | sample Lox_Sample_34_FD_206720 | JGI IMG/M metagenome (GOLD analysis project Ga0335080, IMG submission 206720) | Soil microbial communities from Loxahatchee National Wildlife Refuge, Florida, United States - Lox_Sample_3.4 | ecosystem: Environmental > Terrestrial > Soil > Wetlands | place: USA...
GTACGAGCCGCTGTTGCGCAGACGTCCCGAATTGCTGGACGAGCTCGCCGCAATCGTCGAGGAGCGGCTACGCGAGCAGGCCGAGCGACTCCATGCGTACGACGCCGACCGCGAGCGCAAAGCGATCCGTGACCGCATCAGCCACTTCCTGAACAGCGGCTGAGAACCCGGCCGCTGGACCGCGCTCGTCGACCGTCACCGTCGAGCCGGCACGCCGGCGCGGCCGGCGCGCCGCAACGAGCCTGACCTGGGACCACGCGTCCCTCCGCCCTAGGTCGGCTCCCCCCACTGGCCGTCTCCGTGATCCCGCGCCCGGTGATCGTCGACGGCCGGCGTGCCTTCCGGCGCGAAACCAGCCTGCGTCAACATTCGCCGCAGATCGACGACGATCTGGGCATCGACATCCTTACCATGAGGCGCGGGAAGCACCTCCGTCTCCGGGCCAAGCGCAACCTTGAGCTTGCCGTTGTGTTCGCGCGTCACCGTTCCAATCGTCTCCAACAGCGACACCACCTGACGCCACTCGATGTTGTGACTCGGAGGATGACTGAAGATCCTTTCGATCGTGTCGCGGTGATGGCTGCTGAGGTGCGCTTCCATCGGGGTCCCTTTCGTCGGTGTTGCCTCTGGCCTCTGATGCGCTCGGGTTCATGATCCCACCGGGGCGCCGGTCAGTGGTGCTCGTGACCGGCATGTCCGGGACGGGGAAGTCGAGCGCGCTCGCTCAGCTCGCCGACCGCGGGCACCGGGTGCTCGACACCGACGATCCTGGTTGGATCGTGGACGGCCAGACGCCCCGGGGGAACGAGCCGCTCTGGGATCTCGGCAAGATGGGCGGCCTCCTCGATCGTCACCGCGCGGGCTGGCTGTTCATCGCGGGCTGCGTGGCGAATCAGCGCGTTCTCTACGACCGGTTCGACGCCGTCGTCCTGCTGAGCGCGCCGGTCGACGTCATCCTCGAGCGAGTGCAGGGCCGTGCTAATCCGTTTGGCTCGACACCAGCGGATCGCGCGAAGATCGCCGAGGACCTGAACGCCTACGAGCCGCTCCTGCGCGCCGGGGCCGACCACGAGATCGTGACCACAGTCCCGACGGCGGACGTCGTGGCGGCGCTCGAACAAATCGCGTGTCGCGCTCGCCGGGCACGTTGACGTCTACCATCATTGTGATATCATGATGATACGAAGCAGATGATCCGGCAGCACGGCCAACAGGAGACACCCCGATGCAAGCCCCGAATGACAGCACCGCCCGGAAAGGTCTGCGCGGATGGTGGACATCACCCCCGCGATCCGGCATGCGTCTCATCATCTCCCCATGGGAGTACCGCCACCTCCGCGCCTGGGCACGCGTGCGCATTGCCAGCGGCAGCGTGTTGGCCGGCCTCAGCCTCGTGACGCTTTCCTTCGGCGGGAACGACTGGAAGACGTACGAGTGGGCGATGGTTTTCCTGGCGGCGGCCCTGGCACACGTCGCGTTCGCCTACTGGGAGTTGACTATCGCTCGCGGGGCTAGCTGACGCCGAGGGCGCGCTCCATCTCTTCGGCAAGAAGCGGATTGTGATAGCTGCCGGGAGCGCGAAGCGCGCGGATCACGCGCCGCTGAGTCTCGGGGTCCTTGTCTTGGCTCATCTTGACTTTGCATTCGAAGCGACTGATCGGCAGTCGAATCCCCACCGTGCCTCTCGCGACAGGCCCAGCCCACTCCAGGTCCAACATCATCGGCTCGTCGACGTCGCGTTCAAAATGCTGCACGAGCCGCGCGAGACTGCGGAGATTTGTGTCTCCGTCCAGGATCTGAGGGATCCCGTAGCAATGGGCCACCGCGAAATTCCAAGTCGGCGCCCGCGTCGCTCCAGGCGCATACCAGCTCGGAGAGATGTACCCGTGTACACCCTGCACGATGAGCATGATCTCCTGCTCTCCAAAGCCATGAAGCTTGTCGTCGGGTCGGCCCACATGCGTGAAGACGGCCAGTTCGTCGCACTGCTCGTCCAGCAGCACGGGGTAGTGCGACGCTACGAGCTGGTCGCGATGGGCGCTGACGAGGATGCCCCAGGGGTTTTCGCCGATGAGGCGGCGAACGATCGCGGGATCGTCGACGAAGTGGTGGCGGTTATGACGCATGTGCGTCTCCTTTCTCTGGGAGACGCCCTTGGAGCGAGATAAAGGCCCAAGCGTGGCGGAACGTGGTCCGTTGCAGCGTCCCTCGGGCTCGCGTAGGAACTATATGCCGCCGGTACGTTGCAACAAGTCGCGGAGGACGGCATCGATCCCGGCGATCTCGTATGCCTCGCGCTGCATGCTGGCCCCACCACCGCGCTGCAGAAGCTCGGGCAGGCTTGCGAGCTCCTCGACACATCCCAGCTCACCAGCCCAGGCATTTGCCCGTCCCAACGCGTCCCCCAGGAGTTCTGGGACTGGCCGCCGTCTGCCCCGAGCATCAGGCAGTTCGCCATGCACGCCGAATCGAGCGGCTCGGAACATGCCCTCTTCCACCAATTCTGGCGGGGGGTTGTCGACGGGTTCGCGTTCCGCTGCATCACGGGCAAGGCAGTGCACCAGCGCGATCAACGCGCTGGCGTCTGTGAGCGATGCCTGCGCATCCAGCGCCCGGATCTCGACCGTTCCCAATCGCGGATGGGGCCGTAGCTTCCACCAGAACCACGTGTAGTCCGGCACGTCCGCGGCACGAGTGAGCAGCTGGCTCATCTCACAAAAGTCTGCGAAGTCCCGCAATGCTCTGGGCGTCCCGGATCTTGGCCATCCCCGGAGGCTCAGCTCGCGGGCGGAGGCCAGGCCAGTGTCGCGACCGTGACGGAACGGCGAGTTCGCCGCCAAGGCCTGCAACAGCGGAAGCTCGCATCGCAAACCGTTGAAAACCTTGATCGCGGTCTCACTATCCGGCATACCGACATGGACGTGCAGACCCCCCACAGGAGTGACCACGGCATCGCCGAGGAGAAAATGAATTCGTTCGTACCGCTGCTTGTCGGTAATCACGGCATCGCCCTCATTGGCGGCGGGATGCGTCCCGGACCCCAGCAGCCCCGCTCCCGTCTCGACCACCGCACGGCGAAGCCCCGCGAGCTCTCGGACCGCCGCGCCGGCACTGGTGTGGACACTGCTGATCAGTTCGATCTGACAGGCATGTAATTCCCGCTCGACCGTGCCGGCCGTGTCGCCGAGTCGCTCGAGCGCGGCTGCGGAGCTGTTGGTCTGTCGTCCGGTAACCGGGTCGACGAGGAACAGCTCCTCCTCCACCCCGATGGAGAATGCATCTCCTGAACCGAACCTGTGATCGTGCTCAGGTGCCGAGGCCACGACTCAGCGAGGCCCTCGGCTACAGGAAGTCGTTGCCCGTTAGCACGTACACGAACGGCACGAAGGGAACGATCGCCGCAATGCCCCAGGTCAGCCTCGCAATCAGCCCGAGGTCGCTCCGGAAAATCAAACTGATCCAGATCAGCACCACCGCGACCGGATGCAGGATGCACAACAGAAGCTCAAGGACTTTCTTCATGCCCGGTTGTCTCCCCTCGTCGTTCTCACTTCGTGGCTACCCGCATTCGGCGTGCGGAACCCCCGGTGCACCGAGCGGACGGGGAGGCCCGGACGTCCGTGCCGCGCCATGGGCCCTGTGGGACAGGCAGGTCGTTCTGGGTAGGCGGACGCTATCCCAATCGAATTCTGGTTCATCACGGGCGCGTCGCGCGGCTTTGGTCGTTCGTTCGCACGGGCTGCGCTCGCCGCGGGCAGATCGAGGTCAACCTGTTCGGCGCGCTGTGGGTGACACGGGCCGCGCTGCCGATCCTGCGCGAGCAGGGGTCGGGATGGATCGTGCAGGTGTCTTCGATCGGCGGGCTGGCCGCGTTTCCGCTCACCGGCATCTATCACGCGAGCAAGTGGGCTCTCGAGGGTCTGCCCCGAGACACTGCGCCAAGAGGTCGCGCCGTTCGGCGTCAAGGTATTGATGGTCGAGCCCAGCGGCTTCCGCACCGATTGGGCCGGGCTCCTCCATGGACCGCGCCGAGCCTATCGCCGCATATGAGGGGATCGAGACGATCGCAAAGCGCCGCTCGTCCCAGCAAGAGGAGAACAACGGATCCCAACCAGGGAATCCCGATCTCGCCGCTCAGGCGCTTCTCGATACGCTCGAGCTCGACGCGGATCCCGCGGCGCGCGGTGGAGCTGTCTCGTTCCGTCTGGCGCGTGGCTTCTTGAACGCCTTCTGGTAAGCGTCGAGAAGGAACGGCAGCATGTCTGCCTCGGGCATTGGCTTGCCCGCCGCTTGCCGTCGGAGCATCTCGCTGCACAGTTGGATGTAGGCCTCACCGAGCGCGGCGGTCAGAGCTGCGGCGACCGACGCGTTGATTACCGATGCGCCGGGAATGACCTTCAGGAGGTTGGCAGCGATCTGCCGGCCGACGACGGTGACGCCACCCTGGCCGACCAGACCGCGGATCAGGCTGACGGCGCGGTCGCTGCCCATGTCCATGCCGAAGATGGCGTTGATGCTCGCGAGCATCCCGAGCTGGACCGGCATCAGCACCGCGGCATCGGGCACCGGGATCGGTACGGCACCGATGCCGGCCGCCGCCACGCTTGCTGCGCCGACGACGGCTCGCGCCTGGCTCGCTTTGAGACGGATTACTACCCCTTGGGCGTTTGCAAACGCCCGCCTCACCGCCTCGGGGAGGATGTCGTTGGTCCGCTCCACAAGCTCCTCCAGGCCACGCGGCGGGATGGTTTGTCCGGCGACCCTGCGCTCGCGGGCGAGCGTCCGGACGGGGTTGCCTTCGATGGGCAGCTTCTCGGCCGCGATCGTCTGCTCGAGGGCCTCTGCCCGGTCATCATCGATGCACTGCGCGAGGACCAGGATCACCGGCACCTCGGCGGCTAGCGCGCCAACGATCTCGACGTCGTAGTCCTGAACTCGAGTCTGCCCCGCGTCGATGCAGTACCAGGCGACGTGGATGACCACGTCCGGACCACCCTTTCGGGAGTCCGCGACCGTCCTCCTGTAATCGCGGATCACGTCCTTCTTGGCGTGCCCGAGCTCGATCCCCGGCGTGTCATAGATCGTCACGGGCACACCGGCGACGTCGTACCTCTGGACGTTCTTGGTCACCGGCTTCCCGGTGCCCTCCTCCGCGAGCGGAACCCTGAACACCGCGTTGATGAGCGTGCTCTTCCCGACGCCGGTCTGTCCGCTGATGAGGATGTTCGCGTGACCGAGTCGCTGTTCCGCTCTCTCCTGCGCGGCGCTGAAGTACGCCGCCGGATCAGCGGCGACCTCGTCGACATTTGGGCTTCCCGGCTCGACTGCGCCGGTGTCGTTCCCTTTATTACCGGAGCGGCGCGCCCGCTGGGAGGCATCCTGGACGCCGCGGGTCACGGCGTCCGCGATGTCTCTGGCGCCCTGCTCCGCGAGTCGCCGCGCCTGGTTCAGAGTTCGCTGAACCCGCTCTCGACTCTTGTCGCGATCAGGCAACGCCCGCGCTCATCTCGGACCGGCGCATTCTTCGTCGATTACCCGTTTTCGCCGACGCTCGCGGGATTGAGGAGAGTCCCGCACAGCGCCGGGGCCGTGGCATCTTGCGACACGGCGCTGTCGAGTTCGCTGCGGTTCAGCGCGTCGTCATAGTGGCCGCTGTGGTCGTAGTCGATGCCGTGCACCACGACTACGGCGGTGCCGTTGCGGATCGCGTTGGCGGCGGCGGTCGTGATGGTGATGGTCCGCTGGTAGTGAATGTTCCCGGTTGTCGGGTACCTGGAGAAAGCCAACATGCTGTTCATTGTCGTGTCGCCACTCAGGGTCAATGCGGCGGCCATCGGTCCGTAGTACTTCAGGCCATCCGTGGTGCTGATGGCAAGGTGACCGTTGTATAGCCTGGCCGCCGAGGCCGGTGGGCAGATGCCTTCCCCGAACGCGTGAATGTGCAAGGGGTGCGGCGCGCCGTTCAGCAGACCGGTCGTGTCCACCGTGACCGTCGCGCGATCGCCGTGGAGGGTGATCGCCGCGGTCCCGCTGCCGGTCACGTGGTTGTCGGGGACTGGGCGGAGCACTGCTTGGAACAGTTGTCCGGCGCCGGTGGTTGAGCTACCGGATGTCAACAGGACAACGGCGACCACCGCCGCGATCACGACGACCGCGAGTCCCGCGATCGCCCACCAGTACCGGCGCAGCCGACTGGGGCCTCCGCTCTCACCGGGAGCGGCAGGTTCCCCGGGAGCGGCAGGTTGACCGGGGCCTCCGTCGCGTGGAGGCGCCGCGGGCGCCGCGGCGAGAGGCGCGGCCTCCACCGACGCGTCGGCGGGCGTCGGGGGAGACGGTCGGGCATCGCCGGTCGCCACCATCGACGGCGCGCCCTTGTAGCGCGCCCCGCTCAGCGCCGCGGCGGCGTCACGCGCGAGATCACCCGCCGACAGATATCGCTCACCGGACTTCTTGGCCATCGCCTTCTGGACCACCGGCGTGAACTCCGGGTATTCCTCGAGGAGCGGAGGTTCGATCACGGGAGGCGGATCGTTCACGTGCGCGAACATGGTGGCGAGCGTGGTCTCGCGCTCGTATGGGACCGTGCCGGTAAGCATCTGGAAGAACACGCACCCGAGCGCGTAGACGTCGGTTCGCGCGTCCGAGGGCTCGCCGCTCACCTGCTCGGGAGCCATGTAGTCGGCGGTGCCCACGATGCTCCCGGCTACCGTGAGCTCGGCCATCGTGCTGCTGCGTTTGGCGAGCCCGAAATCAGTCAGATACGCCCGCTCCTCGCCGTCCCTGATCGTGAGCAAGATGTTCCCGGGCTTGATATCCCGATGAACGAGACCCTTGGCGTGCGCGGCATCGAGCGCGAACCCCACCTGGGTCAAGATGCCCACCGCGCGTGATGGCTCCAGCGCCCCGTCACGGAGGAGCAGTTGGCGGAGATCCTCGCCGTGCACGTAGTCCATGGCGAGGAACAGAAACCCGTCCTGTTCGCCTGCATAGCGGATCCCCACCACGTTCGGGTGATCGATTGACGCGGCGATCCGCATCTCCCGCTGGAAGCGCCGGCGGAACTGTTCGTCCTCGGCCAGCTCCGGGGCCAGGACCTTGAGCGCATAAACGCGTCCCAACGCGACATTCGTCACGCGATAGACGATGCCCATCCCGCCCGACCCGATTTGCTGCTCGATGCGATAGCCGCCGAGTTCTGCGCCTCGCTCGAGGCGGCTGCCCCGTGACGACATGCCACCCATCCTGATCTGCCTGCGCGGCGGCGTCAAGATCCCTCCCACGCGACAGGGATATGGGCTGACGCAGCTTCCTCGCCATTAGCAGGCGATTCGGCGGCGTGCGGTCCGGGCTATCCGAGGATGGCCCGAACTCGATCGTGGATCGGCCTAGGGTGCGATGTTGTGGTTGAGGTGAAAGACGTTGGCGGGGTCGTAGCGGCGCTTGATCTCCCTTAGCCGGTCGTAGTTCGGGCCGTACGCGGCTCGAACAGCGTCGTCTCCTTGGTCGTCACCGAGGTAGTTGAGCCAGCGACGCGCGGCGAGGTGGGGCGCAAGCGCGGTGTGCGTCTCGCGCGTCCAGCGGATGTTGGTGTCCGTGGCCGCGGGGTCTGTCCAGACCGACGGGATCACTAGGTTCCAGCCGGGCTCGCGGTGCGGGACGGCGGTGTCGGTGGGGGCGACGCGGGTGACAGCGCCGTGGAAGTGCTCGAACAGGATGGCGGTCATGGTCGACGGCACGCGGGCAAACCCGTTGACAGCGGCATCGATGAGTTCGTCCGACAGTCCTTGGGTGAAGCTCGAGAGCCAATAGTTGAGGCCGCCCTTGGGATAGCCGGCGTCAAGCAGCGTGTTCATCTGGGGGTAGGGCATGGGACCGACCTGTGTCATCAGCGGCGATCCAAACGACAGGTACGGCGCGAGCTCTCGCGCGGCGGCGTCCGGCTGACCGGCGTGACAGACGACGAGAGCCGCGAGTTTGACGCCCGAGCCGTCCGGGGCATGAACCAGCGCGGCGAAGACAGTCAGGTCGTCGGATGCATCCGCCACCGTGTCGCGGTAGAAGCGCAGCAGAGCTGGGGCGGCTTCGAACGGGTGCGCGATCAGACCACCGGTGACGGTGCTCAACGGGTGCAGACGGTAGGTAAATGAGGTGGCCACGCCGAAGTTGCCGCCGCCGCCACGCAGCGCCCACAACAGGTCCGGGTGCGACTCGGCATCGACCTGGAGTACCTCGCCGGCAGCCGTGACCAGCTCGACGGCCTCCAGGTTGTCGCAGGCGAGCCCGTACTTGCCCATCAGCCAGCCCAGGCCTCCGCCGAGGGTGAGGCCCGCGATCCCGGTCGTGGAGATGGCGCCTCCGGTGACCGCGAGGCCGTGGCTGGCAGCGGCTTCGTTGAGCTCGTTCCAGGTCACGCCGCCCTGCGCGCTCGCGATGGCGCGCTCGGGATCGATCGTGATGCTCTTCATCTCAGCGAGGTCGATCATTACCCCGCCGTCGGTCACCGCGCGGCCGGCGACGTTGTGTCCGCCGCCCCTGACCGACACCTCAAACCCGCCGCTGCGGGCGAACGCGAGCGCTGCGACGACGTCCTGGGCGCTCCGGGCGCGGACGATCAGCGCCGGCTTGCGGTCGACGAGGCCGTTGTGCACGGCGCGTGCCGCGTCATAGCCCGCATGATCGGGCGCGAGCACCGAGCCGCTGACGCGGCCCCCGAGCTGATCGAGAAGACGGTTGTCCAGCGTGGTGGTCATGTGGTCCCTTTCTGTTGAGCGCAACGCGGGTTCGGCGTCGCGCGTTACAGCTGTCTGGCGTGTCGCAAGTCCCCGAAGATGGACCGCTAGCTGAGGCCGCAAGCCTTCCAGGCGAGACGAGTTAAGCCAATGGGGGCCAGCCCTCATTTTCTCGAGGGCGCACCGCGGGATCGGCTTGTGGTGTGGTCGCGGCGAGGGTGTAGCCTGCCGCCCGTGGACGATCGTGCTCGGCTGCTGGTTCGGTACGGAGGGGAGTTCGTTGACGGGGTGGTGTGCCGGGCGTCGGGATCGTTCGTCGAGACCGTGGATGGCCGGCGCGTGCTGGATTTCACCGCAGGTCAGATCTGCGCGACGGTCGGACATAACCACCCTCGCGTGGTCGCGGCGATCGAGCGCGCCTGCCGCGACGTATTGCATCTGAACTCGTGGATGCTCTCGGAGCCGGTGCTCGCGCTAGCCGAGCGGCTTGTCGCGACGCTCCCCGAGCCTCTGCGCCGCGTGATGCTGCTGTCCACCGGGGGTGAGGGGACCGAGGCCGGCCTGCGGATGGCGAAGCTCGCCACCGGGCGCTTCGAGGTGCTCTCGCTGACGCGCAGCTGGCATGGCGTCACCGGCGGTGCGTCGGCGGTCACCTATGCGGCGAGCCGGCATGGCTACGGACCGAGTGTTCCTGGCGCCTTTGCGCTGCCCGCGCCATACGCGTATCGCTGTCCGATCCGCCACTGCGACGACGTCTGCGACTGCAGTTGCCTCGAAGCGGGTTTTGAGATGTTCGATCAGGTGTCGGTTGGCTCGCCGGCGGCTGTGGTAGCTGAACCGGTGCTGTCAGCGGGAGGGGTGATCGTGCCGCCGCCCGGGTATTTCGCGCGGCTGACGGAGCTGGCACACGAGCGGGGCATGCTGGTGATGCTGGATGAGTGCCAGACCGGGCTGGGGCGGCTCGGGGCGATGTACGGCTTTCAGGTGTACGGGGTCGTACCTGATCTCTTGGTGCTGTCCAAGACGCTCGGCGGCGGCGTGCCGATCAGCGCACTTATAACCAGCGCCGAAATCGAGCGGGAATGTTTTGCGCGTGGGTTTACGCATGTCACCTCGCACGTTTCAGATCCGATGCCGGCCGCTGCGGCGCTGGCGGTGATCGACCTGGTCGAAGAGGAGCACCTGGCCGATCGTGCCCGGGCTCGGGGGCAGTACCTGCTCGAGCGCCTTGGCGACCTTCAGGATCGTCACGAGCAGATCGGCGACGTGCGTGGCCTCGGGTTGCTGTGTGGGCTCGAGCTCGTGGTGAGCCGCGACACACGCGAGCCAGCCGACGCACTTGGTCTGGCGCTCACCGACGAGTGCCAGCGACGCGGCCTGTCCATCAACCTCGTGCGCGGCGGCACGGGCGGTCAAGCCAGTTGTATTCGGATGGCGCCCCCGCTCACGGTCAGCGAGGACGAAATCGACCTCGCTGCGACGATCATCGACGACTCCCTCCGAACCGTCGTAAACCGCAGGGCAGCGGCTGCGGCAACGTCGTAAGTGGTCGCTGCGCGCAACGACCACGCCACCCCCTTCGCCCCGGCGGTCGAGAAGGGGTTTGTCGTGCGAGGTCCCGGTACTTGCGGGCACTTCGCCGACGATGGGCGGTACTGGGCTCGAACCAGTGACCTCCTGCTTGTAAGGAGTCGTCGGCGAGGCCTGTCGAGTCATGATCGAGGCATGACTTGCCCAGCAAACACGGGCTTTTGTCATCAGCCGCAACGACGTGATGATCCGGCAGCGACCTCGGAGGCTTCCACGAAGCTTCCATGTCGCCGGATAGCCGTCGAGGATTGGCGCCTAAGCCGTGACGTGCACCGAGGACCCATACACGGTCTCGCCCACGTGGCCCTCGTCGTCCTGCACGACGAGG
>Ga0335080_10008593_pt1 | contig 10647 bp, 8 predicted proteins | sample Lox_Sample_34_FD_206720 | JGI IMG/M metagenome (GOLD analysis project Ga0335080, IMG submission 206720) | Soil microbial communities from Loxahatchee National Wildlife Refuge, Florida, United States - Lox_Sample_3.4 | ecosystem: Environmental > Terrestrial > Soil > Wetlands | place: USA: Florida...
CCTTTTTCGCAACGCCCCCGCGCACACCGACGTACCTAGCCAGGTTGTTGCCGCGGCGCCGCTCGATCTCCTGCCTGGCTCTGAGGGTTCCGCCCCGGAGATTGCGGAAATGGACGAGGGGCTGGCACCCTCCGGAACGAAGTACGCTCTATGGATATCGCTTGCACCGTTGGCGCTGTGCATAGCAGGCCTCACGTTTCTCGCCCTTCGCCAGCACGTGAAAGTTCCCCCCCGGCAAGAAGAGTTCTGGAGCGGGTCGGCGGCGCAGCCCGTACCCGCGGAGTACCGCATGCTGGCCGGATATTACGGGCCCGCTTTCACGGACCGGCAAGGCCACGTCTGGAATGCGGACGCCTACTTCAAAGGCGGTTTCTCTACAGCAGTCCCGGGCGATCACCGCATCGAAGGCCAACCGGACGACGAATTGATCAAGAGTCAGCGGAGTGGCCAGTTCCAGTACGACATTCCGTTGGCCATGGGCACTTACGAATTGCACTTGTACTTCGCCGAGAGTGACTACGGCCCCGGCAACGCGCTCGGGGGCGGCGAGACCTCCCGGTTGTTCGATGCCTGGATTAACGGAAAGCAGGTGCTGCAGCGGTTCGATCCACTGGCTGAATCCGGCGGGCCCAATCGCTTGCTGGTAAGAGTGTTCAAAGATATCTCGCCGGGCGCCGACGGCAAACTGCATTTGGCCTTCAGACCCTTCGCCGCTCCCGGCCGAGTGGCGCCTTCACCCGCCTTCTTGAACGGCCTGGAGATTCTGCAAGGCATCCCTGGACGGGTCCACTGCGTGCGGATCGTGACCCAGGACCATCCCATCACTGATGTCGATGGTCACATATGGTCGTCCGACGAGTACTTCTTTGGTGGCATGCTGGCCTCGCGCGACGACTCGGTGGTCAGCGCGCGTGACAAGACACTCTATCGCGGGGAGCGCTACGGCAACTTCTCATATCACATACCGCTGGCGCCCGGAAAATATCGCCTAACTCTGCACTTTGCCGAAACCTGGTTTGGGACGCCGGAGTCCAAGCAATCAGGCTCAGAAACTCGCCGCTTCAGCGTGATCGCGAACGGCACACCTCTTCTGCAGAATTTTGAGATCGCCAAAGAGGCGGGCCTCGACCACGAAATCACCAAGGTGTTCGGCAATCTTCAGCCCAACGAACGCGGCGCCCTCTGGCTGGAGTTCGTTCCGTTGGAAAATTATGCGGAAGTAAACGCCATTGAGGTGGAACAGACCGAGTAGCCGCTGTGCCCACACGAAACTCAACGGGTTCACTTCCCTTATAGTTTGCCTGTCATAATTTGACCGTCATAGTTTGACCATCTTCCCGGAGCGCGCCGCCTCGTAAATTCCCATCATGATCGTCAGGTCGCGCAGGCCTTCCTCGCCGGGAGTCAGGGGTTCCCTGTTCTCCATCACGCAAGCGGACATGTGGTCCATCTCCATCTGGAAGTGGTCGCGCACCGGAAGTTCGATCTCCTCGGTGATGTTTTTCCGGTGGACGTGCATGCGCAGCCCCGAATAGGACGTCGCCGGCTCCATATCCAGCCAGCCTTCAGTGCCCACCACCCGGTAATGGTTCTGCCCCGCGTAGCCATAGCTCGAGGTGCAGTTGGCCAGAATCCCGCTGGGGAAGCGCAACTGGAAGTTGATAGTCTCCTCCACTTCTTTGAAGCGCGGATCGTTGGGATCGCTGTAGGTCATGGCGTTGATCTCGACTGGCTCCTCTCCGGAAAGGTAGCGGGCCGCCTGCAAGGCATAAATTCCGATGTCCATCAGGCATCCTCCCCCCGCCAGTTTCTTGTTGAGCCGCCATTGGGTGGGATCGCCGATGTTGAAGCCGTGGTCGGAAACGATCACCTGCGTTTTGCCTAGCTCGCTCGAGCGTGCAATGCGGATCGCTTCCTGGTTATAGGGTTCGTAGCGGCAGCGGTAGGCCACCATGAGCTTGCGGTCGGCCTTCCGCGCCGCGTCGATCATCTGCTGGCACTCTGCGGGAGTGTTGGCCATGGGCTTTTCCGACAGCACATGTTTTCCCGCCTGCAGCCCGCGGACGGTGTATTCGGCATGCATGCCATTGGGCAGCACGATGTAGATCACATCCACTTCGGGATTGTCTTTGATGGAATCGTAGTTCTGATAATTGTAGATATTCTTGGGGTTCACACCATAGCGCAGCGCCAGTTTATTTGCCTTGTCAGGATGGCCGCTGACGAAAGCCACTACCTTGGATTTCTCGCATTTCGCGAAAGCTGGAAGGATCTGGTTGATGGAAAGGCTGCCGAGACCAACAATCGCCCAACCCAGTTTTTTGCCGGGAGGGTCCGGCACTACCAATTCCGCCGCCGCATCTTTGAGGAACGCGCCAGCGACATTCGCTGCGAGCAGTCCGCCGCCCATGCGAGTGATGAAGCCGCGGCGGCTGATTCCGCTTCCGCCTGCCGCGTTGCTGATGTTCTTTGTCGAATTCCCGGTCAGTGTATCTTGCGAACCAGCCATCATCCGTCTCCCTAATTCGAATTTCGTTGCTTGTGGATTTCTTCCAACCGGCGCTTCAAATATTCTTCGTATTCCTGCTTCAGTTTGGGATCGCTGGGCGAGCCATAAATTTCACTGGATTTGTATTTTCCCTCGGCAAATTTCTTCTTGGTCCACTCATCGTGAATGTGGGTCTCATCCGCCCGGTCGAGCACTTCCTTGACGAACTGCGGCGGAACAAAATATACCCCTTCACGGTCGCCCACGACGAGATCACCGGGCATCACCGTCACATCTCCGATTCGTACCGGCACGTTGATGCCTGTGAGCATTACGCTTCCGATGGGTGTGGGATCGACGGCTTTGAAGTAGGCGGGCATGTCGATTTCTGAGATGCCATCCAGATCGCGAATGCTGCCGTCCACCACCAGGCCGCCGCCGTGAGTGGCCTCCTTCACGTAGTAGAAGAGATTGTCGCCCACGATGGTGCCGTTTACTTTCTTACCGAACATATCGACAACGAGCACGTCGCCGGGTTGCAGCATGTCGATTGCAGTTTGATTGGTGAGCCGCGGGATTCCCTTCTCCTTGGCCTTGGCGGTTGCCAGGTCCGCGACATCGGAACGCAGGGGCATGAACTGGACTGTGAAAGCACGGCCGACCATAGTCTTGCCGGGATGGAGCACCTGAAATCCGTCAGCGTATTGGTTGTTGTATCCCTTCGCCTGCAAGACCGCCCAGACTTCTTCCGAAGAGAGGCCGCGGGCGCGGTCGATTAAATCATCCGGCACTTTGGGGCGGCCATCAGGTAGCCGGTCAAATGGGTTCTGAGCGGTGTAGTCGATCAGATCCTGCTTCGAGAAGGTGAGCAGCTGTGCCCGGGCGGCCGGCGTTACCAGAAGGGCCAAAGCGCAAGTCGCCAATGCAGGGATAGTCATCATGGTGCGCCACAAGGTTTTGCACAACAGTCCTTCAAGAAAACTAGGTTTGCGGATTAGGGTCACGTGATTTCTCCGGTCAATCGTTATTTCAATTTCTTCAGCCAGCCTACTTCTGCGTTCTCGGCGGATGTTCTCAGCGAACTCAGCGATTTAAGGTTAGGGTCTGTGGAAGTCAAAACCATAAAACGCCGAGGACGCAAAGTACTGCCGCGGAGGACGCGGAGGAAACTGAGTGTATGCTCCGTCACACTGAGTCCACGGCCGCCTGCAGCATGGCCCGGGTGTAGCCCACGTTATACGCCAAGGCGGCATAACCTCCTCCGCCCGGATAGTACGGCTTGAAGTCCGGACGCTCCCGGTCATAATCCAGCGCGCGCGGATGCTCGGGATAAATCTGGCGCGAGTACTTCTGCCGCAGCAGTTCCTTCATAACCGCGAACATGTCATTCAGGCCTTCGTCGATGAAAACCTCGGTGTATTTCTCGTTCGGCCTTTCTACCGTGACGTTGCGATAGTGCACATGGTTGATGACGTCGCGGCTGCCGAAGTAGCGGCAGACCTCAACCGGATCGTGCCCCATTTCACGGGTCACGCCGCAGTCAAATGTGATTCCGTTTGCCTTGCTGGGCACGATCTCTATCAGGCGCTTCCAGCCTTGCACGCTTCCCATGATCTGCTGGGAGCCGCGGCTGAGAGGTGCCGGGGGGTCGTTGGGATGCAACGCCAGCCGCACCCCGGATTCCTCGGCCACCGGAATCACCGCCTTCAGGAAATACGCAATGTTCGCCCACATTTCTTCCAGAGTGTGTGCGCCTTCGTCGGCCAGAGGAGGGAGATCTTTCACGCGGTCGTAGTCAAAGGTGGTGAGACCCACTCCGCCACGCCCCGTCTGCGCGTAATACCCTTCAACGAGACGGTGCGCGTAGAAGTTGTACTCCACAACCGGCAGCCCGGCACGGCCGGCGGCGCGAATGGACTGGCGCAGTTTATCAATTTCCTCGTCGCGGCCGGGTTTCCCATACAGCGTGTTGGGAAAGCCTGAAATCATCATGTTGCCGAGCGACAATCCGCCGGCCTTGAGACGGTCCATGATTGAGCGGAGATCGGCTTCCTGCCAGGGAATCGGCGGGCCGCCCATCAGAACGTCATTCACCCCGATCTGCTTCAGCCGCCGCATGCCGGCGTCATCGATGGACCCAGTGGCGAAGTAAGGCCCGACTCGGGAGAGTTCCAGCGCGATTTTGGGCAAGCCCGAAGGACTGGCGGTGTTTCCGCTCTCGGCGAAGACTTCCGGCAGAACGGCTCCGGATGCAGATGCCGACAGCACAGCGCCGCCCATGACTTGCAGCAACTTTCGGCGGGAGAGATCAGAATCCGGCAATGATTGGCGCTCCCTCACCAAACATACTGCGCGTTCGGAATCGCAGGAATCTGGCGAGCCCTGAAAACTCTCAAATCCACACGCGGTTGTCAAATAGACAATTTGCCTCTCCACTATCTTCCTTCTTGCCGCGTCGCGGAGCCATAATCTGCGGAAAGAAGCGGAACTATCGAAAAACTTGCGGGAGCCGCATATCGCAAAAAGCTCGCGGCGGTTACAATGCCGTCGGCTTCCTCATGAATTTTCTACGCGGCCGCTTGCGCTGGCTCCTCATCGCCTGGATGTTCGTCATCAGCGCCGTTGCATATCTCGACCGGGTCAACATTTCGATTGCCGGCCCATCGATCGAGCGGGAATTCCACCTGCCGCATACGCGCCTGGGATGGGTATTCAGCGCCTTCGTCATCGGCTACGCGCTTTTTCAGGCGCCGGGAGGACGGCTGGCCGATCGCTTCGGGCCACGCAAAGTCCTCGCGCTGGGCGCAGTGTGGTGGGCTGTGTTCACAACCTTAACGGCGCTGGTACCCGCAAGTTGGTACGGCGCTCTGGGAGCGTTGTTGGCGGTGCGCTTTCTGCTCGGCGTCGGCGAAGCAGTCGTCTATCCCGCGAGCAACCGATTGGTAGCCGGCTGGATCCCCTCCGCCGAACGGGGCGTTGCCAACGGATGGATTTTCGCCGGAGTGGGCGCTGGGGCCGGCGTTGCGCCTCCGTTGATCACCTACATTCTCGTGCGGCATGGCTGGCGCTGGTCATTCTGGATCAGCGCCCTGATCGGGCTGGCCACGGGTGTGGTCTGGGTCTGGCTGGCGCGGAATAAACCTCAGGAGCACCCCTGGATCGACCCCGCGGAAACCGCTTACATCCGCGCCGGGCTTCCCAGGACGATTGAGGCTTCCAAGCCGCTGGCCTGGAGGACCATTCTCACCTGCGGAAATGTATGGATGGTCACGTTTAGTTACTTCACCTACGGCTACGTAGCGTACATATTCTTTACCTGGTTCTTCATCTACCTCAGCAGTGTGCGCGGGCTGGACCTGAAATCGAGCGCCTACTATGCGATGCTTCCGTTTCTGGCCATGGCGGCATGTTCGCTGCTGGGTGGCTGGGTCAGTGACCGTGTGGCCAAGCTCTTCGGGCAACGCGTGGGACGTTGTGGTATCGCGTGTCTGGGAATGGGATTCTGTGCGGTGTTTGTTGCGCTCGGCCCTCGAGTTCACGATGCGCGCGTGGCCAGCGTCGTTCTGGCGGGGGGGGCGGGGGCGTTGTACATTTCGCAGAGTGCATTTTGGGCGGTGAGTTCCAATATCGGTGGCCACTCCGCCGGCACCATCTCGGGAGTGATGAACATGGGTGGCCAAATCGGCGGCGCCGTCACTGCCTCCCTGACTCCCCTGCTGGCGGCGCACTTCGGATGGGAAACGTCCTTCATGGTGGCGGCAGCCCTCTGCGCGGCAGGTGCGGCGTTGTGGTTGCGCGTGGACCCAGTGCGCCCCATTTAAAGAATGATCCTTTTGCGTTCTTTGCGCGCTTTGCGGTAATTCCCGCAAGGGCTAGGGCGAAAAGGGCAAGTATGGAACCCCGATTCTGGAGGAAGTCCTGATGAACCAAGCACCTGATCTACGCAGCCGCGCGTACCTGCGAGTTGCAACGAAAGCGGTCGCGTTGCTCGCCGCTTCCCTGGTGATCGTCATTCTGCTGATCCCGCACGCGTTCTCGAAACCGGCAGAGACCAGCAGTGACGCGTCCCTGCTGGACGGCTATCGCCATGTCGAGGTTGCTTCCGTTTCAGACGCCCTGGAGAAAGTCTCCGGCCAGCGAATGTACATGTCGCACCGGATGCGGCCGATCTTTCCAGCCAGGTTCGTGGGAGTGGCGCTCACTGTGAAATTGAAGAAGGAAGAAAACCATGATCCGGACGCGCTGCAGGGCATGCTGGCCGCGATCGATCAGGGTGGGCCAAATTCGGTCTATGTGATGGTGCTGGACGATGGCGTTGACATTGCCGGCATGGGCGGCCTGATGGGGACGGCCATGCAGGCGCGCGATTTTTCCGGCGCTGTCATCGACGGTGGCGTACGCGATGTTGCCTATCTCCAGAAAATCGGCTTCCCGGTTTTCGCCCTGGGCACCGTACCATCGACATCGGTGGGGCATTACCGCTTCGCCGGGGTAAACGTTCCTGTGGTTTGCGATGGCGTAGCCGTCAGCGCGGGTGATATCGTCGTTGCCGACGGCGACGGCGTCGTGGTGGTTCCGCGTGCTCGAGCCGCCGAAGTGCTGCCCGTCGCCCAGGAGATGGATTTCAAGGAGCATTCGATGTATGGCTACATCGAAAAGCTGAAGTCGATCGAAGAAGCCGTCAAAAAGTTTGGCAGGCTGTAGCAGCATAAACGCAGCGCCGGCGTCCCGCCGGCAACCACAAGAGAGTTTCGAAGGAGCTGCCGCCGGCAATACCGGAGAAGCGAGGATCCGAACATGCTTGACCGCCGCGACGTTCTCAAAACCTCAGCCATGGCTCTTGGCGGAGCTCTGTTATCAGCTGAGCCGGCCTACCCGAAGAGCGTAAACACCAACTCCAGCCCTTCCACGCTCAAGATCACAGACATGCGGGTGGCCACGATCGTGAAGCCCGGCCCCAGTCCATGTCCGATCATTCGTCTCGACACCAACCAGGGCGTGTATGGGCTGGGAGAAGTGCGCGACGGCGCCAGCGCGACCTATGCGCTTTTCCTGAAGAGCCGTCTGCTCGGCGAGAATCCCCTGCAACTGGACAAGCTCTTCCGCAAGATCAAGCAATTCGGCGGCCATGCCCGCCAGGGTGGCGGAGTGTGCGCCGTCGAAATGGCGCTCTGGGACATCGCCGGCAAAGTCTTCAACGCGCCGGTTTATGCCATGGTGGGAGGAGGAAAGTTTCGCGACAAAATCCGCGTATACGCCGATACCACCGAGTCGAAAGATCCCAAGGTCTATGCACAGCGCATGAAAGAGCGAAAAGAAGGCATGGGCATCACCTGGCTGAAGATGGATCTTGGCGTCGAAATGGTGTCCGACACGCCCGGCACGGTCACGATGCGCTCTGACTTGAGCGAGTGGGAGATGAGCCAGCTCCCGCATCCCCTTCTGGCGATCGAAGTCACCGACAAAGGCATCTCCATGCTGGAAGAATACGTAGCTGCGGTGCGCGATGCCGTAGGTATGGAGATTCCGCTCTCCATGGACCACCTCGGCCATCTTGGCGTGAAATCGATCATCCGGCTGGGAAAGGCCTACGAGAAGTACAACCTGTCGTGGATTGAAGATGTTATTCCCTGGACCTACACCGATCTGCTCAAACAGATTTCCGACCAGAGTCCGACGCCGATTCTGACCGGCGAAGATATTTATCTGAAAGAACCGTTCCAGGTGCTCTGCGAGAAGCACGCCGTCAGCAAAATCCACCCCGACCTCGCCACCTCGGGAGGCATTCTCGAAACCCACAAGATCGGCGACATGGCCGAGGAGTACGGCGTGCCCATGGCCATGCACTTTGCCGGTACGCCTGTTAGTTGCCTGGCGAACGTGCATTGCGCAGCGGCCACCCTGAATTTTCTGGCTTTGGAAAACCATTCTCTGGATGTGCCCTGGTGGTCATCGATGGTGGAAGAAGGCGTAAGAACTCCCATTGTGAACCATGGCTGGATCGACGTGCCCGACCGGCCGGGCCTCGGCGTCAACCTGAACGACGACGTCCTGCGGCAGCATCTCGCTCCCGGCACCGGATACTTCGAGCCGACGCCGGAGTGGGATCATGAGCGCTCCTGGGACCGGCTCTGGAGCTGACGAGTTCCGCTCGCACCGCGACCGGCTCTGCCGCCCGCTGCGGGCGGCAGAGGCCGGTATCTGGCCAAACACCCCGTAAAATCTAGTGGTTGACACGCAAGCCCCGCCCACTATAGTTTGTCATCAATCCAAGGGGAAAGTCGGCCCGCGACCCCAGCCTAGCGAAAGTATCTCCTCGTAATTCCGTGCCGTCTTCTCTCTGGATGAATGAGCTTTAGCTCCCCGACCCTGAAATCGTAGATACGCGCGTTGAGTAAACTCTCCCACCTCGTACTCGAGGAGATGTAAGGAGTACCGCATGCGGCTGTGGCTGATGCGATGCCTGCTACCCAGCCGCACTGCCGCTTTCTCGTCCCTCGTTCTCGCACTGTTAGCCTTCAGTTCCACGGCAAACGCTGCTCCCAGCATCAGCAGTCTGTCTCCAACCTCTGGACCGGTAGGCACCTCCGTTACGATTTCCGGATCGGGCTTCGGTTCCAGCCAGGGTTCCAGCACCGTAAAGTTCAACGGCACCACGGCAAGTCCCACGCAGTGGAAGTCTTCCTCCATCACCGTGCCGGTTCCATCGGGCGCCACCACAGGGAATGTAGTGGTCACGGTGAACGGCAATGCCAGCAATGGAGTGGCGTTTACCGTAGTCGCGAAGCCAAACATCACCAGCCTTTCGCCGACCTCGGGCGGAGTAGGCGCGGTGGTGACAATCACGGGCACAAATTTCGGAGCGACTCAGGGATCGAGCAAAGTAACTTTCAACGGCACTGCGGCGACTCCCAGCAGTTGGAGTGCGACCTCCGTCAAGGCCGCGGTTCCGACGGGCGCGAGCACGGGGAATGTGGTCGTGACCGTCAACGGAGTAGCCAGCAACGGCGTCAGTTTCACCGTTACAGCAACGCCCAGCATCTCCAGCGTTTCGCCCACCTCCGGAGCCGTGGGAACTTCGGTGACGATCTCCGGCTCGAACTTCGGCTCTAGTCAAGGCAGCAGCACGGTGACCTTCAACGGCGTGGCCGCGAGCCCGACCGCCTGGCGCGCCGGCACGATCAAAGCGCCCGTCCCGGCAGGAGCCACCACCGGCAACGTAGTAGTTAAAGTGGGCGGCGCAGCCAGCAATGGCGTGGCGTTTACTGTGCCTGTCTCCCCGACCATCAGCGGCTTGTCGCCAGCCTCAGGACCGGTGGGCGCTGTCGTGACTATTTCCGGAGCGAATTTCGGCGCCACCAAAGGCTCCAGCACCGTAAAGTTCAGCGGCGCCACGGCAACCCCGACCAGTTGGAGCGCAACCTCCATCCAGACGCCGGTTCCCTCCGGCGCAAGCACGGGTAATGTGGTGGTGACGGTCGGCGGAGTGGCCAGCAACGGCGTGAGCTTTACCGTGCTCGCGACGCCCAGCATCTCCAGTTTGTCGCCGACTTCGGGCGCGCCTGGGACATCGGTGACCGTCTCCGGATCGAAATTCGGATCAAGCCAGGGGTCGAGCACCATCACATTCAACGGTGTCGCGGGCGCACCCACAAACTGGAAAGGATCCTCGATCACAGTTCCCGTTCCGGCTGGGGCAACCACGGGCCCCGTCGTGGTGACCGTCAGCGGCGTTGCCAGTAACGGCGTCAACTTCACCGTGCCTACTCCCGCGCCTGTAATCAGCAGCGTCACCCCGACTTCCGCCACAGCGGGCACTTCGGTGACCATTAGCGGCGCCAACTTCGGTGCGACGCGGGGAAACAGCACCGTCACCTTCAATGGCACAGCAGGATCTCCCACCAGTTGGAGCGCCACCGCGATTCAGGTTCCGGTCCCGGCAGGCGCGACCTCGGGAAATATCGTCGTCACAGTCGGGGGATCGGCCAGCAACGGCGTGGCATTCACCGTTCTGGTGCCGCCCACAGTTACCAGCCTCTTACCCACGTCTGGCGCGGTAGGCACCTCGGTGACGATTGCGGGCACAAACTTTGGGTCCACCCAGGGATCGAGCACAGTAACTTTCAACGGCATGGCGTCAACCCCAACCAGTTGGAGCG
>Ga0335080_10008594_pt1 | contig 10646 bp, 15 predicted proteins | sample Lox_Sample_34_FD_206720 | JGI IMG/M metagenome (GOLD analysis project Ga0335080, IMG submission 206720) | Soil microbial communities from Loxahatchee National Wildlife Refuge, Florida, United States - Lox_Sample_3.4 | ecosystem: Environmental > Terrestrial > Soil > Wetlands | place: USA...
GGCTTGCGAACGTCCCGCCGGAACAGGTGAGAACCGGCAAGCCGCACCACAAGGCATCGCTCGCCGTTGTATGGGCATTGCACGGCGTCGTATCAAGAAAGAGGTCCGCATGGCGGTGGCGCTCGAGGTGGGCGGGCGGCGGCACCACGGGTGCGAAGACCAGCCGGCCGGGGTCGACGCCGCGCGTTGCGGCCTCATTGCGCAGATTGGCCTCGACCAGCGGATTTGCGGCAAGCAGCCACAAAACACTGCCGGGAGCCGAGCGGAGCAGGCGCATCCAAATGTCAAACATTGCCGGCGTGAGCTTGTAGCTGTTGTTGAAGCAGGCGAGCACCAGGCCGCGGTCCGGCAAGGCGCAATCGCGACGCTCTGTCGGACCGGCCGTCATGTCCCGCTTGCGGTCGTTGACCTGATAACAATGGGGAAGATGCACCAGCCGCTCGGCGAAAGACGCCTGCTGGCTTTCCGGCGCGACAAAATGGTCGACCAGAATGTAGTCGATGAAGTCAGCGCCCATTGTCGCAGGAAAACCAAGATAGCTCACCTGCACCGGCGCCGGCCGGTAAGCCGCAATCGCTGGACGTGCGCCGTGGCTAAAGCCCTTCAGATCGATCAGGATGTCGACCTCGTCCTGGTGAATCCTCGCCGCCGCGTCGCGATGCGGCAGGGCCGCGATGTCGACAAAGCGATCGAAGGCTCTCGCAAGCCGCCCGCGCATCGGGCTCGCATCGTCGACGCCATAGCTATAGGCAAACACCTCAAAGCGATCGCGGTCATGGCTTTCGAACAATTCGGCCATCAGGCGCGCAGTCGCATGCTGGTGAAAATCGGCCGACAGATAGCCCAGGCGGATGCGGGATCCTTCGCGCCGAATGCCGTGCCGGAAAACGCCGCCTTGCGGTGGCTTGAGTGGCGCGATCCATTGCCTGGCGCAGCGGAGCTGTTCGGCGGCCGTGGCCTCGGTCGCGAACAGATAGAACGGCGGCACGCGCGCTCCGCGCGCAATGAGATCGCGCAGCGTCTGCTGGTCCTGCCGGTGATTATCCCAGGCGCATGCAAGCGCGCGATGATGGGCGAGCTGGCTCAGCGCGTCGCCATAATCGGGGCGCAGCGCGAGCGCGTCGTGCCAGGCGGCCATCGCCCCGGCAAGATCGCCGAGCTCGCGCAAGGCATTGCCAAGATTATAGGCGGCCTCCGGAAAATAGCGCCGGCATGAGAGGGCCTGTTCGAAAGCCGCCCTCGCTTCCGCCGGCTGCCCATCGGCAAGCAAAGCCGTACCCAGATTGTTGTAGAGGTCGGCATGGACAGGCATGGGCCGCGCGACGCGGCGATAGAGTTCGATCGCGTCGTGCAGCCTGCCAAACTCCTGCAACACAATACCGGCATTGTTGACCGCATCGACATAGTCGGGCCGCAGCAGGAGGGCGCGACCATAGCCCGACAGAGCATCGTCGAGCTTTCCCTGCTCTTTCAGCACGGTGGCCCGATTGTAGATAGCTTCGGCGTAGTCGGCTCGCAGATCGATCGCGCGTTCAAAAGCCGCCATCGCTGCGTCAAGACGACCGAGGTCCCTCAGCAGGGTGCCGAGATTATTGTGTGCGACGGCGACATCCGGATTCACCGCGATCGCCTGCCGGTAGGCGGCGTCCGCAGCCTCGAGATCGCGCATCTGATGCAGGACGACGCCGAGGTTGAAAAATGCCTCGGCATAGCCCGGCATCACCGCGGTGGCCTTGCGATAGGCGCTCGCGGCCTCGGTGAGCCTGTCCTCAAGCTGCAGAACCACGCCGACATTGTTATGCGCTTCGGCATAGTCGGGCTTGATGGCGAGCGCGGCGAAATAGGCGCGCTTGGCGTCGTCGAGCCTGTGCTGCGCCTTCAGCGCGTTGCCGAGCGCAAGATGCGCCTGCGCATAGTTCGGATTGAGCGCAATGGCGCGCTGATGTGCGATGGCGGCGTCTGCCCATTTGCCCTGCTGCTGCAGGACCGATCCGAGGTGATTGTAGCCGGCGGCGCCATCCGGTCTCAGCCGGATCTCCTGACGAAACAGGGTTTCGGCACGAACCAGATCGCCCTGCTGGGCCGCGATGACGGCGAGATTGCCGCACGCCGAAGCATGACCGGGATCGATCTGCAAGACCTGGTGATAGAGCGTCTTGGCGTCCTCGATCGAACCTTTTCGATGCGCCGCGATCGCTCGTTCAAACAGTCGTTGCGATACGTTGGTCATCAGGGCGCGCCGCCTTTCGGGCAAAGCGTTCAGGGCAATCGGTAATTGGTGTACTGGATCTCGAAGCTGGTCGCCCCATACAGCTTGACATAAACGATCGGACCGTCGAGCCGCACCTCTTCCATCGATCGCGGTCCCTTGAAGATCGTCCCGTATTTTTCGTAGCCGGGCGCATAGACCACGGCGGTACCGGTCGGCGGCACCACGCTGACGATCATCGTCACCGCGAGGGCGTTATCGGGCACATATTGGCTGATGTCGACCTTGATCGGCGTCGGCTCGACCGCCGGCGCTTCGGGCTGAGCCTCGGCCTGCGCGATCTGGATATAGGCCGGGGGCGGCAAGTCCATCATCTGCGTCTCCCTCCCCGCTTGATTCGAGCTTGTTGTGCGGCAGACCGCCGGTGCGCTCCCAGGAGCTGACAAATTCTACGTCGAGCCGCAGTCCTCAGTCCACGCCCCCGAAAGCAGATGGAGGGAACGCATGACACGTCCCCTCCATCGCAGGCGCTACGGTCTCGATCAGAAATCGAAGGTCAGGCCAGTCGTGGCAGCCTTGATCGTCGCGCCGCCAATCGTGTCGTTTTGCGCATCGCGGCTACAGACCTGGTAACCATGACCGCTCGGGCCGAGGCAGTAGTGCGCGCCGGGTCCCTGCGTGAGGACCGAGCCGACCACGTACCAACTGGCCCAGTTGTTGAACCGGTAGCGCGCGCCGATCGCGTATTGACTGGCGGAGTCGTCGAATACGTTGGCCTGGTACTGGCTTGGCAGGCCATTCGGGCCGAACTGGACAAATGGCCCTGGGGCCACGCAGCCAATGCCGGCATTGGCGTTGTTGGCGCTCAAGCAGGCAGGATTGCCCGGTGTATTGAAGGCGTGTGCGTAGGAGAAGCTCAAGGCCCATTTGTCGATGAACTGGGTGACGCTGGCAAACACGCCATCACGTGACCGCTCGTTGAAGGGCTGTTCGAAAGGCAGGACCTCACGGCGCAGCCATTCATAGTAGGCGTAGAACTGCAGGTCGCCGATGCCATCGTTGATGCGATAGCCGCCGCCGACCTTCGCTGCCCATTCGTTGTGGACGCCTGTGAAGACTTGTGTGCCCAAGGGTCCAGCGGTTGGGCCGCCGGGCAGGAAAATCGGCCCAAGCAATTGCGGCTGGAGGCCATCATCGCCATGACGGTTGACCTGCTCGTGCAGCTCATAGGCTGCGATCGCGGTGAATGGACCGTTCTTGTAGGTCAGAGCCGCGCTGTACGCGTTGCCGTACGATCCGTCGGTGCAGCCGTTGCCGCCAATATTGCCGGCAATCGCGCCGCCGGTGCCGGGGAAGTTGCTGCCGCTGCCGCGCGTCGAGGCGCCGTTACACTGGAAGTAGTCGCCGTAGGCGTAGTCGCTGTTGTCCTGGGCATAGTTCTGCCCCGGCGAGAACAACGCGCTGAACTGCAGGCCCTGCCAGATCGGCGATTCGTACCAGACGGCGTGGTTCATACGCCAATCAAACTCGGCGCGGTTGTCGCCGCCGGTATTGCCCATGATCGAATTGTAGTCGCCAAGCGTATTGGCAAAGGGATCGAAGGGCGCGGTGGCCTTCTTGTAAGGCGTATCGGACTTACCCGCCTTGATCGCACCCCAAGGGCCTTCGAGGCCGAGATAGGTGTCGCGCGTGCCAAGCGCCGCACGCTCGTTTGGCGCAGCAGCCGCATCGATTTGCGCTTCCAGCTGAGCAACGACCGACCAGCCCTCATAGCCGTAAGGCGCGAGATTGTGCCTGGCGCGCACACCGAAATAGGAGCCGTTGCTGGCAACGCCGAACTTGGTGCCCTGATCGAAGACTGACGGATTGAAAATATCCCCGGACAGATCAAAGTGGCCGTAGAGCGTCACCACTGTGTTGTCGATCACCGGCCCCAGCGGCCCTGCCTTGACAGCCATTCCCGGTACGGGCGGCGGCGGTGTGGGCGACGGCGCAACGGCGGCGTGAAGGACCGGGTTGCCTTTGGGCGTTGCTGTCGCGGGAGCGACCGCCACGGGCACCGTCGCCAAGGGTGTTCGCCAGAAGCGATCGCTTAGTCGGTCCAGAAGGTGTCGCCGCGTCGAACGCGCTCGGCGATTTCGCGCTGGAAGGCTGGTGGGCCGAATGCAAACCATTCGTCGTCGATCTGATAGACGAGGCATCGCCGGCGTTCGGCACTGAACTGCATCAGCCAGTCGAGCGCCTTCTTCTTCGGTCGTGCGCCTGCCGCTACCGCGACGTCAACAGGCAGGCCTTGCCAGGTAAAATTCGCTGCCAGCAAGATCAGATCGGATCTGTCGGGCCGCATCCAATCGGGCAGCGGGCTTGACGCCACAAGCCAGCCGCACACGAACTCCCGGCAAGGATGCTGGGGGCGTTCCTCATAGATCGAGCAACCGCGCGCGATGCGAAAGGGGCAAGCCTTGCCGGGGCCAACCTCGTGCCCGCGGACCTGGATGCGAAGCCAGCCATCGCAGCACGCCGTACAGGTGCCGCAAACTCTCATCTTGCTGGTTTGCATGGAGCCGCTGCCCTAACCGCTCATCCGTTCACGGCCCGCAATAGCAGATTCAAGCAATCAATCGAGCAGCGCTGAACGATTGCATGCCAGATGCAAGCGGCTATCAACCGAGCTACACTGCAAGTGTCACAGGAGCATCTTTGAATAGGAAAATGTCAGCGCTTCTGTCGTTTATGCCGAGATAGACAGGATTGACTTTTGGTATAATGTATACCAATGTCTGTCAGCACACCGAGAGGGAGGTTGCGATGCAAGTCGGAGACATCCTGCGCAAGAAGACGTCCGCCCGCGTTGTAACGGTGCGGATGAACGAGACTGTGGGCGTCGCCGCACAATTGATGCGCGCGAACAATATCAGCGGGCTCGTGGTCAAGGACGTGGTTCGCTCGGAGGGCAATACCGCGGTCGGCATGTTCACCGAGCGCGACGTTGTGCGCGCGATTGCCGAACACGGCGCAAACGGCGCCAGCATGCGCGTCTCGCAGCTGATCTCGGTGCAGCGGCTGATTTCCTGCAGCTCCAGCGATTCGCTCGAGCATGTGCGTCACCTGATGAACGTCAACCATATCCGCCATCTGCCCGTGATCGACAATTTCGCGCTCACCGGCGTGATCAGCCTGCGCGACGTATCGGCAGCCTTTGACGAGGCGGCTGCGAGCGTGGCCCAGACGGCGGCCTGAGAGAAAGGCCCTTCCTTCAACCGACTTTTTCAGCGGGCTTTGAGATTTCGCTCAAAGCCCGAGCACAGGATCTTTGACCCTGGGGGGCCTCTCATGAAGATTTGCCCTGAAGCGACGCGGTCGTTGCAAAGCAGCGAGATGTCGTGAGATAGGCCCGATTGTGGACTCCCTCACCGCGGCAAATCAGGCAAGGCCGTCCCCGCGGTCAGTTTCGGATACCTCTCTGTCGAGTGCCTTTTTGACAAATTCGACGGCATCAATTGCCGCCCCAAGTTCGGTGCGAAATTGCTCGATCGCTTCCTTCATCGGCGGCGGCAGGTCACCCCACCAGTCGGTGACCTGACTCATCGCTTCTTCGACGGTTCCCAGCATTTCCTCTATTGCGATTTCGCGGTAAGTTCTCGCCATATCCGGGATCAGGCTGCTGCTCGTGAGCGGCGGAGCCATTCATCCAAACCGATGCGGCCCACGCGCGCCTCGCCCAACGGCACCAGCGAGCGCTCCTCGACCCGGCCGCCGAAATATCGGGCCTCGTGGTCACTCACGACCTCACGCGGGTCGCCGACCGCCTTCAGATAGCGGGCGACGATTTCGTTGAACGGCGCGCGTTCCGGGCCGGCGATCTCGATGATGCCGTTTCGCGGGGCCGCGAGCGCAACATCGGCAACGATGGCAGCGACGTCATCCGCCGCGATGGGCTGGAACAGGCCGGGCGAAATCCTGACCACCTTTCCATCCGAACTTGAAGCGGCGATGGCGCCGAGGAATTCCAGGAACTGGGTCGAACGAATGATGGTGTGGGGGATGCCGGAGGCCTCGATCAGTTTCTCTTGGGCGACCTTGGCGCGGAAGTAGCCATTGTCGCTCCGGTCGATTCCGACGATGGAGAGCGCGACATGGTGCCGGACGCCCGCTGCGGCCTCGGCCGCGAGAAGGTTGCGGCCGGAGGTCTGGAAGAATTCCAGCACCGCCTTGTCTTCGAATGAGGGCGAGTTGGCGAGGTCGATCACCACCTGCGCGCCGGCCATGGCCTCCTTGAGCCCCTCGCCGGTGATGGTGTTGACGCCCGTATTTGGCGTGGCGGCAATTGCCTCATGCCCCTTTTGCTTCAGCTTTTCTACGACCCTCGACCCGATCAAGCCGGTCCCGCCGACAACGACGATCTTCATGACCTCACCTCGTGATGGTTTCCAGACAACGGCGATACCCAAGCCGCTCGCCACCAGATCGCTTTCACGGTCGATTTCGTACGATAGAGCCTTTTCGTGCGATAGAGCCTTGCGACTTCTCGCCGGCGGCTGCGCGTGGGCCGCAAGCGGCCAATCCGCCGCGGTACCGCGTAAACTCGCGTCGCGCATATCGGTTCCCAGGCCCGGACGACACTATTGCATCGGCTGCTTCAACCCGATCAGCGCGCCGACCCGCGCCACCCTTGACGCGGCGCGGCGTTCGCTTATCGATCGGATTTCGTAGAATCTGCGCTGGTGTCCGCAATGGTCTGCCAATTGCGGCCGCAAGCGGAGCATCGCCACTCGTTGACAATTCCTGTTGGCAAATAGGTCGAGCTGATTGGAGCTGTGATCACGTGTCCGCAGGCGCAGGTATTGGTCCCCTTCGACGGAGAGCGATGCGCCTCGTCGCGGACCATCCTGGCGGCCCAGCGGCTTTCAAAGCTGCGCTGAAAATGCAATGGATAGATGATGGCGTTCATGGCGCTCCTCCTGTTATCGGCGGGAGCGCAACAATGTCTCTTCGCCTGTTTGCCGTGATCTGCGGTACCACCGATATGGTGTCTTGAAATCAAATGGCCAAGCGTACATTCAACAGGAAGCGCCCGCTATCTTCGGAAGTCGATGCTGCGCAAGATAATGCCGGGAGGACTTCCCTCGAACTCCATTGCCAGGAATTTGCGATCGGCACGCTCTTCAATTTGGTCGCGTAGCCGGATGAATTGGGCCTCGCGCTGGTTCGGCCTGGGCGGCGCCGCGCTTTCCAGCGTGTCCATTGCGGAGGTCGAGATGGCGCAGGATATTTCCTTTTGGCCGTCCACCATCGAAAACAGTACGACCATCCTGTCAAATTCGTACCCGATAAGACGTCCGCGCGTGAGCGTCATTCTGCTTATTCCTTCAAACGGGTAACCACAAGCCCGCGATGCTCGATCGCCGGCGCTGCGTGCTTTCAATCTTCCCGAGCAAGGCGCGCAAAATCCTCCAATACCGCCGTAACGAGATCACGGTGGCGGGTGTCCTCCGACGCCAAACCCGCGCCATACAGATTCAAGACATAGCGCGCCTTGGCGACGGCCTCCGGCCAGGAGGCAGCGGGAATCGACAGCAGCTGGCTTTCAACAACGGCCTGCCGATCGCGCAGATCCCTCGTGTGGTTCTCAACCTCCGCCAACGTGCGACGAAGATCGGTCGCCTTCTGTGCAGCCATGCCGCGGTGCTTGTCGAGATCGAGCGGTTTGTCAGTCATCGGGCCTGCTTGCGTCGATCCGCTGCGCATCCGACAAATCGACCGAGCCGATCGGTATCATCTCCATGGCCAAGCGCGCGTCCGCCGCAGGCACCACGATCATGGTCGCAACGCGACGGAACGCAGCGAACGAAAGTCCTTCGATCATCTCCTCGTCGGTAATGACCTCGTACGCGCCCGCGGGCAAGAGGCGATCGACGCCCCTGATCCGGAACGGGTGTTTGAAGGCGACGGTTTCGCGCCGAGAGCGGATTGTCATGTCCGCTTACCTTTCTCGAACCGCTGGAGCGGATTCGGTTCGGGGCAGCCTGCGCCCTTTCGACTTGATTAGCTATCTGTTTCTTTGCTGATGGCTCCGAACAATCGTCAGCCACATATGCGTTTTAGCCTCGCTATTCGCCGGAGGTCAGCGTAGGGTCCGTCATCACCGCGCTTCCCACGGCCGCTATCGGTGACTGAGAGTAGCGAACGCTCCCGCCAAGAAAGAGGAGCGAGAATTGACTCGGTTTCGACTGGTCGACTGGATCGTACCACCGGTCATCATCCCGCTGTTCCTTCTGGTCGTGGTCGTTTCCGTGGCCGCCTTGAATGGATAGCACGACGCAACTGCAATACCTGGTCAGCGGGAAAAATGAATTCGGTCGCGTCAATCTTGGCAGCCTTACGGCAACAGCGGCCTTGAAGAACGCAAAGGAACTCTTGGAGCGAGGCTACACCGACGTGCGAATATGCACGCCGCGAGGCCAGATCCTCCGCTCCGATGAATTCGATCAGATCGACGCCAAGAACTGACTCCGAGAACTGACTCCGAGAACCGACGGCCGGCAATGAACTCAAGGCTCTTCAAGACAGCGCGTGAACTCGGGGAGTTGATCGTCGAACAGGCGGCGGCCCTTTACGGTCCTTGGCCTGCGGGAATGACGCTGTTCGTATTTGACGATGCCTATGGGTGGACCGCCAGCATCAGCCGACCGACGTCGGAGGCAGATGACTTCTATCGCACCTCCACGTTTGATCTGATTGCCGTGCTCAGGACCACATATGATCTCGACACGCCTCACCTGCCTGGGCCCGACGATGTCTACTGATTACGAATAGGCCAATTCTGCATTCGGCAAACCCCAAGGAGATCGACATGGCAAAAGGCCAGCAAAGAAGCAATCGGGAGGCCAAGAAACCAAAGAAAGAGAAGATCAAGATGAATGCCGCCGCGCCAAGCCGAAAGGCCGCAGCGTGGCAGCCGACCTTCGATTCCGGCAAAAAGAAATAGAAATGGCCGAATACCGTCACATGCCGTCCCGCCGACGAGGTGATCGGATGAGTGTGCCTTTCGGCGGCAAACGAGTCCTTGTCATGGCTCCTCTGAGACACCGAAGGCATGGAGCGATGTCCGCCTTCAGGAGTAACCTTGAAGACCGAGCTTAAAGTTGGGCAGTATCCCAGTTTCGTTTTAGGCAGCCTTATGAATCACACGATGCAGCTCCGTCGCCTCGAAGAGGCCGAACGGCATATCGCCCATGGCGCGCGCAATATCATAGACGAAGAGAGGCGTATCGCGAGGATGGACCACGACGGGCAAGACACAGCCCATGCGCGCTCATTGCTTGTTGTCTTCAAGAGCCTGCATCAACAGCACGTCGAGCATCGTGACCGCATCGTGCGGGCGCTAGCGCAGTAAGGCTACCAGGTGCTGGCCGCTCTCTGAGCCACAATTGGGCTATTGCCGGCGCGGTATTGTCTACGGATCGTCACCTGACGGGGTTGCGCAGCTCAGACGGAAGTTGACCAGATCGTGCAGCGGTTTGTTCGGAAACCCGCCAAGTCGACAAGCGAACGTTCAACCTCCTCAGGGCTTAACTCCGTCGGTCGACGACAGATCCGAGGGTATGACGAAGATGCGTGACCGAGGCCGCTCCAAAAACCGGGAGCGCAAGCAATGCTTCATCCGAGATTGTGCGTACCTGACCGACGGTCTTCAGGCCGGCCGCAAACAGCGCGTCCTTTATCTGCGTTGGGAACCGGACTTCGCGGATTGGGATGCTGTCCGGCAGCTCTGGCGTTGGGTCCAGCTCGCTCATTTCCCCTTCGCCTTCAGCGCGGCGTTCCTCACACCGATCACATTCGTCTGCAAGCATGAGAAGCAGGTCCGCATCTGCCTTGACCTTCGCGGCGAGTGCTAGCTTGCGATACCGGACCGCGCGGGTGCTGCTCATAAACTCAAATCCCAGGCGCAACAAAGACGAGGATTCAAGTCACGGCAAAAGCTTTGGTTCCTGGCCGCCTGCCGGCGCGCGTCTGAGTCTAGGCTCATCCAGCGACAGGTAGCGCTTGCGAACCTTCCGACTGGAGACCAAGAATGTGCTGTACAGCATGAGGATAACGGTCTACCGTTTGATTATCAGGTGGCAGTTGGTCATCTTGAAGCTGTCCATGAAGCGGCGACGTCCGGAATCGCCGCTTGTGCTCGCAGCGGCAGCGAGAGTGCCATCGGAAAGCACAATCTCATTGGCTCGGTAGTTCTACCAAGCGCTGATGCAAGCGGCGCCTGCGGTGCCGCGCACGCGCTTGTGTGCGCAAACAAAGGAGACCATGATGAGTATCATTCCGGCAATTTTGCAGGGAGAGGCGCGGACGCGCTTCCTTCAAGGCATTGCTTTCGGCGCTGTCGCGACGATCGCGATCGGATTTATCTGGGGCGGCTGGGTCACCGGCGATACTG
>Ga0335080_10008595_pt1 | contig 10646 bp, 10 predicted proteins | sample Lox_Sample_34_FD_206720 | JGI IMG/M metagenome (GOLD analysis project Ga0335080, IMG submission 206720) | Soil microbial communities from Loxahatchee National Wildlife Refuge, Florida, United States - Lox_Sample_3.4 | ecosystem: Environmental > Terrestrial > Soil > Wetlands | place: USA...
GCGGCCAGCGCACCCCGAGGACGCGGAACGACCGCTGGAGCAGGATCACCAGGACGACGAAGGCGATCTGGCCGATCTCCACCCCCACGTTGAAGAGCAGCAGCGCGAGCGGGATCTCCGCCTTTGGCAGGCCCATCGCCGAGAGCCCGCTCGCGAAGCCGAAGCCGTGCAGGAGGCCGAAGGCGAAGGCCACCACCCAGGGATGGCCGATCGTGAAGCTCGTCTCGCCCTGCCACGTGCGAGCGACCTCCGGCCCCAGGAACAGGATGCTGAGGGCAATGGCGGCGTTGAGGGGCGGCAGCGGCGCGCTCGCGTAGCCGAGGGTCGCGACCGCGAGCGTGACGCTGTGGGCGAGGGTGAAGGACGTGATCGTCTTCACGAGCGTCCATCGGTCGGCGACGACGAGCAGGAGACCGAGGACGAAGAGCAGGTGGTCGGCCCCGAGCAGGATGTGCTGCACGCCGATCTCCAGGTAGCCGACGGCCCGCTCGGTGGCGGTGGTCGGGGCGCCGACGGCGACCGACGGCGCGGCCGGCCGGAGGAGGTGGCTCTCCAGGCGACCGTCGGTGTGGTGCACGCGGACGAGGACGTCGCTGGTCGTGGCCTCGAGGCCCGCGACGGCGATCGTCTTCCCGCCGAGGCCGCCCGGGCACGTGAGCGTCCCGCGGACGATCGGCGTGCCAGGGGTGAGCGGCTGCGCGTCCGGCGTCGCGAGGCGGCAGCCCTCCGGGACCACGGGGGCGACCTGGATCTCGGCCGCGCCGCCGGTCGGCGCCTTCCAGAGGAAGGAGCACGTCACGGGACCGGTCTCGCGCAGCTCCAGGAAGCCCGGGCGTGACTCGTGCGCGTCCGCGGCGGACACGAGCGTCGCGACGAGGAACGCCGCCGCCACGGATACCCGGCGCTTCACTCTCCGCCCGCCGGCTTGGCCGTCGCCTGCTTCGTTCCCCCCTCCCTCGGCCTCTCGATCGACACCGCGTACTTCCGCAGGAGCCGCTCGTAGAGGGCCTGGAGCTGGGACCTGCGACGCTCGGCGAGGAGATCACGCTCGACGAGCGGCTTCACGTCGGCGAGGGCGGGGCGCGCGGCGGCCCTCCGCTCGGCGACGAGCACGACGTGCAGGCCGTAGGACGACTCGATCGGCCCCGTCCATCGGCCTTGCGCCAGGGCGTCGACCTTCGCCGCGAAGTCCCTCCCGAACGCCCGCGCCACCTCGGAGAGCGGAGCGAGCGCCAGCTCGCGGGGCAGCATCGACGCGTCGCCGAGGCTGTCGATCCTCGCCCCGGGGCCCGCAGCCTGCAGCCGGGCGAGAAGCCTCTCCGCCTCGGCCCGGGCCGAATCGCCGCGTCGCCCGGCGTCGACGTAGACCTGGCGAAGGGCCAGGCGCGACTCGGCCGGGAAGGACTCGGGATGCGCGTCCAGCCAGGCCTGGAGCTCCGCGTCCGTGGGCGGGGCCTCGTCGACCCCGTCCCCGACGAACGACTCGAGCTTCTGTCGGAGGCGCGCGCGGATGATCGGGTCGTCACGGTCGAGGTCCATCGCGGCCGCCTCGCGGGCGGCGATCTCCTCCTTGACGTGGTCGTCGACGAGGGCTTGCAGCTCCTGGGCGGTCGGCGGCCGTCCCCACGAGCGCGTGAAGCCGGCCGCGAGGCTCTGCGCGATCGCCTTCGTGACGACGATGCGGTTCGAGCCCGGTCCCGAGGCCGTACCCCTCCAGTGGAACCAGACGAACAGCAGCGCTCCGAGAGCGAGGAAGTGAACGAGAGGCTCGCGGAGGGCCCTCTTCAGCGCGTGCATGCGACGGGTGATTCTACGGCCGACACCGCCCCGGCGGGTGCGGCCGCTCGATCGCTCGCCCCGATCGGGGGGTGCGAAGAAGCCCACGACACCGACGCGGTGCAGCAGCCCGAGGCAGGTTGGGCTATCGTCCCCCCATGCCGCGGATCATCGGGGGGACGGGCAAGGGCCGGCGGCTGAAGACGACGGCGGGGGACGGGACGCGTCCGACGGGCGCTCGGGTCCGCCAGTCCCTCTTCGACATCCTGGCCCCGCTCCTGCCCGGCTGCCGGTTCCTCGACGCGTTCGCCGGCAGCGGCGGAGTGGGGCTCGAGGCCCTGTCGCGGGGAGCGGCGAAGGTGGCGCTCGTGGACCGGGGCGCCTCGGCCGTCGCCGCGGCGGAGGCGAACGCCCGGGCGCTCTCCCAGGGCGGGGGCGAGGTGCAGGTCTTCCGCCAGGACGCGCGCACGGCCATCGGCGCGTTCGGCGACCGGGGCCAGCGCTTCGACATCGTCTTCCTCGACCCGCCCTACGACAGCGACCTCTACGAGCCGCTCCTGGCCCTGCTCGGCGAGGAGGACTCGGCGCTCGCCGAAGACGGCATCGTGGTCGCGGAGCACTTCCACAAGCGGCCGCTTCCGGAGAGAATAGGCGCCCTCGTGCGCACGCGGCAGAAGCGCGTCGGCGACCACTGCCTGAGCTTCTACCGGCGCGCGACCGACGGAGGAAGGCCGGGAGAGGAGGCGGGGTGAAGACGAGGCGTCCGAACGGCTCGCTCGCCGTCTTCCCGGGCTCGTTCGATCCGATCACGAACGGCCACCTCGACATCGTCGACCGGGGGCTCGCGGTGTTCGACCGCGTCCGCATGGCGATCCTCATGAACCCCGAGAAGCAGCCACTCTTCTCGGTCGAGGAGCGGGTCGAGCTGATTCGAGAAGCCTACCGCGGAAACCCGCGGGTCGACGTCGACACCTTCTCCGGTCTCCTCGTGGACTACGCGCGGAAGGTGGGGGCGAGCGTCATCATCCGCGGGATCCGGGCCATCTCCGACTTCGAGTACGAGTTCCAGATGGCGCTCATGAACCGCAGGCTCGATCCCCGGATCGAGACGGTCTTCATGATGCCCGCCGAGAGCTACTCGTACGTCTCGTCGCGGCTCGTGAAGGAGGTATTCCAGCTCGGGGGCCGGGTGAGCGACCTCGTACCGCCGACGGTCGAGAGGCGCCTCAGCGAGAAGTACGGGACGCCGATCCGCGGCGGGCGGTGGCCGGGACGCGGCCAGGGGGTGAGGAGGCGGAGGCGTTGAGGGAAGCAGCGGGGTCGCCGCGGCTCGCCGCGCGCGCGCGGCGGCTCGAGGTGTCGCCGACGGTGGCCATGTCGGCCCGGGCACGCGCGCTCAAGGCGGAGGGCGTCCGGGTCCTGGACTTCACGGTGGGCGAGCCCGACCAGCCGACGCCCCGCCACGTGGTCGAGGCCGGCAAGGCGGCTATGGATGCGGGGCACACGAAGTACGCCCCCGCCTCGGGGCTCCCCGAGTTGCGCGCCGCGATCGCCCATCGCTACCGCGAGGACTTCCAGGTCTCCTTCGCGCCCGAAGAGGTGACGGTCGCGGTGGGCGGGAAGCAGGCGCTCGCCCTCCTCTACCAGGCCATCCTCGACCGGACCAGCGAGGTCGTCGTCCCGATCCCGGCCTGGCCCACCTTCGCCGAGGCGGCCCGCGTGGCCGGGGCCTCGCCCGTCTTCGTCCCGCTCGCGGCGAAGGAGGGCTTCCGGCTCACGGCACGCGCCGTGGCGAGGGCGGTCACGCCGAGGACGCGCGCCGTGGTCGTCAACAGCCCCTCGAACCCGACCGGAGCCGTGATCGAGCCGGGCGAGCTTTTGAAGATCGCGCGTCTCGCGAGGAGGCGCGGCTTCTGGCTCCTCTACGACGACACCTACGCCCACCTCGTCTTCCGCCCCGGCGGCCCGCCCGCCCTCCAGGCGGTGAAGGACGCCGCCGGCGGCCACCTGGTGGTCGTCGGCACGGTCTCCAAGACCTACTGCATGACGGGCTGGCGGGTGGGATGGGTCGTGGGGCCCAAGGCCCTCGCGGAGGCGTGCACCGCCCTCAACTCCCACTCCGTCCAGGGGCCGGCGACCTTCTCGCAGATCGCGGCCGCCCACGCCCTGACCGCGCCGCAGGACGACGTCCGCGCCATGGTGAGGGAGTATCGGCGGCGACGGGACGTCGTCCACTCCGCCCTCGCCGCCGTCCGCGGGATCGTGTGCCCGGAGCCCGAGGGCGGCTTCTACGTCTTCCCGGACGTCTCGCGCTGCCTGTCGAAGGAGATGCCCGACACGGTCGCCCTCGCCGCGCGTCTCCTCGAGGAGGAGGCGGTGGCGGTCGTCCCCGGCGAGGGGTTCCACGCGCCCGGCTTCCTGCGGTTCTCCTTCGCCGCCGCCCCCGGGGATCTCGAGGAGGGCGCCCGGCGGATCGCCGGCTTCGTGGCCGGACGCGCCCGGCGCGGGCGGGGATGAAGCGGGGGGGGTTCGCGCCGGGGACGCCCGTCCTCCTCTACCTCCACTCGCCCCGCGAGAAAGTCTTCGGCGTGCTGGTGTCGCTCCTGCCGGCGGGGGTCGCCGTCCGCGGCATCGAGCTCGCCGGGTTCGAGGACTGGATGCGCCAGGAGGCGCGCGGAGAGGAGGGCCTCGGCCTCGTCACGCTCTTCTACCCCATGCACCGGGTCGAGCGGGTCGAGAAGGACGAGACGGTCGGCGACCTCGAGGGCATCGCCGACCGTTTCCGCCGCGAGACCGGCCGGGGGATCCTCGAGGCCGCCGGTCTCAGAAGCTCGAAAAAGCGCCGCTGATCGGTCCGACCGGCGCCAGGAACGGGATGGCCAGGAAGAGGTCGCCGTTCTCGCCGATCGTGCGCCGGTACGGCAGGAGAGGAGCCGGCCGGGGAGCGCGGTAGCCGTTCGTCCAGAACTGGGACCAGCCGTAGCCCGGACCTGGGTAGCCTCCCTCGTGCGCGCGGTAGAAGCCGGCGATCCCGTAGGCGGGGTCGGACGGGAGGCCGGCCCAGGGGCCGAGACGCGACTCGCCCGCCCGGTAGAAGGAGGAGATGTCGTAGGGGTGCTGGAGCACGCGGATCGAGGGCCGCGGCGCCTCGCGGCTCTCCTCCGCCTCGTTCGGTTGGGCCGCGGGAGCGGGCTTCGGCTCCTCGGCCTTCTTCTCCTGTGCCACGGCGCCCGCCCCGAGTGCCAGAACGGCGAGAGCGACCATCGTCGTGCGCATCGTTCCCTCCTCCGCGAGTGTAGTACGGGAGGCGGCAAGACGCTCCCGTGACGTGGATTACAAGTGCCGGTCCCGGAGCCGCCCATCACGCAAATCGCGTGCCCCTGTCATCCTGCTGTCACGCAGTGCAAAGCGCATCAAGCCGTTCAAGCATTTGCACTTGCATCGCCCTCCTCCTGCTGTTTCCACAGGTTTTTCCACAGATTGTGTGGAACCGTGAGCCGCCCCGCGACAGCGTCCGCTGAACGCGGGTCGGCCGTTCGATCGAATGTGCGACGGGGGGCAATCGAAGCAGTGGTCGGCCGGCGAGCGAACGCGCCGTCAGGACGGCCGGGGAAGCGTCCGGGGCGTGCCGAAGAGGGATAATCGGCGGCGCATGCCGGCCGTGGGGGGACTCGTTCCCCGGAGAGGAGCACCGTGACCCACCGCATTCTCGTTCTCGAGGGAATCACCGAGCGTGGCGCCGAGATCCTGAGGGCCGAGGGCTTCCACGTGGACATGGAGAAGGCCCTCCCGCCGCCCGAGCTCGTGAAGCTCGTGCCGCCGTACCATGCCATCCTCGTCCGCAGCGGCAGCCAGATGAACGCGGCCGTGATCGAGGCGGCGCGGAGCCTGAAGGTGATCGGGCGCGCCGGCGTCGGCGTCGACAACGTGGACCTCGAGGCGGCGACGCGCCGGGGAGTCCTCGTCATGAACTCGCCGGGGGGCAACACCATCTCGACCGCGGAGCTGGCGGTCGCCCTGATGCTCGCCCTCGCCCGCAACCTCGCCCCCGCCGACGCGGCGATGAAGGCCGAGCGCTGGGACCGCAAGTCCTTCGCGGGGACGGAGCTCTTCGGCAAGCGGCTCGGCGTGGTCGGCTTCGGGCGGATCGGCCGCGAGGTCGCCGCCCGCGGCCGCGCCTTCGGGATGGAGGTGCAGGCCTTCGACCCGTTCGTCTCGCCGGCCCTCGCCGAGCAGGCGCACGTCAAGCTGCGGACGTTCGACGAGGTGCTCCAGACCTCCGACTACCTGACCCTCCACACGACGCTCACGAAGGAGACGAGGCACCTCGTCGGCAAGGAGGCCCTCGCGAAGGTGAAGCCGGGGGTGCGGATCGTGAACGCCGCCCGCGGCGAGCTGATCGACGACGAGGCGCTCCTCGCCGCCCTCGAGGGGGGGCGCGTGGCGGCGGCCGGACTCGACGTCCACGCCCAGGAGCCGCCCAAGGACTGGCGCCTCGCCCGGCACCCGAAGGTCCTCGCCCTGCCGCATCTCGGCGCCTCCACGAAGGAGGCCCAGGAACGGGTCGGGACGGACATCGCCCAGCAGGTGCGCGACTACCTGAAGGGAGGGGTCATCCAGTCCGCCGTCAACTTCTACTCGCTCGCCGGCGACCTCTACGACAAGGTGCGCCCGGCGATGGACCTCGCGGAGCGGCTCGGGCTCTTCCTCGCCCAGGCCTGCTCGGGCTCCCTCGAGCGCATCGAGCTCGGCGTCTACGGCGACCTGCGGGAGCTGGACACGAAGCCCGTCCTCTCGGCCGCGGTCACTGGCGTCCTGCGCCCGCACATGGCCGAGGGGCTGACTCTCGTCAACGCCGTGGACGTCGCCCGCGAGCGCGGGATCGAGATCCTGGAGTCCACGTCGTCGGCCTCGATCAGCTTCGCGAACCTCGTGGCCCTGCGCCTCAAGACGAGCGAAGAGGACCTGTCGGTCGCCGGCACCGTCTTCGGGGGCGCGCACCTCCGGCTCGTGGACGTGGACGGCGTCGAGGTCGACACCATCCCGCAGGGCAACGTGCTCGTGGTGCACAACGAGGACACGCCGGGCACGGTGGGCCGGGTGGGGACGGTCCTCGGCGCCCACGGAGTGAACATCGCCCGCATGGGCCTCGGCCGCAAGCCGGGGAGCGGCCGGGCGATCATGCTCATCGAGGTGGACAGCGAGGTGCCGGCGGCCGCCCTCGCCGAGCTCGCGAAGATGCCGGGCATCCGCGAGGCCCGCTTCCTGAAGCTCGGCTGACCCGTCTTCCTCCCGGCGCCGTTCCTGGAGGTGCCCCGTGAAGGCGGGCGTCTTCCGCTCCCTGCTCGCTGCTTGCACGCCCGTGCGCGCGCACAGGTTCGAGGGCCGGGCGATGGGGACGACGTGGCACGTCACCGTCGTCGGTCGGCCCGGCGCTTCCGACCTCCGGGAGAGGATCGCGCGCCGGATCGAGGAGGTCGAGCAGACCTTCTCGACGTACCGGCCCGACAGCGAGCTCAACCGGTTCTCCCGCTTCGCGCGCGCGGGGGACGAGTTCCCGGCCTCCCGTGACTTCCTCGCCGTCATGCGGACCGCGGCGCGTGTCCACACGCTCTCCGGCGGAGCCTGGGACGGCACCCTCCGGCCTCTGGTCGACTTCTGGGGCTTCGGGCCGCAGCCCCAGGGGCCCGCGCCACGGGATCCACGGGGGGTCGAGGCCCTGCTGGGCGAGGTGGGTTTCGACGAGGTCGAGATCCGGGACTCGGCCCTCGTCAAGAAGCGCGCCCCGCTGACCCTCGACCTGTCGTCGATCGCGAAGGGCTACGGCGTCGATCAGGCGGCCGAGGTGATCCGGCGGGAGGGCTTCTCCGACTTCGTCGTCGAGATCGGCGGCGAGGCGTACGCGGCCGGGTCCCGGCGCGGCGGCGGGCCGTGGAGGGTCGGCATCGGCCGCCCGCGGGCCGACTCTGCGCCCGACGAGATCGACCGCGTGGTCGGCGTGCAGGACGGGGCCTTGGCGACGAGCGGGGACTACCGGACCTTCTTCGTCCGCGACGGCGTGCGCTGCTCGCACGTCCTCGATCCCCGGACCGGCCGCCCGATCACGAACGGCGTGGTCAGCGCGTCGGTGCTGGCGCCCGACTGCACCCTGGCCGACGGCCTCGCCACCGCGGCGATGGTCATGGGCGCCGAGGCCGGGGTCGCCATGCTCGAACGCGTCCCAGGGGTGGAAGGCCTCGTCGTCGTGGACACGAGGGACGGGCGGCTCGAGAGCCACCCCACGAAGGGGTTTCACTCCGAGCCGGTCGGCTAGCCGGGCGAACCGACGCTCGCCGCCTGCCGCGCGCTCGCGACCTACACGATCCAGCGCCGCGTGCGCCCCTGCACGTCCCCGAGGGCGGCGAGGGCGATGTTGACGTCCTCGACGATCTGGAAGTCGTACATGCCGACGCAGATGAAGTCGGCGCCGTTCCGGAGCGCGAACTTGAAGCCCTCCTTGGGATGGATGGCGCCCGCGGCGAGGACCTTGTAGGCGATCCAGGGCTGGGGCAGCGCGCTCATGAAGGCGGCCGTCTCCTCGGGGTTGACGCACCAGATGTTGTCCTTCTGGACGTCCCTGCGCGCCGACCAGTAGTCGCAGTGGTGGAGGGTCTTGACCCAGAAGTCGGGCCGGAGGCCGGCCGCGACGCAGGCCTGGACGGTCTCGAGCTGATGGCCGCCGATCCCGGCCGGGAGGCCGTTCTGGCGGATCAGGTCGACGGCCTTGCCGATGACGTCGACCTTGCCCTCCCGGGCCAGGTTGTCGGCGATGCCGCCGTGGACGTAGCAGGCGTGGGCCCCCACGTCGACCGACAGCTTCACCCCCGCGATCACGTCGTCCTTGTAGCCGCAGTCGGAGATGAACTGGATCCGGCCGCCCTCGTGCCGCCAGTAGGCGTTGATCACGCGGGCGAGCTGGGGGTTCGTGAGGAACGTGTTGATGCCGCACTGCTCGGCGAGCCGCAGCGTCTCGAAGACCTTGCGGTCCGTGTGGTAGGCCTTGACGAGCTCGTCGGCGTAGAGGAGGTCGCGCGCGTGGGCCCAGCCCCCGATCAGGTTCCCGCCCATGATCATCCGGCTCACGTCGAGCGTCCCGATCCGGGCGTGGGGGACCTGGCCCTTCAGCTCCCTGAGGCTCGCGTAGCGGAACGTCTTGAGGGTCGCGCTCGAGACCGCGTCGACGTCGGCCCCGGCCGCACGGAGGAGCCTCGCCTCGTAGCTGTCGAACTCCCGCTTCCGGAGGAAGGCGAGGACGAAGCCCCCGAGGACGGGGAGGCCGGCCGCGGCGGCGATCAGCTCACGGCGCGAGCGGGCGGGGGGCAGGCCGACGACGCTGGCGCCCTTCGAGCCGGGCCGGCGAACGCTCGCGCGGAGACGGCCGACCGCACGCTCGAGGCCGAAGAAGCCGCCGGCCGGGAAGGCCGCCACCACGCAGAGGGCGAGGATCTCGACGAGGTTCTTGTTGACGATCAGGTAGCTGCCTTCCGCGCCGGCGTTCGAGGGCAGGCCCACGAGGGGCGGGCTCGCGACGTAGTAGAGGCCGAGCAGGGCGATCCCGCAGAGCGCGGCGAAGCCGGAGAACGCCCCGAGGAGAAGCGCGAGGCCGATGAGGACGAGCCCCCAGACGTTCAGCAGGTCCACGACCTGGAGGGCCGTCGGGTGAGCCGCGATCCAGTGGAAGGAATCGGAAAGGAGCCAGCGCGACTCCGCGAGATACGGGGCCGAGGTCCAGCCGGGGCCCCAGACCTTGACGAGCCCCTCGTAGAGGAAGTGCCAGCCGATCGCCATCCGGAGCAGGACCAGGAAGGCCTCCTGCCACGCGCCCGCCTGCCGGCTCTCGCCCGTCGCCATGAGCCCTCCTCTGCGAGTGGGCCTCAGCGTCGGCCCGGAGCGCGGGCCGCGTCAACAGTGCAAATGAGCCATCCGGCAGCCCGATCCCGCCCGCCGGATTGCCGCCGGCCCCGGCCTGGGATAGAAAGCCCTGCTCGGAGGGGCCATGGTCGTGAACGTCACGGAAGTGAAGCGCGGGGACATCCTGGAGATCGACGGAGACCCCTGGCAGGCGACGGATGTCCAATCGCAGACGCCGTCCGCCCGCGGGGCGAGCCTGCTCGTCAAGGCCAAGGTCAAGAACCTGCGCACGGGCCAGACCCTCGCCCGGACCTGGCGGGGTGGCGAGACGGTGACGACGGCGGAGGTGGACACCCGGCCGGCGCAGTTCCTCTACCGGCAGGGCGGCGACTTCGTCTTCATGGACCTCGGCAGCTACGAGCAGACGACGCTCGACGCGGCGGGGGTCGGGGAGGCAGCCGCTTACCTGCTCGAGAACCTCGAGGTGAAGACCGTCCTCTTCCAGGACCGTGTCATCGCCCTCAACCTCCCGATCACCGTCGACCTCGCGGTCGAGGACACGACCCCGCCCATCAAGGGCGCCACCGCCCAGGCGCAGCTGAAGCCGGCGAGGCTGGAGACCGGGATCACCGTGCTCGTCCCGCCCTACATCGAGGCCGGGGAGAGGATCAGGGTCGACACGCGGGACGGGAGGTTCGTGGAACGATGCCTCTCCCGGGACGCCCGCCGGACGCGTCCTGGGGGAGTCTGAGCGACTCCGTCAGCGCCGTTCTGGAGAGCCTCGAGGAGAAGGTCTCTTCACGACATTGCCAAGGGGGCAAGAAACGGACGAGATCCGCTCGGTGCTCCGCACGACCAGGAGCACCGAGGGAAGCCTCACATCGCGCCGATCACCGCGTCGCCGAACTGGCTGCACTTCACTTCCGTCGCGCCCTCCATGAGGCGGGCGAAGTCGTAGGTGACGGTGCGCGAGCCGATGG
>Ga0335080_10008597_pt1 | contig 10645 bp, 14 predicted proteins | sample Lox_Sample_34_FD_206720 | JGI IMG/M metagenome (GOLD analysis project Ga0335080, IMG submission 206720) | Soil microbial communities from Loxahatchee National Wildlife Refuge, Florida, United States - Lox_Sample_3.4 | ecosystem: Environmental > Terrestrial > Soil > Wetlands | place: USA...
GTCGTCCTGGGCATCGGATATGTACACCGTCGAATCCCAGCCCGCCCTTCGTGAGGTCCCGGGTCTCCCGCACAGACTCCGTTTGGACAGTATCCTGGCGGCGCTGAAGCAGCTTGACAACGAGGACGATCCACCGCCACGCGGGGGATTGGCCATGCGGCTGCCTCGTCTCAGCAAGCTTGATTGCACTGCGTCGGACAAACCGCAGCGTATGTTCGGAAGGCACGCAGCCACCAGCCGGCATCGGTCGATGCCGGCGCCGCGCACAGCAAATAATTTGCGATGGACTCGCGAAGCAAATGTGCGGCGATATCGAAAGCTCCTGAACACACAATTGACTGACGTTGAACGCACCTTCATAGAGCGGCGACTCGCTGAAGAACTGCAGAGCTGACAGGGCTTAAGGGTCGTGGGTTCGGTGATGTCTACGATTGATGACAGCTTCAGTGAGATCAGATCCGTACGGAACGACATCTGGCGCTGTCGTAGGCTGCTCCAGACTGAGCTCGCCGATGCTGAACGAGAAATTGTGGAGAAACGCCTTCGCGAACGGCTGTCAACCTTTGAAGGGCTGTTAGCGTCTGCATTCCCTTTGGCCTTGAAGCTTTGAAGCAAACTCGGGGAATGGGTTGGTGCGCGATGACAAGGCTTCCAATGACGGCCGCGGGTCACGCCGCTCTTGAAGATGAACTAAGGGGCCGCATCAGGATCGAGCGACCTCCTTTGGTTCAGCGAATTCAACAGGCGATCGCCGATGATGCCAACTTGGTGGAGAACTCCGAATATCAGGCTGCGCAGGCGGAGCAAAACGTCAATGAGGCCCGGATTGCGGAGTTGGAAGACAAGCTTGCGTTTGCGGAAATCGTCGACGTATCCAAGCTTTCCGGCAATACGATCAAATTTGGTGCTACCGTGACGCTAATCGACGATGATACCGGTGAGAAACGGACCTGGCAGATCGTCGGCGAGCCGGAAGCTGACGCGAGCAAGGGAAGGATCTCAGTGACTTCTCCCATCGCCAGGGCATTGATCGGTAAGACCAAGGGAACAACCGTGCTGGTCGACGCGCCGGGTGGCACTAAGGCCTACAAGATCCGGCACGTACAGTGGTTTGAGGACAAGCGAAACAAACGTAAGCAGGTCTGAGGTGCAAAATTGGCCGCGGGCTGCCTCGCCCCCGGAGCCCGCCAACATCCAGCACGCTTTGCGTGATAGCAATTCGGCACGGGTAAAGGACTTCTGGCGATGAGACTGCGATTGTCCGATGTAGCCCCTTCCGCAGTTCTAGCGGAGCACTATCGGGTGCAAGCCGAGCTGTGCCATCAAATGGCTCGGATGACCGTGAGCCCTTTCAAAGAGGGCTGGCTGGAGCTTGCTGCAGAGTGGACGAATTTGGCGCGGGAAACAGAGGCAAAGCCGCACTTCTCTATGGCGGCCGACCAGCTAGTCCCGCAGCAATATTACAATTGATATCAATCAGGGGCGTCAGCTTCGCTGGATCCGGCTCCGTCTGCATGTCGAATGTTCGCGCAAAAACGAACGTAGCGATATTGGCGATTCCTTGACGCACTTCCAGCGAATTTGGACTCTCATTCGATTCCACTTCCGCAAAAAAGATGCACCATAATCTTCGATTAAACATCAAAGCTTTATGCAAATTCTCGTCAGGACCCGTCCAATTGGTCTGGATTTCCCGCAACTGTCTCGCGGCCTTTAGCAGAGCTTGCGCCTCAATCTCGCGGGGAGTCGCCGTTGTCTGAGACGTACGCGCGTAAGCTTGGGCACCATAGGACATCACAGCTACCTCGACTTGAAACGAAAACGCGAGGGAACTGAGTTTTAGGCTTTCGTTTTTAAAATATGGTTATCAAGATCGAGCTCCGCCGCGGAGCGAACTACTCCAAAAAGATCGGTTGCGCTGCACTCAGTACGGCGGTCCGCAGGACCTCGTTGAGAAGATCAAGAAGGCTGTCGAAGCTATGGTCGCTCTCCAGCAGGGAGACCTACCGTCCCAGCTTTGGTCGTGGCTGCACCTGCCGCTCGTACTCGAAGGAGGTCTCTCCGGACCTCAGCACCTTCCGGACCTCCCCTGTGTGAGGTATTGCGCGATCCAGCGAATGCGAATGTTCCGCCGTTTACGAATGCAGGCGGAATCGACCGCCGCTATGCACGTTTTTCGCTTTGCATCGCCATGAGATTCGATTTTTTCGAGGGCGCGGCCGGAACGCTACCATCCGCTCGATGCGAATTTGATTTTTGTTCGCATTGGAACTGACCGGCCGATGGCGGCATATTAGGATCAGTTGGAAATGCAAACCCCACGGTTAGGACCGTAAGCCATGAGGTTGTGTGATGCAGCGTCGACGCCGGTTTAAACAGACCATTTCCTTCAAGGATCGCCTCGCCTCATTTGCCAAAGAAGCCCGCGAGAGAGCTTCCCGCCTGAGACCCGGACCTGAGAAAGACGAACTGCTCAAGAAAGCCAGTCAAGCCGATACCGCATCCCATCTGGATGATTGGGCTCATTCGCCCGAATTGCGGCCGCCCAGATAACTTCTTGGCAGCTTCATTGGAAGAAACCGACCGGCATAGGCTCGGCGTGCAGGCAAGAAGAGAAGCACCGTGCTTCACATCGCGCTCTGTCGGCGGGGGTTACTAACTTTCCTCAAATATCTCAACGGCGATCCAGCAGCTGGCGTACCCGAAGGGCAAGCTTTGCTTGCGAGACCGGCTTTTCAACGAGGTCGACACCTTCATCCAACCGCCCTTGATGCACCACCGCATTGCTCGAGTAGCCCGTCATATAGAGGACCTTCAACCCCGGCCGGATTTGCGTTGCGCGCTTGCCGAGCTCGCGCCCATTAATTCCTGGCATCACCACGTCTGTGAGCATTAAATCGATCGACGGCTCGTCTTGCATAAGGATGGTAAGGGCCGATTGCGCGCTCGATGCGGCAATGACCTGATAGTTGAGGTCCCGAAGCACGTCCGCAACGTAGGTGCGAAGGTCGGCATCGTCCTCCACAACGAGGACGGCCTCAAGCTTGTCTCCTTCGGGGAAGGGCTCCTCGGGCTCATCGGATAGCGGCGCCGATGCGCCGTGATAGCGCGGGAAGTACATCTTGATCGTCGTTCCCTGGCCGACTTCGCTGTAGATTTTCACATGACCGCCGGATTGTTTGACGAAGCCGTAGACTTGGCTCAATCCAAGGCCCGTGCCTTGGCCCGCTTCCTTGGTTGTGAAAAATGGCTCGAAGGCGTGATTGAGGGTGTCTTCGCTCATTCCGGCGCCGGTGTCTGTCACGCTGAGCACGACGTATTGGCCCGGCACAATCTCCGGGTTCAGCCGACAATACCACTCATCCGCCGATATATTGACGGCTTCCACGGTGAGTTTTCCTCCGTCCGGCATAGCATCGCGCGCATTGATCGCGAGGTTGACGATTGCCGATTCGAGATGGTTTGTATCGATCTCGATCAGCCAAAGGCCGGCGCTGCCGACGGTCTGAACCTCGATCCGCTCGCCCAGTGTCCGTTGCAGGAATTCCTGCAGGGCGTTGAGAAAATTATTCAGGTTGAGCGGCTTTGGATCGAGGGGCTGGCGTCGCGAAAACGCCAAGAGCCGGCTGGTCAGCGCCACCGCCCGCTGCGCACCGCGCTTGGCATGGGCGAGGGCACGTTGGAGATTTGCGTTCCCACCGAGTTGACGAGCCTGGCGTTCAGCAGTTTCCAGATTGCCGGTTACAATCATCAGGAGGTTATTGAAATCGTGGGCGATGCCGCCCGAGAGTTGGCCTACTGCCTCGAGCTTTTGTGAGGCAACGAGTTGATCCTGCACCTCTTTAAGTTGCTCCTGAGCCACTCTGCGCTCAGTGATGTCGCGGGTTACTTTGGCAAAACCGACGAGGTTGCCGGCATCGTCTTTGATGCGGTCGATGACGACCGAGGCCCAGAATTTCGTTCCGTCCTTACGGACGCGCCAACCCTCGGCTTCGAACCGTCCCTTTTCTGCGGCTTCAGCCAACGCATGCTTGGGGATTCCCAACTCAAGGTCGTCGGGCGTGTAGAATTGGCTGAAATGCTTTCCGATGATTTCATCCGGCGCGTAACCCTTGATGCGCTGAGCTCCCGGATTCCAGGTCGTAATGTATCCTTGTGAATCGAGCTGAAAGATCGCGTAATCGACAACCGCTTCGATCAATTGGCGGTAGCGTCGTTCGCTTTGGAGTAGGTCTTCGTGAGCCTGTTGCCGTTCAGTGATGTCGCGAGTGACTTTAGCAAAGCCGATCAGGTCGCCGTCTTCGTCACGGACGGCATCGAGGACAACAAGCGCCCAAAAGCGACTCCCGTCCCTGCGCACGCGCCAGCCCTCGGAGGCGAAGCGGCCAGTCTCTCGAGCGATCTGGAGGGCTCGCTGCGGGAGTCCGATCGCGCGATCCTCGGGCGTGTAAAATTCCGAGAAAGACTTCCCGATGATCTCCTCGGCCGAGTAGCCCTTCAACCGCACGGCGCCGGAATTCCAGCTTCGCACAATGCCGTCCAGGTCGATCATGAAGATCGCGTAATCAACGATGGCATCTATGAGCAGCTGAAGACTTCGTGCGTCGCCAATCCGATGCGTTTTTGATTTTTCCGTCAAGCGGCTAAAATTCTCCGAGCATCGGCCCAACGCGCGTCTGCGCAGATCGGTTCCAGAACTCCTGCCTGCTGATGTCCAACAAGGTAACGCACGCGAGCTATAGTCCCGAGACGTGTGTGTTTGGTCCCTGTTCTCGGTCCAGCGCAGTGCAAATGACTAAATCGGGAATTCCCGAAGACGCTTGCCGGCGGGCCTGGCGGTTAGCAGATGGAGATGTCACTGCGATTTTAATTCGAAAATGGATCGCGCGCGTTTAGTAAAAAGCTCACGCAGCTAAAGTTGAGCGGAATAGTCATTTTGAGTAACTGGAGGCGGCTCGAAAAGCGTTTCTCGCGCGCAAGCCGCGCCAGAAATGACAGAACCGATACTCTGGCTTTCTGCCTCTCTCGTTGCTAATTTCTGCGAAACGCAAACAAGCGAGGTTTGGTGAATATGTCGCGCTACTATTTCGACATGCGCCAAGGAGATGAAATTGCCTCCGACGAGGAAGGTCTCGAACTCCCCACCATTGAATCTGTCCAGGAAGAGGCAGCCCGCTCGCTCGCGGACATGGCGCGGGACGCCGTGCAGACTGATCGCCACGGGACAAGGCGTCCTATGGCAATCGAGGTGCGGGATGACAGCGGGCCGGTGCTCCAGGCCCGGTTTTACGTTCGAAGGTGAGAGGCAAAGGCACTAGGTCGGCACGCTGACCCGAAGCCGGTCCTGATCGCCTCTCGATTGCGCTAACGCCTGCGGCCAATGTCGGATGCGAGGCCTAGGGAAACCATGAGCCGTTTTCGTCGGACGCCCCGTCAGGCGGCTTCGGCATTCACGGCGGAAACCGCCAGCTTGCTCAACGCTTCGTCCGTCTTCTTTTCCTCCGCCAACGTTTGATCGAGCAGTTTGACCGCATCCTTGTGACCCAGCTTGTCAGCCCAGCTTTTCAAAGTGCCATAGCGCGAAATCTCGTAATGCTCGACCGCCTGAGCGGCCGCCAAAAGGCCCGCGTCGAGTGCCGGAGTATCAGCGTACTCGTCCATGACTTCCTTGCCTTCGTCGAGGATGCCCTCGATGGCATCGCATTTCTTGCCGCGCGCCGGCTTGCCGAGAAGCTCGAAGATCTTTTCGAGGCGTTCAATCTGTCCTTCGGTCTCGTCGTGATGCTTCTCAAAAGCCTCCCGCAACTGGACGGACGCCGCCGCCTTGGCCATCTTTGGCAGTGATTTGTAGATCTGCTTCTCCGCGTAATAGATGTCCTTCAACGTATCGACGAACAGGTCGCTCAGGTCCTTCTCAGACATGGTTTGGCTCCGTGTTTGGGTAAAAGCTATTCAAGGCAATACGGAGCCGTGAACGAAGTTCCAGATCTACCCGTTTACAGACACTAAACACTCCACCTCATCCGGGAACGAGAATGCTAGGGCCTTCGTTAAAGGTTATCTCGAAAAAAGGAGTGATGAAGATGGATTGGAATCGCGTCGAAGGTAACTGGAAGCAGGTCAAGGGCAAGGTGAAGGAGCAATGGGGCAAGCTAACCGATGATGACCTCGACGTCATCAATGGGAAGCAGGATCAACTCGAAGGCCGCCTGCAACAGCGTTACGGCTATGCCAAGGATCAGGCTACGAAAGAGGTCAACGATTGGTATGGCCGGCAAAAATGGTAGGTTTGGAACGAAGCTGGCCAAGGGACATTAAAATGTGACGTTGCGTCCAAACAAATAGCGTTCATGGGACCAGGCACCATTGCCCCCACGCAGCGTCGTGGGGGCTTTTTCTTGAGCCGGCCATCGTGCGCATCCCTTTCAATGGAGTGACTTGTGAAAATCCGAGCCGGCTACGACATAGCCTTTCAGTGCTATCAGGAGACGCCGATGCTGCTCATGCTGAGCGTGCGGCCAGAACGGGGAGCTGATCTTTTGACAGAGCATCGCATCCAGCTGTCCAACGAAATCCCTTCGCGTGACTATCGCGACCTGTTTGGGAACGTTTGCACACGACTTGTGGCCCCGGCAGGTCTTCTCGAAATACGCAATGAGTTTGTTATCTCCGACAATGGACTTCCCGATGAAGTCTCACCGCGTGCCGAGCAGTGGCCGATTGACAGTCTGCCCGACGAAGCGCTCGTTTATCTTCTAGGTAGCCGCTATTGCGATACCGAGAAGTTGTCTCAACTTGCATGGCAACAGTTCGGATCCATCGTCGGCGGCTGGCAGCGCGTGAAGGCGATCTGTGACTACGTGCATAGCCAACTTGAATTCGGCTACCACCACGCGCGACCAGATCGCACCGCGTCCGAGGGGCATCAGGAAAGGCGCGGTGTGTGTCGAGACTTCGCGCATTTGGCCGTGGCACTCTGCCGCTGCTTGAATATCCCGGCCCGTTATTGCACCGGATATCTTGGTGATATCGGCGTACCACGCGATCCGGCACCGATGGATTTCAGCGCCTGGTTCGAGGCGTTTCTCGATGGCCGGTGGTTCACGTTTGATGCAAGACACAACCATCCGCGAATCGGCCGCGTCGTCATTGCGAGGGGACGGGATGCTGCCGACGTTGCAATCTCAACCGCGTTCGGGCCGACTCAACTCGTCCGCTTTCAGGTTGTGACCGAGGAGGTGGCGAATACATCCGCCGATCAAAAGCTGGAGGCGGCGGTGTGAAGCCCTTGTAAGGGGCCAGATCAGTTGCCTCGGCCGGTAGTAAACTAAATTTTCGTGTCGATCCTGATGCCCCGGGTCACCCCTCTTTCAGGACCTTCTTGACCTCGCGGACCGGCCATTCCTTTGAATCACGCGAACCCCAGCGTCGTCAGCCGCAGAGACGAGCACATGCGAGCTCATCTCTTCCCCAACCTGCTCGACACGGACGTCAGTGTCAGGTCCCCAATGTAGGGCGATATCGAGGTCGCCGGGAAAGATCTTCCACTTCGAACCATCGTCCAACTCGACCAGGTGACTTTCGGAATGAGACCGGATTTTTTACTTGGCCGCCTGCTTTTCAAGCTGCTTTAAATGCGTCAGACCAGACACAACCAGTCTTTTCTCGTCGGTTTCACCTTTGGCGACTTGCCCGAATACGAAATCGCTAAGGGCCTTGCGAGCCTGACTGAGCTCGCAATGATCGCGATCCTTGAACTGCTCGAAAACGCTCATGGCGCGCTCAATGGCGGCAGGCGCGACGATTTCTTCGATCGGATCAGTCATGGCAGAAACAACTACGGGGTTGAAACTTTGTTCCAACAACCGGCTGTGGGAACTATTACCCCGTCGCATCTGCAAAGGCAGACGTAGCCCCTCAAGTTGACTTTTGTGGCGGCCGCGAACGCGCCACCCGGCGAATGACGGGAATGCCTTGATTGGTAAGCGAGCGCGACTCGCTCCTGACGCTTTTCCAAGCGCGCGCCTGCTGTTCCATTTTTTTCGCCCAGCGACGCTCGAAGCGGTCGACTATATGGCGTGGCAATTCTGTCGAACTCATCGCCGTTTCCTTCAATAGCCGCTCCGGGTTAGTGGAGACCCTTTGCTCAATCGTAATACCGCCCGCGACGCTGCCGGGGTGCAGGCTGTCTCAGCAATAGCGCCAGCGCGAACCCGACGCCGCCTGCGATCAGCAGCGATCCAAGCGGATTGTTTTGCACGAGCTTCGCAACCGCCTCTGAGCCATCGCTACTTTGGCGATAAACCTGCTTGGCGTAGCTTGCCGCGCTGTCGGTAGCGTCACGTGCTGCTTCTTTGGCCTGGCCGTATAGATCTTCCACTTTGCCCGCCGCCTGCCGGACGCTGCCTGCTGCCGTGGCGTCAGCATCTCCAGCCATGTCGCCGACCGTACGCTCAAGTTTACCGGTCACATCCTTGGCCGTTCCCGCAATCCGATCCTCGTCCATGATGTCAGGCTCCCAGGCTCCACTCGGGCTTGCAAACTAACCAAGAGCTTCCGGCGTTGGTTCCTATATCAGCGTGAACACTGGTCGCCGCGCCCCAAGGATAAACATGTTGGCGAAGGACCTTGATGACAGCCATGCGTCAAGACCCCGCGCTCGTGCCAGGCCGATATCCCCGCAGGTGCTGATCTCCTCGAGCCACGAGAAAAACTCAGGCTTTTCGGAACCATTTGTTCCAGCCGCGCATTTTGTGGGCAGGAAAAGCTGGAGGACAGCCCACATGGAGCAAACCACCGGAGTAGTTTCAACTGAACGAATAGAGCCCACGACTTCAGGAGTAAGTTGGGCGGCAGTTATAGCGGGCGCCGCCGCCTCCTGCGCGTTGACCCTGCTTCTTCTGTCATTTGGTGCGGGGATGGGCTTTGCGGTCGTTTCGCCATGGGGCGGCCGAGGCGTTTCTTCATCCACGTTCGAAATTGGCACGGGTCTATACTTCATCGTTATGGCGATGATTTCGTCTGCAGTCGGAGGCTACCTTGCCGGCCGCCTTCGCACCAAGTGGACGGGCATTCACACCACCGAAGTCCAATTTCGCGATACAGCTCACGGTTTTTTGGCGTGGGCGGTAGCGTCGGTTGTGGGTGCAGTGTTGCTCGCTTCTCCTGCAAGCACCCTGATCGGGAGTGCTTTATCCGGCGCGTCGCAGGTGACGGCTAACTCGGTCCAAGCGTCCCCGGTGGATAGCTACGCCGATATGCTCCTGCGTTCGGACAACCGAACCGATCAGCAACAGCCTTCAGAAACGCGCGGCGAAATCGTCAGGCTTTTTACGACCAGCTTCCGCGATGGCAATGACGTCAACGCTGCCGACCGGGCCTATCTCGTGAAGGTCGTCTCGTCGCGGACCGGCCTGAGCCAGGGCGATGCTGAAAAGCGCGTCAACGACGTGGTGACCCAAGCCAAAAAGGGTCTGGATGAAGCCCGCAAGACGGCAATGCAGACGGCTATTTGGCTAACGCTGTCGTTGTTTATCGGCGCTTTCTGCGCGGCGTTAGCAGCGTTGGAAGGCGGCGGTTTACGTGACGGCACTTGGGGAAAAACGGCCATTCGTCAAGTGGCGCCCGCGCGACAAATCTAAGCGGTGACTTTCAAATAAGGGAGAAACTAAATGCCAATCCTTCTCTGGTTACTCGGAATACCGATCCCCCTGATCATCTTGATCATGCTGCTCCATCATTAGTCGAAGCGGCAACTCAGACCATTGAGCGGAGGAATGTGAAATGAAGAGACTTCTTGCGGGAGCTGCGTTATGCGCGGCCCTTGCCTCTGGCGCCTATGCAGCCACCACCATGACGGCGGCGCCAACGGAAAGTTGGACGGTCACAAACTACTACAAGCAGGCCGTCTATGATCCGAAAGAGTCCAAGATCGGCGATATCGATGACGTGCTGGTTGACAAGTCCGGCAAAGTCACCGGCTTGGTGATCGGCGTTGGGGGCTTTCTTGGCGCAGGCGAGAAGGACGTGATCGTACCGTTCTCAGCAATCAAGATGTCCAAACGAAATGACAAATGGTGGCTGACGCTGGATGAGACCAAAGACGATCTCAAAAACTCGCGTGGCTTCACATACGACAAGACGAGTACGACCTGGGTTCCCGAAAAGAAGTAAAGAACTCAGCCCCACGCGAAACACGCTGCAAACCAGCAGCGTGCTTCGCTTGGCATCAAATCAGCCCTCTAAGAGTCGTCCTGGACGGCCGGCAATGGAACAGCCAGGTAACACCGTGCAAGGCACCGAAGCCGACCCCGCGCGTATCTCGACCGGGAGCGCAGGCCTCGACGATATTCTTTGCGGCGGACTTGATGCCGATAGGATGTACCTGTACGAGGGCCGCCCTGGCACTGGCAAGACGACGCTGGCACTTCAGTTTCTTATCGAAGGTGTGCGTCGGGGAGAGCGGGTCGTCTACGTTGCCCTCTCGGAATCGGAAGCCGAACTTCGGCTTGTTGCCAAACGGCACGGATGGACCCTCGACCACGTTGATATCTTCGAGCTCGTCCCTCCGGAAACGACGCTAGATCCCGAGCGCGAACTTACGGTTCTGCATCCGGCCGAGATTGAGCTGAGCGAGACGACGAAA
>Ga0335080_10008598_pt1 | contig 10644 bp, 7 predicted proteins | sample Lox_Sample_34_FD_206720 | JGI IMG/M metagenome (GOLD analysis project Ga0335080, IMG submission 206720) | Soil microbial communities from Loxahatchee National Wildlife Refuge, Florida, United States - Lox_Sample_3.4 | ecosystem: Environmental > Terrestrial > Soil > Wetlands | place: USA: Florida...
CCGCCATCGAGATCCGCGTGTCCAAAAGCGGCTTCGTGCCGTCGCACGTGACCGTGCGCAAGGGGGAGACGACGCGCTTCGTCCTCTCCTCGAGCGACGTCGAGCACTGCTTCGCGATCGACGCCCTCCGCGTCGAGAAGCGGATCGTGCCCGGCCGCCCGACCCGCCTGGAGATCACCCCCGGCCAGGCGGGCTCGTTCCGGTTCTACTGCTGCCTCGAGTCCGGCGCCGAGGCCGAGGCGCAGCGAGGCGAGCTGACGGTCGCCGAGTAGGGCCCGCGAGGACGGAAGGCGCGGGCAGGCCCCGCCGAGCCAGAGGACCTACTGCGGGGCAGGCCCCGCCAAGCCGAAGGACCTACTGCGGGGCAGGCCCCGCCAAGCCGAAGGACCTACTGCGGGGCAGGCGGGAAGGTGATCCGGAAGGTCGTGCCCTGCCCCTCTCCCGTGTCGAAGTCCACCCGGCCGTTGTGCCGCTCCACGACCATGAGCACGGTCGAGAGGCCGAGGCCGGTGCCCTTGCCCTCCGGCTTCGTGGTCACGAACGGCTCGAAGAGGTTGCCTCGGATGCGCTCCGGGATCCCCGGCCCCTCGTCGGAGACCAGGACCTCGACGTCGTCGCCCTGCCGTCGCGTGCCCACTCGGAGGGTGCCGCCCTTCTCGCCCATGGCGTGCACCGCGTTCACGACGAGATTGATGAGCGCCATCTCGAGCTGGTTCGAGACCCCCAGGACGCGCGGCAAACCGGGCTCGAGGTGCTTGACGAGGGCGACCCGCCCGCTCGCGATCTGATACTGGCAGAGCTCCAGGCTCCGCTCCACGACGTCGTTCACGGCGAGGGGAGCCATCTCCTCGCGGGCCGGGCGGCTGAAGGCGAGCAGGCGGCGGGCGAGCGACCGGATGCGGTCGGACCCGCGGGCGATCGAAGAGACCATCTCCCGCTGGGCGGGCGAGATGTCCTGCAGCTCGAGCAGCTCGAGGTTGCCCATGATGTAGGTGAGCGGGGTGTTGAGCTCGTGGGCGATGCCGGCCGCCATCTGCCCGATCGTGGCCAGCTTCTCCGACTGGAGCAGCTGCTTCTGGGCCTTCTGGAGCTCCTCGATCGTGTGCTGCTCGCGCTCGAAGAGCTGGGCGTTCTCGATCGCGAGGGCGGCGTGGCGGGCGAGAGCCTCGGCGGCCCGGAGCGCGTCGCCGCTGAAGGGCTCGGCCGAGCCCGTGTTGTCGACGTAGAGGACGCCGAGGGCGCGGGGGAACGCGCCGGTCCCGTCGGCGCCCGCCCGCGGCGAGCGCAGGGGCAGGCAGACGATCGTCTGGAGGGGGCTCGTGTCCTCGTCGGTCCGGCCGTTGGGGGAGTCGGGCGCCGCCCCGTCGGCGCGGGCGCGGACGGTCGAGACGACCTCTCCCGTCTCCAGGGCCCGCCGGACGATGGCGGCCGAGATGCCGTGCCCGTTGCCGACGGGCCCCTCCACGCGGCCGCGCGCGACGCGCAGGCGGAGGCCGGCCACCACCGGGAAGCGCGAGGCGGGGGGCGAGGTGTCGGCGAGGAGGAGGAACCCGCGCTCGGCCCCCGTGATGTGCATGATCGCGTCGAGGACCTGCTCCAGGACCTGGCTCAGCACGAGGGTCGAGTTCAGGGTCTGGACGAGCGAGAGGAGGAGCTGCTGCTGCTCCACCCAGGGCAGCTTGGCCATCGCCCCCGTGGAGCTGTCCGATCCGAGGAGCGAGAACTTCAGGGTCACGTTGCCGAGCTGGATCTGGGCTCCCGGGGCGAGCTCGGCCCGGCGGACCTTGGCCGCGTTGACGTAGACCCCGTGGAGGCTGCCCGCGTCCTCGATCGAGAACCGGCCGTCCTGGTAGTCGATCCGGGCGTGCATCTTGGAGATGGACGGCTCGTTGAAGGCGATGTCGTTGTGCCGGGCCCGACCGACGGAGTACGGCCGTGGCCTCAGGAAGCGGATCTTCTCCGGGAGGTCGCCCCGGATCACCTCCAGGACGGCCACGGAGAGAGAGTCGCCGCAGCTCGAGCACCGCGTCGCGTCGGGCGCGTTCGGGGCGGCGCACTTCGGGCAGAGCATCTGGAACGGATGATGACCGACGGAAAAAGGAGACGTCAAACCCGTGCCGTTCCCCGTGGACGAAGGGGAGCCCCCGCCGTGCCGCTCACTCGACGCCTCGGCGGCCGCCGCCTGACCGCCGCTTCCCGGGGTGACCGCACCGAGCCACCCTCGGGAGGGCCTCAGTTGCTGAGACGGAGGTGCCAGCGGTCCTTCTCGCGGACCGCATAGGGATCGCCGGGCAGGAGGGCCGTCTCGAGAACCTCCTCGATCGAGGACACGAGGCGCACCTTGAGGTCGCCCCGCACGTTGTCCGGGATGTCCTCCTTGACCGCCTTCTCGTTGCGCTTGGGGAGGAGCACCTCCTTGATGCCGAGGCGGTGTGCGGCCAGGACCTTCTCCTTGATGCCGCCGACGGGCAGGACGCGGCCGGAGAGCGTCATCTCCCCGGTCATGGCCACGCGCGGCCGGACCGGGCGTCCGGTGAGCAGGGAGACGATCGCGGTCACGAGCGTGACCCCGGCCGACGGGCCGTCCTTGGGGATGGCTCCCTCCGGCACGTGCAGGTGCAGGTCCACCCTCTCGAAGAAGGACTCCTCGATGCCGAGCTGGCGGGCGTGGGCCCGCACCCAGCTGAGCGCGGTCTGGGCGCTCTCCTTCATCACGTCGCCGAGCTGGCCGGTCAGGGTGAGGCCCTTCTTGCCGAACATCTGCGAGGCCTCGATGTAGAGCACCTCGCCGCCGGCCGCGGTCCAGGAGAGGCCGGTGGCCACTCCGGGGATCTGGCTCCGCTCGTCCATCTCCTCGTCGCGCATGAAGTAGGGCGCTCCGAGGAACTCCTCCACCTTCTCCGGCGTCACCGCCACCGTCTCCGCGAGGCCCTCCGCCTTCTTGCGGGCCACCTTCCGGATGATGCTCGCCACCTCGCGCTCCAGGTTCCGGAGCCCCGCCTCCCGCGTGTACTCGCGGATGAGCTTGACGAGCGCCTCGTCGCCGAAGGCCACCTGCTCCGCGTTCAGCCCGTGGTTGTCGAGCTGCTTCGGGATGATGTGCCGGCGGGCGATGTGGAGCTTGTCCTCCTCGGTGTAGCCGGCGAGCCGGATCACCTCCATCCGGTCCCGGAGCGCGGGAGGCACGGTGTCGAGGATGTTGGCGGTGGTGATGAACAGGACCTCGGAGAGGTCGAACGGGAGGTCGATGTAGTGGTCCTTGAAGGTGTTGTTCTGCTCGGGGTCGAGCACCTCGAGGAGCGCGGCCGACGGGTCGCCCCGGAAGTCGGCCCCGATCTTGTCGACCTCGTCGAGGATCATGACCGGGTTCTTGCTCTCGGCCCGGCGGAGGCCCTGGATGATCTGCCCGGGGAGGGCCCCGATGTACGTCCGCCGGTGGCCGCGGATCTCGGCCTCGTCGCGCATGCCGCCGAGGCTCAGGCGGTGGAACTTGCGGCCGAGGGCGGTGGCGATCGACTTGCCGAGGCTCGTCTTCCCGACCCCCGGGGGGCCCACGAAGCAGAGGATCGGCCCCTTGATGTCCGGCTTCATCTTGCGGACGGCCAGGTACTCGAGGATGCGGTCCTTGACCTTCTCGAGGTCGTAGTGGTCGTTGTCGAGGACCTCCTTGGCCTTCACGAGGTCGATCTCGCCCTCGCTCCTCTTGTTCCAGGGGAGCGACACCACCCAGTCCAGGTAGGTGCGGGTGACCGTGTATTCGGCCGCGGCGGGAGACATGCGGGACAGACGATCCAGCTCCCGCAGGGCCTCCTTCTTCGCCTCCTCCGGCATCCCCGCGGCCTCGATCTTCTCCCGGAGCTCCGAGGTCTCGCGCTGCTGGTCGTCGCTGTCCCCGAGCTCCTTCTGGATGGCCTTCATCTGCTCGCGGAGGTAGTACTCGCGCTGGTTCTTCTGGAGCTCGCTCTTCACCTGGCTCTGGATCTTGCTGCCGACCTCCAGCACCTCGAGGTCCTTGACGAGGACCTTGTTCACCCTCTCGAGGCGGGCCCGGACGTCGATCGTCTCCAGGAGCTCCTGCTTCTGGGCGGTGTTGAGGGACGGGAGGTTGCCGCCGACGAAGTCGGCGAGCCGGCCCGGCTCCTGGATGTTCCCGGCCAGCGTGGCGAGCTCGTCGGAGAGGGTGGGGGAGAGCTCGACCACGCGCTGGAAGAACCCGAGCGCGCTCTGGGCGAGGGCCCGCACCTCGATCTCGTGCTCCGCCTTGATCTCCTCGGGCACGAGCTCCACCTGGGCCCGCAGGAACGGGCGGGAGTGCGTCACGTGGCGGAGCCTGAAGCGCTGGATTCCCTGCACCACGAGGCGAAGGGAGCCGTCGGGGAAGCGGAACATCTTGTGGATGTGGGTCAGGGTCCCGATCGCGTAGAGGTCGCTTTCGACCGGCTCGTCGACCGCCGGGTCGCGCTGGGTGACGACGCCGATGACCTTCCGCTCCTTGACCGCGTCGTTGACGAGGGCGACGGAGCTCTCCCGGGCCACCGCGAGGGGCAGGATGGCCTGGGGGAAGAGGAGCGTGTCGCGCAGCGGCAGGATGCCGATCTCGGTCGGACCGTCGGCGAGGTCGACCTCGGGCACGCCCTCCGACTCGAAGTCCGGCTTGCGTTCGTCGCTCAGGAAAGCCTCCGTTAGTCGCGGGCGCCGGCCCGCAGGGTCACGCTCTGGAGCTCGCGCTGCAGGCGCTCGAAGGCCTTGGCCTCTCGCGCCGCGCGGACGTTGCTCTCCGTCTCCTCCTGGCAGACCCGACAGAGGGCGGCGAAGGGAAGGGCGCGCAGGCGGGCGGGCGGGATCTCGAGGTCGCACTCCTGGCAGCGCCCGTAGCCCCCCTCCTCGAGCCGCAGGAGGGCCTGGTCGATCTTCTTCAGGGTCTCCGACTTCATCTGCATGAGGGCGAGGTCGACCTCCTGCACGAAGTCGTCGACGCTCTGCTCCTCGGCGTCCCGCACGTCGGGCGTCTCCACGGGCATGCTCTCCCGCAGAGAGCGCAGCTTCTCGTGGATCTCGCGCCGGCGGTCCTCGAGCATCCCCTTGAGGAGCAGGTATCGCTCCCGGTCGACGAGCTCCGTCTTGTGTCCCATGGGATCCCTCCCTCTCTGGTGAGGTTCCGCCCCCCCGTCCGTCACTTCAGCCTCAAGACGACCACGCGGAAGCCGCTGGCGGCCTGCTGGTTGAACACTCGCAGGCGGGCGCCGCCCGACGGCTTCGCCGCCTCGATCGCCCGGTCGAACGCGTCCACGCCGTCCACCGCCTGGCCGTTCACGCTCACGATCACGTCCTTCGGGACGAGGCCCGCGTCCTCCGCCGCCTCGCCCGGCTCGACCTCCGTCACGAGGACGCCCCGGAGGCCGCGCGGCAGCTCCAGGCGCTCGGCGACCGACGCGTTGAGATCGCGCAGCGTCATCCCCAGGCTGGCCCGGCCCCCCCGCTCCTCGGCGTTCTCCGCGGTCTCGTCCTGGAAGACCCCGAGGGTCACCGGGACCACCTTCCGCTCCTTGCCGCGGAGGAGCTCGATCCTGACCGAGGTGCCCGGGCTCTTCGAGGAGATGTAGCGGGAGAGGTCGCTGTTGTCCTGGATCGCGCGCCCGTCGGCGGAGAGGATGACGTCCTCCGGCTGCACCCCCGCCTTCTCCGCGGGCGAACCCGGCGTGACCTGGCTGACGTACGCTCCCCGCGCCTCGGCGAGGCCGTAGGTCCGGGCGAGGTCATCGCTCAGGGCCTGAATGCTGACACCCATCCAGCCGCGGACGACCTTCCCCTTCTCCCGGAGCTGGGGGAGGATCTCCTTCGCCACGTTGATGGGAACCGAGAAGCCCACGCCCGCGTTGGCCTGCGAGCCGCCGGTCACGATCAGGGTGTTGATGCCGACCACCTCGCCCCGCGTGTTGATGAGCGGCCCGCCGGAGTTGCCGGGGTTGATGGCGGCGTCCGTCTGGATCATCTGGACCGACGTCCCGCGGACGGCCCCGAGCGGCAGGTCCCGCCCCACGTACGACACGACGCCCACGGTCACGCTGTTGCCGCCGCCGGGCAGATCGAACGGGTCGCCGACCGCCATCACCCACTCCCCAACCTCGGTGTGGTCGGAGTCGCCCAGGGGCAGGGCCGTGAGCGGCTCCCCGGCGTCGATCTTGAGCAGCCCCACGTCGGTGCGGGCGTCCCGGCCCACGACCTTCGCGTCGTACCGCCTGCCGCCCGGGAATGTCACCTGCACCTTCTCCGCGCCCTCGATCACGTGGCGGTTCGTGAGGATGTAGCCGTCCTTGTCGATGACGAAGCCGGACCCCAGGCTCCTCTGGGTCTGGCGCTGCTCCCGGCCCTCGGGCGCGGCCCCCCGGTCGGGGCCGAAGAAGCGCTCCACCATGTCGTCGCCGAAGAAGTCGTGGAAGCTCGGTCGCTTCACCGTCTTCGAGGTGTTGATGTTCACGACGCCGGGGTTGACGGCACGGGCGATGTCCCGGAAGGTCTCGAGACCCAGCGGAACGACGGCGGCATGCGGCGCGGCCGGGGCGGCCGGCGACTCGGTCGCGGCCTGGGCCGGCTCCGGCCGGCGCACCTGTGTCGTGTAGAGGGCGGCCAGCAGGGTCGCGGCCATCGCGATCGAGAAGAAAGAAGCCACCGTCAGGGTCCGCGTTCTCATCGAGGGTCGATCCTCCGGGGCGACGTCGGTCCCCTGTCGCCCGCTACTACGTCTCGCCTCTCCCGCCGATTCCAATACTCTTTCCGGAAGCCGCTCAGTATACCGCCTCGCGCAAGTCCGGGACTGCCCTTCGGACGCCCAAAGACGCAGCAAAGTCACACATTCGCAACGTATTACGGGGCCCCGGGGTCAAAAGTTGTCTCGCTTGCGGCGGGCCGGGAGGGACTCGAACCCCGAAGGAGCCCCTTGGACAGCACGAACGGATGGGTAGAACGGAAACGTTCAGGTCCGACCCGGACGGGGGCCTCGAAGGCCAACCCCCGTCCGGGTCGGGGCATCAGTAGTCGTCCATTCCCGGAGGCGTCGGCGTCTCCTTCTTCTTCTCCGGGATCTCGGCCACGACCGCCTCGGTGGTGAGCATCAAGGCGGCGATCGACGAGGCGTTCTGGATGGCGGTGCGGACCACCTTGGTCGGGTCGATGACCCCCGCCTCGGTCAGGTTCTCGAACTTGTCCTCCTGGGCGTTGTAGCCCCAGTCGGCCTCCTTCGAGCCCTTGATCTGGGCGACGACGATGTTGCCTTCCTCTCCGGCGTTCGTCGCGATCCACCGCGCCGGCTCCTCGATCGCCCGGCGGGTCAGCTCGACGCCCACCCGCACGTCGTGGGCGAGGTCCTTCTCGTCCTTCAGCAGCTTGTCCAGGGCGGGGATGGCGCGCAGGAGAGCGACGCCCCCACCGGGCACGATGCCCTCCTCCACCGCGGCCTTGGTCGCGTGCATCGCGTCCTCGACCCGGGCCTTCTTCTCCTTCATCTCCGTCTCGGTCGCCGCCCCGACCTTGATCACCGCGACGCCGCCGACCAGCTTGGCCAGCCGCTCCTGCAGCTTCTCGCGGTCGTAGTCGGAGGTCGTCTCGTCGATCTGGGTCCGGATCTGCTTCACCCGGCCCTCGATCGCCTTGGCCGTGCCCGAGCCCTCGATGATCGTGGTGTTCTCCTTGTCGATCGTGACCTTCTTCGCCCGGCCGAGGTCCTCGAGCTTCGCGTTCTCGAGCTTGATGCCGAGGTCCTCGGTGATGGCCTTGCCGCCGGTCAGGATCGCGATGTCCTCGAGCATGGCCTTGCGGCGGTCGCCGTAGCCGGGGGCCTTGACCGCGGCCGCCTTCAGCGTCCCGCGGAGCTTGTTGACGACCAGCGTGGCGAGGGCCTCGCCCTCGACCTCCTCGGCCACGATCAGGAGGGGCTTGCCCTGCTGGGCGATCTTCTCGAGGATCGGAAGCAGGTCCTTCATGCTGGAGATCTTCTTCTCGAAGATCAGGAGGTAGGGATCCTCGAGCACCGCTTCCATCCTCTCGGGGTCGGTGACGAAGTAGGGGGAGAGGTAGCCCCGATCGAAGCGCATGCCCTCGACCACCTCGAGGCTCGTCTCCATCGACTTCGACTCCTCGACGGTGATGACGCCGTCCTTGCCCACCTTCTCCATGGCCTCGGCGATGATCGTGCCGATCGTCGCGTCGGCGTTGGCGGAGATGGTGCCGACCTGGGCGATGCCCTTGCCCTTGACCGGGCGGCTCAGCTTCTTCAGCTCGTCGACCACCACGCCGACCGCCTTCTCGATGCCCTGCTTCAGCGCCATGGGGTTCGCGCCGGCGGTGACGTTCTTGATGCCCTCGCGGTAGAGCGCCTGGGCGAGCACGGTCGCGGTGGTGGTGCCGTCGCCGGCCACGTCGGAGGTCTTGGACGCCACCTCGCGCACCATGCGCGCGCCGAGGTTCTCCATCGGGTCCTTGAGGTCCACCTCCTTCGCGACCGTGACCCCGTCCTTGGTGATCACGGGGGAGCCGAACTTCTTGTCCAGGACCACGTTGCGGCCCCGGGGGCCGAGCGTCACCTTGACCGCGTCGGCCAGGGCGTTGACGCCGCGCAGCACTGCGGCCCGGGCGTCCTCGCGGTAAACGATGTCCTTCGCCATGGGCTTCAAATCTCCTTTAGCTGAGAACCCCGAGGACCTCGTCCTCCTTGAGGATGAGGAGATCCTCGTCGTCGATCTTGACCTCCGTGCCCGCCCACTTGCCGATGAGCACCTTGTCTCCGGCCTTGAGGGTGAGCTCGAGCTTCTGGCCGTTGTCCAGGATGCGCCCGGAGCCGACCGCGATCACCTGCGCCTGCAGCGGCTTCTCCTTGGCGGTGTCGGGGATGATGATCCCGCCCACCTTCTGCTCGGCCTCTTCGATCCTCCGGACCAGGACGCGGTCGCGGAGGGGCTTCACGTTGGGCATCAGTCGTCCTCCTGTCGAATGCGGTTTGAGAGTGGGGGTGCGCTCCTCCGACCGCCGAGCCGAGGGGCCGGAGGAGCGCTTCTTCGTCTTCGGACGCCGCGAGGCGGCCCGGCGGGCCGCCTTCCGGGGCGCGGTCACTTGGTGACCGCGATGGAGATCTGCTTGGGCTTCGCCTCCTCGCGCTTCGGGAGGGTGACCCTCAGCAGGCCGTCCTTGAACTCGGCCTTGATCTTCTCGGTGTCCACGACGTTCGGGAGCGTGAACGACCGGCTGAAGGTGCCGTACGCGCGCTCCACGCGGTGGTACTCGTCCTTCTTGACCTCCGACTCGAACTTCCGCTCGCCCTGGAGGGTGAGCACGTTGTTCTCCACCCGGACGTCCACGTCCTTCGGGTCGATGCCGGGCAGCTCCGCCTTGAGGACCAGGTTGCCCTCGTGCTCGTAGATGTCGACGGCGGGGGCCCAGCTCCCGCCGAGCGCCCACTCCTCCTCGGAGCCCGACCGGCCCGCCCCGCGGAAGGCCTCGTCGAAGATGCGGTTCATGCGGTCCTGGATGGTCACCAGGTCACGGAACGGCTCCCAACGAACGATCGCCATACTCTCCTCCTCACTCTTTCTCGTTCTTCGCTCGGCCGCCGTCGGGCGGCCACTGACTCTCTCGCCGCCCGACGCAGACGCCGGCGCCGGGCGGCCCACGCCGTCACCTCTCGCCGTCGCCCTTGACCGTGTACTCGGCGTCGACCACGTCGCCCGACGGGGGCGGGGCCTGGCCGGGGCCCGGGGCTCCGCCCTGAGCGCCCGGGGCCGGGCCGCCGGACTGACGGTAGAGCTCCTCGGCCAGCTTGTGGCTCGCCTTGGTCAGCGTCTCCATCGCGGCCTTGATGGCGGCCGGGTCCTCGCCCTCGATCGCCTTGCGGGCGTCGGCGACGGCCTGCTCCATGCCCTTCGCCTCGGCCTCCGGGACCTTGCCGCGGCTCTCGCCCAGCAGCTTCTCGACGCTGTAGGCCAGGTTGTCGGCCTGGTTGCGCAGGTCCACGAGCTCGCGCCGCTTCTTGTCCTCGGCCGAGTGGGCCTGGGCCTCCTTCACCATCTTCTCGACCTCGTCCTTGGCGAGGCCGGAGGATGCGGTGATCGTGATGGCCTGGGCCTTCCCGGTGGCGCGGTCCTTGGCCGACACGTTCAGGATGCCGTTGGCGTCGATGTCGAAGACGACCTCGACCTGCGGCACCCCTCTCGGAGCGGGCGGGATCCCGACGAGGTGGAACTTCCCGAGCGTGCGGTTGTCGGATGCCATGTCCCGCTCGCCCTGCAGGACGTGGATCTCGACCGAGGTCTGGCTGTCGGCCGCGGTCGAGAAGGTCTCGCTCTTCTTGGTGGGGATCGTGGTGTTTCGCTCGATGAGGCGGGTCATCACCCCGCCCAGCGTTTCGACGCCCAGGGACAGGGGAGTGACGTCCAGGAGAAGAACGTCCTTCACCTCGCCGGCGAGGATGCCGGCCTGGATGGCGGCGCCCACCGCCACCACCTCGTCGGGGTTGACGCCCTTGTGGGGGTCCTTCCCGAAGTAGTCCTTCACGAGCTGCTGGATCTTCGGCATGCGGGTCTGGCCGCCCACGAGGACCACCTCGTCGATGTCCGAAGGCGAGATGCCGGCGTCCTTGAGGGCCTGGCGCAGCGG
>Ga0335080_10008600_pt1 | contig 10643 bp, 9 predicted proteins | sample Lox_Sample_34_FD_206720 | JGI IMG/M metagenome (GOLD analysis project Ga0335080, IMG submission 206720) | Soil microbial communities from Loxahatchee National Wildlife Refuge, Florida, United States - Lox_Sample_3.4 | ecosystem: Environmental > Terrestrial > Soil > Wetlands | place: USA: Florida...
GGAACCAAGGCCGCCGCGGCCATCGCCAAGACCGGCACCTGGACACTTGAGATCGTCAAGCGCAATGAGCTGCATCGTTTCGTCGTCCTACCCAAGCGATGGATTGTCGAGAGAACCCTCGCTTGGATCAGCCGCAACCGACGGCTCTCCCGCGATTTCGAGCGTTATGCGCGAACCGTGGCGGCCTTCATCCGTCTCGCCATGGTCCGCCTCATGTTCCGACGCTTGACCAGGCCAGCTCATTGTTCCTGAATCCCGACTTCCTGGATCGGCTCTTAGACTCCGAACGGTATGCCAGGCCGTCCAAAACCTTAAGGTAAACGACCTCAATCGGCTTCCGGTCCTTGAGAACGTCACCTAGAGAGCCGGTCGATGCCATTGCTTCAGTTTCGCCAGAGCGCCAGTTGCCGATTTCGGTTGTGTCACTGCAACTCCGATCGAATTATTCAAAGGGGAAGATGCGTTTCCAATCGTTCTTCATGCTGATCACCGTCCAACCGTCTTTCTTCGCCTCATCGTAAAGCGCCTGGGTAAAGGTTCCTACTTTGGTGTCAGGCAAGCCTTGCGCCGGTCCGTAGGCGTACTCACGGTTTTCGTCATCGTGGTGCACCAGCATCTTTAGCCGAGTGCCGTTACCGGCACCGGTCCATTCAAGCATCTCGCGATCACCGATCGAGTTGCCGAATGCGGCGTAAGGAAGGCGGCCGATCATAAGGTGAATGCCCTCGGGCTTGCCTGCATTGTCGTCGTTCAACAGCAGTTTCGGCTCCTTGGTCAGGAACGGCTTGCCATCCTTGTCGTAGCCGTATTTCGTACCGGCTGCGGTGCCCACCACCTGCTCTGGTGGGATGCCATAGACTTGCTGGGAGTAGACGCGAACGAAATCTTGCCCGCCGCCCGTCACGATAAAGGTCTTGTAGCCGTTGTCGCGCAGCAGTCGCAAGACTTCGAGCATCGGCTGATAGACGAGTTCGGTATACGGGCGTTTCCAGCGCGGGTGCTTGGCGGTTGCGAGCCATTTCTTCGCTTCGGCCTCGAACTCATCCACCGACATGCCGGTCAACGTTGCGAAGAGGATTTCCTCGAGGTCTCGCAGGGAAAGTTTGGCGATTGCCTCGCGGTCACCCGAGAGCACGGTTTTGAACGGTGCGATGTCCTTTAGTTCGGGCTTTTTCGCCACCACGGCCGGGACGCGATCCAGGCAGTAGACCACTTGCGTGTAGATCGGATGCTCAACCCAGAGTGTGCCGTCTTGATCGAAGGTAGCGATCCGGTTCTCCTGGAGCACGTAGTTCGGGCTTGAGCGATCCGTGGTCGAGCGCACGAAATCGACGATAGCCTGTTTCGCCGGTCCGTCGTTCCACGAAGGGAGCACACCGCCGAGTGTCACGATTTGCGCGTGCGCAGGCGAGGCAGGCGGCGCACCCGAGAAAGCCGGAAGCACCGCCAAGCCTGCGAGCAAGGTACGGCGGTCGATACCGCTGGAATCGCTGGTTGGCCTCATTTTCCCCTCCCATGACAACTGTTGCGGCCGGAGCGGACCTAGACAGTCCTCCGACGCAAGGTGCGCCAGAGACGGGTAAAGCGCTATGCAGGTTCTGCAGGATAACGCAGCCTCGCTCATCGCTGCCGTAGCGATGACCTTCAGTCGGGCACGCCATCGAAACCGCCGTCTTTAGAACGATTCAGGCCTGCAATTTAGAATCGCTTTGGTTTAGATCGATTCCGAAACCCGTCGCGTTGACCAAGGTTCGCGTGCTCGATAAGCACATGAGGCATGATGCAAGCCGATTGCGGCAGCGCGTTGATTAAGTTTTTGGCGCGGGTGATAGATTGGGGCTAGTCGGTCAGAACGCGATGTCGTTGTCCGTTGCGGGTGCAATCAGGGCACTTCGCGAAAACAGTCAGAGACGTTCGATTCGTCAATTCCTCGCAGCGACAAGCGTCGTTGCGGTGATGTCGAGCTTGACCGTGCTTGCGAGCCTGCGAGCGAAAGCCGAGACGCAAGCGCCGGCGCCGGGCACCAACACGACACTCGGCGAGGCGCCCGCTCCCGCACAGCCGCAGTCGCCGAACGAGTCACAACCGAGTCAACCGGCCTCTCAGCTTCCGCCGATCAGCGTCACCGCGCCGGAGGTGAAGCGGAACTCGGCTCCCCCGTCACGGAGCGCCGGTGCCGGCGGCGCCCGGCGGCGCCAGCAGGCCGCCCGGCAGGTGCAGCCGCAGGCGGGGCCGAAGCCTTTCATGCAGACGCAGGATGCGCGCACCGGCACCGTGGGCGTTTACGCCAACAGCACATCGGTCGCGACCAAGACCAACACGCCACTCGTCAACATTCCGCAATCGCTAAGCGTGCTGACCAGGGAATTCATCACCGATCAGAATTTTCAGAATTTGACCGAGATAACGCGCTACGTGCCCGGCGTTGCCGTGCATCAGGGCGAAGGCAACCGCGACGAGCTCGTCATTCGCGGCGTCGATTCCAGTGCTAACTTTTTCGTCAACGGCTTTCGCGACGACGTCCAGTATTTTAGAGACTTCTACAACGCGCAAAGCGTCGAAGTGCTGAAGGGGCCTTCGACGCTGACCTTCGGGCGCGGTGCCGGCGGTGGCATCCTCAATCGCACGCTGAAGGAAGCCAACGGCATCACGCTCTACGAGGCAAGCGCCCAGACCGGATCTTGGGGCGACCGTCGCGTCACTCTCGACGCCGGACAGGCCATCAACGAGAACGTCGCCGCGCGTGTCAACGTATTCTACGAGGGCGCCGACGGCTTCCGCGACTTCACTCACCTCGAACGGTATGGCTTTAACCCGACAGTCACGCTGAAGCCGGATGACGACACGAAGGTCAAGCTTTCCTACGAATACTTCCACGACGGCCGCACGGCCGATCGCGGCAATCCCTCGCAAACCCCGGTTGGCGGCGCGACACGCTTCAATCCCGCGGCGCCGTTTGTGCCGGCCGGCGATTATTCGACCTTTTTCGGAAGCCCGAGCCTGAACCAGGCGATCGCAACGGTGCAAACCGGCATGGCCATCGTCGACCATGATTTCGGCAACGGGTTGACGATGCGCAATGGCACGATCATCGCCGACTACCAGAAATTCTATCAAAACGTCTACCCCGGCAACGGTCCACTTTCGGGCGCGGTCAACGTCGCCGATACCGCCTTTAACCTCGCCGCCTATCAACACACGACCAATCGCAATAATGTCTTCAACCAAACGGACTTCGTCTACAGGACCGCGACAGGGCCTGCACTTCACACCATTGGATTCGGAACCGAGTTTGGCCGCCAGACGGGTATCGATGTTCGTAACACCGGCATCTTTCCGAACGGCACGAACACGATCGTGGCGAATCCCTTTGCGCCGACTTATTTCGGCCCAGTTACATTCATCCATCATTTCACGGCGACAAACGCCGACGGCGTCACCGCAGCGGACGGCAACAGCAAGTATCTGCTCAATATCGAATCCGCCTACGCGCGGGACACCGTCGAGATTACCCGATGGGTGCAGCTGATCGGCGGCGCGCGTTTCGATCGCTTCGACAATTCCGCGCTCGACATGAACACCAATATCACGCGCGGGCGGGTCGACGACAAGGTCTCGCCAATGGCAGCCGTGATTGTCAAGCCCATCGAGACGATGTCGATTTATTCGATGTACAGCGTTTCATACCTGCCCGCTTCTGGAGACCAATTCAGTGCGCTGACGCCCGGCACTGTCATTCTCCAGCCGCAAGAGTTCGAGATGGAGGAAGTCGGGTTAAAGTGGAACCTCAACCCGAAGCTTCTGTTCTCGTCGGCGGTCTACAATCTCAAGCGCACTAATCAGCCGCTTGCCGATCCGAACAATCCGGGCTTTTTCTTTCCCTCGGGCAGTTCCCTGACCAGAGGATTTGAGACAACGCTGGTCGGCTATATGACGCCGGCCTGGCAGTCCTCGCTAGCTTACGCCTACACGGACGCCCGGATCACAAGCGCCACTTCGCCAACGATCGTTCCGGGCAACCGTGTCCAGCTCGTACCCTACAACCAGTTTGCCTGGTGGAACAAATACCAGATCAATTCGGTCTGGGCGGCATCGCTCGGCATTATCTATTTCTCCAACTCCTACGCGTCCTCGGACGATACGGTACGGCTGCCCGGCTTCGTCCGGTTCGACGCTGGGCTCTTTGCGACAATCGATGAGCACTGGCTCGCCCAGTTAAACATCGAGAACATATTCAACAGGGGTTACTGGACCTCCGCCGACGCCAACAACAACATCTCGCCAGGGCAGGGACGCACGGTCCGGCTCAAGGCCACGTACAGATTCTAGTGTTCTTCGTTATTCGCGATCCGTTCGTGTCAATCCGCTTGCATCTTGTTCGGGATGTCTGGCGGGAAGTTTAGAGCGTTTCTGGTTCAATTAGAGCCGGATCGGCATTAAACCGTCGTAGCGACGAACTGGAGGCAAGCAGTGAAGTTTAGAACCGTTCTTAAAACACTCGGAATATTGGCGGGGATGACGTTGGCATCCGCGTCGCTTGCCCAGCAGCAACAGCCCCCTGCCGCCTCATCTGCGCAATCGCCTCAAGCTGCATCATCGGCAACGACGGCGGCTACGCAGGCGCCCGTTTTGGCAAGTCCAGCGCCAGTACGACAGTCGGAGGACGATGCCGCAGCAGACAGCGCGAGATCCCTAAAATCGACCGCGCCCATCCAGCGAGAGCTTTCGCCGTGGTCCATGTTCTTGTCGGCGGATGTGATCGTCAAAGGTGTCATGATCGGGCTCGCCTTCGCTTCGCTCGTGACCTGGACGATTTTCATTGCAAAGATGTTCGAACTTTCGGTCGCCCGACGCAAGCTTAGTGCTTCGCTCAAGGGGATTGCCGAATCCCGTTCGCTCGCCGAAGCGCAATTCGCGCTGGGCGCGCGAACTGGTGTGCTGTCCGCATTGATTGCCGCGGCGATCTACGAGGCGCGGTTGTCGGCTGGCATTTCGTCCGACAGCGGCATCAAGGAGCGCGCGGCATCGAGCTTCGCCGAGATCGCGCGTGCCGAGGCGCGCCGCATTCGTCTCGGCATGGGCCTGCTTGCGACTGTAGGCGCGACGTCGCCGTTCGTGGGTTTGTTCGGCACAGTATGGGGCATCATGAACAGCTTCATCGGCATCTCGAAGGCGCAGACGACGAACCTCGCTGTGGTCGCCCCCGGCATTGCCGAAGCGCTGCTCGCGACAGCGATCGGCCTGGTCGCCGCCATACCTGCTGTTATCATCTACAATCACTTCGCGCGCGTGACGAAGACCTATCTTGAACTGGTAAGCCGCGCTTCGGGGGCCGCGGGCCGCCTGTTGTCGCGCGATCTGGACCGCGGCCATGGCGCCGGGCATATGCGGGCGGCGGAGTAGGTGATGGGAGCTTCGATCGCGGAAGGTGGCTTCGACGACGAAGAGGAGTTCGCCGAGGCGCACGAGATTAACGTCACGCCGTTTATCGACGTGATGCTGGTGCTCCTCATTATCTTCATGGTCGCAGCGCCGCTTGCGACAGTCGATCTGCCGATCGAGCTGCCCACCTCTGCCGCGACCCCGCAGAAGAAGCCCGACAAGCCGATCTATGTCAGCATCAAGCCGGATCTAGCGGTTGCGATCGGCGAGACATTGGTCAAGCGGGTCGACCTGGTGCGTACGCTGGATGCCATGGCAGATGCCAGCAAGGACAAATTCATCTTCCTGCGCGCCGATCGTGCGGTGCCTTACGGCGAGTTGATCGAGGTGCTGGAGATCTTGCGGGCGGGCGGTTATTCGAAGATCAAGCTCGTGGCGCTTGAAGGTGTCCCGGACGCAGCGGGGCAAACAGCAACGCGGGCCGCGGCAAAACCGTGAGTGGCGACATGACCACTCTCGATATTGAGGCAAGACCGTCACGCCGGCTTTGGCTGTTGGCCGGAGTCGCCGCGCTGGCCCTGCATCTTGGCGGCGCCGCGCTCGCGGTAGCGCATTTGCAAAACGATGTCGACGACGAGTCGCTCGGCGCGCCGGCGATCGAGATCGGGCTGGAGTTGACCTCGCCCAAGCTGGAACCGACCGATCTGCCGCCGGGTCCGGAATCCGATGCATCGCTCGCCTCTCCCGCGCTTGCCGAACAGAAGGCCGAGGTTAAGGAAACCGAGCTGCCGAAGGAGACGCCGGTCGAGACCAACGATCCGGATCGGGTCGTCACACCCAACGAGGTGAAAAAGCCTATCGACCGGGAGGCCAAGATCGCGGCCGTAGAGACCCACGCTTCGCAGGAATCGGTCGCCGCAGAGGCTGCAGCCGCCCCACATCTGGAAAACGCAACGCAGGGACCGCGTTCGGTCGCCCCAGCGCAGGGCACTGGCGAGAGCGCTCAGCGCTTGCGGGCGACGTGGCAGAAGGAGCTGGTAGCGCATCTCGACAGGCACAAACGCTATCCGGCCGAACGAGCTTTCAAGAGCGTTGAAATCCTTGTGGGCTTCGTTCTCGACCGGATGGGTCACGTGCTTTCAACTACCGTCGTCAAAGGATCAGGCGATCCAGCATTTGACGAGGCGGCATTAGCCATGATCCGCCGTTCCGATCCCGTACCGCAGCCGCCGCCGCTTGTGGCTGATGAGGGCCTGAACTTCACACTGCCCGTAATTTTCAAAGTGAGGGGCAAAAGCTAACGATCGCGTTTGGACGCAAGTTACCTCGAGCTTAGATCGGCCGTACGCGGGTCCGGCTTGCATTAGGCACGTCCTTAAGGCTCGATCGGCTTCGCCTGCGGGGGCTGACCATCGCGAGAAGACGAAGTGCTACTTAATTTGACAGCGCAGAACCTGGAACGAGCCGTCAAGCTCCTCAGCCGCGCTCCAGTACTAGCCCAGCATAGGCGTTGCATCAGCACAGTGCGGTCAATGCGTGAAGCCCGCCACTCCCCTCAGAGAGGTAACGGGGATCGAAGGTGGCCGAAATAATTGGGCGTATGGGCGGGGGTATCGTTCCTTACCCAATAGAAGGGCTGGAATTTTGGGAACCCCGACACCGCGTCATTGAAATAAAAAAACAATTCGCCCGGCGCCTTCGGCCGAACCGTCTCAGAAATGGTAGTTACGGTTGGGTCAGGGTCAGGCTCACAATGGAGGCTGCGCGACATTCTTCATTAAGCCACGCTAAACGGAAGGGAGCCAGTTCGTCGGCTGATTAGCAAAGGCCGAAAGAGAGTCAGTTCACGAACCGATAAGAAAACTACGCAAGGCTTATGGCGGCCGATTGGCATAGCGCCACCGGCTTGATGCCGCAGCTAGGTCGGAGCGAGCGCAAACCATTCGGCGAGCTGGTCCACAATGTTTTTGGCTGGTTACGCAAGGCGCGACAGGCCACGGCAACACTACGCCGCTATTGGCGTCTGAACCGACATGGTTCCGCGGGACCGTCTGAAGAAAACGCCCCCCGCTGATCTTTCGCCCCCCTCAGTAAACTGACTGCAAAGGGTTTTTGCCAAGTTTGCGCACTGCCGCGTCGTATAAACTGGCATGCACCGTGTTGCACCAGAAACTGAGTTTGCTGCCGCCCGTCCAACCGCCTCAACGGCCGAGATGGTCGTGTCCCCCGTGATGGTGTAGCTCGGTAGAGCAAAGCCGTCCGCACGCGCGCCCACAGATAGCGCCGTAGCGGGCGGACGGCTTTGCGGTGGTCATCGAGGCCTTTTTTTGATGGGGCAAGGGCGAAGTCTAGGCAGTCCACCGCCTTTTGCGCGGCGTGGCAACGAAAATACCTATCGCTTGGCCTACGATCGCAATATTGAGAAGCTGCTCGCCATCCTCGCTCGCGAACACCAAAGAGGGGCCGAACGTTTGCGCCGCGCCGATCACCGACGTGGTTGCCAACCTGCTTGTTACCTGGACTTCCTTTTCTTCGTTGCCTCCGTGCTGCTCTGTTTCATCGTAACCAACCCCCCTTTTTCTAGTGTCAATGCGATGACTAGAGCAAAGCGTGTGGAGTTCAAGGTCACGTAGAGCCTCTGGCACCTCGAAGACGTCGGACTTGACTCCCTTACTTGCCACTGGGATCGGTCCGCCCCTCTCGTCACTGACGACAGCAGCCGCCAAAATCTTTCCCGCTCGATTATAAACAGCTGTGATCTTCATGAGCCTGCTACCCTTATAGCGCTAAAGCACGACTGGGTCGCAAATGCCTTCGCGGGCAGGCGCGACTCTGCCTGGGGTCATTCTCGACTGAACCAGCCGGTCCTCCCTGCCACTCGATTTCCGCTTTGACATGGAGCAACCTCATCATTGCGCGCAGCACAATGACGCGAAGGGCCGTTTGCAGGCTCATGCACTGCAACCAACAATGTCCTTATTCGAGCGCCTCGTCGGCACGCGGTTGGTGAGACCGAGTGCCTTACGCTGTTATCAGATTCATGACGAGCTCGATGGTCGGTTGATTGACAGGACGATCAGCTGGCTTCGCCCGCGCAGCGTTACGCGGGCTTAAGGGCTCTGGTCAGCATTGTGATACCGGGAAGCACGACTTCGGTTCCTTCCACCTTGAAGCCCATCCTTTTCAGTGAGCCCTCGGTGTATTCCGGCGTTAGACACACGGCGTTCGGGTTGTCCAATACGCTTCCAAGGAGATACCAAGCGGCAAATGGCGGCTGCTCGCGCCTGTTGTCGACCATGAAATCGTGCACAAGGACGAGACCGCCTGGAGGAAGCGCATCGAAGGCTCGGCGCGCAAGGACAGCAATATCGTCTTCGCCAACCGCGCTCCATACATAGGACATTAGGACCGCATCGTGATCTTTTGGCCAATCCGTTGTGATGGCGTTTCCAGCTAGATGCGCAACACGGTCGGTCAAACCCGATTGCTGAACATACTTCCTCGCCGTCTCTACCGTCTGCGGGAAATCGAGGATGGTCGCCTTGAGCCGCGGGTTTGCTCTGCAGAAGGCGAGAGTGTAAGCCCCGCTGCCTCCGCCCACGTCGAGCAATCGCGTCCGACCTCCCAGATCGACGTGTTTTGCCATCAGACGCGCAGGCCGAGCGATCCGGAATGCTGGGCCGAGCTGAACTGCTCCCCACCAATTCCCGCCGAATAGAACAGGCCCTCATAAAAACCCTTGTCAGGGAAGACGCGCTCGCCTCGAAGTGCGCCGGAAAGGTGCCGGAAGGTCTCGTAGCCGAGCGCTCCGTTGACCAGCCGAACGTAGTCCCGGAAGTCCCCCGGCGCTCCAGCCACGAGGAATTTGGACGTGGCCGGCGCATTGATCAATCGACCTCCGCGTTCAGCGATCAGGCCTACCGACTTGAGGGCTGCAAGCAGCGTGACAAGCCGGTTCTCGGAAATCCCGGTGGCCCTCGCCAGCGCCGGCACCTGCTCGATCCCGCGCTCGATGCGCGTGAACAGATCGAAATCAAGCGCTGCAAAGAGCGCCTTCGAGGCCATGAAGCCATAGGTGATTGCGGAAATATCGCGCACGTCCTCGATCGGCTTGATCGGCTCCGATGTCGTCGCCATGGGATCACCTCACCTTAAGTACAATTCGACCTGCAACCGATCGATTTTCGATCGCACTCATCGCCTCGGCCGCCCGCTCCAACGGCAACACGCGATCAACGTGGGGACGCAGCTTTCCTTCACTGACCCATTGCAAGACCTTGTCTGCGGCGTGTGAACTCTGATCCGGAAAGCGGTCGGCCCAGGCGCCGGTGAAGACGCCAACGATGGAATAGTTCTTCAGCAGGGGAAGATTCATGGGGAGAGACGGCACCTCTCCGCCGGCAAAGCCGACCGGCAGTAGCCTTCCATTCCACCGCATAAGTCGAGCCAGAGTCCCGAACAGCCCGCCACCCACGTTGTCGACGCAGACGTCAACTCCTTCGCCTCCTGTGAGCGCCTTGACCCGGTCGCGCACGTCCTCGCTGGAATAATTGATGACTGCTTCGGCTCCGTAGTCGCGGACGATGGCTGTCTTGGCGGCGCTGCCTACAGCACCAATGACGCGGGCACCGAGCATGTGGGCCATTTCGATGCAGGCAAGCCCCACACCGCCGGCCGCGCCCGTAACCAGGACAGTTTCGCCCGGTTCAACGCGGGCGCGGTCCACCAGCGTGTAGTAGGCCGTCAAATAAATGTGCAACACAGTCGAACCCACGCCAAAATCAACGTTGTCGGGCAGGCGACTGGTCCGGACAGCCTTCGCCGTCATTTGCTCTGCGAAGCTGCCATACCACGCTTCACATGTCACGCGGTCGCCCGGACGAAATCGATCGACCTGGCTGCCGACGGCAACGATCACTCCGGCGGCATCCGTTCCCGGCACATACGGAAGGGGCGGCCGCATCTGGTAGCCCCCCGAGACCATCAGATAGTCCATGTAGCTTACTGACGCAGCGTACACATCGATCAGGACCTCGTCAGGCCTCAGGTGCGGCTCCGCGGTTTCGCCAATGTTCAGGGATTTGATCCCCTCGAACGCTGTGCAAAGAACGGCGCGCATTCATGCCTCCAGGAGTAAGAAACGGACCAACGTCCCCAACGATCTGCAGCTATTGTGAAGGTTTGCGGATGCCGGCCCGATGATGGTGGCGCGGCGGACGCGGGGCCGGCGTCCGCAAACCTCCAAGGGAGGAAACCGCGGG
>Ga0335080_10008601_pt1 | contig 10641 bp, 5 predicted proteins | sample Lox_Sample_34_FD_206720 | JGI IMG/M metagenome (GOLD analysis project Ga0335080, IMG submission 206720) | Soil microbial communities from Loxahatchee National Wildlife Refuge, Florida, United States - Lox_Sample_3.4 | ecosystem: Environmental > Terrestrial > Soil > Wetlands | place: USA: Florida...
AATTGCAGCCGCCCGCAAATGAGCGACGTGACAAAGAAACTCGACCGGGCTCTCGCGATCGCCGTTTTCAAGTTCGCCATTGGCGGGACACATTCCGCACAACGATTGAATGCGGCATTGGACGCATTTCGTTACGCGGGTGCGCTTTCGCAGCCGCAACTCGCGCACCGTGTCTTGCCACACCTCGTTGACGGAGCGGCCCTGGATGCCGAACGTCTCCTGCTGCGAAATCACGCAGATCCCCATCTCACCGTAGGGATTGATCGAGAACGAATTCATGCCGCCGCCACAGAAATAGACGCTCTGATTGTCCGCGAGATTTGGAGGATTCTCCTGATCCCGCTTCGCAAGCCGGCGATACTCCGCGATCTCTTTCGGCGAATGCAAGTCGAGAGCTACGACTTCTTCCGGCGTGAGGCGCACCGCAAGAGGACTTTGCGAACAATCGATCCGCGGATTGATTTGGCCATCCACCTTGAATTCAACGCCGAGTTCTTCTTCGGCAAACTGCCGCATCGAGAGAATCTCGTGCTTGTTGACGCTGGTCGCGACCGTCTTCAACTTCAACGGCAGTCCGCGCTCCTTCAGCATCTTGATGCCACGGATACAACGGTCATACGAACCCGGAATGGCGGTCAGAGTTTCATAGGTTTCGCGGGTGCGCCCATAGAGCGTTATCTCGATTGCAAATGGTGGCCACTCGGCGAGGTAGTCGGCGATCTCCTCCGTCATGATCGTTCCGTTGGTAAACAGCGTGATCAGGAATCCCTTTTTCTTGGCGTAGGTATAAATCTCAAGGAAATCTTTGCGGGCGAAGATCTCACCGCCGGTATAGAGAATCCAGAAGCAGCCCATTTCGACGAGTTCGTCGAGAACGCGGAAGTGATCTTCCTTTGTCATCTCGCGACGCCGGGCATCGCCATCGGACATAGGCAGATTGTTGTAGCAGTGTAGACATTCCAGAGGACACCGGCGCGTCACTTCAATCGAAACTTGCAGGGGCACACGTTCGCCCGTATGGCGCTGGTGCACGTCCGCACTGAATGCACCGTAACTAACCTGCTCCACCTGGCCTCCATCGGAAAAGCAGCGGACGCCACTCACGGCGCCCGCCACTCTCTCATTCGTCCCGCCCCACTGGTCTTCAGTCGCCAGCCATTGGCAAGGCTGCGGGCATCTCGACCAGACCGACGCCCTTCATTTCGTCCACGAAACTCATTACATCCCGCTCGGCCTGTGCCAGATCCACTTCATAGTGCGCGGCTACCTCAGTTGCGACTTCCGAAATGGTGCGTGGCACATCGAGCAACTTCCAGATCAACGTGCCGGTGCCATTGAACTTGTAGATCGAAGACAGATCGCCAACCTTGGCACGAACCGGGACGATGAGCGTCTCGCCCACCACCACTCGCGCGACGACAGCTTGCGATTGCACGAACTTTATGATGTCGGCCATGAAAGTCGCTCCCCACAATTCCGGATTTCGTAAAAAACGCTCGTTTCGAAACCGGATAGACTTTCGTCCCAAATTGAGATTACGGCAAATGCACCGTTTTCGGGCACTCGACTTTGGTGGCAGGTATTGACTTGGTTATCATCGCAGGTGGTTCCAACTAAGTGCGTAAATTGGACTTAGAATCCGCTGGCAATCGCATCCGGCGGTCGGGTTCGGCGGAGGCGAGTGTCGCTTACCCGACATTCCTGCCAATTTATTTCTGGTGGACAAACGAAAGAAAACGCTATAAAAAGAAATCGCCGATCTAACATTCCAGTTACGACTGAACCGCTCGCACCGTGCTTAACGAAGAACGTCGCCGCGCCATTCTCGATCTGGTGAACAATCACGGACGCGTGTTGGTCACCGAACTCGCCCGGCAATTCGAAACCTCGCAAGTTACGATTCGCAAGGATCTCGAGATCCTGCACGCGCACGGGCTTGTCCATCGAACGCACGGCGGCGCTCTTCCCTCCCGCGAAGGAGCTTTGGAAGATCCCACGCTGCGAGAAAAAGAGAAGCTGCATCACCAGGAGAAGCTGAGAATCGCCGAGTGCGCCATCGGGAAGGTAAAGGAAGGCCAAGTCCTCATTCTCGACTCGGGTACGACAACGACATCCATTGCACGAGCGCTGCGCACATTCCAGAGCCTTACGATCATCACGAATGCGGTCAACATCGCGGCGGAACTTGCCGGAACGAATGTAGAGGTGATTCTGACCGGCGGCACGTTGCGAAAGAATTCGTTTTCGCTGGTCGGCCCGATCGCTGAGGAAACACTCCGACGGCTGAGCGCGGATATTCTGTTCCTGGGAGTGGACGGCTTTGATGTCCACTTCGGTCTGAGCACACCGAACTTGCTTGAAGCGAAAGTAAACCGCGTGATGGTCGAAGTGGCGAAGCGCACCGTCGCCGTTTGCGACTCCAGCAAATTCGGGCGCCGCAGTCTGTCGCTGATTGTTCCAACATCAGGAGTTCACGAAGTTATCTCCGACCGCGGGGCTCCGAAATCGGACCTGCGCGTTTTGAAACAGGCCGGAATTGAAGTAACACTCGTGTAAAGCCTCCCCAGACATGCCCCGATTCGACGTTACCATCGCCGGAGAACTGAACCTCGACCTCATTCTTTACGGGCTGCCGGAGCAACTACCTCCGGAGCGTGAACTGCTCGCCGATCGAATGATGTTGACCCTGGGCTCATCATCCGCGATCGTCGCCCACAATCTGAGTGCACTCGGAAGCCGCGTTGGATTTCAGTCGCGGATCGGCAACGATCCGCTCGGCCGAATCGCGCTCGAACGGTTAAGAGAAGGAACGGTGGACGTTGAGAAAGTCCGCGTAGTTACCGGCGCAACGACAACTGGGCTGACGGTGATTCTGCATCACCCACAGTGGCGCAATATCCTCACTTACTCCGGCACGATTGCGGAGTTGAATTGGGAAGATCTTGACCTCGACTATCTCGCCGACTCGCGCCACTTTCATCTCTCGTCGTACTACCTGCACAAGGCGTTACTGCCGCGCATTCCGGAACTGTTTCAATATTTGAAATCAAAAGGGCTAACAATTTCGCTTGATACCAATGATGACCCTGACGATCGTTGGGAAGGCGGCTTGCAACAGATTCTGCAGTACGTCGACGTATTTCTTCCCAACGAGCGCGAAGCCTGCAAAGCGGCGAGCACGGAAGATCTCGAAGAGGCGATCGGCAAACTCGCAAAGCTGGTGCCGCTGGTAGTCGTGAAGGTGGGAAAGAAAGGCGCACTGGCTCAGAAGGCTTCGGAACGCTTCACATCACCGTCGAAAGAAGTTGTTCCGGTCGATACGGTTGGGGCCGGTGACAGCTTCGATGCCGGATTTCTGCATGAATTTCTTCGCGGATCTGATCTTCAGAAATGTCTAGCAAGTGGTAATGCGGCGGGCGCGCTCAGCACCACGCGGCCTGGTGGCACCGAGGCCTTCCGCGATGTTGAGCACCGGAAGGGATTCCTCGGAGCGAATACACAGATCCTGCGCCGCTAAAACATGCAGCGCAGGATGACAATGCCGGGGAAGATAACGCTATTCTCCGCTTACTTCCAGTAGCAAGTGCTCGTTGAACTGCGTCTTCAAATGCGGATACTGCCCTTCGGAGGCTTGCACTGACCCGAGATCTTTTCCGTCGGCGTAATCGACAATGTGATATCTGCCGGGCTTCAGTCCGCGCAACTCCACTTCCCCTGAGTACGGCTTTCCGGGGTCGGTGAAGAATGCGTAATACATCTTGCCATCTTTCGATATGGCGTAGGCCTCAGGCAGATCGTAGCCGTATGTGTAGAGGTCGAGGAACTCGCCCTTCGACAGCATCTTTTGGTTGTAGAGTCCGATCCACTTCTTCCAGTGTTCCTCTTTGTCTGTCGTGAGATTCACAGGCTTGTACTTCGGACCTGGATCAGGCCACACGAACTTCGTTCCCGGAACGCCGCCAGCTCCCAGCGTCGAGGCGAAGTCCGCGCCGTGCTCGCTCCAGCCATCCTTGCCGACGCGCGACATTTCCGAAAGCTCGACATGATCTCCATAGACGGCGGATTCAGGCCCGAGCAGTGCTTTGTACATCTTGATACGCCGCCGTACCTGAACGGCGCCGACCGGATCGGCGGTCACCGCCTGATCGATGTAGGGCAGCCACGCCAGCGATGGCGGCGTGCCGCACGGACACGCTTGCGTGACGCTCTCCGGCTTGATGGACCGCGTTGTCTCGAAAATGATCTTGTACACATCGGCCATGGCGTTGACCGAATCCTGCGGAGATTTGTGGTGATGCGCCGGGTTGTAGCACGCGGGCACGCTGTAGATGTTGTCCAGCTTCGACCCGTCGAATCCCCAGTCGCGGATAAACTTCTCCGTCAACTGCTTGAAGTATGCCTGCACCTCGGGCACTGCCGGGCACAGCGCTCCAAGATCGCGCGTCATGCGCCCGTGCTTTCCATTTTTGTCGAGGATGAACCAGTCCGGATGCTCCTTCGCAACCTTCGACACGATGTACTTGTGTGACTCCCACTTCCCTTGCCCATCTTCCGCGCCGAGCGGCAGCCACCAGAGCTGCGCATAGATGCCCTGCTTGTGGAAGTCATCCACCATCTGCTTGATCGAATCGCCGGGAAAGGTTTCGTTCCGCGGGTTCCATTCGCCATACGTGTCGAACCAGCGGTCATCGAGCGTGGCCCACTTGATGCCCATCTCTTTTAATTTCGGCACTGTACCCAGCATCTGCTTCGGGGTGACATTGAACTCGTATCCCCAGCCGCACCAGCTCACGTTGTACGCTTCGTTGGAAGGCTTGGGGATGTCCCATCCTTCTTTCTGCAGCACGCTCGACCACATGCGCAGCGGTTCGTAGAAGTCACCAGAGTAGACGGCAACGAAACTTCGCGGCGAGGAATAGGTATCGCCCGGTTTCAACGATGTGTTCGCAGGAATGTTTACGCTTGCCGTTACGCGCCCATCGGACTCGACTTTCACCGGCATCGATAAGGTCCACGGGAGTGTCTCAACATGACCGATGGCCTCGCCTACGGACCGTGTCCAGAACGCGACCACCGGAACACCGCCACCGTAGCCGCCCTTCACCGCCTCGCCCATCAGGTTCGGCTGCGCGGACGTCTTTGTGAGCTTGTACATGTCGTCTTTGCCCCAGTCGTAACTGGACCCGTGGAAGGACCACATGTCGTAAGGCTGCGCCTCTGGATCAGCCTGCTTGGCGTTGAAGCGATGCTCCTGCATCCAAACCTGGTCCAGGGTGAAATCCTGATTGCCGACGTTTTGGTATGCGGCGCTGACCAGCGCTACTCGCGGGAAGTCGTCATAAACTTCAACCGTGAGCGTGCGCTCGATAGCCATCCCTGATGCTGCCAGCGGACGTGCCGGAATCGTAATCCTCTTGCCGCGACCTAGTTTGCCGCTGGCCTCGACGACCTTCGCCTGCGAAAAGTCCGGGACGAAGTCAACTTCCTTGCCGTCGTGAATGATCGAGTCACTGCCGCCGGAGGATCCGACGACCGGCTCGTCAAGCGTCATCCGCTTGCCATCTTTCAGCAGCGTAGCTTGAAGGAATCCGGACGGCAGTATCTGAAACTCCGCCGTTGACGTCGTGATGATGACCGGGCCGCCATCGCGAACGTCCACCTTGATATCAGACGGCTTCGATGGAGGAGCCTTCGGTGGCGCAGCAGGCTTGGTGCAGGAAAAAGAAACCGCAAGAAGAGCGAAGATGCCGACCAGAAGGAACGACCAAGGAACACTAATGCGACGCCCCGCGCGATTCATAGTTCATCTCCGGGATGGAGCCAAAGATCGAAAGGAATCACAAGCATTCGTAATAATACAACAATCGGCTAGTTCGTAGTTGTACAGATCCTTTCCTATTAGAGCGCCAAAACCATGCAACCACAAAGGACACGAAGGCGCGACGAAGAAAACCCCTTGAAATTGCCTTCGCGTCCAGCTGTGTGGTTCCAGATTCTCAGCGGATTTCTGCCAGGGAGTGTTCCAGGGCGCCTTTTTTTGGGGCGGGCATTGCGCCCACCTCGCTGGCAACCCAAGCTCCGACCAGGTTCGCCACTTCGTTCATGAGATTGAGCGAGGCGCCGTGCAGGTATTCGTGGACGAGTCCGGCGGTAAACGCGTCTCCGGACCCCACGGTGTCGGCGACACGCACCTTGAATCCAGGATGCTCGCTCGCATCTTTGCCGCGAACCAGCAGGCTGCCGCGTCCGCCGCGCGTTACGCAGAGAACGTTGAGATCGAATTTCTCCAGCAATTTTCTGGCAGACGACAATTCGTCCTTATGCGGAGTTTTGAGCAACGCCATGATCTTGGGGAGTTCTTCGTCATTGAGCTTGACGATGTCGGCGAGCCGCATCGACTCCGCCAGCACGTCAGCCGAGTAATACGATTGACGCAGATTCACGTCAAACACTTTTACCGCATCGGGGGAAGCGGCACTTAGAAATTTCCGTATCGTCGCCCGGCTTTTCTCCGAACGTTGCGCCAGAGATCCGAAGCACACCGCGTCGATCTGCTTCGCGAGTTCCTGCCATTCGCCGGTCCATTCCAGGCAATCCCATGCTACCGGGCGCAGGATTTCGTATTGAGCTTGACCCTTGGCATCGAGCTCCACGTTTACGACGCCGGTGGGATGTCCGCGGTCGGTCTGCACGTGATCGATGTCGAGCCCGAGCTCCTCCATGCGGCGAAGGGCCTCGATGCCGCGGGAATCCTCGCCGACGCGACTGGCGACGATGCCCTGATCACCCATGAGGGTCGTGATGTAGGCAAAATTCGCCGGCGCTCCGCCCAGGCACGCGCCTTTGGGCAGCAGGTCCCACAACACTTCTCCGAGTCCGACGATCTTTTTCTTCATGGCCGCTAACCGATGCTTATGACTCCGGCAGTATGGAAACGTTTACGAAGCGGCAGGCAAAAAAGAGGGACCCCCGAAGGAATCCCTCTGATGTACTTCGGCGGAGCTTAGAAACTGAACTTCAGGGCGAATTCGAGCTGACGCATACCTGTCGTTGAACCGGGCGATGCATCGGCTTCGATATCCGTGATCTGTCCCGCATTGCCGCCGCAATCGATACAGGTGTTGCCCTGATTCGAGTTGAAGCCTAGGACTGGGTGGTTGAACACGTTGAATGCGTCCATACGGAATTGCATTTTCACGCGCTCAGTGATCGCGAAGTCTTTGAAGACTGCAGCATCGCCAAAGAACGCTTTCGGTCCGCGGTAACTGTTCACTCTGACATTGCCGAGGTTTCCGACGCCGGGGTCTGCGAAGGGACCTCCGCTGTTCGCAGTAATATCTGCGACCGGAACGAAGAATTGTCGATACGGGTTGGCATTTGCCGGGTGCTGCAAGGATCCCGCACCTGTGTGGAAAGATCCGGTTCCATGGCTAGGCCTGCATACACCCACGTCCTCTTCCTTGCCGCAATTGTTGAAGCTTGGCGTCCACGGTAAGCCACCGCTCCAGTTGGTTGTACCTGAGATCTGCCATCCCCCGAAAAGCAGATCCTCCGCTTTTCCAGCATTTCCAGCGAAGGTCTTGCCTTTGCCGAAGGGCAGTTGGTAAACCATCTCTGTCACCCAAACATGCGTGCGGACTTGGCTGTCCGGTCCGTATGCAATTGGATGACTGATGGCGAAGTAGTTGGAGTCGTAACCATTAGCCTTCGCAAGCGTATAGTGCGAGAGCAATTGAAGGCCGTGCGAGAAGCGGTGGTCAACTTTAACTTGCAATGCGTGGTAGATGCTGTTCGCGTCGTTCCCCAAAAAGTTTCCCTGATCCGTCGAGCAGCAAGTCAGCTGATCGCTCAGCGCAACATTAGATAACCCGCATTGCTGCGCCGAAACCGAGCAGTCAGCATAGGTGAATTTGTTGTAATACGGCCGCCGTTGAGCCTGTGGCACAGCGGAGCTGTATCCAACGATCGACGGCTGATTGACGTTGTACGTGTTTCCGGTGCCAGCGAAAACGTTGGTGCCTTTATTCCCAATGTACGCAACTTCTAAAGAGGTCGTGTTGTTCAGCTGCCGTTGGACGGTCAGGTTCCATGCATCCAGTGTCGGCAGACGCTGATACGTAGGACGAATATGGGGCTGCAGGTTCCCAGCCGGCCCATTTAAAGGCAACAAGCCGTTCGAGGGCACGGTCGGGAATACGAAGACCGGCGGTCCTGCATCCAGCTTGAATGCCGGAATATTGTTGTTGGTTGCGAGCGGGTTGTTGTTGACAGCAGCGACTGACTGGCTGGCCAACACAGGCAGATTTTGCGTGACTGCGTGTCCGAAGTTCGAGCCGAACACGCCCATATCGAAGCTGCGCCCATACCCAAGCCGCACGACAGTCTTTGCATTGAGTTGGTACGCCGCTCCAAGACGCGGGGCGAAGTAGCTCCACTTGTTGTTGATATTGCCGTTCATTCCAATTCCATCGTACCCAGCGACCCGGTCGTGCCCGTCGCCCAACACAATGTTTGTGAAACCACCATTTCCCTTACCGTTTACGTATTCGGGGAAGTAGACTTCCCAACGAAGTCCGTAATTCACGGTCAATTTCTGTGTAGCCCGCCACGTATCTTGCGCGTAGTAGAACATCCTGTGCTGACGCTCTGCAGCGTCGACGCTGGTGCTCACGTACCGGCCTAGATTCGTGACGTCACCTAGCATGAACGTGGCCCAGTCCAAACCACCGACACCATCGTTCGACGTCGCCAGGTGGCTGAACGCGTACACACCAGTACGGTTGGAGTCGCTTGGGACGCGCAAGTTCTGGGCGTACCGAACATCAGCGCCAAACTTGAATTGGTGGTTGCCTTTCATCTTGGTGACGTTTGCCACCCATTGGAACTGCTGTTCGCTTTCAATCAGCGGACAGTTGCAACGGGCAACTCCTAAACCGTCGCCAAAGTTGCTTCCGACACCGTCCATGTCGAATTCGCCCAAACCTGAGGTGAAGTTGTCACCCATGTTCGCGTTCGGAATTCCGAAAGCAGTCATGGCGGCCTTGCCCGAGTCCGGTTTGTTGGTGACTGGGTTGTACTTGAAGTAGCCGAACCGGAAGTCTCCGAGCAATGTTGAACTGAACGTCTTCGTCACGCCGGCGGCCAGGCTGTAGTTGTGTACGTTGGAACTTCCTGCCAAACCTCCGGGGCCAAAACCTACTCCGCCGACGGCTCCAAGGCTGGGTTCACCCGAAAGAGAGAAGCGGTTCAAGCTGAACCGCCCGAAAACGGTCATGCTCTGGCTAGCCGCGAAATCGATTCGGGTGTCGAAGCTGTTTTGGTTGTAGGGACCAGCTCCTGCTCCAACGAAGTTGTTGGTTGGACCGCCGCTGGTGGGATCAGGGAAGGCCGCCAGCATCGCGAGAGCAGCGGGTGACATTGCGCCAACCGGAACTAGGAACTGATTCGGCACGCCACCGGTGCTGCCAACGCAATTCGCTAACGGAATCGACGTCGCCTGTCCACAAAACACGTTTCGGCCAGCGCCCGTATTGGGATCGCCAGTGGTGGGGTCATAAATGTAGTTCGACGGGTCGCCAAGGGTTCCATTTCCGATTTTTGGAGCGTAATCGCTGAAGTTGCAGAATGTTCCGCCCACCAGGCAAGTTTGTTTCAGCGCGAGCGTCGGGATGGATTCCTGGTTGCTGATACCGTTCTTCTGTCGCGTGGTCTGATAATCGCCAAAGAAGAACAGCTTGTTCTTGATGATGGGACCACCGATCGTTCCGCCGAACTGTTGCCAGCGAGACGAAGGAATCAGCTTGCCGGTGACGGGATCTGGTTTGAATTGCGTAAACGGATCGCGCGCCGCCAACGCATCGGTTCGACGAAACCAGAATCCGCTCCCGTGGATGTCATTACTTCCAGACTTGGTCTGCACGGTCACTACGCCAGCGACGGCTTTCCCGAACTCGGCGTCATAGTTTCCGAGGGTGATTTTCGATTCCTGGATTGCATCGAGGTTTGGATTCACTACGATGATTCCGAGGATTGGATCCTGGTTATCAGTTCCGTCGAGCTCAAATGCGGTACCGCTGAAGTGCTGGCCGTTCACGAAAATCTGCTGGCCGCCTTGCGGGTTCTCAGTTGCAGCGTGGCTCCATCCCACCAGTTTCTGAGTGCCGGGGGAGAGCAATTCAAAAGAAGTGAAATTGCGGTTCAGGATGGGGGCGTTCGCGATCGCTCGCTCGTTGAATTCGATGGCGACGTCGGCGCGGTCTGTCTTTAATTGTGGCGCTTCGGCAGTGACTTCCACCTGCTCGCTGGCCGAGCCGACCTGGAACTGCCCGTCAACGCGTGCGCCGGTGTCGGCAGAAACTTGAATGTCCTTGAATTGGAGGGTCTTGAATCCTTGGCCCTCGACGCGGACGGTATAAGTGTCGGGGATCAGGTGGGTCACGGCGTAGTTGCCGCTCTCATTCGTCGTTTCGCTAAACGACGTGTTTTTCGTCTGGCTCGTGACGGTGACCTTAGCCCCGTTCACTGCCGCCCCGGACGGATCAGTCACTGTGCCCAAAATGCTTCCGTATACGGCCTGCCCCATGGCGGCCGGTATCCCAAAAACGCACAGTAGACTCAGCGCTGCCAACGCGATCCATACTG
>Ga0335080_10008603_pt1 | contig 10640 bp, 10 predicted proteins | sample Lox_Sample_34_FD_206720 | JGI IMG/M metagenome (GOLD analysis project Ga0335080, IMG submission 206720) | Soil microbial communities from Loxahatchee National Wildlife Refuge, Florida, United States - Lox_Sample_3.4 | ecosystem: Environmental > Terrestrial > Soil > Wetlands | place: USA...
GTCAACTTCTTCCTGGGTTTCGCAATTCACGAAGAGGGAGATGGCGGGAGTGAATTTGAAATGCGGGCCGCCATTGAGGGCGAAGAATTCCTGGCCTTCGAGCTGGAAGGTGATGCCCATGACGGAGCCCTTCGGACCGGGGCCGGCTTCGCCATAGCGGGAGATTTTGCCGATCTTGGAGTTTTTGAAGATGGAAGTGTAGAAGTTGGCGGCCTCTTCGGCTTGGTTGTCGAACCACAGGAAGGTGATGATTTTTTGCATCTGGGCTCCTTTTTCTGAAACCGGCAAGATCTTTGGTTATTGCCTTTCGATCGGCCGCACAGCCAGGAACGGCTGTGCCACCGGAAGCGCTCACGCGGCGCCGGATTTTTTGGAGGCGGCAAGCTTTTCGCCAATGGCTTTGTGGTGATCGACGGCATCACTGGGGTGGAAGTCTTCGAGTTCAAAGACTTGGCGGATTTCCAATTCACACTCCTGGTCAGGTCCGTGGGGAGGCGGAACGCGCTTGGCCCAAGCCAGGGCTTCGTCGCGAGATTTGACGTTGATGATCCAGTAGCCCGCGATGAGCTCCTTGGTTTCGGGGAAGGGGCCGTCGATGACGGTGCGTTCGCCGGAAGAGGTGCAACGCACCCGGAAACCCTTGGAGGTGGACTGCAGACCGGCCAGATCCACTAGGACGCCGGCCTTAAGAAGTTCTTCGTTGTATTTGCCCATCGCAGCGATCAATTCATCGCTCGGAAGCTTGCCGGCTTCGGAATCCTTGCTGGCTTTGACGATCATCATGAAACGCATGGAGCGATCTCCTTTGGGGGATGCGTTGTTTCTACCAGTAAGACGAACGGGGCGGGGTGAAATCGACAGGGTTGGCCGTTACGTTTTGGGGAGGCCTTGGATCTCGACGAGCGGACGGATTTCGACGGTGCCCCAGCGGCCGGCGGGGACCCGGGATGCGATTTCAATGGCCTCGTCAAGGTCTTTAGCTTCAATGAGAAAGAAGCCGCCGAGCTGTTCGCGGGTTTCGGCAAAGGGGCCATCGGTGACGACGCGCTTGCCGTTTTCGAGGCGGAGACTGGTGGCGGTGGAGGTGGGCTGGAGCGGAGCGGCGCCGAGGAATTTGCCCTGTTCATGGAGTTTGTTGGCGAAGGCGGTGGATTCGACGTAGCAGTGTTCGCGCTGCTCCTGGGTGACGGCGGTGTTTTCTTCGAAGTACATCATCAGCATGTATTTCATGGGGCCTCCTGGGTGGTGCGAAGCGCTTGGGTTCGCGGGTTGGTGTCAAGATGCGCCAGTTGAGATCCTTCGGGGTGCAAACGGCGCGCCCCTCAGGATGACAAAATCTCGTTTTGCCCGGACCGGGATCTCCAAACGAGTGGTTCCCTGCTCTGAGGATTAGACGAATGGGGCGAAACGAAATCGACAGGGGTGCCGTAAGATAAAGCGGACGAACCATGAGTTCCCCTGCAGCCATCGCCGTCGAAACCGTGTACCGCACCGAATGGGGCCGAATTGTGGCGACCCTGATCCGGCTGCTGGGGGATTTTGACCTAGCCGAGGAATGCGCACAAGAAGCGTTTACGGCGGCGGTGGACCAGTGGGAAGAGAGCGGGGTACCGGGCAATCCGCGGGCGTGGATTATCCAGACGGCGCGGAATAAGGCGATTGACCGGATCCGGCGGCAAGGGCGTTATGCGGAGAAGCTGGCGCTTTACGGAAACTCGGAACTGGGAACGGAAGTCCAGACGCCCGATTACAACACGAGCGAGATTCCCGATGACCGGCTGCGGCTGATTTTTACGTGCTGCCATCCGGCGCTGGCGCTGGAGGCGCAGGTGGCGCTGACGTTGAGAACGCTGTGCGGGCTGGAGACGGATGAGATTGCGCGGGCGTTTCTGAGTTCGACGACGACGATGGCGCAGCGGCTGGTGCGGGCGAAGCGGAAAATACGCGACGCGAAAATTCCGTATGCGGTGCCGGAGCTACGGGAGATGGAAGCGCGGCTGGACGCCGTGTTGACGGTGATCTATCTGGTGTTCAACGAGGGTTACACGGCGACGCGGGGGAGTTCCCTGCTGCGCGGAGATTTGTGCAGCGAGGCGATCCGGCTGGCGCGGCTGGTGGTGAGTTTGATGGCGCCGTACCCCCCGCGAGAAGCGCTGGCGTTGCTGGGATTGATGCTGCTGCATGACGCGCGGCGGGAAGCGCGGACCGATGCCGCAGGAGAGATAGTGGTGCTGGAAGAGCAGGACCGCGGATTATGGAAAAAAGAGCAGATTGCCGAGGCGCTGCCGCTGGTGCGCGAGGCGATGGAGGATGCGCCGGGCACTATGGCGCTGCAGGCAGCGATTGCGGCGGTGCATTGCCGCGCGGCGCGGGCCGAGGAAACGGATTGGCGTGAGATTGTGCGGCTGTATGGGGAATTAGAGCGTGTGCAGCCTTCTCCGGTGGTGGCGCTGAATCGAGCGGTGGCGGTGGCGATGGCGGAGGGACCGGAACGAGGTTTGGCGTTGATGGAGGAGCTGGAGGCGGGGAGCGATTTGCAGAACTACCATTTGCTGCATGCGGCGAAGGCGGATATGCAGAGGAGATTAGGGAGATTTGCGGAGGCGGCGCAGGAATATGAGAAGGCACTGGGGTTGGTGACGAATGAGAGCGAGAGGAGATTCCTGGAGAAACGATTCAAAGAGGTGACGAAGTAAGGAGCAAAGAAAGAGAGAGAGAAAGAGAAGACAGCTTAACGCAGAGGGGCTGAGGGCGCAGAGGAAGAACGGAAGCGGGAAGGAGCGGCGGGCGTTGGATCGGGAGAGTTGAGTCGCGCGTGCTCTGGGGAGCCTTCAAGTTCGGTTGGTGGGCGGGTTTGGAACGGCTGCACAGGCAACAGTGCCTGTGCCACCTTCCTGGTGCGGAAAAAGACACAGGCTGAAGCCAGTGCCACCGGGCGGGCTAGGGTTTGGGGGCGGCGTTCCACATTTCCTGCTGGATTTTCCATTCGCCGGAAGCGTCTTTGTGGAGGACGAAGAGAATTTTGCCGTAACCTTCCATGACGGGTTGGTTGGGAGGCTGAAGCCCCTGCGTTTCGAGACCCCATTCGGAGGCCCATTCCCCGGAAACCTGGATGTCGTGGAAGTCGATTTTTTCGCGAACGATGCGGTAGCCGGGCATCTGCGCGGAAATGTCGTTGATGAATTTGCCGATGTTGGCCCGGCCGGCCAGGGGGGCCATGCTGGGAAGAAGGCTGACGCCGTCCTCGGCCCACATGGCGATGATGGCAGGATTGTCCATGCGGAGATGCGCATTGATGAATTTTTCGTTGAAGGCCAGGATTTCGGAGTTGGGATCGGCGGAGGGAGCGGGAGTTTGCGGCAAGGAGTGCGGGAAAAGGAGGAGGGAAACCATGGCCAGGAAGGTCGAACGACACGCGGTGAGCATGAGCGTACCTCCTGGAGGACGTTCATATCGGAATTGAGGAGAAATTGGAAGAGGGTGTTTCGGAAGAGTGACCTTTCCGATTTCGCGGGACAGTGGAGTGCCGAAGGAAGAAGGGCGAAAGCGGAAAGTCATAGAGCGGAGTTGCGAGCACGAGGGATTTCGCAAGGGAGGGAGTAGCGCACAGCCAGGAATGGCTGTGCTACATGGCGATGGGGTCGTTGGCGTGGCGGGAGACGTACCAGCAGGGTTTTTGATCGGAGTGGGGGAACAAGGTGCGGGTGCAGGGGACGTCTTCTTCGGGATGGATTTCGTCGAGTTGGTATTCGGTTTTGTTGCCTTTTTCGGGAATCGCGAGCATGCGAACCCGATGGACGGAGGAACCGGGAGTGCCGAGCGTGGGAGCCGCGAGGCGGAGGTGGTACCAGGTCAGGTCCACGGCATAGATGACGAAGAAGAGGAACGCAAACGCGGCGATAGCGCGGGTGATGAAACGAACCGCGGGCGAGGCTTGCGTTTGCGAGGGCATAGTGATTTTTGTGGGAGGTATTTTGCCTTGGGGCGCGCCCGTAAGGAAGCAGGAAATGCGGGGAAAGGCTCAGACGCGTGGGTGGTAAGGCCCAAGGAGCGGACGGAGAGGGATTCGAAGAGGATTCCCTTATAACTCAACTGGAGGCAAGGGAAAGAGTTACCGGAGAGAGCAGGATCGAGCCGAATTGGCAGGAAACCTGCTCCTTAAAATGCGGACCCGTCCCGTGTGGGGGCCGCACATCTTCCTTCCAGGTCCGTACCAGGTCACGTTCTTAGCCCCCATACTGGACAAGCCGCCATGCCTGGGCGGCAAATTCCCCCGACAATGAGAGAGTGCCCCAGGCGTGGGGCGAGCACGATGCCGACGGGTAACGGGTGTAGCCTAGGGCGGAGGTGTCCTATGAAACTCCTGATGGCTCTGGATGGCTCGACCGGATCGGATGCCGTCCTGAAAGAGGTTGCGGCACGGCCCTGGCCGAGTGGCTCAGAGTGCTGCTTGCTGACCGCGATCGATCCTTACTTTTATACGAAAGCGCCGCTGGTTTTGGCCGAGGCGAAGAAAGACGCGCAGGCCGCGTTGGACGACGGCGTGGAGCAGCTGAAAAGCACCGGACTGGCGCCACGAACGGAGATTGTGCTGGAAAACCCGCGGCGCGGAATTCCCAGAGTTGCGAGCGAGTGGAAGGCGGACCTGCTGATGATGGGTTCGCACGGGCGAGGCGCGTTCGGGCGGCTGCTGGTGGGAAGCACCGTGCAGGCGGCGTTGCGGCATGCGGCGTGTTCGGTGGAGATTGTGCGGGAACGCGCGAAGAGCGGAAAGGAAAACAAAGGATTGCGCGTGCTAATGGCGACGGATGGATCGGAGTGCGCGGAAGTGGCGGTGCGGTCCGTGGCGGAACGCCCGTGGCCGGCGGGAACGGAGATTCGCGTGATCTCATGCCCGGAGCTGCCGTTGATGACCGGAGCTTACCCGTATTACCCGCCGGACGTGCTGACGGAAGTGGCGATGGCGAATGAGACGCAAGCGAAGGCGGCGGTGCAGAAGGGCGTGGAGCTGCTGAAGAAAACGGGGCTGCGCGTATCGGAAGAGGTGACGGAACCGCAGGAGTCTCCGGTAAGGGCAATCCTGGGGATGGCGGACCTGTGGGGAGCGGAACTGATCGTAGTAGGTTCGCACGGGCGGAGAGGATTCGACCGCATGGTGATGGGAAGCGTGAGCGAATCGGTGGCGCTGCATGCGCACTGCTCGGTAGAGGTGGTGCGGACAGGGGTTGGACATTAGTTTGTGGTGAGCAGATTGTGTGGGGTGAAAGGGTGGAGCGGTTGGATGAAGGACTTGGCTTGAGGTGGTAGATCGGGTGCACAGGCAGGAATGCCTGTGCTACGGGGGATTCAGCTTGATTGCGGAGAGGAGGGACCATGAAAGTTAAGGATGTGATGATGAGGACGCCGTATTGCGTTTCGCTCCAGGCGGACCTGGGAATGGCAACGGAACTCATGTGGAAGGGGAACTGCGGATTTCTGCCGGTGGTGGACGCAGAGAAGAAGGTGTGCGGCGTACTCACCGACAGGGACATTTGTGTGGCGCTAGGAACCCGGAACCAGCGGGCGGGTGAAGTGTGCGTGGAAGAGGTGGTGCAGAGGAAGGTCTACGCGTGCAATCCCGAGGACGATGTTCACATGGCGCTGCAAAGCATGAGAGAGGGGCACGTTCGCCGGTTGCCGGTGGTGGACGTAAGCAAGAATCTGGCAGGCGTGGTTTCGATGGACGACATTCTGCTGCATGCAGAGCCGAACAGTTTTGGAAATGAGCCAGAGCTTTCGGCGAACGAAGTGGTACGGACGTACCGGACGATCATGAAGAAGGATCTGCCGGTGAGCACGAGAAAGGCCGCGGCGTAAGAAGGCGGATCCAAAAAATGACGGAGGCACGGCTAAGGCCGTGCCTCTTTTTATTTAGCAAAGACAAACACATCCGAGGCGCACCGGGCACCGGAGATGGAAAAATAGTTCGAAACAGCAACTAGAGAGTGGCCGTGTGGTCCGGTTCGGGACAGGTGATGGCGTGGGGGAAATCGACGATCTGGTTGATGGAATAGACGGATTCACGTTCACAGCAACGGCAGCGGACATTAAATACGCGGGAGATGAGTTGGTATTGGAGGCTCGCGGAGTCCGTGAGGCCCTGGGATTCGGTCTCGCGGCGGGTGACGAGCGAGGGCACGCGAATGGGCTTTCCACAGTGGCGACAGACAACTGCGCGATATCTTTCCGAGACTACGGACGATGACATGAGAATGACTCCTTGGGATGTCCAGCGGACTAAGTGGAAGCCGAAGAATACCGGAAGCCAGCTGGGGTTGTCTAGTCGAAGATAGGGGAAAGGGGTGTGGAAAGAAGTGACTGGGGTCACTGGCGGGACAGATGCACGATAAGCCTATCTTTTTCTGCTACTTACACAGTGATACGAACGAGAAAAACGGCCAGTCTTCCGGGGAGAAAGGCTGGCCGTTGATCGGTCAAGTGGAGACGATTACTTGAGGCCGACACCGTAGAAGTAGGTGTAGGGATTGGAGCTCTGGCCAGGGAGGTCCGACGCGAAACTGCCGAAGATGACGGCGTTGCCCTGGAAGGAAACGAAGAGATCCTGCTGAGAATTGGCGGTGGCTATACGGACGGTGAAGAGTCCGTTGCAAGGATCGGAGAGCTTGTTGGCGGTGCCATCGTAAAGGTACGAAGAGTCGGCGACAGCCACGAGCGTACCGGTTGCGAGCGTATTGTTCTGACTATCGGTGATGGTGATGAGGCCGGTGGAAGAAACGGTGACGCTGCCGACGCCTTGGGCAGGTGTGCCAGTCTCGACATTTCCCTGCCCCGTGGTGGCATTGGTTTTTTCATAGACAAGGGCTTTGTAGGTGCCAGCGGAGGCGGGATCGAACGTTTTCGAAGAGGCCTTGGGGAGGCCGAGGATAGCACCGTTGCCGGTGTCCACCGCCCAGAGACCGTTTTGCGTGCCGAAGACGACGTCTTGCGAGGAGTCTTCTTCGTTGATGGTGAAGAAATCGCCGGAGGAGTCTTCGGAAATGCTGGAGGCATCGAACGTGCCGCCGCCGAAGTATTGCGAACTGCCCTGGAGGAGGCCCATGGGCCAGTAGCCATCATGGGTGATGTCGCCTTGCGCGTTGATGGAGACGGTGCCGATTTCGATGCCGCCGGCGGCGGTGCGGAATTGGATGTAGTTGAAATTTTGCCCGGCGAAGTTGGAAATGCTCACGGGCGCGGTTTCGATGGCGGTGATGAGGGCGGGCGTGTTCCTGGCGGGCCCGGCGTTGGCGGCCTGGACGACGAGAGCGAAGCCAGGGAGTTCGTAGGCGGAGAGGAGATTGCCGTGGGGATCGGTGATGGAGTAGGTGCCGTCGGCATTGACGGTGTAGGGGACGCTGCCGGTTTCGCCGTTGGTGACATTGTCGTAGGTGATGGTGTTGGTGGTGGAGTCAATGGAGATGGTGAGGAAGTCGCCGACGGAGGCGGTGCCGTTGTAAGTACGAATGGCAGAGGTGGCGGCGGAAGAGCTGGAAGCATTGTTGCAACCGAGAAAAGCAAAGGTGCAGGCGGCGAGCAGCAGCAGAGAACAAGAGACAAGTTTAGGAACGGACATGCTAGGACGACCTCCGTCGTAAGAGGAGTATCGGCAGGGAAGGGAGAAGCTTTAGCGGATTAGGGAATTCAGAAGATTGGGAGACGCGGAGGAATTCAGATCGCCGAAGATCTGGGTATGGGTGGTGAAGCTGTGGCTGTAAAAGCGGGAGCTGGCTCTCGGACTCCAAAATAAGGGCGGGCCTGACAAGCGCGAAGATTTTCTTGAATTTGGTGGAGCCGATGGGATTCGAACCCACGACCTCCTCGATGCCATCGAGGCGCGCTCCCAACTGCGCCACGGCCCCACCGTTACAAAACTTAACGCTACGACCTTCCCGGTTTCACCGGGACGCGCTCCCAACTGCGCCACGGCCCCACCGGAGGTACAAATCAAATTCTATCACAAGATAATGCGCGATTGGTCCGCGCCGGCGGACGCAAATTTTGGCCATTCCCCGAAGCAGAGGCCGCGGCTCATGGGGCTTGGAAGAGAAATGGGATGGTTGCACTAAGCCGTTGAGCGTGGGGAGGGCCGGAGGAACGCCGCGGTATTTCTTATTGGGGGGCAGGCGAGGTGGTGGTGTCGGAGGTTGCGGTATCGCCGGCCGGACTACCCTGGGAATCCTCCGGAGGCGCGGTGTAGATGGGGGGCGAGACCGAATCCGCGGGCAGGGTCGCCTCCGAATAGATAATCGGGACAGCCGAAGGATCGGGGCAGGGGCCATAGTTCAGACGGATCGAGAGGGAGTGGTCTTGCTCGGATTCCACCAACGAGTAAGAACTGGTTTCCTTAACCACGGCCCGGGCGGACGCCGGATCCGAATCCATGGTGATGTACCGGGCCCAGAGGTCCGGAAGAAAAAGGTCACCCGCCTGCTGCGGAAGTTGCAATTGCCGAACGGCTTCCAGAGACAGGCCAAGAATATCGATTCTGACGATATGGTAGGGTTTCCCCTGATCGAGGACGAGGGTTAAATCGATTGTGGAATCGCCTGAAGGATACTGACCGTTCGAGGCCTCCGAAGCATCGTGGACGTGCGTATCGGACGTCGGGAACATGTCAATAAAGCCTTTGGAACGGTAGAGTTTTCGCAGGGAGTCCAGTCCTTCGTTCACTTTAGATACGTCGAACAGGTCACCTGGTCTGAGGTCGATTTGCTGCCTGAGTTCTGTTTCCGAGAAGGCCAACACAGGATCGTCCGGCTTGGCGGTGCGAAAATGAACCTCGGCGAGGCGATATTGCCGGCCTGGGTTTATGGAGATTCCGAGACGATAATGCAGGGTGTCGCCGTCGGTGCCAACGAGATATGGGTTCGGGGCGACGACCGGGTGGAAATAACCTTCATTCTGCAACACCGTGCGGACTGGTTCGACGAGTTCATTGAATGCGCGTGAATCGTTGGGATCGTAATGATTTTCGAGTGCCGCGTTCTTGATTTGGATGACGGCCGTGGACCACTGGGAGAAGGTGAGCGGATTGGGGCCCTGGACTTCCACGTTGTCGAGGATGAGTTTTTGGCCTGGAGGAGTCTCGGGTTGTTTCGGAGAAATATCGATGCAGGCAGCGGACTGAGCGCGACAAGGCGCGAGGTGCGATTGGCCAAGAAAGAGAGCCAGAAAGCCGACACGGAAAAGAGTCCGGCCAGACATGGAGGAACTATAGTGCATCGCGTGTCACGCGCCAATGGAATTGGGAGACGTTGGATGGCCTGGCACATGCGGTTGGACAAATAGAGCACAGACACAGGGTGCGTGTGACATGCGGGAAAGGGAGTTCGAGTAGAATGCAGGGGCCATGGCGAAACTAACATTTTTGGGTGCAGCTGGGTGTGTGACGGGGTCGAAGTATCTGGTGGAGACCGCGGGCCCCTCTGGAACAAGCAAGCGGCTGCTGATTGACTGCGGATTGTTTCAGGGGACGGATGACCTGAAGCAGCGAAACTGGAATCCGTTGCCGGTGGATCCAAAGACGTTTGATTATCTGGTGCTAACACACGCGCATCTGGATCACACGGGATGGTTGCCGGTGCTGGTGCGCGACGGGTACCGGAAAACGATTTACGCGAATCCGGCGACGATTGAGTTGACGGGAATTTTGCTGAAGGATTCGGGGCACCTGCAAGAGGAAGAGACGAAAGACGCAGTGAAACGCGGGTGGAGCAAGCATCCGCAGCCGAGGTCGCTCTACACATCGGACGATGTGGATCCGGTACTGAGGCTGCTGAAACCGATGCCGCGGTCAGGCGGATTCGATTTGTCGCCAGAATTTCACTTCGAGTCGTATGACGCGGGGCACATTCTGGGATCGTCGAGTTTAGAGCTGACGATTACGGAAAACGGGAAAAAGACGGTGGTGGTGTTTTCGGGGGACGTAGGGCGGTACGACCAGCCAATCCTGAACGATCCGACGACGCCGGGGGCCAACCAGATTGACGCGGTGCTGTGCGAATCGACCTACGGCGACCGGGAACACGAGGCGGGCGATCCGCTGCAATTGCTGGGAGACATTGTGAATCGCGTGGTCAAGCGGGGAGGATCGATCGTGATTCCGGCGTTTGCCATCGGGCGGACGCAAACGTTCATGTACTACCTGCGGCAACTGGAGAATTTGCAGAGGATTCCGAAGTTGCCGGTATATGTGGATAGCCCGATGGCGCTGAGCGCGACGGATTTGTATCTAAAGTACAAGGAAGACCACGACGCGAATTTTGCGCGGGAGGAGAAAAACGGCGGCGACCCATTGAGCGTGCACGAATTTCATCTGACGCGCAGCGTGGAAGAGTCCAAGGCGATCAACGCGGTGAAGACGCCGTGCATCATCATTTCGGCAAGCGGGATGGTGACCGGCGGGCGCGTGCTGCACCACCTGGCGCAGCGGCTGGGCGATGCGCGGAACTGCGTGATCCTGGGAGGGTTTCAGGCCGAAGGGACGCGCGGCCGGGCGTTGCAGGAAGGCGCGAAGACGATAAGCCTGTTTGGGCAGCCGGTACCAGTGAGGGCGGAGATTGTGGAGATGGGGCAGTTTTCGGCGCACGCGGGAAAGAGCG
>Ga0335080_10008607_pt1 | contig 10638 bp, 5 predicted proteins | sample Lox_Sample_34_FD_206720 | JGI IMG/M metagenome (GOLD analysis project Ga0335080, IMG submission 206720) | Soil microbial communities from Loxahatchee National Wildlife Refuge, Florida, United States - Lox_Sample_3.4 | ecosystem: Environmental > Terrestrial > Soil > Wetlands | place: USA: Florida...
AAGTACCAGCACGAACGCAGCCCCGACCTTCCACAGCGCCGAGCGCGACGGCTTGGGAATCTGAATGCTGATCGTCTGATTAGCTTCGCGGACCGGCGCCGGCCGCGTGCCGGGCGATGCGGGCAGACCGGACGGGGCCGGTGAGCGCTCCGACTCGAGATCCGCCAGGACCTCCCGGGCGCTCTGATAACGCCGTGCGGGGTCCCGTTCTAGGCATTTCAGTATGATGTTCGCCAGATACTCCGGCAGTTCCGGGTGCGACCGTCGCGGATCGATAGGCGGCGTGTTCACGCGCTGGTACAGGAGCTGCATCACGCTCTCGCCCAGGAAAGGCATCTCGCCGGTGAACATCTCGTACATGATGATCCCGAGCGAGTAGAGATCGCTGCGATGATCGATATCGGCCGCTTCGACCTGCTCGGGCGACATGTAGCGCGGCGTGCCCAAGATCTGTCCGGTGCGGGTCATCACGGTGGCTTCCGGCTCGAGCGATTTGGCCAGTCCGAAATCGGAAACGTAGGCGGTATCGGTGCTGTCGATCAGGATGTTCTGCGGCTTGAGATCGCGGTGCACCACGCCCTCGTTATGCGCCGCATCGAGAGCCGCGCACAACTGTTTGGCGAATCTGAGGCCGCGGTCGACTGGGAGCGGTCCGGATTTTTCGATCAACGCGGAAAGATCGGAGCCCTCGACCAGCGCCATGGTGATGAACTTGACGCCGTCGAGATCGCCCAGGTCGTGTATGCGAAGGATATTTTTGTGCGAGACCTTGCTGGCCAGCAGCAGTTCCTGCTTGAAGCGCTTCATCGTCTCCGGCCGCGTGGCGAGCTCGGGCCGGACCAGCTTCAACGCGACCGTGCGTCCGAGTTCGGAATCGTGGGCCCGGTACACGGCGCCCATGCCGCCTTCGCCCAGCAGCGATTCGATCCGGTAGCGGCCGAACGGAGTACCCGGCTGTAAACCGGTGAGAGAAGCGCCCGGCCCGAGCGGTCCGACGCCCTGAGTGATGGATTGAGAACCGAACGGCGGCGGAGACAGAACTCCAGTCTCCCCCTGTGCGCGGAGCACCGGTGCGGGAGCCGCTGCCGATCCTCGAAACTCGATCGCAGTGGTCGCGTCGGCCTGGCTGGCGGCGACGAGGTTTCGTCCGCACTGCCCGCAAAACCGAACGCTTTCCGGATTGGACGCACCACAACTACTGCAGTTCATTCGCTGCCGTACTCGGTATTATCCTCAGAAACTCAATGATTTGGCAACGTTTCAGATGCGTGCAGTACGGCTGGGCCCGCAGTGCTACCAACCCTATAGGGCGACAGTAACAGGATGTGCCAGCGGCGGAGCGCAGACCGTGACGAAAGTACCTGGGAGGCGTGTGACACGAAGCACAAATGCAAGCCAGGGTTGCTAACCTCCTTGACGTGGGTCTGATCAAGGTCTAGAGTACCCAGTGAAGTGGAGGCCAAATAAAAATGGATGCAGCTATGGACCTGTCCGGCTTCTGGGCCGGCGTGGTCGTTCGAGGCTCAAGCTCGGCCCCCGTATTTATAAATGTCAGTGTATCCGGCGATGGTGCGATCACTGGCACCTACGAGATGCCCAATTCTCCTAGTGAATTCCGTACGGGAAAATTCGAGGCTACCCTATCGGATGAATCCCTTGCCGTCGTGATTCCCGGCGGCGATGCGCGCACACGTTTCGATCTTCGGGTTGTCCAGCTGGAGAAGGAACAGATGATCTTCGGATATGCGGTTGGCAGCGGACGCCCCCCTAGACTTGCCACCGTCACGCTCTTCAAACAGGAACCTTCGCACAGAGCCCTAGCAGGTATCTGGCCCCCGGCGCCTTCGGCGCAGTAACCACCGCGTCCTGCATCGAACGGCGCGTGCATTCCGACAGATTTGGAGGTGGTGCATCTGGACCTGAGCCGGGCATTAGCCGGCGAACTGACAGCCGCCGGCGTTATCGCGGACAACGACCAGAAGAACTTCGTGAGCGCACGGATCTCCTGGCGCGGCACGAAATTGTTCGAGGACCTGGAGAGCGAGTTCGGCGAGGGAGTCACTGAGTTGCGCGAGCAGTTCGTGAGCGGTCTCGGGATGGGGGCGGTAGCGGCGGAGTTTGTCACCGCACCGGTCCCGGTGACACCGGCTTGCCGCCGGGCTTTGGCCGATTTGGGCGGTCTGCTGATCTTATCCGTGACCGCATTCGACCGGGTCTTGGATAGCGGCCGCCCGCCCCCCGAGGTTCGCTACTCCGCCACGCCAGTAAGCCCGCCCGTCCATGGCGGCCCGCTGGAAGCCTGGCTGCCGTCCATCCAGACCGAGTATTTTCGCCGGCTCGATCGCCTGCCGCAGAGGCAACCCGCAATTCGCACTTTGGCGGATTCGATCATGCGCAGAATGTACGCGGCCGAACTCGGGTCGGTTTCTCCGCAGCCTGCCAGCCGAAGCACGTGGTGGCGCAAGAATGTGCTGCCGATCGTCATGCTTGGCCTTCCCGCCTGGATCGCGGCCGATCCGTTCCACTCTTCTTCTTTTTTCCGTCATCTGATGTGGCTGGCGCGACTGGGCGAGTTCTTCGGCTGGGTGGACGATTGCGTCGATCATGCGGAGGACGTAATATTGGGCCAAGCCAACCGGATCGACTTCCGCTTGCGCTCCACTTCGCGAGGGCATCTCGTGCACTGGATCGCGGCCCAGGGCAAGCGCGTTCTGGCGCAGTGGGATCTCGCTAGCGGGCCGCCGGCCCTGCGCAGCACCTTCGCCGTCATTGTGTGGTCATGGATCGAGAACCAGCCAGCCCGAGCGGGATTCTGATCACGACCGTCCCAGCGCCGGATCGCCGAAGAAGCGGTCCTGCCTTGCTCTACGCGCTGGCCGGTCTGCTGCTTCTCGGTTTTGCAGCGGCTGGCGTGTTGGGCCGGGGCGGTGTGCGGCTCCAGCCCGGCTGGAGTGCCAAGGGCGTTCACGGTTCGTATGTCGTCAGCGAGGTGTCCAAGGCCGGTTCCGCTCTGGAAACCGGCGACCGGCTGTTGTCGGTCGCCGGCGACGACGATGCGGGGACCTACGGACCGTCCTTGGCGCTCGCCTGCGTGCCCCCCGGCAGCAACTATGAAGTGACGGTCCAGCGTGGCGGACAGGTCCTTCGGGTATCGATGCAAATGCCCGCGGGAGCGCCCGAGTGGACTGCATGCGTCCCGTCGCTGACCGTCGCCGTTCTTCTGTACGTGCTGGCGGCGTGGATTGCCGCGCTCAAATGGGAGAGCGCCACCGGGAGGCTGGCGGCTGCGAATTTTTCCGTGCAATCCCTGCTCGCCCTCGCCGCCGCGCTGGTTCTATATCCGGGATGGAACCGGGCAAGCGCCGGGCTGGCATTCATTCTCATCAGTATCTGGCGGCCGTGGCCGCTGGCTGTCGGCTTCGATTTCCTCTCTCGCTTTCCCCGGCCGCTCTCGCAGCCAGCGGTGTTCCGGGCCGCCAGATGGGTGTTCTATGCCGCCGCTGCGCTTTTGTGGTTTCCTCTGAACCTTCACGTTCTTCTGCACGTTCTCGGGGTACGGCCAAACGTGCTGACCAGAGCTCTGGTGCCCTTCCAGGTGGATGCCGAGCCCGGCGCCCTGATCATGGTAAGCCTGGAGATAGCGGCCGGCATCCTGGGTTGCGCCGTGCTCGTGCGCAACTATCTGCGTCTTCCCGATTCCGATTCCCGCAGGCGAATCCGGTGGGCGGGCCTTTCCTTCGCTTCGGTCAGCGTCGTGTTCGTGTTTTTTACCGTGACCAAGACGATCGCCTATCTCACCGGCAGTCCGGCCATGAGCACGGTTTCCGGGATCGCCAACGAGATGGGCACCGTCGTGGTAGGCATCTCTCCCATCGCCCTGGCATACGCCGTGGTCAAGCACCGGGTGTTGGGAATCCGCGTTGTCTTCCGTCTCGGCTTGCAGTACCTCTTCGCCAAAACCGTTCTCACGCTCGTCATCCTCCTCCCGTTGTTGATCGTGTTGCTCGAATGGTTCGCGAACCCCGGCCACAGCCTCGTCGGCCTGATCCTGCACGGGTCGTGGTGGTTCTATCTCGTCGTGGCGGTGACCGGCGCGGTCAGCCTGCGATTCAGGCGCAGTATGTACGCCTGGCTCGACCGCCGATTCTTTCGCGCCGCGCACAACCAGGAACAGATCCTTCTCGCTCTCATTGAACGCCTGAAATCCGCGGAGTCAGAGGAGGAGGTCGCGCTGGCAGTTGCCTACGATCTCGACCGCGCTTTCCACCCCGACGGAGCTGCCATCCTCCTGCGTTCGCCCGGGGGAGGATCGCTGCACCTGGCGTACGCCGACATCACCGACCGTGCCGCCCGCCTGCGCGACTGGCTCAATACCGATCCCGCCGGCTCTCTCGGCAGCGGGTCGATCTTCACGCTCTACGAGGGGCAGGATGCGAACGCCGTGGTTGAAGCGGCCCCGGACCGATACCGGCAGGCACTCGTGATTCCGCTCACCGGGACCGCGTCGAATCTGGGCGCGCTGGTGCTTGGAGAGAAGCGTTCGGAGGAGCCGTATGGCGGCCGCGATCGCGACCTGCTGAAGGCGATAGCCGCGCAGATGGCGATCATGTACGAGTTCCTGCATCTTAAGGAGCGGGTGGCGGACGCGCAGCGTGTGCGGGTGGAAGTCCTGGGGCGTCTCGATAACGAGCGCATTCAACTGCTCAGCGAATGTCCCGACTGCGGCCGTTGTTACACGAGCGCGGAGGAACGCTGCGCGGAAGATGGCGCGAGGTTGTCCCTGACGCTGCCGGTGGAGCGCACCATCGAAGGGAAGTACCAGCTCCGCCGCCGCATCGGCCGCGGCGCGATGGGTGTGGTATACGAAGCGGTCGATACGCGGCTCAACCGGCAGGTGGCGCTGAAGGTCATGTTGAGCCATCTCTTCGGGAATACGGGGGCGGTGGCGAGGTTCGAAAGAGAGGCCCGGGCGGCGGCCCTGCTCCAGCATCCGAACATTATCCGGGTCTATGATTTCGGCCACCTCGGGACGGGAGGGGCCTATTTCGTGATGGAGCTCATCCGCGGACGCTCCTGGCGCGAGCACCTCCGCGAGCCGGGCGGGATACCCGCCGAACGGGTGGCGGCGTGGATCGCGCAACTCTGCTCCGCTGTCTCGGCTGCCCACACCGCGGGAATCATTCATCGCGACCTCAAGCCGGAGAATTTGATGATCACCGAGGGCGAAGAAGGGGCCGGCCGGGTGGTGGTTCTGGATTTCGGACTGGCCAAGATACGCGCCGAGTTCTCCCGGCTCGACCGAGACGCCACGATTGCCGGCGCGGTGATGGGTACCCGGGGGTACATGTCGTCGGAACAGCGCTCCGGAGCCGCTGTGGATGCGCGCACCGACATCTACTCGGTCGCCGTCATCTGCGCCGAAACGATTACGGGCAAGCGCCCGCCCGGCAGCGGCACCACGAGCGACTGGATGGAGCCTGCGCTCACACGCGTGCTGGGCGCAGGCAGCCACCTTGCGCGGATCCTCGAAAAAGCAGCAGCGGAGCGGTCCGAGGAGCGATATGCTTCGATGGGTGCGTTTCAGGAGGAACTGTCGCCCGCCCTCACGGAATTCACGTCCCGCTGCGCGCCCGGTTCCTGGATCGCGAAAGCAACCAATGCCGACACCCTCACCTTCGGGCCGGACGATGACGCCAGGCGATGAGATCTCTCCGAAGATAACCTGGCCTGGCGTCCGGTTTGTTGCGACTCGCGAAATAGATGCTACGGAACCGCCAGGACTTGAACCGGGAGCGCCGCACCCGAGTCGTAAACGACCTGGTAATAGAGCACGCGCTGCGACACGGCGGGCACGACTATCGTGCAGCCGTTGGCGCATGGCTGTAGATTGAATGCTTCACTGGCGAAGCGAAAAACGCTGCTCCACTTTGCCGAATTCTGATTCAGGTTTCCGAGGTCCCAGCTCCACGGAGCATTCGACCAGCTTACCGGAGTGTCTACTCCGACCCGATTGTCCGATGCCGTTCCGCCGCAGACCCACGGATTGTTGACCGTGACGGTCGTCCCGCCGACGTTGATGCGTGAGCCGTTCAGGTGCCGGGAACACTCGCCGGGATAAGAGAACGTCACCGTGTTTCCACTGGCGCTCACTGTTCCAAGGCCGGTCAGGGGTGCGATCGTCACCGTGGAGCCGGAGATCCCCGCGATGGGCCACTCCGTGCCTTCCAGGCGGATCCTGGTTCCGGGCTTCCACGTAACAACATCGAAGGCGTCGCCGGACTGTGAACTGAGCGAACCGTTGTATACGGCGAACTTGCCGGACCTCTGCCCCAACGCATCCACGGACACGCAGGCTTCGCGACGCGACGTGCAATAGAAGCTGTTGGGCGCGCCGTTCTCCGCATAACCGAAGAGCACCTTGGCGCCGGCCGCTCCCGGTTGGGCAGGAATGTTGACGGTTACCGGCACGTAGCCGTTCCGCGAGACGCCATCCTGCGAGAACATCGGCGGCATCTTCATGAGAAAATCCGCGTTGCCGGAGCGCTGGTAGCCGTTGGCGCGAACGATGATCCAACTGCCGTCAGGCAGCGTCCGCCCGCTCCAGTAATAGGCTCCGTCGAAATGGAATGGCCGGAAACCCCACGTGAGGGCGCGCACGTCCTGCCCGTTCCAGTTCTGCGGCATCTTTGCGTCAAGCTGGCTGAGAGGTCCCGAGAACGAACCGAGCTCCACCATGCAGATGCCCCTGTTGCCTTCCGCGCCGCCGCACGTCGTGCCGTCGTTACCCGGACAGTTGGCGTATATCTCGCCATAGCGAGTGGAGCGCGAATGCGCGGAATCCCGGCACTCTCCGTCTGCCTCCGCGACGCAATACTTGTAACTGTCGGCCGCGGAATCATCGATCGTCGAGCCCGGCCCACTTACGTCAACCATGGGGTGCGAGCCGCAGTAAGCAAAGGTCGGAAAAATCTTCCGTCTGCTGCCGGCAGTCCCGGAAGCGCCGGAATCGAGCACGTTCATTCCGACCTGGAAGAGTTGACCGCTCACACGCGAGATCGCGGTGATGTCGTTCGCGGCCTCGATCGGTTTGGCGTTCAGGACCCAATTTCCTGAAAAATCACCCTCGGCGGTGTAGTCCTCGACGAAGTTCTCAAAAGCGATCGGCGAATGCCCGAGGATCGGAAGGCCATAGATCACCGACTTTCCGGCCGATGGAAACGCCTCGGTAAAGTTCGTCCCCGTGCGGATGCTGATGCCCCCGCCAGTGCTTCCCGCCAGAGCCTTATCGGCCGAGAATCCATGACCGATGTTTTTGGGATCGACCTGAACGCTCGCCCCGTGAGGATCGGCCGAGAAGTGCCATGCGCTTCCGCAACCCGGGGGACTGCACGTGACGCCGACCCATTCGGTCGACTGTAGGACCGGAGTATAAGAATGTATGGCCACGTTTCCGGTGGAAGCCATCGCGACGAACTGCTGCGTGGCCGGATCGAATACCGTCAACCAGCCCGGCGAATCCTGTCCGGATCTCTTGAAGTCGAGAGCGATCATTCCATTGCCGAGCCCGCCGCGCACTTCCGGCCCGGCCGCAAAGACGTTCGGGTCGAAGGTCGGATCGAAGGCGTGGGCTTTACTCTGTAGCGACTGCCCCTGGCTGATCGGAGTCAGGTTGGCCCATGCAACCGGCGCCATGTCGCCGGGATTCGCCGCGCCGTCGCTTCCCACGTACGTGGCGCGCAGCAAAACGGCGCCGGCCACCGCGTTCGCCTGGCAATACCAGGTGTTCGCATCGGTGGGTGAGAACGTAGCCCCATCGGCTTCGCACGAAGCGCCGCCTAAGTTGTCGCCGCTAAGAGAGAAGTACATATTGAAGCCGAAGCGGCCCAGAAATCTGCTTTCACCCGTTGTGGGGCTTATCCAGTAGAGCGAATGGTCTAAAATGCAGTGATAGCCGCCATTGGAGAGCGTGGGGCTGCAGAAATCCGTTTGTGCGCCGCTGGGCCAGTAGCTGGTATCTTCGCCGGGGTGCGTTAGCGGCCTGACCAGCAGGCCGGTGGTCGGCTCGATCATGCTCGGGGTCGAGGCGCTATAGGGCATGTCGGGCCACGCGTAGTCGCCGGGGCTGTTTGGGTCCTGCGGCGGATATTCCGGATAGGCGTTGCCCGACGCCAGATTAGCCGTTGTAAATGTCCCAGACGCGCTGAGGCTTCCGCAAGTAACGCTGTAATAGTGCCGCGTGGCGACCTGTAACGCACGCGACACGCGCACGCCATTCGACAAGTCCGCCGAACGCTTGCCGGCCACAAAAACCCGCTGTGTGCCGTTATTGATCGCGAGTGGCCTGTTGTCCAGATTCGACCAGGAGAACAACGAGGGGTCCACGTCAGGCACCAGGGGCATCAGTGATTGAGACTGACTCACCGCTACGCTGCACGGATTGTTGTCCGGCGCGGTGTAGGCTAACACCGCCTGGGTCGCCGTTGTGCCGAGGACTTGGACGGTCAAACTCGTCACATTCTGCGTTGCCTTCAATGGCGCCAATGCAAAGGCGAGAATCGCGTTGGAATAATCCGGACCCATCCAATTCACCTGGGTCGTGATGTCGTGGTTGCCTGGCGACACCGGGCCGCCGCTGTCTACCAGCGCCCCGCTGTCGCCGCTGGCGACTAACACCTGAATAGCGCCAGTGACTCCTCCGTTGTAGCCGACACCGCCGGGAGCATTTCCGAATAACACCAGCCAGTCTCCATCGATCGTGGTGGTGAGCGATGTTGTCACCGGGGCATTGCCGAGGTTGAGCGCTGTCTTTGCCGGGTAGCGGTCGATTCCCGCCACTCCGCTGTAGCTCGCTGCCAACACGCGAAATCCGTGTGCGTAGTCCGAACCGATAACGATAGGTGCGGATCCCGGCTTCAATCCAACCGCCCACCACACATCCAGCGAATCGCCATGGAGTGGGGAGTCGATACGCGTCAATGAGATTCCATTCCAGGACACCGAGCCGGTTGCTCTCACGCCGGCCGAAACATCAATGGCTACCAGGAGAGTTGTGTCGGTTCCATTAATCTTGTATGCGGGAGTGGTGCAAGTAAGGCACGGCCCGTAGTGTCCGAGGTCCGCGAAGTTATCTCTGGAAATAGCTCCACTCGCCAGATTTGCGAGGGCGAATCCGATAATACAGATACCGAGTTTCATCGTAGCTAAGTTTGCGCAGGAATCCTGTGCTTTCGCCGTGCACGGGGCCCCTGCCCGGGGGTAACCGAGAGCGTGACCGCGCTGCGGTGTAGTTGCGCCTGGGAGTATTGGGTGGCGGGAGACTAATGCCACGCCGCTCCTCGACATTTGCCTGTGCGTTTGAAATCACAAGCGCTGCGGTTCGGAGAAGGACAGAGCCGCAATGATCGGAAACGACGAGTTTTCAGCGGATTACGATTTTCAGCCTGCTCCAACTCCTCGTGGACCATCTGTACTACTACGTACCATGCGTACTTTCATGAGTACAGTCTGCTTTTCGATATCGCAACGTACCTGAAAATCGGCAACGGTGCTTATTTCTGCTATGCACAACTCCAAGCGGCGTAATATCGTGCGGATTGCGCGCGAAAAATAGTGAGAATTTAGCTAAGTTGCAGGTATACGGAGTTGCGAAGTGCCCCGGAGTGAGCATGTACTCTGCCGGTCTAATCGCCGCTTTTGCTCGAATATCCGGCGTGATTCACTGGAGGCGGGTGAGCGCAGGTAAGTGGATCCTAGATATGCACCTTTGGCTGACGAAATACAGCCCCCCGGAGTTATCCGAAGTCATACCTGGGAACGGATGGCCACGACATCTCGCCCGCGGCATGGGCGAGGCGCAGGTGCCTGGCCGGGTTCATAGGGTACGGCTCCGCTACAAGTGTACGCGTCTGAGCTAGCGGAGCTCGCCCTTCAGTATCACCGCCGAAATACGCCTCGTGTTCCTGATGTCGGCCAGGGGGTCGCCGTCCAGCAACACCAAATCGGCATCTTTGCCGGGCGCGATGCTGCCCGCGCGGTCCAGTCTGCCCAGAACCTCAGCAGGATGCTGGGTGGCGGCCCGCAAGGCTTCGGCCGGAGTCAGGCCGGCTGTTACCAGCAGGGCCAACTCTTCGTGGAGGCTTATACCCGGAAACACGTACGGGTTCGGCGTATCCGAGCCGGCGAGGATCTTCACTCCTGCGCGTTGCATGGCGCCTACCGTCTGAAGCTGCTGTTCAAACTTGCTCTTGCGGTCTGCCGCACTCCCCCAATGCGTCATGTCCGCAAGCTGCATCTTCCAGTACTGCCGGATGGGCTCGGGCACGCCGCTCGCGCGGGGGTCGTTTTCGAACACCGGGTCGCCGGCGAAGGCAGGGGCGCGAAGTGCGACCAGGGTCGGTGTTTGCCAGGTACCGTTCTTCACGAAGCGAGCGAACAGAGCAGGGTCGTTCGGCACGCCCATCAGGTGCTCGAAACTCAGTTGGCCCGCGTCGGAGGCCTCGGCCGCCGTGACGCTGTTGGGCAAGTGGCCGGCGAAGCGCAGGCCCACCTTCGCCGATTCATCCACGATGGCGAAGAACGCCTCCCGCGAGAGCAGCGAATAGACCTTCACGAAATCCCCTCCGTCACGCTTCACGGCCC
>Ga0335080_10008609_pt1 | contig 10638 bp, 10 predicted proteins | sample Lox_Sample_34_FD_206720 | JGI IMG/M metagenome (GOLD analysis project Ga0335080, IMG submission 206720) | Soil microbial communities from Loxahatchee National Wildlife Refuge, Florida, United States - Lox_Sample_3.4 | ecosystem: Environmental > Terrestrial > Soil > Wetlands | place: USA...
TCGCTGCGTGGTCCGCAGGACGCGGACTCGTTCGGCGTGTCGGTGCTCGCCTCGATCCCACGAATTGGTCCGGCTCGCGTCTTCGTCCCGCGTTGATGTGCACCTCATCACACCCCGTCGCTTAGGAGTCAGCCATGTCCGTTCCTGCCGAAGAACTCGGGACACTCGCTCACCACCCAGAGGAAGCACGCCTCGTCGCACTGGTGGCGCCAGAGTCGGTGGCCGCCGAGCAATACCGTATCCTGCTCGCACGCCTGGATCGCATTTCGGCCACCCGTCCCCTGCGCCTCGTCGCATTTAGCTCCTGCGCGCCGGGTGAGGGGCGTACCACGACCGCCGTGAACCTGGCCCTGACCGCGGCGCGCGATGGCCGCGAGGTGGCGTTGGTCGAGGCAGATCTCAAGAGGCCCAGCGTGGCCAGGCTGTTCGATCTCGTCCCGGCTGCGGGGCTTGCGGAGGTCGCGGCGGGCAAGGCCGAACTGGCCCAGGCGATCTCGCGCGTGGGGAACCTCGCCGTTGTGTGCGCGGGTGCGGCGCACGGCGCGACGACCGTTCTGAGGAGCCCGCGACTTGCCGCGGCCATGGAAACGCTTCGCTCCTCGTTTCGGCTGGTGGTACTCGATGGACCACCTGCCTTCGCCTTCTCCGGCGCTGGCCAGATTGCCGCCTGCGTCGACGGTATCGTGCTCGTCGTGCTCGCCGGGGCCACGCCGCGCGACGTCGTGCAGATGGCGGTGGAATCGCTCTCCGATCGCTTGCTCGGCATCGTGCTGAACGGGGTCGAGCAGCCGGCACACGCCGAGCGATACCTGACGGACGCAGTGGGCACCCTGTGAGGCGGCGCGCCCGCGCGGAAATCCTTTTGGAGCGGCAAGGCTCGAGGCCGAGCCCGTTAGTCCATGGGCCGGCTCCGCGCTGCCCCCCAAGCGCTGCGAATCGCCGCGTTCGGTGGGCGGTGGAGGCCTGTCCGAGCTTGCTCGGTGGAGAGCGGCCGGCCCCAAGGTAGCTCGGTCGCGTCGTTCGCGAAGCCGAAAGGGCCCCGCGGATCTCGCGCCGTCGTCTGGTGAGGTGGTCTCGTGGTTCGCGTCTTCAATCACTGGTTCTCGGGCAGGAAGGCGGCATTCTTCGTCGCGGAGGAGTCGGTACTCGTGGTGTCGCTTCTCGCCGGCATGTCGCTGGGGCCGGTGGCGCACCCTCTTGTCACCGCGGGTCATGGGCTCGGTGCAGCGTGCTTGCGCGCAACCATCGCTGCGCTCGCCTTTGCCGGGGCCCTCTACTTCGGGGACCTGTATGACCTGCGCTCGGCTGTTCGCGATCGCACTGACGGCCGGCGTCTCTTGCGCGCGCTGGGCATGGCGGTAGCGACCTTGGCAGTCGCTTACCTGGTCTTGCCGTTCGTCTTGCCCATGGGATGGATCCCACGCCGTTCGCTCGTTCTCGCGGCGGCCGGCGGCGCTCTCGCCGTGATCCTGGCGCGCGCGGCCATGCCCGCCGTGGTGGGCGCACCGACGAGGGTGCTCCTCATCGGGACGGGAGCCCGCGCTCGGCAACTGGCACGGAGCATTGCCGAGGAAGCGGATGGGTTGTTCGAGATCGTCGGCTGCGCCGAGACGGCGCCGGCCGGCTCGCCCTCGGCCGACATCGACGCGATGGCGAGGCGACTTCTCGCCGAGGTGGTGGTGGTGGCCGTGGAAGATCGGCGGGCGGGCTTGCCGGTGGATTCGCTCCTCGTTTGTCGGACTCGAGGCGTGCAGGTGATGAGTGACTCCGCCTTTGCCGAAGCGACGATGAAGCGCATCCCGCTCGACCTGATTCGCCCGAGCGCGCTCATCTTCGACGAGGGGTTTCGCGCGAGCCGCGTCACCCGGGCGGTCAAGCGGGCCCTCGACTTGTCCCTCGGCCTGCTCATGCTTGTCGCATCCTTTCCGCTCATGCTCTTCGCCGCCGCCGCCATCGCGGCAACGGACGGTTCTCCCGTCCTCTACTCGCAAGAGCGGGTCGGTCGCGGCGGGCGCAGCTATCGCATCTGGAAGTTTCGGACCATGCGCCGCGACGCCGAGAAAGGGGGCGCGGCCTGGGCAACAGCGCGCGACGGCCGCGTCTTGCCGGTGGGCCGCATCCTGCGCAGAAGCCGCATCGACGAGCTGCCCCAGCTGTGGAACGTCCTGCGCGGCGAAATGAGCTTCGTCGGACCTCGTCCCGAGCGCTCCATCTTTCTCGAGGAGCTGAAGGCGCGCTGGCCGCTCTTTGCGCTGCGCGAGCTGGTCAAGCCGGGGCTGACCGGATGGGCCCAGCTCAGGTATCGCTATGGCTCCACGCCCGAGGAGCAGGCTCAGAAGCTCGAATACGACCTCTACTACATCAAGAACACGTCATTGTTCCTGGACCTGGTGTGCCTCTTTCACACGGTCAAGATCGTGCTCACCGGGAGAGGCGCCCGGTGACGATCGCGGCTGCGTTCCTGGGGGGGATGTTGAACATATTTCCCACAAGGGCCAAGCGGCATACCAGAGCCTGGCGGTCACGTGCTCGTCCTTCCGCACCACCTGGGGTGCATGGCAGGCAATCAATTTGGCAAAGGACCGCTCGTTGTGGCCGGGTGAAGTGCCTGGCCACGGCGGCACGTGCCGTGCAGACGGAGGCAGCTCGGCCGAGGGTCGGCCCCTGTGACGGAGCGCAAGGAAATGGCGGTCAATCCCGTCGTGCAGGCAAGGACAGCGGCCCCGGCGCTTCCGCCGGAGGGGCCCATTGGCGTGGAGGAACTCGAGGGCCGAGGCGCGTTTTCGGCCCTGGGGCGCGAATGGGACTCGCTCCTTGCTCGCGGACCGTCCGACGAGGTCCATCATCGCCACGCGTTCCTGGGGGCCTGGCTCGATGCCTACGGGAACGAGGGTCGCCTGCGCCTTCTGGTGGCGCGCGACGGTTGCGGAAGGCTCGTCGGCATCGCGCCATTGCTCGAACGGCGGCGGGCAGGGTTCTCGGTGCTCGCCGCTCCCGCGAACGATCACACGCCGCGCGTCGAGTGGGTGCTCGGCGAGGACGCGCAGGGTGCAGTGGAGGCGATCTGGGGGCACCTGCGCGATCGCGTTCGCTGGGACGTGCTGGTGCTGCGCGATGTGCGCCGCGACGGTCCCACCTCGAGGCTCCTCGAACAGTTCGCCCGTCGCGATCGCCATCCGACAGGTCGCTGGGAGTCGCTGCAATCCCCCTATCTCGCGCTGGGTGCGGAGCCCTGCGAGCGGCGTCTTCCGTCAAAGTTCCTTGGGAATCTCCGTCGGCGCAGGCGGCGTCTCGCAGAGATGGGAGCGGTCAGCTACCGCTGCATCGGACCCCAAGGGGAACCCGAGGCCGTGGATAGCTTCCTGGAGGAGTTCTTCGCGCTGGAAGCGGCAGGCTGGAAGGGCAGGGGCGGCACCGCCATCGCGCGAGATGCACGAGCGCTCGTCTTCTATCGCCGGCTGGCGCACGCCGCTTTGCGCGAGGGCTGGCTCGCGCTGCGGGCTCTCGACCTGAGGGGGCGTGCCGTGGCAATGCAGTTTGGCCTGGCGCACCGCGGCGTGTACTGCGTGCCCAAGCTGACCTATGACGAGAGGGTCGGCGCCTGCTCGCCCGGGCAGCTGCTCCTTCACCAGGTGCTCCTCGAATGCGAGGGGGGTGGACTTTCCGAGCTCGACTTCCTCGGTCCCGACATGCCGTGGAAGCGCGATTGGCGGCCGGCCTTCCGGCTTCATGATTGGCTGTACGTGTATCGCCCGGGCCCAGTCGGGACCGCCCTGTGCGCCGCGAAGCATCGACTGAAACCGCTCACCAAGGAGGCGCTGTCATGGTTGCGGCGGTGACCGCGCTCCGGCAGTCGAGCGCGCCGCTCGTTCATCGCAGCGGGCGGCGCTTCCTCCCAGTTCTGCCCACGCTCCGGCTTCGGATGCTCACGCCCAGGCTCCGGGCGGAGCCCTTGCCCTTCCCACTCTCCGACCCGGGCGCCTGTTCTTACTACTTCGCGCGCAATGGCATTTGGCAAGGGGCCCGGATGCTGGGACTCGCCGGGCGCGAGGTGCTCGTGCCGGCCTACCATCACGGCGTCGAGGTGGAGGCGCTCGAGGCCGTCGGTGCGGTTCCTCGCTTCATCCGGGTGGACGGACGGATGCGGCTCGATCTGGAGCACCTCGAGGCGCGCATCGGACCCCGCGTGGGCGCGCTCTACGTCATCCACTATCTGGGCTTCCCGCAGCCCATGGAGGAGATCCTCGCCATCGCGCGCCGACACGGCCTCCCCGTGATCGAAGACTGCGCACTTTCGGCGCTTTCCAGCGACGGCAACGTGCCGCTCGGGTCGCGCGGCGACATCGCCATCTTCTGCCTCTACAAGTCCCTGCCGGTGCCGAACGGTGGGCTGCTCGTGCTGAACCGCCCTGCGCGAGATGGGGCGGACTCGGTTGGTCCAACACGCGGCGCGCCGCTTGCGAGCACGCTCTCGCACGCGGCGGGGAGCCTTCTCGCACACGTCGCCTTGCGGCACGGCGAGAGCGGCGCGGCGATGCGCGGCAGCCTTCGCCGCGCCGGTCGCGCGGTTCGCTCACTCACTGGCGCGCGCGCCCTCTCCACCGGCACGATGCACTTCGATCCCTCCGCGGCCGAGATCGGGATGAGCCGGCTCTCTCGCCTCGTCCTCGAGAACCTCGAGTTCGAGGCGATCGTGGCCGCCCGCCGGCGGAACTTCTCGCTGCTGCTCGCGCGCCTGCAAGGCGTGGCGGCGCCCATCGCGAGCCACCTTCCCGCCGGCGTGTGCCCGCTCTTCTACCCGCTCCTGTGTCCCGACAAGCGCTCCGCTGCGGTCAAGCTGGCCGCCTGCGGCATTGAGACGGTGGACTTCTGGAGCCAGGGTCACCCTGCCTGCGCGGCCGAGGCGTTCCCCGAGGTCGAGGCGCTCCGGCGGCAAGTCCTCGAGCTGCCGCTGCATCAGGACCTCACCCCCGAAGACATGGCCTATCTCGCATCGGCCGTGGAGGAGGTGCTCTCGTGAACGTGGCTTGTGCGGTACGCATCGAGCAGAGCGATGAGCCGGAACGGCTCTCTGGCTTGAAGGGCGAATGGTCCGAACTGTTCGAGGCAGGGGGCGGCCTGAACCCCTTCTTGTCCTGGGAGTGGCAGCATACCTTCGCGCGCGCCTTCGTTCGGCGTAGACCGCTGTGGATCCTCGAGGCGCGCGATGCCGGAAACCGGCTGGTGGGTCTCCTGGTGCTCTGTGCCCGGTCCCTGACGGGTTCCAAGCGCCACTGGTGCCTGCTCGGCAACGGCGTCGGCGGGGCCGACGGGCTCGACATCCAGGTGCGACCCGGCTTTGGCCCTCCAGTTCGCGACGCCATGGCACAAGCCATCGCCAGCTCGTTGCCGGACTGGGATCTGCTCGAGCTCGAGGACCTTCCCTGCGGGAGCCGCACCATCGTTGCGCTGCGCCGCGCGATGAGGCCGCGTGGCGTGCGGGACGAGCTCGGGCGCAGGTTCGCATGTCCGGGATTCGCGCTGCGCGGCACGTTTGCCGAGCACCTCATGCGCTTTCGGCGCCGGGAGACGTACCAGCGCCGGCGCCGCTGGCTCGAGCGACAGCCGGGCTATTGCGTCGCGGTTGCCAGGAGACCGGCAGAGGCGTCTGAGGCCATGGCGGACTTCCTGAGGCTGCACCACTTGCGCTGGGATGCCGAGGGTGGCTCGCTTGGCATCCCACGGGGCCTGGTCGAGGACTTTCACCGGGAGCTGGCGCCACTCTTCGCCGCACGAGGGTGGCTGCGCCTATACCGGATGTTCGTGGGTGGACAGTGCATCGCGTCGGTGTACGGGTTCGAACTGGGCGGCCGCTTCTTCTATTACCAGTCGGGGATGGACCCTGCCTGGAGGGCGCGCAGTCCTGGGCTCGTCCTCATCGGGCAGACCGTGGAGGACGCCTACGCACACGGTCTCGCCGACTACGACTTTCTGCGAGGCGAAGAACCACACAAGCTCGACTGGTCGTGCGATCGTCGCGAGACCTGTTCCATGCGACTGCGCGCGCCAGGCCTACGTTCGGAGGCCGATGCTGCCGCCGAACGCGTGTTCCGCATGGCGCGGGAGGCGGCGAAGGCCGTTGCCCCGGACGGGCTGTGGCGCCGTCTGCAGAGGGCGCGACAGAGCGTGACCGTGGCTGGATTCCCGAGTCTGGGTGCGGGTGCGCGGGGCGGGGAGGCAAGGAGCGAGCGCGGACAGGCGGCTGGATAGCGGAGGGCGCCGAATGGGTGAACGGGCAGACAACAGCGCAAGGTGGATCGTGCGGCGTGCGGCCAAGGCTGCGCTGGCGAATGCGCTCTGCGCTTCAGGAGCGCGCCGGCTTGTGCGGTCGGTGGCGCGGCGGATCGCTGGGGGGGCGCGCCTGGTCATCCTCTCCTACCACGCGCCGACCCGCGACTTCGGTGCCACGGCCCGGGAGGCGCTGCCCTCGCTGCTCATCTCGGCGGCCACGCTGCGCAGGCAGCTCGAGCAAGTGGCGCGAGAGCGCGAGATCATCTCCCTCGATGAGGCTTGCCACCGCCTCGAAGCGCGGCCAAGCCCAGCGGGGCGCGGCCGCGTCGCGGACACTGCATCGATCACCTTCGACGACGCATACATGGGCGTCCACGAGCTGGCTCTGCCGGTTCTACGGGATCTGCGCATCCCGGCCACGGTCTTCGTCCCGACGGGATATGTCGGAACTGCCCAGCGGCTCCTGCACGACCGGCTCTTCGCCGCTCTGTGCGAGCTAAGGCGTCGGCAGCTGCTGCCGCAGGCGGCGGGCCTTTCTGGGCACCTGCAGAGGATGCTCGATGCGTGCGCGGCGGAGGGATGTGGGTCCACGCTCGATCGGCTCGTCGCGCTGCTCTCGCACGATCGGCTGGCGGCCATCGCCCTTGCGCTCGAGAAGCGCCTCGGGATGCACGAGCGGGACCTGCCCGAGGTCACCCGGATCATGGGCTGGGACGAGCTGAGAGCCTTGCGGTCCGCGGGGATCACGGTGGGCGGACACACCGTGAATCACGTGGTGCTTGCCAATGTCCCGCTCTCGCGGGCGCGCTTGGAGATCGAGGGGTGTCGCGACGAGATGGAACGTCACCTGGGCGAGCCCCCGCGCCATTTTGCCTATCCGAACGGCGTCTTCACGCCGCGCGTTCGAGACGCGGTCGCGTCGGCAGGGTTCAGTTGCGCGGTGACCACCGACGACGCTGAGAACAGGAGGGGGCAAGACCCTTTCACCTTGAAACGGAAGACCCTATGGGAGAACAGCACGCTCGGTGGAACCCGCTACAGCCAGGCGGTGGCAGCCTGCAATCTGGACGGCATCTTCGCGCTGATGGGGCGACGCGCGGCCAGCGGAGAGCGTCCGGATTGGGAGGCGCAGGAGCACGGGGAGGCGGAGCGGGCGGCGGGATGAGCGCAGGGAGGCCTTGTTGCGCCTCTTGCCGCGCGGGCTCGCCTGAGACGTCGAGCAGGAGAATCGCACGCGGGGCAGACGCAGGGCCGCCTTGCGGGTTTCCGGGCCGCCGCCTTGCCCGACAGGCTGTCTGTCCGAGGGCAAGATGACCGGGTATACCGACGGCGATTGTCCCGTAGCCACCATGCCGATCGCTGCCCGCGACGCGGGCTTGTCGCAGGCGGCCGATCGATGGGGTCGGCTCGCAAGCGCTGCGGCGCTGGCGTTCGTGGCCAACCTGTACGCGAGCCCCGCCTTCTACTGGCCAGAAGTGTTCGAAAGGATGCGCCTGGGCCTCGTCACCTCGACCGTGTGCGCCTTCGCCGTGCTCATGCGGCGGATCATTTCGGGCAAACGGCTGCGCCTCGGCGGACCACCGGCAGGGTTTCTCCTCGCGTATGCCGCGATCGTGCCGCTCTCGCTCACCTGGAGCATCTCCCCGGAGCACACGATCGAGGCGATCGGAGACACCGCGAAGCTGCTCGTCGTCTACGTGGCCATCCTCAACGCGATCGACACGCCGAAGCGGCTGCGCGCAATTCTCCTCGTCGGGGCACTGGCCACCCTGGCCCCATCGCTCGGGGCGGTGGAACGCTGGATCGCGGGCGACAACCTCGTCGACGGCTACCGGACCGCCTGGCGCGGCAACTATGCCGACCCGAACCGGTGCGCAATGGGCCTGGTTCTATTCGTGCCCGCCGCGATCTTGCTCATCACAACTGCGAAACAGCGATGGCTCAAGGGCATGCTGCTGCTCACCCACTCGAGGTCGGGAGCGATCGCCCTGGCGGTCGCCCTGGCGTTCACCGTGCTGCGTGTCCGCCGCAAGAGGCGGGGCCTCATGCTCGCCGGTGTGGCAGTGGTCCTCCTCGTAGCGTTCGCTCCGCAGAGCTTCTGGACGCGCTCATTGTCGATCGCGCACTACGAGGAGGACGTGTCCTTTTCGGGGCGAGAGCGGGCCTACCAGATGCTGGAGGTGATCGCCGCCGAGCGGCCGCTCACGGGAATCGGCGCGGGCGCCTTCATCGACGCCTGGGAGCGGTTTGCACCGCTCTCTGCGGGTGGAGCTCACCTCATCGCGCACAACATCTTCATGGAGATCCTGGGAGAACTGGGAGTCATTGCCCTTGTTTCCTTCGGCGCCTTCTGCCTGTGGCTGCTCGCGAGGCTGTGGCAGGCGGGGGGGGACCCCTTGGTCGGGACCGAAGCTCGTGCCTTGTCCGCAGGCTTGGTCGGCTACCTCATCTGCGAGCTCGTGAACGGCTACTCGCGCTCCTTCAATCTGTACGGGGCGTTCGGAGTCGCGGTTGCCGCCATCGCGCTCCACGGGCTGCACGCCCGGTTGGCCCGGGAGAGCAGTGTCGTGAAGACCTGAACCTCCCCGCGAATACACTCGGGGAGTTCCAAGAAGTGGCTCCGGTGCCAGTTTGCCGTTGCCCCCATGACAGAACCGGGTACATGCCGGCGGTAGTCCTGTTCACGAATAGCAAGCCTTTCGGAGCATGGAGCTCTCAACTCCCAGAACGAGCGGAGCGCGGCGCGACTCACGGTGGCGGGGAAAGGGGGCATGGCCTGAACGGAGCGTGGATCGATGTCGTCCTTCGAATCATGCGGGGCGGCGACGAGGGGCTCGGTAGGGTCTCGCGGATGCGGTAGGTGATCGGCCATCGGGGAACCCCTCCGTGTGCAACCAGACGGGGAAGTCGTCGCAGCGGGATCCGAGGGGCGGCAGCGAGGAGAATCGAAACCGGGGATAGAGCCCGGTGAGCATGGCGGCCTCCCGAAGGAAGGCCGCAAATGCATTCCGACCCAGTCATGTGGTGTGCAAACGCTCCGAGCGCGCACGACACGGCGCTTCGCGACGGACCGAACGCGCAGGCGGCAAACGACTCGTGCCGTCGTCGATTGCCCAAGGACCAGACCGACTTGGCGAAGTGCTGATGGAGCCGCCGCTGAGCAGCGCCATCCATGAAATCGACCATGCAACCAATAGAGCATCGCTGCAATCGCTTGAACGGTCACGGATCGTGGCGCCAAGGTTGACCCGATGGTGACGTGTGCTTGGGCGAAGCCCAGATGAGGCGTGAGCTCGGCCGCGGGATCGACGCAAGTCATGTTGGAACCCCCTGAATTCATTCGTGGGGAGGTGTCGTCATCCAGCACGCTTCGAGCTGCCGGGGCGTCCGGCTGCCGGACGGTGCGCGAGGAAACCCATAGCAGGATTGACCGTCAATGTAACCGGACCGCCACCGAATTGAAACCCGGCACGACTAACGAATCGCGCAGGAGGTTTCCTGATGACACGATACTGTTTGACTCAGTCTGTCGCACTCCTTCTGGCCGTAGTTCCACTGACCACCAAGGCAGCGGGCTCGCAAGGCGACGACCGCCCCATTCGCCACGTCTTGCTCATCAGCATCGACGGGATGCACGCTCTCGACTATCTCAATTGCTCGAAGGGAATCGCTGGAGTGAATGGCGGGCAACCTTATTGCCCACAGCTGGCACGTTTGGGCGAAACTGCAACCACCTATGTCAACGCGTCCACGTCCAAGCCGTCCGATTCATTTCCGGGGCTGATGGCGATTGTCTCCGGAGGTTCACCACTCACGACCGGTGCTTTCTACGACGTCGCCTACGATCGTTCGCTCGACCCGCCAGCGAAAACGACGGGCAATGGCGTTGCGGGTGGCTCCTGCACACCGGGAGTGCCGCCGACTGGAACAACGACCGAATACGACGAGGGCATCGATATCGATCAGACGAAGCTCAACGGGGGCGCTCCTGCCGGCTCGGATGGCGGGCTCAAGTCCATCGATCCGGAGAAGCTGATCCGCGATCCGGGCCACGACTGCGCCCCCGTGTTTCCATGGAATTTCGTTCGGACCAACACCGTCTTCGGAGTCATTCACGCCGCGGGCGGCTACACGGCATGGTGCGACAAGCACCCCTCCTATTCCTCGGTTTCCGGTCCCGGCAATGGTGGCAACCTCGACGACTACTATTCGCCCGAGATCAACTCGACGGTCGTGGGGCTGCCCGGAGTCACTACTCCCCTCGGGATGTCGTGCTCCACGGTTCCAGACCCATCCCAGGTTGGCGCCTGGACGGATAGCTTCGCAAACATCCAGTGCTATGATACGCTCAAGGTCAATGCCGTTCTG
>Ga0335080_10008610_pt1 | contig 10638 bp, 8 predicted proteins | sample Lox_Sample_34_FD_206720 | JGI IMG/M metagenome (GOLD analysis project Ga0335080, IMG submission 206720) | Soil microbial communities from Loxahatchee National Wildlife Refuge, Florida, United States - Lox_Sample_3.4 | ecosystem: Environmental > Terrestrial > Soil > Wetlands | place: USA: Florida...
GGATGCCGGCGCCGCGCAGGGTCGCGCCTTCCTCCACGGAGCTGGCGGCGAGCCAGCGGACACCTTCGCCCAGCAGCACGCGGGCCACCTCGACGGCGCCGTGGCCGTATGCGTCCGCCTTCACCACGCCCATCACTTCGACCCCGTCTCCGACCGCGGCGCGCACGCTGCGGTAGTTGCGCGCCAGTTGTTCGCGGCCGACCAGCACGTACGATCGATAGGGAGCGGGCACTTGCACCATTCTAACGGGACCGGCCTTTCCGTCCGGCCAGGCGCTCCAGCAGCCGTTCGTATTCGCCGGTCACGGCGTCCCAGGAATACAGGCGGCGCACGCGGTCGGCGGCGCGGCGGCGGAACTCCTCGCGTTCGGCTTCGGTCAAGGAAAGCGCGAACCGCAGCTTCGCTTCCAGTTCCGCGGGCGCGAACGGGATGCCGGCATCGCCGGCCACCTCGGCGTTCTCCGGGGTGTCGCGGTAGATCACCAGCGCGCCGCGGCCCATCGCCTCGATCAGGGCCGGGTGCGTGCCGCCCACCTCGGTGGCATGAATGTACGCGAAGCAGTGCGAGCCCAGCTCGTGGTACCCGGTACCGTAGATGGCGCCGGGTGAGACGATGCGCGGGTCGCGCGTGTCGCGCACGCGCCGGATATACCCGCTCGCATAGGGCGCGTCGCCGATGAGCGCCAGTTTCAGCGGCGTGTCCATCCGCTCGAACGCCTGCCGCACCTCCAGCGGATGGTTCTCCGGCTCCATGCGGCTCACGTAGAGGAAGTAGCTGCCGGGCTCGAGGCCAAGGCGATCCAGCACGGCGCGCGTCGGCACCTTGCCGGCTTCGGCGCCGTAAGGAATGAAGACAGTGGCGCGGCGCCAGCGCCGCCGATAGTAGTCCTCGATGGTCCGGGCGTCGGTGACCACCTCGCTCGGGCAGAAAGTGGCCAGCCACTCCGAGACCAGGTACCACGCGCGCGCCAGGCGGTTCCACTTCTTGCGCAGGCGCTCGATTCCGTCCACATTGAGGGCCACCGGCATGCCCAGGGCGCGGGGCGCGACGGTGAAGATGGCGTTGGCGCCGTTGCAGTACAGGGCCGCGTCCACGCGGTGCGCCAGCAGGTGCAGGGTGGAGAGAAACGTGTGGGCGAGGGTGTCGAAATACTTGTGCCGGATGGTGGGCAGGTATATCCGCCGGGCGCCCCGCCACGTGGGTTGCGGATGCCGCTCGCGGCAGTAGACGGACACTGCGTGGCCGCGTTCAACCAGGCGGGCGGACAATTCCTCGGCGAAGGTCTCGAAGCCGCCGTAGCTCGCGGGGATGCCGCGCGTCCCGACGATGGCGATGCGCATCGGGCGCCGCGCCGCCTACGTGGATCTGGCGGTCGCCGAGCGGGTCAGCAGGCGCACCAATTTCTTCGGGGCCTGCTTGGTCACCGGAGCGTATTGGAACCAGCTCGCCATGTAGGCGTCGTCCACGCGCCGCCGCGCCTGAATCTGCCGCCGCTTCGCCATCACCTTGCGCCAGTTCCTGGCCAGCAGCCAGAAGGCCCGCAGCGACGTGTGCTCCCACACCAGGCAACAGGTGACCACCAGGATGTCGCGCCCCGTGATGGCGGCGCAGTTGCGCCAGTAGAGCCCCGGCGAGATATTCTTGATGCGCATCAGGAAACGGTTCTTCACCGAGTGCATGTTGATCGCCGGAGGCAGAGCGCGGCGGTTGCCCGGCAGGACCTTGCGCACGTGATAGCCGCGCGCCGACGGAACGTAGAGGCACTTCCATCCCATCAGCTGCGCCCGCCACGCCACGTCCGCATCTTCCCGGTACACGAAAAAGTCCTCGTCGAAAAATTCACCGTCGAGCGAGATATCGTCGATCATGGCGCGGCGGTATAAAGCGGCCGCGGCGGTGGCGCCGAACACGTATTCGTACTGCCGGTAGTGCCCGTTGTCCACTTGCTGGCTGCCCCGGTCCAGATGGCGCAACATGGGGTTGAAGTAGATACCGGTGGAGTCTACGACCGGCTGGGCCGGAATCTCCAGGTGCGGCGTCATGGTGAGGAGTTTGCCGCATACGCTGCCGATTTCGCTGTCTAACTGCCCGGCGTCCACGAGAGACTGGATAAAGTTGGGCAGCAGCAGCACGTCCGGGTTCAGCGTCAGGACCCAGTCGCCGTTGGATAAGGCAATGGCCTGGTTCTGCGCCGCCGCGAACCCGATGTTTTCGTCGTTGTAAACGATGCGGCACTGGTCTTCGAACTGTGCCAGGATATCGACGGTCCCGTCGGTGGACGCATTGTCCACCACGATCACTTCCTTGCCGGGATACCTCTGCGCGAGGACGGACTCGAGGCACCGCTTAATGAAGCGGCCGCTGTTGTAAGTCACGATGGTGATCGAGACGTAGTCGTTTTGCGCCATGAACAAGAACCTGAGCCGCCGAACTTTTCTACAACTTGGCCCAACAACCGGAGATCGACGCGGACCGATCCGCCAGACTACCGCATCTCTGCCGACGGATGCACAAGCAACCGGAGGGCGAGACCCATGACTCTGCTGTAAACTGCAACGGGCGTGAAGCTCCGTTCAAGCAGCGATTCGACTATCACCCGCAGGGCGGAACCCGCCACGACAGCCACACATACCGCCCGCGCCTCCAGAGGGCGGAAATGTTTGACCGTGTATCTAAGAAGATTACCATACCAGTAATTGCGCCGCATCTCCACGGATATTTTCGGGATGGAGTGCCCGCCCGTATGTTTCGCTACAGCTTCCGGAACGTAGAATAACCGGTAACCCGCTCGCGCCGCGCGAAGACAGAAATCTACGTCTTCGAACCATAACGGATGAAATTTCTCGTCGAAACCGCCCAACTGCCGCCAGACATCCCGCCGGATCATCAGGAACGCCCCGGCGGGCTGGTCGGCCTCGAAACCCACCGAGTAATCCAGGTCCAGGCACCGGTAACGCCGGTTTACGGGGTTCCCTGGCCAGACCCGGTTTAGCACGAGAGCTTCCAAAACGAGGCAGGCCACAGTTGGAAACCGGCGCACCATAAATCCGATCTGCGGGCGCCCGTCGGGACCCAGGAGTTGGCCCCCGGCGCCGGCGGCGCGGGGCCGGTCACAGGCTTCCACCAGAGCGTCGAGGCCTCCGACGATGTAGGCGTCGGGGTTAAGGATCACCAGATACTCGGCTCCGATGTTATGAATCCCCTGATTCACGGCGGCCGCGAAGCCGCGATTCGTCCCGTTCGTGAGAATTCGCACGCCGCGCCGCGCGATCTCGTTGACTGTGTCGTCGGTAGACCCGTTGTCCACCACCAGGATCTCGGCGGCGGTGCGCGCGGCGGCATCCAGACAGCGACCTATGTAGCCGGCCGAGTTACAGGTAACAATAATAATGCCGATACGCGCAGATTGTGTCACTTCGCCTCACCTGGGGTGAGTAAGAAATACAGCCTCCAGTACCATAGGCGGGAGCTGCGCAGGTGCGATTCATTTTTTCGCAGCCAGTCATCGAGCGCGGGCGGGACCATAGGACTATACGTACTACGCGCGGCCCGCCATCCGCGAAGCCCTTCCCACTTTCCGCGCAGCCATGCCCCGCCGGCCCCATGGCGCAGTGCCACGCAACCCCACAGAAACTGGCCCGCGATCGCCGCCCAGGCGTATCGCGCAGAAAAGTGGCGAGCCACCAGCCAGACCTGGTTGCGCGAGATCCGCCGCACCGTGTCGGGGTGCCAGCTACCCAGCGTGGCGCTCCCCAGGTGCCACGCCACGGCTTCCGGCACGTACACCCCCGCGCAGCCCGAGCGCACGCACCGTATCCCGAACTCGACGTCCTCCAGGTACGATTGGAAACTCTCTTCGAGCAAGCCTGTTTTCGCGAACAGCGCGGTCCGGAACAACGCCGCGGTCCAGGGCGCGGAGTAGATGGGGCGGCGGGTGGAGAACTCCGGCGCATCCGGCTCGCCGTGGCCTGCCCGCCAGGCGGTGCCGGCGCGAGAGACCAGGTCGAAGGTGCCGTCCAGGATTGCGTCCTCTCCCGCGGCGAAGATCTTGCCGGTGGCAAACCAGGCGTCGGAGCCGGCGGCGGCCCCGAGCAGCCGCTCCAGGTAATCGGGAGCCAGCGTGACGTCGTTGTTCAGCACCGCCACCCAGCCCGTGGCGCACTCGCGAATGCCGCGGTTGACCGCGGGCGCAAACCCCGCGTTCCGGCCCATGCGGATGACCCGCGCGCCTTCCGCTTCGGCGGCCTCGGCCGCGCCGTCGGCAGAGCCGTTGTCGACCACCAGCACCGCGGCCGGCGGCAGCGTCTGCTCCGCCAGGTTGCGCAGCAGCGGTGCGATCAGCTCCCGGCGGTTCCACACCGGAACGACCGCCGTCACGGCGTCCGGGGCCACCGTCACACCGCCCGCCGCGCGAAGCGCTTCCGCACCAGAAACAGCAGGTTCTGAATGCCGTCGCGCCACGGATTCAGCTTCACCTCGCCCAGCCGGGAAGAGTACAGGATGGAAATCTCGCCGAAGCGGATGCGCCGGTTGCGGATGGCCTCGAGCTTGATCTCCTCGGAGAAGGCCATGCCGTCCGACACCAGCACCATGTCTTTCAGGATGGCGCGGCGCAGCACCCACATGCCGGATTGCGAGTCGCGCACCCAGCGGAAGAACAGCAGCGACATGGCGAGCGAGAGCACCAGGTTGCCGATCTTATGCTTCAGGCTCATGGCGCTCGCATCGCGCACCGGGAAACGGGAAGCGTTCAGGAAATCGACATCCAGGTGCAGGAAAGCCTCGATCAGGTAGGAGAGCGCATCGACCGGGTAGCTGTGGTCGCCGTCCAGGGTGACGATGAGGTCGCCCGTGGCCACGGTGAACCCGCGGCGGTAGCTGCGCCCGTAGCCGCGGACGTCTTCGCGGATCACCCGGGCGCCCAACCCAAGAGCGACTTCGGCGGTGCGGTCGGTGGAGGCGTTGTCCACGACGATCACTTCGTCCACGAACTCGGGCATGGCACGAAGCACTTTCTCGATGCCCTGCTCCTCGTTCAGGCAGGGGATGATGACGGTGATGCGCTGGCCTTTATACATGCGTCGCCGGGGCCGCTGTTATCATGAATATGATGAAGCGGTTGTTGCTTTTCGTTACGCTGTCCGCCGCGTTCGCGAGCGCCGCCGGGCTCGACACCGTGCGCAATGTGTACCTGCTGCCGATGAACCGGGGCTTCGACCAGTATCTCGCGAACCGGCTCACCAGCGAGCATGTCTTCCAGGTGGTCACGGATCCGGCGCGAGCCGACGCTTTCTTCACCGACCGCATCGGCGAGCAGTTCGAGCAAAAAATGAGCGAGCTCCTGCCCGAACCCGAAGAGGCCAAGCCGGCCAAAGACGAAGCCCAAGCCAAGGCGGATGCGAAGCCGGCCAAGGAGGAACCGGCGGAAGGCAAGCACAAGGCGGATGAAATGGGCGGGGATACCGGTTTCGTGGACACCACCAACAAGCTGGGCAAGCCCATGTCCACCCTGTCCCGCTCCAAAGGCACGATTTTCCTGGTGGACGCGAAATCGCGGCAGGTCATCTGGTCCACGTACGAGGTGCCCAAGGACTTCTCCTCGAAGCAACTCGACCACTCCGCGGGCACGCTGGTCAACCGCATCCGGCAGGAGCTGAAGAAGCCGCCCGTCACGCCCGCCGCTCCCGAACCAGTTCCCGGTACGACTCCACGAGGCGCGCCGTAATCGCCGCCATATCCCAGTTGGCCTCCACCTCGGCGCGCGCCCGGCGCGCCATCTCCGCGGCGGCATCTTCATTCTCCAGCATCGCCACCACCCGGTCGGCGAACCCTTCCGGGTCGTCCGCCAGGCGGCAGAACTCGCCATCGGCAGCCGCCAGTCCCTCGGCTCCGATGGTGGTCGAGACCACCGGCATGCCGCTGGCGAACGCTTCCAGCAGCTTCACCCGCACGCCGGACCCGCTGCGGATGGGACACACGAACACCGCATAACGGTCCAGCGGTTCGCGCACGTCGTCCACGTAGCCGAGGACCTCCAGGCGGCCGCCGAAATCCGCGTAGGCGTGCGCGGGAGGCGGATCGGACCCGGCCACCACCAGGCGCGCCTCCGGCCGCCGCGCCAGCACCGCGGGCAGGATCCGGCCGATAAACCAGTCCAGCGCGACGCGGTTGGGATCGTGGCGGAAGCTGCCGAGGAAAAGCATGGTGTCGGGCTCGCGACCGCAGGGGCGGAAACGGTAGCGGGAGGTGTCGATGCCGGCCCGCAGGCCGGCGCGCATGCGCGGCGCGGTTTCCGGGAGGTAGGACAACAGATAATCGCGGTTCGCCTGGGTGCAGACCTGCACCTGGTCGAACGCCGGCAGCGCCCGCAGCTCGTAACGCAGGGCGCGCAGGTACTCGAACCGGGCTTTCAGCCGCTCCAGCGGGCCGCGCATGTGCTCCATGCCGCGCGCGATGGACTGGAAGTACACATCGTGTTCGAAAATCGCCGACGCGATCCGGCGGTAAGCCTCGCGGTACTGCGCCAGCGGCGTGTATTCCAGCTGCACCACGTCGATGCGGCGCGTGTAGATCTGCCGGTGGATCAGCCACTCCAGGTCGGCGTTGGTGAACTCGCGCACCGCGTAGGGCAGCACCGAGCCCATGCCATTTGCCTTCCCCGACGGCCGCACGATCCACTCCGCCGAAGCGCAGAACTCGCGCAGTTCCTCGTTCACCGGCACCTGCCAGTCGAAGTCGAGCAGCTCTACCACGTGCACTTCGGTGAGCCGGGCCAGCTCGCGCAGCGCCTGGTACATGAAGACGCCGCCGCCGTGCACCGGCGGGCAGATGGGATAGGGAGAAACGAACAGCACCTGGGGGCGCCCGGGCGCGGCGGGCATGGGGTCGAAGCGGTCGCGGAAATAGCCGCCCAGCGGACGCCGGAAGGCCTCGGTGTCGTCGATCCGGGCCAGGGAGCGCGCCCGCCAGCGGGAGCGCACGGCCCCCGGCAGATGAACAAACGCGCGGCCGAGTGCGCCCAGGTTGGGGCGCCCGGGCTCGTCGCCGAAGACCACGCTGACCAGCGCGCCGGCCCAGGCAAAGAAGAAATGCGACCCCAGCCGGCGCCACTCGTGGATGTTCTTCCAGCAGAAGAGCACGAAGTTCTTCTTCAGCACGCTCTGGATGTAGCCCTGCGAAAACTTCTTCCCGATGGTGCCGCGGTGTTCGTGCCAGACCACGCTGCGCGGCTGGTAGAGCACCTTCCAGCCGCGTTTCCAGGCAAGGTAACCGAGGTCCGTGTCCTCCAGGTAGAAAGGACGGAAGAGGTGGTCGAAGCCGCCGATTTCGAGGAACTTCCGCCGGTCGAATGCACACGATCCGCCGCCGCCGTAGAAGCACGGATAAAGATCGCGGATCTCGCCGTCGGAGCGGTGGCGCACCCGCAGGCCGCCGTCCTCCCACCAGCCCTGGGTCAGGCCGGTCTCCTCGCGCACGCGGTTGGGGTCGCTGAAAAAGATCTGGCAGGAGACGGCGAACACGGCCGGGTCGGCGAAGCCTTCGACGAGCGGGGCCAGGAAGCCCCGCTCTACCCGCATGTCGCTGTTCAGCAGCACCACGATATCGTTGGCGGCCGCGCTGAATCCGGCGTTGGATGCACCGCCGAAGCCCTGGTTGCGTTCCAGCGCCACCAGGCGGACGCCGGGAAAATTCGCGCGCACGAATTCGGCGCTGCCGTCGGTGGAGCCGTCGTCGACGACGATGACCTCGTTGGCCGGGTTGTCCGCGAGCGCCTCCACGACCGCGGGCAGGTATTTCGCCAGCAGGTCCTTGCCGTTCCAGTTCGGGATGACCACGCTGGCGGCGCCCCCTCGCGGAGCCTCGTCCCGGGCCTCCCGGCGCCGGCCCGCGACGGCCCAGGCCAGGTCGGCCAGCGCCAGCGCCGCCGCGCTCAGCGCCATCAGCACCGGCGAGAGCACCAGCAGCGGCAGGGAACGGAGGAAGCGTTTCAGCAGAGCCATCTCAACTGGTGGGAACTACGGGGCCCAGGCCGATGCGCCGGCCCAGCCGGACCCAGCGCGAAGCGCGGTACATAGACAGGCGCTCGTCCAGCTTGCGCCCTTCCTCCTCCAGGCGCAGCGCCCAGGCGGTACGCTCCTCGAATTCCTGTTCGATCCGGTGCAGAGCTTCCACCGCGCGCGCCAATTCCTGCCTCGCATTCTCCAGTTCGGCGCTGAAATGGGCCTCCATGTCCAGCGCCCACTGCGCCTTGGCCCGCACGTCCTCTTCGAGTTCGCGCACCTTGGCTTCGTAGCCTTCCGCCTGAGCGCGGGCTTCTTCCTGCTCGCGGACGAGGATCGCGCGCACCTCGTCCAGTTCCCGGCTGAGTCCCTGGGCCCAGGTGTTGCTCGTTTTCAGTTCTTCGGTCTGGGCGCGGAACATGGCCAGGAGCTTCTGGTGCTCGCGGTCGAACTCGGCCAGGTCCCGCTGCGCCTGGTCCAGCCATTCGTCCTTCTGCCGCAGTTCGGCTTCCAGCTTGGCGATGTGGCGTTCGCGCTCGCGCAGCACGTTGGCGGCGCGCGGCACATAGACGAACGTCGGATTGCCCACCTGCGGCCGGTGCGCGCAGACGGCCACGAAGAAGTGCGACTCGTCGGGCACCGGCTCGCCCGCGTCCACCCGCACTTCGGCGGTATAGCCCGGCTCGTGCGGCTGGAAAGTGACGCCTTCGACGTGGTTCTCCAGGAAGAGGGAGACGTAGGGGAACACGGCTCTAAGTTCGCCGGCGAACTCGGCGAAGTCGAACTCGTGTACATGGAACGGATTCGCGCCGCCCGCACCGCGCGATTCCGTGTAATACAGCTTGTTCGGCGTCGAGACGATGAGCTGCCCGCTGGAGGCCAGCACGCGCCGCGCCTCCAGCAGGAATTCGCGCCACTGCTCCAGGTGCTCGATCACCTCGAAAGCCACTACCAGGTCGAAGCAGCCCGCGGGGTGGGGCAGAGCGGTGCAGGAACTCTGCTCGAAACGCAGGTTGGGCAGCGTGTAATGGCCGCGCGCGAACTCCAGCGCGTCCGCGGAAATGTCCGTGCCCACGACCGACCAGGCCTGCCGGGCCAGCTCGGCCGACCCGTAGCCGGCGCCGCAGCCGGCATCCAGCACCCGCTTGCCGCGCGCCAGGCGCGCGGCGAACGTGTAGCGCGCCACGTGCTCGTTGAGCAGATCGACATCCACCTGCCCCGGGATGACGCGCTCTCCGGTGAACTCAGCCAACGTTTCTCTCCAGCAGCGGCGCGCGCTCCATCGCCTCCGCGCGCAGCCGCGAATTCACTTCCACCCGGCAGGGCAGGTGCATGTACCCGTAGATCTGGCCGCCCTCCGACCGCCCCATCTGCAGCGCCACGGCGTTGTCGATCCAGTCGCACATCTGGTATCCCATCAGGGTGCCGTCGGCGATCGCCGGCGAGAAGCTGAACGACGCCGCATAGAGCTCGGGAATCTCGGTATAGAAGTCCACCGTGTACACGTCGCCCGGCTGCATGGGGGGCAGTTCGTGGCCTTCGCGCGCCGTGTTGGTGCCGGAGAAATCCATGCCCAACTGGTTGCGCAGCATGTAGCCCACGATGGGCAGCGGCACTTCTTCTTTCGCCCGCACGCTGATGCGCACGATGATGCGGCTCGAAGGCGAGAGCAGGTGGAGGGGGCGCCCCTGGTCGTCCATCACCGCAATGCCCAACACCTCGGCGCGCCCGTCGCCGAAGCGGTGGTCGATGTTGGGGATGGTCTCCACCACTTCCGGCGCGCGCACCGGCCCCGCAGCCCGCCGCCGTTCGGCGGGACGCGCCCGCGTGAGCAGGTAGGTGGAGTCCTTCTCCGTCATCGCGGCCAGGTAGCGGGAGACGACGCGGTCGGGTTCGCCGAGGTCGACCATCCGCCCGTGATCGAGCCACAGGGCGCGGTCGCCGATGGCCTTCACGTCGCTCACCGCGTGCGACACGAACAGGATGGTCACCCCGCGCGACCGCAGTTCGTGCACCTTGCGCATGCAGCGCTGGCGGAAGTAGATGTCGCCCACCGCCAGAGCTTCGTCCACCAGCAGAATCTCGGGATCCACGTTGATGGCGACGGCGAACGCCAGCCGCACCACCATGCCGCTGGAGTACGTTTTCACCGGCTGGTTGACGAAGTCGCCGATCTCGGCGAAGGCTTCGATGTCACGGTAACGCTCGTCGATCTGCCTGGTGGTGAGGCCCATGATCGAGCCGTACAGGTAGACGTTGTCCCGGCCGCTGAACTCCGGGTTGAATCCGGCGCCCAGTTCCAGCAGCGCCGAGACCCGCCCGCCCACCTCCACGGTGCCCGAGGTGGGAGGGAGAATGCCCGCTACCATCTGCAGCAGGGTACTCTTGCCCGATCCGTTTTCCCCGATAATGCAGAAGGTCTCGCCCCGGTTCACGGCGAAGCTGATGTCGCGCAGGGCCCAGAAGTCCTTGTGGCGCTTGATGCGGTTCAGCGCCAGCAACTCCTTGAGCCGGTCGCCCGGCGCGTCGTAAATCGCGTAGCTTTTCGAAACACCCTGGAATTCGACCGCGTTCACGTTTCCCCACTGCACCCGCACCCGGACCCGCCACACGAGCCCTGGCCGGAAAAAACCAGTCT
>Ga0335080_10008613_pt1 | contig 10634 bp, 12 predicted proteins | sample Lox_Sample_34_FD_206720 | JGI IMG/M metagenome (GOLD analysis project Ga0335080, IMG submission 206720) | Soil microbial communities from Loxahatchee National Wildlife Refuge, Florida, United States - Lox_Sample_3.4 | ecosystem: Environmental > Terrestrial > Soil > Wetlands | place: USA...
CGAGGATGCCGAGCGCGACCGGGAACTCGCGAACGAGGCAGAACGCGACGAGCCCGAGTCCCATCAGCCCGAGCGTCTGCGCCATTCGCTTCCAGGGCCCGACGACCCGGCCCGCGATGACGAACGCCGCGCCGACCGCTCCCGCGCCGAACGCGCCGACGATGAAACCCGCGTACGCGCTCGGCCTCCCGAACGCGTGCGCGAACGCCGGCGACTCCGTGTTGATCGGGTCCGACGCGAAGCCGACCGCCGCCACGATGAGCAGTGACGCGAGGAGACCCGGCCGCGCGCGCACGAGGCGCAGGCTCTCGCGCAGCTGCGTCTTCCCACGTTCGACGAGATCGCGTGCCGCCGGCTGCACGACGAGCACGCCGACGACGAGGGCGAGGTACGAGAGCGAGTTGATCGCGAACGCCGCGGCGATCCCGAGCTCCTGGATGACGACTGCGGCGAGCGCAGGCCCGATCGCACGCGCGAGGTTGTACGTCATCGAGTTGAGCGCGACCGCGGAGCCGAGCTCCTCGCGCGGGACGAGCCCTCCGATGAGCGAGAACGACGCCGGCGTCGCGAACGCGGAGACGACGCCGAGACCGAGGGCGAACACCATCACGACCCACACCTGCGTCAGCCCCGCCCACGTCAGGATCGCGAGCGTCCCCGTCAGCGCGACGGCGACGACCTGCGTCACGACGAGGAGCCGGCGCCGGTCGAACCGGTCTGCCGCACTCCCGGTCCACGGCACGAGCACGAGCACAGGAATGAAGTTCGAGAACGCGAGCACGCCGAGCAGGAACGGCGAATGCGTCTGGTTCCACACGAAGACGCCCGCCGCGAGGTTCTGGAACCACGTCCCGGTCGCCGACGCGGCGTTGCCGAAGAAGAACGGCCCGAAGTTCCGGTGGCCGATCAGCCGCAGCGCCGCCCGCGGGCCCGTCGCCGGCCGCGGCTCTATGCGCGGCCTGCTTTGTGAAGCTGCGCGTAGATCCGCCGCGCCGTCGCCGGCGGGAGGCCCGGCACGCCCTCCAGCTCCTCCGGGGTCGCGGCGAGCATCTCGTCGACCGAGCCGAAGTGCTGGAGCAGCGCGCGCCGCCGCGCCGGGCCGACGCCCTGCAGGTCGTCGAAGATCGACGAGAACCCGCGCGCGTCGCGCCGCTGCCGGTGGAACCCGATCGCGAAGCGGTGCGCCTCGTCGCGGATCCGCTGCAGCAGCTGCAGCCCGGCGGAATGCCGCGACAGCACGATCGGGTCCGGCTGCCCCGGAAGGAACACCTCCTCGATCCGCTTCGCGAGCGCGATCACCGCGACGCGCGGCAGGTCGTACGCCTTCATCGCGTCGAGCGCCGCCGCGAGCTGGCCCTTGCCGCCGTCGACGACGACGAGGTTCGGCGCCGCCGCGAACGACGCGTCGTGCGACTCGCCGGTCCCGTCGGAGAGGCGCGCGAACCGGCGCGAGATCATCTCCGCCATCGCGGCGAAGTCGTCCATCCCCTCCTGGTCGCGGATCCCGAACTTGCGGTAGTCGGACTTCTTCGGCTGCGCGTCCTGGAAGACGACCATCGAGCCGACGTTGTCCTGCCCCATCGCGGTGGAGATGTCGAAGCACTCGATGCGGATCGGGAGCGACTCGAGGTTCAGCGCCTCGCGCAGCTCCTCGAGCGCCTCGATCCGGCGGAGCCGCTTCTGCTCCGTCTGCGCCTGCTCGGTGACGAGCGCGTGCCGCGCGTTCTCGTCCGCGAGCTGCTGGAGCCGCCGCTTCTCGCCCCGCTCGGCGACGCGGATCTCGACGCGCGCGCCGCGCTTCTCCGTCAGGAGCTCCGCGAGCGCGGACAGGTCGCCGGAATCGGTCGGGACGATGATCTGCGGCGGGACGCTCGGCGCGCTCCCGTAGTACTCGAGCCCGAAGGACTCGAGGATCGTCGTCACGTCCTGGCCCGCCACGTTCTCGAGATGGAACGAGTGGCGGTCGACCATCTTGCCGCCGCGCAGCGGGAAGATCTGCACGGTCGCACGGTCGCCGTCGGCGGCGAAGCCGACGATGTCCGCTGTGCCGACCGACTGCCGGTCCGCGGACTGCCGCTCGACGAGGTGCTGCACCGCGAACAGCCGGTTGCGGTAGCGCGCCGCGTCCTCGTACCGCTCGTCGACGGCCGCGTCGTGCATCTTCCGCTCGAGCTCGCGCTGGATCGGCTTCGTCTCGCCGGAGAGGAACTCGATCACCGAGTCGACGATCGCGCCGTACTCCTCCTTCGACACGTAGCCGACGCACGGTGCCAGGCACCGGTCGATGTGGTAGTCGAGGCACGGGATCCCCGAGTGCCGCCCCGGCTTCGGCCCCTCGCACGGCCGGTACGGGAAGACGCGATTCAGCACGTCGAGCGTCTCGCGCACCTTCTTCGCGTTCGCGTACGGGCCGAAGTAGACGACGCCGGGCCGGTGCCGCTCGCGCGTGAACATGACGCGCGGGAACTCGTCCTCGACCGTGACGGCGATGTACGGGAACGACTTGTCGTCGCGGAGCCGGACGTTGAACGGCGGCCGGTGGCGCTTCACGAGGTTCTGCTCGAGGTGGAGCGCCTCGACCTCGGAGCCGGTGACGATCACCTCGATGTCGGCGACGCGACCCGGCAGCGACGCGATCTGGGCGCGGCCGTCCCCCGTCTTCTGGAAGTACGACCGGACCCGCGACCGGAGCGACTTCGCCTTCCCGACGTAGAGGAGGTCGCCCGCGTCGTCGCGGAACAGGTAGACGCCGGGCTTCGCCGGAAGCGCCTTCAGCTGCTGTTCGACCCTGTCCGCCACGGCCACGGCTACCGTAGCCGAGCGCATGTCGGCAACGAGACGCTCGCTCCTCGCCGTCGCGGCCGCGCTCGTCGTCGCCCCTGCGGCGCACGCCGGCGGCCCGGGCCTCGTGCTGGGCGCGACCGAGGACGCCGTCCGCTCCTCGAGCCTCGTCCAGACGAAGGCGCAGATGGACCTCGCCCGGCTCGCGGGGTTCAAGGCGGTCCGGATCACGACGATCTGGAAGCCCGGCGCGGACGCGGTCTCCCCCGCCGAGACGACCGTCCTCCGGAACGTCGCCGCCGCGGCGAAGCTCGACGGGATCACGGTCCTGACGACGGTGACGAACTTCGGCAGCGCGACGACGCCGCTCGGCGCGCAGGACCAGTCCGACTTCGCGTCCTATGCCGCGTCCGTCGTCACGGCCGTGCCGCAGCTGACGCAGATCACCGTCGGCAACGAGCCGAACCTGAACCGCTACTGGCTCCCCCAGTTCAACGCGGACGGGAGCGACGCCGCCGCGCCGGCGTACGAGAGCCTCCTCGCGAAGACGTACGACGCCCTCAAGGCGGCGAACCCGGACGTCGAGGTGATCGGCGGCGCCGTCTCGCCGCGCGGCAGCGACAACCCGGCGCTGACCGGCCGTCCGACGCACTCGCCGACCGGCTTCATCACGGACCTGGGCGCGGCGTACCGGGCGAGCGGCCGGACGACGCCGATCATGGACGCGCTCGCGCTCCATCCCTACGAGGACGACTCGAGCGTCGCGCCGTTCCTCGGCACGCACCCGAAGTCGACGACGATCGCGCTCGCCGACTACGGGAAGCTCGTCGCGCTCCTCGGCGCGGCGTTCGACGGCACGGCGCAGCCCGGCTCGAAGCTCCCGATCGTCTACGACGAGTTCGGCGTCGAGTCGCAGATCCCGTCGTCGAAGCAGGACGCGTACACCGGCACGGAGCCGGCGACGACGAAGCCGGTGCCGGAGCAGACGCAGGCGGAGTACTACCGCCAGGCGATCCAGCTCGCGTTCTGCCAGCCGACCGTCCAGGGGCTCTACCTCTTCCACGTCGTCGACGAGAAGGCGCTCGCCGGCTGGCAGTCGGGCCTCTACTACGCCGACGACACGGCGAAGTCGAGCCTGCCGGCCGTGCGCGAGTCGATGGACCAGTCGCGGCGCGGCGTCGTCGCGCGCTGCCCGGGGATGAAGCTCGCCGTCCATCCGGCGGTCGCGCAGCACGGCGCGGCGCTCTCGCTCACCTGCGACCTCGACTGCAGCTACGTCGCGCAGCTCTACCGGCTGCCGGGGAAGCTCCTCGCGACGCGGCGCGGGATCGCCGTCGGCGGAAAGGCGACGGGCCTCCGGGTCCGCGTCCCGTCGAAGGACGCGCGCTACCGCCTGCGGCTCTCGGCCGTGGCCCGCGTCAACCCCGGCAAGACGGCTCTCAAGCTCGTCCCCGTCGCTCCCGGCTAGCATCTGGAGCATGGAAGGGCAGTACGTCGCGTACACGTTCTACCGGGTCGACCCGGCGTGGCGGCGGCTGCCGGTCGAGGAGCGCCAGGCCGGGAAGGACGCGTTCGCCGAGGTCGTCGAGGACTTCGCCGAGCGCTTCGACCATCTCCGCCCGTACACGACGACCGGCGTCCGGCCGGAGGCCGACTTCTTCCTCTGGAAGATCTGCCAGAGCTTCGAGACGCTCAACGAGCTCGGCGCCGCGCTGAACGGCACGCCGCTCGCGGGCTGGCTCGAGACGCCGCACTCGTACCTCGGGACGACGAAGGCGTCGCAGTACACGAGCGCGACGCGGCCGCGGAAGGTCGTGCCGAAGAACCTGCCGTATCTCGTCGTCTACCCGTTCGTGAAGGTGCGGCCGTGGTACTTCCTCCCGGAGGAGGAGCGCCAGGCCGCGATGACCGAGCACATGGTGATCGGCCACGAGGAGTTCCCCGGGATCAAGAACCACACGACGTACTCCTTCGGCCTCGACGACCAGGAGTTCATGCCGGCGTTCGAGTGCGAGGAGCCGGCGGACTTCATGCACCTCATGCTCCGCCTCCGCGAGAGCGAGGCGTCGCGCTGGACCGAGCGCGACACGCCGATCTTCGTCGGCCGCCACGTCGCGATCCGCGAGGCGCTCGCCGCCCTCGACGGCGCGTCGGCCCGGGTCCAGCTCTAGCCGTACGTGTGCTGGTCGCGCCAGACGCGCCACATGGCGAAGCCGCAGCACGCGAGCACCGCGACGAAGGCGAGCACCTCGAGCCCCTGCGCGCCGCCGTACCAGTTGACGGCGAGGTCGGCGACGGCGAGCGCCGCGGCGCCGTAGAAGACGACCCGCGCGCGCGTCGGCCATTCGGCGATCTCGCCACGCCGCTCGCGCCACATGAGGTAGATGAAGAACGCGATCGCGAGCAGGAAGGCGATCCGCGCGACGATCAGCAGCGCCGCGAGCGTCGTCTCGAGCTGGAGCACGACGATCAGGACGACGATCAGCGCGATGATCAGGAACCCGCGCAGCGTCGGGTTCATCCGCGAGAACCAGCTCATGTCCCGGTCATGTAGGCGCGCACGGCGAGTAACCCGGCAACCAGGGTAGCGCCGGCGAACCAGGCGAGACGGCGGCGGCGCTCGGAGGGTGCGTACAGCCACGGCGAGAGGGCCGCGAGCAGGGCGAGGGAGCCGTAGACGTAGTGGAGCCGCTCGGGCGCGCGGCGGTGCTCCGAGAGCAGGAGCAGCCCGAGCCCGACCTGCGCGACGAGGAGCGTCTGGGCGAGCGCGAGCAGGTGCGTGACGATCCCGCGCACCTCGCGCCGTCGGTAGTAGGCGATCCCGCCGGCGATCGCCGCCGCCCAGGTGACCGCGATCACGAGGAATGCGTTCGCATGGTGCAGCGTTAGCATCCGCGGCACCCTACCCCGAGGAGACTCCCGTGATCGAAGAAGGCAAGCCCGCCCCGGACTTCGAGCTGACGAGCGACAGCGGAGAGACCGTGAAGCTCTCGGCCCTCCGCGGCAAGCCCGTCGTCCTCTACTTCTATCCCAAGGACGACACGCCGGGCTGCACGACGCAGGCCTGCGGGATCCGGGACGCGTACGGCGAGTTCGAGCGCGCCGGCGCGGTCGTCCTCGGCGTCTCCCCCGACGACGAGCGCTCCCACGTGAAGTTCAAGGAGAAGTACGGGCTGCCGTTCACGCTCCTCGCGGACCCCGACCACGCGGTCGCCGAGACGTACGGCGTCTGGGGCCAGAAGAAGTACATGGGAAAGACGTTCCTCGGCGTGAAGCGGTCGACCTTCGTGATCGGCGCCGACGGCAACGTGGCGAAGGTGATGCACGACGTGAAGCCGGCGAACCATGCCGACGACGTGCTCGCCGCGCTCGGCGCGTAGGCCCGCGTCCTAAATCCCCCGTCCGGGGGAGAGGCCGTACCGCATTCGGGGGGTGCCCCGGTTCGACCTCGGAGAGAGGATCGCCAGAAGGGCGGCTAATGCAACTCCTTCTCAGCGATCCGGCGTACACCGACCGCTTGGCCTCGTTTCTGCGAAGCCTCGGCCAGCGGCCGCACGTGACCGGACCGAACAACCTCGAGCTCGACCCTGTCGAAGACGACGAGGCGCGCGTCGAGCTCGAGATCTACCTGCGGGTGTGGCGCGTCCTGTACCCCGACGCCAACGTCGAGGTGACGGAGGCGGACTCCTAAAGCTTCGCTCTATGCCGCGTTCGGGAGGTCGTCGTCCGCGGGGCGCGTCGTCTCCTCGAGCCGGCGGCGGACGCCGTCGATGACGGCGTCGCACTCCCGAAGCTCGTGGGCGGTCGCGCCGTGCGCGGCGAGCACCTCGCGGACGAAGATCAGGTCGGCGAGATGGCCGCGTTCCGCGTCGATCTCGTCCTGAACCTCGTACAGCTTGGCAACCGGAGTCGCCTTGGTGCCGCTCATGTCAGCTCCTTGTTGGGATCGGTGCATCTTGGCGGAGAGCATCGTTTCCGCCTCTGAGACGACGCTAAGAGCGGTGTACGGACTTCGTAAGCCTTGTGCGTGTTTTCTGGGTACGCGGCGTCTTCTCTGGTGATGCGCCGCCGTCGGTTGCTCCTCCCTCTGCTGGGCGCGCTCGTGCTCGCCGCTCCGGCGTCCGCCGCGCTGCCGCCGCGGCCGCACGGCTGGCCCGCGACGCTCCAGATCGGGCTCACCGACTCCCCGGGCGGCGCCGCGGCGCTCCGGGCGTCCGCGCCGTTCGGCTTCCGCTACCAGTACCTCGCCGGCGGCGTGAACACCGGCCACGGCTGGTCGACGTGGAACCCGAACGGGACGTTCGCGTCGATGTACGTCCAGGACTCCTGGGCGCACCACGTGATCCCGGTCCTGTCCTACTACATGCTGCTCCAGTCGACGCCGAGCGCCGGCGGCGAGGCGCAGACCGACCTCGCGCATCTCAACGACCCGAACGTGATGAGCGCGTACTGGAACGACGTGCGCCTCCTCTTCCAGCGCGTCCGCGGCACGAAGCCGGTCGTCGTCCACGTCGAGCCCGACCTCTGGGGCTACCTCGAGCAGGCGAACGACGTCGCGCTCGCGTCGTCCTTCGCGAAGCAGTGGGTCGCGCTCCGGAACCAGCTCGCGCCGAACGTGATCCTCGCCTACCACATGAGCGGCTGGGGCACGAAGCACGACATCGTCTACGAGAAGCCGAGCGACGCGACGGTGCGCGCGTACGCGGGGCAGTCGGCGGCGTTCTACAACGCGCTCGGCGCCAAGTTCGACGTCGCGTTCGAGGACTTCTCGGACCGAGACGCCGGCTTCTACGAGAAGCAGCAGGGGAACCCGAACACGTGGTTCAAGCCCGCGGACTTCCACCGGCACCTGCTCTACGGCGCGACGTTCGTGAAGCTGACCGGCCTGCGGATGGTCGCGTGGCAGATCCCGCTCGGGAACACGCTGATGGCGGCGATGACCGACACGTGGGGCCACTACCAGGACAACCGCGTCCAGTGGCTGCTCGGGACGGGCGCGCGGGCGCACCTCAAGGCGTACGTGAACGCGGGCTACGTCGGCTTCCTCTTCGGCGGCGGCGCCGACGGCACGACGTGCGCGTGCGACGCGCAGCACGACGGGATCACGAACCCGGCGCCGATCGACGGGAACACGCGGCCGTCGCTCTCCGCCGACGACGACGGCGGCTACTTCCGGGCGCAGGTCAAGGCGTACTCCAGGGCCGGCGCGCTCAGGCTCCCCTAGCTCCCGCGTTTTCCACCGCTTCCACAGAATCCACAGCGGGTGGAAACGTGCCCGGCGGAGGCGGATACTCGACGCGGCCTCGGCCTCCCCTCTCCCCCGGGGAACGACACCGCGGCGGTCCTGGGTCGAGGCATACCGGATGCCCGGGCCCGCGGTCGCCTTCCGCGGGTTCCGGGCATCCTTCGAGAATCAGCCAGAGCCATCAGTCCCCCACTGACTCTCGTTAGCGACCTTACGAGAAGTGGTCCGGTCGGCAAGGTGTGTGCGCACCACAGGTTCCGCGTCGGAGGCCGAAGTGGTGCGGTGGGTGTCGCGCGCCTGACACCTCGCGTGTCGCGCGCGCTGACGACGCGCGGGGCGGGCGCTCGTAGCCTCGAGCAATGCACGTCGGACTCACCCTCGATTCACGCAAGGAGGCCGAGATGAAGCCCGCAACCATCACACGGCTCGCCCTCGCACTCGCCGTCGCCGCGATCGCCTTCCCGGCCGCCGGCCTCGCCAAGACCGAGCCGATCTTCAAGGAAGCCTCCCGCCAGGCGGCGCCCGGCGCCGTCGTCTTCGACACCTCGGGCGGCTACTACGACCCGCAGCGGAGCATCTACGTTCCGAGCGGACGCGCCCTCGCCTCGGCGGGCGGTCACTACGACCCGCAGCGCAGCATCTACGTTCCCGGGACGAAGATCCCGCAGTGAGGTGCACGACCGGTAGCGGCCCTCGCGGTCGCTATCGGTCGACGCGCGCCCGCACCCGCGGGACGACTTCCGTTCCGTAGAGCTCGACCGCGCGCATCAGCAGCGCGTGCGGCATCGCGCCGTTCGCGTACTTGAGGTCGAAGCGGTCGAGCCCGAGCGCCTCCACCGTGCGCGCGATCTTCGCCGCGACCGTCTCGGGAGAGCCGCAGAAGACGGCGCCGTGATCGACCTCCGACTCGAACTGCTCGCGCGTCGCCGGCGGCCAGCCCCGCTCGGCGCCGATGCGGTCGCGCTGCTCCTTGAAGTACGGGTAGAGGAGCTCGCGCGCCTCCTCGTCGTCGTCCGCGACGAAGCCGGGCGAGTGGACGCCGATCGGGAGCTCGGGCTGCTCGAACTCCGCGAGCGCGCGGCGGTAGAGGTCGGCGTACGGTGCGAACCGCTCCGGCGGCCCGCCGATGATCGCGAGCATGAGGCCGAAGCCGTACCGCGCCGCGCGGACCACGGACTCGGGCGTCCCGCCGACGCCGATCCACGTCCGGAGCCCGCCGCTCTCCGTCTTCGGGTGGACGTCCGCGTTCTCGAGCGGCGCCCGCGTCGTGCCGCTCCACGAGAACGGCGCCTCGCCGCGTACGGCAGCGAAGAGGTCGAGCTTCTCCTCGAACAGCCGCTCGTAGTCCGCGAGGTCGTAGCCGAAGAGCGGGAACGACTCGGTGAACGAGCCGCGCCCGAGCGTGATCTCGGCGCGCCCTGCCGAGATCGCGTCGAGCGTCGCGAACCGCTCGTAGATCCGGATCGGGTCGTCCGAGCTGAGCACCGTGACGGCGGTGCCGAGGACGATCCGCTCCGTCCGCGCCGCGATCGCCGCGAGGACGACCTCCGGCGCCGTGATCGCGAAGTCCGCGCGGTGATGCTCGCCGAGCCCGAAGGCGTCGACCCCGACCCGGTCGGCCAGCACAGCCTGCTCGACGACGTCGCGGATCACCGTCGCGTCCGACAGCCGCGCGCCGTCGGCGCCGACCGTCACGTCGCCGAAGGTGTCGAGCCCGAGCTCGATGCGCGCGGCCGGCATCCGGCCAGGCTACGAGAATCGCCCCTGCTGTGTCGCAAGCCGACGTCTGCGGTTCCTCGTCGAGCTGGTCGGCGACGACGTCGTGTTCCACGACGTGACGGCCGGCGACCGTGTCGAGGGCGCGGCGGCGAGGCGGCTGAAAGATCGGGGCGAACCCTGATCACAGAGCGATCGCGACGTGGGACTCTGGCCTGGAAAGGAGGTGCATCCGATGTCGACCATGTCACACGGTCCGACGCGGGTCGCCGACGAGCGGTCGCGTTGGTCGTCGCTACCGTTCATACCCGAGATGTGGGCATCGCTCGCGATCACGGCGATGTGGGTAGCCGTCTTCGTCACCGCGATCTGGGGGCCGGACGCGAAGTTCACCAGCAACGACGGGAACGGCTCGATCATCCCGGTCGCGGTCTTCGTGACGGTGTTCGCCTTCCTCGGCACCTGGGTCGTGGCGAGGTACGGCTTCCGGGAGCAGCGAAAGGACTGACCGGGTCGATCCGGCGCGGGCGGCCGGCAGACCGCTATGCGGATGAGAGGACTTGAACCTCCACGGGGTTGCCCCCACACGGACCTGAACCGTGCGCGTCTACCAATTCCGCCACATCCGCGGGCCTCGGCAGTCTAGCGGCGGTTCTTATTCATTCCGTAACCACCGGCCCGTACCATTCGCCGCCTGCGCCGGGTCGCCCTCGTCCTCGTCGGACTCTCCACCCTCGTCGCGCTTCCCGCGGCGGCCGGAGGGGCTGCGGCGCGGGCCGGCCAGCCCGGCGGGCTCGTCGAGGTCGTCGTCACCCTCCCGCAGCCCTCGCTCTCGCAGGCGGTCTTCGGCGACCGGCTCCTCGCGGCCCGCGCGACGACGCGGCACGGACAT